>JAEEGF010089232.1_pt1 | contig 19312 bp, 20 predicted proteins | sample 9134171 | NCBI WGS metagenome assembly JAEEGF01 (sample SAMN16246542, study PRJNA631951) | gut metagenome | biome: gut microbiome; feature: rumen; material: AP-attached | host: Bos | place: Iran: Karaj | collected 2018-10
GCTGTGCTACCTTTACACAATCCCGCTGTGTTCCTGACGAACAAAAGCCATTATACAGGTTTTGCCGCGTTTGTCAACACTTTTTTTCGCGTTCCGGCGAAAATTTCCGCGGCGCCGAAGAGAGGAGCGGGGAGAGCGCCCGAAGACGCTCCCCCCGCAGAGAGGGGAAGCTTATTTCTGCAGGTCCCGGGCCAGGAAATACTTCTCCAGGGGCTTGTACATGATGGCAAAGATCACCAGGCACAGCACCATGTCGATGGCCACGTAGCTGCCGTTGTAGGCGGCGGAGTAGAGGTAGGGGTTGGTGAAGGTGGTGTTGAACAGCTCCACCGGCTCGTAGATGCGGTAGATGGTGATGCCGCTGATAAAGTGGATGATGAACCGCAGGATGCAGCCCAGCACGGTGCCGGCGAAGACGCCGCCCTTCTTCCGGGCGAAGAGACCGGCAAAGCCCAGCATGGTGAAGGCCACCAGATAGTCCAGCAGCATGCTGGTCCAGCCCCAGGCGTAGGCGCCGTCGAAGATCAGCTGCAGCAGACCGTAGGCGAAGGAGCACAGCAGGCCGGGGCCCAGACCCCAGCGGACGCAGTAGAAGAAGATGGGCAGCATACCGATGCACACGGAGCCGCCCTGGGGCAGCTCAAAGAGCTTCAGGTAGCTGAGGGCGGTGGCCAGAGCCACCATGAGGGCGCCCTCGGTCAGGGCGCGGAGCTTGTTGTGAGACATGTTTTTTCTCTCCTTTTCACAAAAAAATACCACACGGCGGGCCGTGCGGCGTCGTCATGCGGTGTGCCTTCGGTATTGCGCATTCCTACGCCGGCATTACCCGGATCAGGTTCGAGGGTCGCAGCGGCGTCACGCTGCATCTCAGCCGGCTTGCGCCAGCTCCCCTTGGATTGTGGCGTCATTGTAGCACCCGCTCCGGCGTTTGTCAAGAGGGGAGAGGGGGATCAATGTGCCGCCCGGCTGCGGAAAAAACGCCCCGTTGTTTTTGCAGAAGGCCTTGACTTTATCACGGCAGTCACATAAACTAAAGACAGATATTACCAATTCGGATTATCCGCGTGCAAACGCGGCGATGGAGGGCGTATTATGGAACTGCTGCAAGCCATTCAGGGCAGGAGGAGCATCCGCAGATATCAGGACAGGGACGTGCCGCCGGAATCAGTGCGGGAGCTGATCGACGCAGCCCGGCTGGCGCCCTCCGGCGCCAATTCCCAGCCGTGGCGCTTCGTGGCGGTCCGCTCGGCGGAGAAGCGCAGGGCTCTGCGGGACGGAACAGTCCGCTTTGCGGCAGACGCCCCGCTGGTGATCGCCTGCTGCGTGGATCTGGACGCCTACCGGGACGTGGGAAGGCTGGGCGCAGAGATGCGCGCCAACGGCATGTTCGACGGGGTAGACGCCACCACAGCCGTATTCGATGAATTCGTCCGGACGGAGAAGCCTCTGACCGAGGCCGCCCTCCGGTCCTACTGCATGTTCAACTCCGCCTTTGCCATGGAGAATCTGGTGCTTCGGGCCCATGACCTGGGGCTGGGCGCCTGCATCGTGGCCATGTTCAACCAGCAGATCGTCAGGGAGATCCTGGAGCTGCCGGACAACGTCGTGATCACCGCGCTGATCGCCGTGGGCTATCCGGCCCAGTCCCCGGCCGCCCGCCCGCGGCTGGCGCTGGAGGAGGTCTTTCTGAAGGAGATCTGAGCGGCTCGCTCCGCGTCGCGTCTTGCATGGGCGCGGCGGAGGCCGCCGCGGCGGAGTTGGCCGCCAAAAAGGCGGAGAAGCCGGACGGGAACAAGTAAAAACCATGCGAAAAGAAGCGGCGTCCCCGGTGCGGGGGCGCCGCTTTGACTGTCAAAATGGGATCGGAAACGGCTTTTTCTCACTCCCGCTCCCGGGCCTGCTGTCTGCGGGCCCGGCATTTCCGGTCCGTCCTCTCCGCAATCCGCTCTTTACAATCCGCTCGCCTCCCGGTATAATAACAACAGCAGCTCAGCAGCGAGCTGAAGCGGCAGACAACGCACCGGAACGTGAAAGGAGAAGAGAGATGAACGACGAAAAGAAATTCGCCACCCCTTACGATTTCAAGGGGCGCATCCCCCTGCGCCACGCCATCCCCCTGGGCATCCAGCACGTGCTGGCCATGTTCGTGGGCAACCTGACCCCGCTGATCATCATCTGCGGCGCCTGCGGCATCACCTCCGGCGACCCGGCTCTGTACGTGGCCCTGCTGCAGAACGCCATGCTGGTGGCGGGCCTGGTGACCCTGGTCCAGCTGTTCTCCATCGGCCCCATCGGCGGGCAGGTGCCCATCATCATGGGGACCAGCTCCGGCTTCCTGGGCGTCATGCGCTCCGTGGCGGCCACCATGGGCGGCGGCGTCATCGCCTACGGCGCCATCCTGGGCGCCTCCATCGTGGGCGGTGTGTTTGAAATGGTCCTGGGCTTTTTCATCAAGCCCCTGCGCAAGCTGTTCCCGCCGGTGGTCACCGGCACGGTGGTGCTGGCCATCGGCCTGAGCCTGATCTCCGTGGGCGTCAACTCCTTCGCCGGCGGCTCCGGCGCCAAGGACTTCGGCTCCCTGGAAAACCTGCTGATCGGCTTCTTCGTCCTGGCGGTGATCGTGGCGCTCAAGCACTTCACCAGGGGCATCACCTCCTCGTCCTCCATTCTGATCGGCATCATCCTGGGCTACGTGCTGTGCGCCGTCCTGGCCGCCGTGCTGCCCACCTCCGCCGTGGACGCCGACGGCGCCGAATTTACCAAGTCCTGGGTGCTGAACTGGAGCCGCATCCGGGACGCGGCCTGGATCTCCGTGCCCAGGATCCTGCCGGTGAAGCCCACCTTTGAGATGGGCGCCATCCTGCCCATCGGCATCATGTTCATCGTCACCGCGGTGGAGACCGTGGGCGACACCGCCGGCTGCATCGAGGGCGGCATGGGCCGGGAGGCCACGGACAGGGAGCTCTCCGGCGCCGTGACCTGCGACGGCCTGGGCTCCTCCTTTGCCGCCCTGTTCGGCGTGCTGCCCAACACCTCCTTCTCCCAGAACGTGGGCCTGGTGACCATGACCAAGGTGGTCAACCGCTTTGCCCTGTCCATGGGCGCCGTCTTCCTGGTGCTGTGCGGCCTGAGTCCCAAGCTGGCGGCCGTGGTGTCCATCATGCCCCAGTGCGTCCTGGGCGGCGCGGCGGTGATGATGTTCTCCACCATCGCCATCTCCGGCATCCAGCTCATCACCAAGTACGGCATCACCAACCGGATCATCACCATCGTGTCCGTGGCCCTGGGCGTGGGCTACGGCCTGGGCGCCACCGCCGGCGCCATCACCGGTCTGGGCAGCAGCGTGAACCTGGTGTTCGGCGGCTCGGGCATCGTGCCCGCCGCCCTGCTGGCCATCATCCTCAACCTGGTCATCCCCGAGGGCGCCGAGGACCGGCACGCCCGTGAGGCCGCCGAGGAGCTGACCGCCCTGAAGGCCCGGAAGGCCGCCGAGGCGGAAGCGGCCGGGGCCGGCAAGCCGGAGTGATCCTCCCCCGAAAACCGTCGGATCCCCGTCCCGCCAGGGACGGGGATCTCTCCTTTCCCCCATCTTTGTCGTTGAAAAACACCGCAAAATGCCCTATAATTCTATCATTATCCTGTAAGGAGGCGGTCGGATGAACATCCTCTCCCAGCTCAACAGCCCATTCATCTATCTCATTTGCGCGCTCATCGTCCTGTTCGTCGCCATCGTGTGCGTCGTCTTCGCCGTGCGGGCCTACCGCGCGGGAAAGGCCATCGGCATGGACGTGACGAAGATGAAGCGCACCATCGTGGCCAGCGCCACCTTCGCCGTGCTGCCCAGCGTCGGCATCCTGCTGGGCGTCATCGCCCTCTCCGGCAGTCTGGGCACGCCCTGGCCCTGGCTGCGCCTGTCGGTCATCGGCGCGCTCCACTACGAGACCCAGGTGGCCGAAGCCGCGGCCGAGGCCGTCGGCGCAGGCGGCCTGTCCGCCTCGTCGATGACGGCAGAGGCCTTCACCACCATCGCCCTCCTGATGAGCGTGTGCATCATGTGGGGCATGGTCTTCTCCCTCTTCACCTGCCGGCGCTATACCAACCGTCTGAGCAATCCGTCCCCCGGAAAGAAAAAGAACGGCCGGGGCCTGTCCCTGGCCGGCTTCGGCGACCGGGCCATGACCGCCATGTTCATCGGCCTGGTCTCCGCGTATCTGGGCAGCTATATCGGCACCCTGGTCTCGGGCGGCGGCCTGTTCCGGTTCAAGGGCAGCTTCCTGCCCCTGGCCGTGGCCCTGGTGGGCGCGGTCGCCATGGGCGTCTTCATCCGGCTGCGTGAAAAGCACGACGCCGCCTGGATCGACAGCTTCTCCATCGCGGGGAGCATGCTCATCGCCATGACGGCCGCCATCTTCCTGGGCAAACTGGCATAAGGGGGTGGATGAGATGAACGAAGAAATCAGACGCGAACAGTACGAGAAGTACCTCCTCTCCACCCACCGCCTGGGCCGGATCGCCATCGTCCTCACCCTGGTGATGCTGATCGGAGCGCCCTTCGTCTTCGGCGCCTACCTGAAGGCCATGCCGGATCTGGCCGCCTTCGCCCGGGGCTTCATGAGCATCGGCGTCGTATACCTGGTCAGCTGCGTGGCCGAATACCTGATCTACGTGCCCATGCTGGGCGCGGGAGGCACCTATCTGGCCTTCATCACCGGCAACCTCATCAACATGAAGATCCCCTGCGCCGTCAACGCCCGGGACATCGTGGGCGCCAGATCCGGCACGGCGGAGAACGAGATCATCTCCACCCTCTCCATCGCCACCTCCTCCCTGGTGACCATCGTGGTGCTGGCCCTGGGCGTGATGCTCCTCATCCCCCTGCAGCCGGTGCTCCAGTCCCCGGCTCTGCAGCCGGCCTTCGACAACGTGGTGCCCGCCCTGTTCGGCGCCATGGCCTGCAAGTACTACCGCGGCAATCTGCGGATCGCCGCCGTCCCGCTGGCGGTCATGTCGCTGCTGTTCATCCTGGTGCCCTCCCTCACCGGCTCCACCAGCTTCATGATCATCCCCAGCGGCGCCATCGCCATCGGCCTGGCCTGGCTCTTCTACCGCAGGGAGCGCGGCGTGTCCGGAACGGAGGCGTGACCATGAGAACGCTGCTTTGGATCGTCCCGGCCCTTCTGGGCCTGCTGATCGTCCTTCTGCTGGCCGCCGTGATCCGCACTCTGCTGACGGGCTCCAGGCGCTCGGAGTGGAAGGCGAAGCCGGAGCCGGAGCGTGAATCCCTCTACGCCCGCAAGCTCTCCCGCATGGTCCGCTGCGAGACGGTCTCCCGCCGGGGCGAGGACCGGCGCGAGCAGTTCCTGGCCTTCCACCGGGTGCTGGAGGAGCTCTTCCCCCTGGTACATCGGAACCTGGAGAAGACGGAGATCGACGGGAACCTGCTCTATTGCTGGCGGGGCAAGAGCGGGGAGCGGCCCGTGGTCCTCATGAGCCATCAGGACGTGGTCCCCGCCGAGGGGGAGTGGCTCCACGAGCCCTTCTCCGGCGACATCGCCGACGGCAAGGTCTGGGGCCGGGGCAGCGCCGACACCAAGTGCTCGGTCATGGCCTTTTTCCAGGCCGTGGAGGAGCTGCTCTCCGAGGGCTTCGTCCCCGACAACGACGTGTACCTCAGCTCCTCCTGCACGGAGGAATTCGGAGGGGACGGCTGTCCCAAGCTGGTGGCCGAGCTGAAGAGGCGGGGCGTAAAGCCCTATCTGGTCTGCGACGAGGGCGGCGCCATCGTCCAGGAGCCCATCGGCGGCATCAAGGGCCACTTCGCCATGATCGGCGTCCTGGAGAAGGGCCAGGGCAACCTGCTCCTCTCCGCCCGCTCCAACGGGGGCCACTCCAGCTATCCGCCGAAGAACTCCCCCATCGCCCGCCTGGCGGCCTTCGTCTGCCGTGCCGAGAAGCACAGCCCCATGCGCCCCGCCTTCGAGCCGGAGGTGGAGGCCATGTTCCGCACCCTGGCCCCCTACGGCCCCTTCGCCTACCGGCTCCTCTTCGGCAATCTGTGGCTGTTCAAGCCCCTGCTGAAGGTCCTTCTGCCCGCCGTCTCCCCCCAGGCCGCCGCCCTGCTGAAGACCACCACGGCCTTCACCATGCAGTCCGGGTCCGACGCCGCCAACGTGATGCCCCAGGAGGCCACCCTGACGGTGAACCTGCGCTACATCCCCCACCAGGGCATGGAGGCGAGCAACGAGGCCATCCGCGCCATGGCCCGGAAGCACGGTCTGGAGGTCTCGGTCATCAACGCCTACGACGCCATGCCCCCCGTGTCCATCGACAGCGACGCCTACCGGCTGGTCGTATCGGTGGTCAACGAGGTGTTCCCCGGCCTCCCCGCCTGTCCCTACGTGATGACCGGCGGCACCGACGCCCGCTTTTATCAGGAGATCTGCGACGCCTGCATCCGTTTCTCCCCCGTGGTCTACGGGCCGGAGCAGATGAAGGGCATGCACGGGCTCAACGAGAACATCGACACCTTCAGCCTGCCCGGCGCCGTGGATTTCTACAAGACCGTCATCCGCCGCAACCGCTGAACGCGGCATTCGGTTGTCAAATAATAATATCTTATGTAAACTATCAGCCTGCCTGCGAATCTGCAAGGAGTGAACGACCATGTCCGGAAAAACCCGTACCGCCCTCATCCTGGGTGCTCTGTCCCTCAGCCTGCTGCTGGCGGGATGCACCTTCCGGAAGACCGTCTTCGATGGTTCCCGGATCTCCGACGAGTCCAAGTTCCTGTTGGAATACGAGTGCCTGGACGGTGTGGAGACCGCCGAGTTCCGGCTCGAAAAGGGCGAGGCACTGAAGGTGCTCCTCTCCCATGACGGCGGGAGCGTGGATATCACCGTCGGCATCGACGGTGAGGATCCCCTCTATACCGGGACCGATCAGACGGACGCGGAGTTTCTCCTGACCGCGGCGAAGGACGGCCTCTACCGGGTCACCGTCACCGGACACCGGGCGGAAGGCAGTACGTTCTTCTTCCGGGTCCGGCCCGGCGAGGGCTGATCTTCTGCGATTTCGGTTGCAAAATAATTATATGTTATGTTAATCTGCCTCAGAGCAGGGATCGTCCTCTGACATGCAAAACGCAGGATACAGGCGCAAGCCCGTATCCTGCGTTCTTTTTTCCGGTGCGGAACCGCTTCACGCGGCCCCCGGCTGTCATCATTCCAGAGCCTGGAGCGCCTTGTCCAGTTCCTCCAGATGGGACTTGAGATAAGCCGCCTGGGGGAAGCTGGCCAGCTTGCGCAGGGTCAGGCCGCCCACCAGCTTCATCTGGGGGTTCTTGGAAGAGCCGGGAGCGAACTTGTCCAGAACCTCGCAGGCGCGGGGATCCTTCATGATGTCCTTCACTTTGGAATCGAGAGAGAATGCCATGGTATTTTCCTCCTTAAAATATTTTGTGTATATTCTTGTTTGCTTTAGAAACAGGTCCATCCGCCGTCGCACTTGATCTCCTCGCCGTTGACGTAGCGGGACTGGTCGCTGGCCAGGAACAGGATGGCGTCCGCCAGATCCTCCGGCATGGCCAGTTCACCGGAGAAGTTCAGCAGCTCACTGGTGCGGCTGAAGCCGAACTCGTCGGAGGGCGGCATCACCAGAGGGATGTCCGTCACCACGCCGCCGGGGGAGATGGCGTTGCAGCGGATACCCTCTTCCTTGTACATGTAGGCGGTGTTCTTCGTCACCGAGAGGACGGCGCCCTTGCTGGCACAGTAGGCGGCGCCGGCCGTCTGGTGGGAGGCGCCCACGGAGCAGATATTGACGATCACGCCGCCTTCTCCCTGGTTCAGGAACTGCCGGCATTCCTCCCGCAGGCAGTACATGAGGCCGAAGGTGTTGGTGGCGAAGACCTCCGAGATCATCTCGTCGGAGGTATCGGCGATGGCGGTGTTGTCGTCCATGACGCCGGCGTTGTTGACGGCCACGTCCAGACGGCCGAACTTCTCCGCGGCGGTCCTGACCATCTTTCTGACCGCCTCGGGATCCCGCACGTCCGTCACGCAGTACTCCACGGTGCCGGGCAGTGCCGCGCACTCCTCACACAGTTCCTTCAGCAGATCCTCCCGGCGGGCGGCGGCCAGCACTCTGGCGCCTTCCTGCGCGAACAGCACGGCGGTCGCCCGGCCGATGCCGGCGGAGGCGCCGGTCACGATGCAGACCTTGTCATCAAGTCTTCCCATAGTTACCTCCTAACAGAAAACCTTGCTCACGACCGTGGCCGGAGAGCCGTTGGGCCCCACGGTGACCCGGGTCCCCTCAGGGATCCCGGCGCGGATGGTGGCGAAGCCGATGTTCCTGTCCACGGTGTAGCCGTAGATGGCCTGGGCGCAGCGGCCCACCTCCACGCCGTACAGGTAGACCCGCTCCCAGATGCTGATGTCCTCGGTGGATTCCCAGTCGAAGACCAGGCCCACCATCTGATACCGGGGATTGTCCCGGATGGCCAGGGTGGCCTCTTTTCCGATGAAGTCCTTGGTGAGGTCCACGGACCAGCCCAGGCCGCACTCAAAGGGATTGAGGTGCTTGAAATCCTGCTTCAGGGCGAAGCCCTTCTCCATGGGGATGGAGCGGACATACACCTCCAGGGTATAGACCTCCCTGCCTCCGGCGGCCTCCACCGCCCCGGCCACGGCTTTCCGGATCTCTCCGGTCTTCTCCGCGGCGCAGTAGATCTCAAAGCCGTTCTCTCCGGTAAAGCCGGAGCGATGGACCCACACGGGGACGCCGTTCACGCTGCCGGGAGCCACGGCGAACCGTTTCAGATCCGCGGGCTCATCCAGGAGCTTTTCCAGGGCGGCCGGAGACTCCGGTCCCTGGATGGCATACATGTCCCAGTCATAGGTGATCAGGCGGGCGCTGACGTCCTTCCCCTCCGCGTGGGCCTCCAGCCAGGGGATCAGACGGGGACCGTAGAGGGTGGACACCCACCAGACGCCTTCGCTCATATGCATGGCGATGACGTCGTCGATGATCTCGCCCTTTTCATCCAGCATGCAGGTATACTTTGTCCGGCCGGTACCCACTCTGGAGAGATCGCTGACGTAGAGTTTCTGCAGCACATCCAGCGCGTCCTTTCCGGTGACTTCCACCAGATCGTGGGTCCAGCGGTACCAGCCCACGGACTTCCGGATGGTCTCGGCGTCAAGGCGCGCCGTTTTGTCTTCTCTGAATAACATCTCCAGCCTCCTCTCAGACGGTCCGCGGGTCTTCGCGGCGGATCACCTTGATGATCATCTCCTCGTCCTCCCGGCCGTCGATGACGCAGGACCACTCCGGGGAGACCAGGGTCTTGGCAGCGCCGTTCCACTGGGCCTCGTAGGCGTCGATCAGTTCGTCCAAAGGCGCCATTTCGAAGCGGGCGGTGAAATCCTCGGTCTTCACACGGATCCAGGTCTCGTCCTCCGTCCAGCGCTCCGTCTCATAGGGCACCTGCTGCACGTCCAGCATATACATGATGTAGGAGCCCAGGAGGCGGCCGTCGTTGTCGTCCACCCAGTGGGGCACGCCCAGATGCTGACGCAGGCCCTCCTTGGCGAAGGGCTCGATGAACTGGTTCTTGCCGGCTGTGGCGAAGACGATCCGGAAGACCCGCATGAACTCGTCGTCATCCGGGGCCATGTCCCGGATGGCCATCATGGGGAACTGAACGGACCAGACCCAGCCCATCTGGCAGACCCAGTGATAGGCCTGCTCCAGGGAGGTCTCCTCCCCGAACGCCTGGGTGTACTGTCCGTTGCGCAGGCACTGGCCCGCTTTCACCATCCGCTCCCGGGGGGTGTCGTGGATGGGATCCACCGGCTGCTGCATGTGTTCCAGCCAGTCCTGTTTGGGCAGGCCGTACTTGTCGCGGCGCTCTGCCACCACCCGGCAGTGCTTGTTGCCGCAGCCCCGGGCCTGGCACATGTTCAGGGCAACCTCGTTCTCCGTGCCGTTGGAGGAGGCCAGGTCGAAGTTGGCGGTGAACATGCTGGTGGTCATGTTGCACAGTTCGCTGCCCACGATGTCCCAGGGGCAGGTGTCCAGTTCCTTCTCTACCCGGTCCCGGGTGAACTGGATCACGCGGCCGGCCATGTTCTCCCACTCGTCGCCGGAGTCGCCGGTGATGCCGCCCAGCCAGCTGGACTTTTCGCACAGTTCCGGAATGTTGAATGCCTCGTACAGGGACATGTCCACATAGGCCTTCTGCTCCTCCGGGGAGCCGGCCACGGCCATGTTCATCATGTTTGCGACCTCGCAGATCGCTGCGGTGCGCTTCTCCCAGCTGGGTTCAAAGATCCGCATCACCTGGAACAGGTTGGCGCAGACAGCCGCGATCTGGCGGTTGACCTGCTCGTAGGCCTCCTCCTCGGTGATGAGCCTGCCCCATGCCGTCCGGAAGCACTTCGCGGTTCCCAGTTTTTCCTTGAGCATGATTTCCTCCTTTAAGCAGAATGTTTACAATATCATTATACGGAGGAGCGCCCGTCCTGCCTACTCTGCAAACCGTAGGTTGTTTTGCAGCCCGAACCGTTATTTCTGACGGTCTACTTCTCCCTGTCAGACCCCATTTATCGGCATAACAGAGGGTATGACCGCCAATTCTCACGGTTTTCTCTTGACACTCCCGTCTCCGGCGCGATATGATGGCGGAAACGGGGGTGATCTCACCATGCGCCTTAACGCGGACATCATCTATCACAACCTGAAGGACGTCCTGGACGTGGAGATCCGGGGCATGTGTGATACGGATCTCTCGCTGTACCGGCCGGAGTTCTATCTGGACGAGAGTTCCCGGTTTCTCCGGGACCACGTGTACGTCTGCAGCGCGGACCATCTGCCCGGCGATCCGGAGATCGGGGAAAACGTGCTGCTCATCTGCCTGGGGGACGCCCCGCAGCTCGTCCGGTATGAGAAGCGCTGCGGCATCCTGGCGGTATCCGGGCGGGAGGACATCTTCCGGGTCTTCAATACCGTCCAGGAGATCTTCAACAAATACGAAGCCTGGGAGGCCGAACTGAGCCAGATCCTGCGCCGGGGCGCTTCCCTCCAGGAGCTGCTGGAAGCCAGCCGGGGGATCTTCGACAACCCCATGATGCTGATCGGCTCGGATTTCAGTTATTTGGCTTACACGGAGCCGGACTACCTCCGGGACCGGCTGGGGATCCGCCTGGACAGCCCCACCTTCGATCCGGACCTTCTGGACGTGTTCCTCTCCCTTCACGATCTGGCTACGGACATCCGGGAGCCTCTGCTGTTGTCCCTGATGGGGAGGAGCAGCCTCTCCGTGAACGTGTTCGACGCGGACGAGTTCCTGGGGTGCCTCACGATCTTCGGGGAATACCGTGATTTCCGGTCCTCCGACATGCAGCTGTGCCAGTTCCTGGCGGAGAACATCCGGCAGGCCTTTCTTCTCAAGCCCGGCCTGGCAGGCGACCGGTCTGCCCTGCGGACCTCCCTCATGAGCGTCATCAGCGGCAGGCCCCTCACCCAGGAGCAGCGGGGCGTCATCCGGCGCTGGGGCGACCATGGGGATCTGATCTGCGCCGTCTTTCTGCCGGCTGCGGACACGTCTCCCCTGCCCGGCGGCTATGTCTCCTCCCTGATCGAGCAGCAGTTCCGGGACTCCCTGGCGTTCGAGTACAACGGGAGAGTGACCGCCGTCATTCCCGCTGCGGAGGGCGTCATGGTGCAGCTGGACTCTCTCCTGCGGAAGCTCCGGCTCATGTGCGGCGTCTCCCACCGGTTCCGGGACCTTCTCGAATCCTCCTACGCCCACTATCAGGCATCCTCCGCCCTGGATATTACTGCCGGGACGGACGTGAACGGGAGCATCCGCCTGTTTGAGAACTGCATCCTTCCCCTGCTGCTGCGCAATGCCGTGGCAGACATCCCCGCCCGGTACTTCTACCCCGAGGGCCTGTCCCGGCTGGCCCGGCACGACGCCTCCTCGCCCGTCTCCTATGTGGACACCCTCAGGACCTATCTGGACAGCAGCATGTCCGTGGCGGAAACGGCCAGAGCGCTGCATCTTCACCGGTCCAGCCTTATCGACCGGCTGGAGCGGATCATGCAGATCCTGGACTGCGATCTGACGGATCCCGGCGTGCGCCTGGCTCTGCAGATTGTCCTTCGCTCGGAAAAGCTGTCGGTCCGGAGCGCTCCGGCGGAGCGATGATCCGGATCCCCTTCTCACGGTTGCGAATAACTAAATTTTATGTTAATCAATAAACTGTCGGGATACTGTCCGCCTTCTTCACCGCCGCCGTGCGGGCGGTCGGCAGCCTGAAAAGCAGCAGAGACAGCTGCCGCGTGAGCGGCTGCTGCCTCTTTCTTTTCTGCGGTATCCTGTGTGCCCGTATCCGGACGGACGGTTTCCCTCAGGACTCGTTCACCAGTTTTCCGGTCATATGCTCGGGGGTAAGTTCAAAGACCAGCAGAGGGCTGGTGCTCTTCCGGATGATCCGGTCGATCTCCTCGGCGTCATCCATGAACTTGAAACAGATCTGCCGGCAGATCTCAAGGGCGGTCTGCCTGTCCTCCACGAAGCTCACGCGGCCGAAGACGATGACGCTTTTGATATTCAGCGCCCAGTCGCCCTCTTCCCGGTATCCCTCATCGTAGACGCAGTAGGATACCTTGTCGTGGCGCTTCATGGCGTCGATCTTGTGGCCCTTGTTCAGACCGTGGAAGTAGAGCTTCCCGGTCTTCTCGTCGTACCAGTGGTCCAGGGGCATGCAGTAGGGATAGTCGTCGTCTCCCAGCACCGCCAGCACGCCCCGCTTCTGCTCCTTCAGGATCCGGACGCACTCCTCGTCGCTCAACTGCTGCCTGATCCTAAGCATCTTTCTGAACATGGTCTGCCTCCTTGCTGTTTTCTCCGCTGCCGGAGCCCTCCAGCCCCTTCCAGCCGAATCTCACGAACGATACGATCACCGATCCCATCAGCAGCACCTCGTTCAGGATGCCGCCGTAGGCGCCCGACAGCAGGTCGTACACGATCCAGGCCGGGCATACGCAGCCCAGTTCGGCCAGGCGGATCTTCCGGGCGTCGTTGCTCCAGTAGCTCAGATTGCTGCCGACGGTAGCCACGAAGGGCAGGATGTCGGCGGGGCCCGACCACCGGAGGATCATAAAGATCAGGCTGGGCACGCAGAAGACCGGAGCCCAGTACTTCTTCAGGATCCATTCCCATTTGTCCGACCGGCTGAGCAGGAGATTGCGCACGATCCTTACCGCCGTGTTGAAAAGGCCTCCCGCCGCGCCCAGCAGCAGGAACTGCAGGGCATAGAACACGTTCGCCAGAGCCTGGGCGGCGAAGAGCCGCCGGTTGGACCGGATCTGGAAGGAGATCACGAACGTCAGCGCCGAAAAGACCCCGAACGCGTTCGCCAGGATCTTCACCGCAGTCAGTCCCTCTCCCGCCATAACGGCACCTCCCCCTCCGGAATCGAATCCCATTATACCTTATATTCACCGCTGCGACAAGTTTTTTCGGTTTTTCGGCCATTCCGGATCCGAAGCGCGGCGGAGATCTCCCCGCGCCGCCGGCAGTGGTTTACTAATAATAATATATTATGTTTACTATTCTTTTCGTCCGGCGTGTGAAAAAACTCTTGCAACCAGCTCCGCCATGGCAGATAATGGGTATATTCCTGTTCCGGAGGCAGCCTGATGAGAGAGTTCCGCTTCGCCTTCCAAAAGTCCATACCGATCCTTGTGACCTATATCTTCCTGGGCATCGGGTACGGGGTCCTGATGGCCGGAGCGGGCTACGGTCCGGTGTATACCGGCCTGTCCTCTCTGTTCCTCATCGCGGGCTCCCTGCAGTATATCATGGTCCCCCTGCTGGCCTCCGGCGCCTCGGTCCTGACCTTCGCCGTCATGGCCCTGTTCGTCAACGCCCGCCACATCTTCTACGGCGTGGGGCTCATCGAGGAGTTCCGTTCCATGGGGTGGCGCCGCTTCTACATGATCTATGCCCTGACGGACGAGACTTTCTCCCTGCTCAGTTCCCTGCGGTATCCGCCGGATCTGGACCGGCACAAGGCCGCCTTCTGCATCGCCATGCTGGATCACTCCTACTGGGTCACCGGCAGCGTGCTGGGAGCCTGCGCCGGCCGGTATCTCTCCTTCGACCTGCGGGACGCCGGGTTCGCCGCCACCGCCTTCTTCCTGGTGATGGTGGTGGAACACTGGAAGCGCCGCCCCTCGAAGGTCCCCTTCCTGGTGGCAGCCGTCTCCGCCGCCGTATTCCTGGCCGTGCTGGGCAAAGACGCCTTCCTGATCCCCACCCTGGTGTGCACCATCGCCGCGCTGCTGCTCCTGCGGGGCGGCGTGGACCGGAAGGAGGGATTCCCGAATGCCTGAATGGGTCTATCTCACCGCCGTGGTAGCCGTCACCAGCATCATCACCCTGGGCCTGCGGGCCTTCCCCTTCCTGCTCTTCGGCGGCAGGCCCCTGCCGGGCTGGGTGAACTATCTGGGCCGGGTGCTCCCGCCGGCCATCATGACCGTGCTGGTCATCTACTGCCTGAAGGACACCTCCTTCTCGGCCCCGTCCTTCGGCCTGCCGGAGCTGATCGCCTCCGCCCTGGTGGTGGTCCTCCACTCCCTGAAGAGGAACATGTACCTGTCCATCGCGGCAGGGACCCTGTGCTGCATGCTCCTGTCCCGCCTGCTGTAGGGCGGATCAATCGGTTGCCAAATAATGATTATGATGTTCCTCCCGACCGAGGTGGTCTCGTAGCGGATCCCGATGATGGCATTCGCTCCGTTCCTCTCCGCAGTCTGCTCAATGCTGTTGTTGGCTTTGTTGACCGCTTCGCCAAAATTGCCCTCTGTGGAGACGCCCAGACCGTGGACCAGCCCGTAATACATGCTGGGGTATCTGCCGCCGATCGTTTCCGTTGTAAAAAATACCATATCCGCTCCTCCGTTTCATTGGCTTTGTCCTGCTTCACAGGGATTCCTTTCCTATCTAACTTTGCCCGCGGGCTCTGTCAAGCGCGCGTCCGCCGCGCTTTCAATGAAAGCATTATGTAAACCTCCTCTTTTCCGCCAGTCCAGACCGTCATCCTTTTTCCGGTTATTTTCATTTTCCTGTTGACAGACATAATACTTCGTGATTTGATGTATTCCACGAAGGGAGGTATGGTATGGACAATCAACTGAAACGCGGCCTTCTGGACGTATGCGTGCTGGCCGCCATCAAGGATGAGGACTCCTACGGCTACAGGATCATCAAGGACATGAAGCCCTATCTGGAGATGTCCGAATCCACCCTGTATACCATCCTCAAGCGGCTCGAGTCCGCGGACATGCTGACGGTCCGGACGGCGGAGCACGACGGCCGGCTCCGGAAATACTACCACATCACGAAGCAGGGGCTCAGGCGGATCGAAGAGTTCCGGGCGGACTGGCAGGAGATCCTGTCCGTCCACCGCTTCATCACCAGGGGGAAAGACGCGCATGAATAAGACACAGTTTCTGGAAGAACTCCGGGGGCGGCTCCACGGCCTGCCCCAGACGGACCTGGAGGAACGGCTGACGTTCTACGGCGATATGATCGACGACCGCGTGGAGGAGGGTCTGACCGAGGAGGAGGCGATCGACGAGATCGGATCCGTGGATGAAGTGGTGGCCCAGATCCTCTCCGACACCTCTCTCTCCCGCCTGATCGCCGAGCGGGTCAAGCCCGGCAAGGGCATGCCCGTGTGGGGCACCGTACTGGTGATCCTGGGCTTCCCTCTCTGGCTCCCTCTGCTGATCGCGGGCGGGGCCGTGGTCCTGTCGTTCTACGTCGTCCTCTGGGCCCTGGTCGTGGTCCTGTGGGCGGTGGACCTGGCCCTTGCCGCCGGCGCTATCGGCGGCGTCGCGGCGGGCGTCTTCTTCATCCTGCGGGGCTACGTGTCCCAGGGGGTCCTGCTGATCAGCGCCGGCGCGGTGCTGGCAGGCCTGACCATCCTCATGTACTTCGTCTGCCGGGAGGCGACCCACGGGGTCGGCACCCTGACGGTCAGGATCACGGCGGGGATCAAATCCCTGTTTCTGAAGAGGGGGAATGAGCAATGAGACGATCGACAAAGGCGTGGCTCATCATAGCCGCCGTCCTCATCCTGGCGGGAGCCGCCGGATTCGCCGGCGTCATGAGCAGGCATCACTGGGACTTCTCCGCCCTCAGGGCCGGCAGGATGACGGAGCGCACGGAGACCGTCACGGAGGAGCTCCGGAACATCTCCATCCGCTGCGGCGCCGACGTCGCCCTCCTCCCCTCCGAGGACGGCAGCTGCCGTCTGGAGTTCCTGGAGCGGGAGAACATCATCCACACCGTGAACGTGCAGAACGGGGGCCTCTCCATCGGCGTCAAAGACAAGCGGGACTGGTTCGAGAGCATCGGCCTCTTCACCGGCACCCAGAAGATCACCCTCTACCTGCCCGAGGGCGCTTACGGCGCCCTGTCCGTGGACGGGGGTGCCGGCAACGTGGTCCTGCCCGAGAACTTCACCTTTGAGAGCGTGAAGCTGTCCGTCAGCACCGGAGACGTGGAATGTCGTTCGTCGGTGTCGGGGCTCCTCCGCGTCGACGGCGGGACGGGCGGCGTCACGCTGGAGAACGTGTCCGCCGGCAAGCTGGATCTCTCCGTCTCCACCGGACGGGTGGATCTGAGCTCCGTCGCCTGCGGCGGCGACTTCTACCTCTCCGTGAGCAGCGGCAAATCGTTCCTGCGGGACGTGACCTGTCAGAACCTCACCACCTCCGGCAGCACGGGGGACGTCACCCTGGAGAACGTCGTGGCGAAGAAGCTGCTCTCCGTCACCCGCAGCACGGGCAGCGTGACGTTTGCCGGCAGCGACGCCGGCGAGCTCCTCATCGAGACCGACACCGGCGACGTGACCGGCTCCCTGCTCTCGGCCAAGGTCTTCATCACCCAGACCGACACCGGGAAGGTCGAGGTGCCCGAGACCGCCTCCGGCGGAAAGTGCAGGATCACCACCGGCACCGGCGACATCAAGATCACCGTCGGCTGATAGGACGCCCGGCGTCCGGCCGTCAAGGCCCTGTCCCGACCGCAGACCATCCGCCCGGGTCATTATTTATGTAAACCGCATGGCGCCCCGCGCCGCCCCGTCCCCTCCCCGGGCGCCGCAGGGGCGGCCGCACAGTATAAGAGCAGTCCCCGGATGTCCGGGGACTGCTCTGTGGTCGTCGGTCCTTTTCGCGGCTCTTATGTGATTATGTAAACTAATTGTCCCTCTCCCGGGTCTTTTCTCTCCGGAACAGGATCTCGGCGCAGACGGCCCCGAAGACCGCCAGGGCCGCCGCCGCCACCGGGAACGCCGGATCCGACGCCGGGCAGCGCAGGTGCCGGTAGAGCAGCGCCAGGACGCTCAGAAGGGCCCCCAGGGCGCACAGCACGGCGCCGGGCAGTACCGAGGCCCTCCGCCGCAGGGAGATCAGCAGCCCCAGCAGGGCGCATACCGCCGCCAGGATCAGGCCGATCCCGGCCAGCCGCAGGGCGCCGCTCCCGTCCTCCGCCAGCAGCGCGGCGCAGTAGCTCTCCGCCGCGTCCAGCACGTCCATGACGCCGGCGCGGCTTCCCAGCCGGTCCCGGATCCCCTCCTCCGACTGGAGCAGCAGGACGCCCCGGGCCATACGCTCCTTCTCGTCCCCTATCTCATCCAGCCGGGCGAGACTCCCGTTGAGCTCGGCCAGGTTCTTTGCCAGGGTCTTCCGGCCCTCCGCCAGCTTCTCCCTGTTCTCATCCAGGGTCTTCCGGCCCTCGGAGAGCTTCTGCCGGGCTTCCTCCGCCTCCGCTCTCCCCTCGGCGATCTGTTTTCCGCCCTCGGCCAGCTGCGCGTAGCCCTCGTCCAGGGCCGCCTTCCCCTCGGCCAATTGCTTCTCGGCCTCCCGGAGCTGCTCTTCCGCCTCCGCCAGCTGCGCGTAGCCCTCGTCCAGCCGCTTTTTGGCGTCCGCCAGCTGCTGCTCCGCCTCGGCCGCGCGGGCGTAGCCCTCGTCCAGGGCCGCCTTCCCCTCGGCCAGCTCCCGCTCGGCCGCGGCCAGCTCCTCCCGGGCCTCCTCGTACCGCTGTACCAGAGACGCCAGACTCAGATCCCCCAGCTGCCCCTCCAGGGCGGCGCGGGCCGCCGCCAGCTGGGCGGCCAGGAGGCCGGCCCGGATGTAGTCGCCCCGGGCGACCGCCTCGTCGTATTCCTTCTGCAGTTCGTCCACGCGCTCCTGGAGCACCATCACCGCCTGATAGAGGGGCTCCACCGCGTCCAGAGCGCCCTTGGCCAGGTTATACCGGGCCAGGCCCTCGTCGTAGGCGGCCTGCCCCTCGGCCAGCTGTCTCTGGCCCTCCTCGTAGGCGGCCATCCCCTCGTCGTAGGCCCTCTGCCCCTCGGAGAGCTCCTGCTGGGCGGCGTCGTATTTCGCCTTGCCCTCCCGATAGGCCGCCGCGCCTGCGTCGTATCGGGCCTGGGCGTCCCGGAGCTCCGCCGCCCCCCGGTCGTATTCGGCCTGGGCGGCGTCCAGCTTCTCCCTGCCCTCTTCATACTGGGCCAGGCCGCTCTCGTACTGCTCCTCGCCCTCCCGGAGCTTCTCCTCGCCCTCCAGGAGCTGCTGGGATCCCACCTGATCCGTCACCAGCTGGCGGGCGAACTCGTATTTCAGGGTGTCAAGCTCTTCTCCTTCACCCTCCAGTTTTTCAGCCAGTTCCCGGAGCCGGACCGTCCGCTCCTGCAGCTCCTCTGCCCTTGCCCGGTCTCCCCGCAGCTCCTCCGTCCCCCTGCGCACGGACAGGGGCGAGGCGATCAGGGCGAACAGGCAGCAGAGCGCCAGCACCGCGGCCGCCAGACGCGCGCCGTACCGCTTCAGGCCCCGCAGCAGGGGGATCCCGGCGAAGTTCACGGTGGTCACCGCCGCCAGATGCTCGCCCAGCAGCAGGACCTGGGGCAGGGCGAAGAGGATCAGCACCAGGGAAATGCTGGTGCCGGTGCCCACGTAGTAGCCCATGCCGGCTATGATGCACTGGGACACCCCGAAGCCCACCAGGAGGCCCGCGCAGACCATCATAAGCCCCGAGGTGATCACCGTCGGGAAGGCCAGGTTCAGCGTCTCGATGACGGCCTCCCTCTTCTCCATGGTCCGCCTCAGCTCCCGGTACCGGGAGGAGACCACGATGGCGTAGTCGATGTTGGCGCCCATCTGGATGGCGCCCACGATGATGTAGCACAGGAAGAACACGTAGTCGCCCTTGAGGGCGGCCACGGCGAAGTTC
>JAEEGF012419022.1_pt1 | contig 19312 bp, 8 predicted proteins | sample 9134171 | NCBI WGS metagenome assembly JAEEGF01 (sample SAMN16246542, study PRJNA631951) | gut metagenome | biome: gut microbiome; feature: rumen; material: AP-attached | host: Bos | place: Iran: Karaj | collected 2018-10
GGCTTACACAGTTCTCTGAGATTAAGGATGCTACTTATGTACGTGGTTTCCTTGGTCGTATGCTTTTCGCTGGTGATGACGGCGCTAAGAAAATGAAGGTATTATCCGGTGGTGAAAAGGTTCGTGTTCTTCTTTCACGTATGATGATTGAAAACTCTAACGTCCTTATGCTTGATGAGCCTACTGACCACTTAGATATGGAAAGTATTACAGCACTTAATACTGGTCTTCAGAAGTTCTCAGGTGTAATCCTTTTCTCTTCTCGTGACCACGAAATCGTGCAGACTACAGCAAACCGTATCATCGAGATTCTTCCTAACGGACAGATGATTGATAAGATGACTACATACGATGAGTATCTTGAGTCTGATGAAATGGCTCGTAAGCGTACAGTACTCGAGCTTTCATCTGATGAACTTGCAGATGATTAATAATGGATTTTAAAAAAGAGCTCTTGGTTTAACCAAGAGTTCTTTTTTTATTAAGTTATTGTTAAGTAATATATACACAAAGCCTTTTTCCATCATTGTCTATTATTCCTCAAATATACGTTAAGTGGTTAATATATGGCAATTTTTAATATTTGCAGAGCAATAATTAGACGGAACATTTGTTACAGTTTTGTTACAATAATGTTGCCCGGGTTACGAAAACGATTAAGATTTTATAGCACAAACCAAAAAGGGGGTATTGTACATGAAAAGAAAAATCGCAGGCTTTTTAAGTGCAAGCTTAGCTGCTGGATTATTCTTATCAAGCAGTGCAACAATTATGGCTGCACCTAGCATCAGCCCATACAACACTGTACAGGCTGAAAAAGCCATCACAAAGAATGGTGTCGACGTTGCTACAGACGGAACAAATGTATATATTACAAGCCTTGAGAAAGGTGATTCATTTAGCACAACACCATTAAATTTCACAAATGGATTAACAGGCTTCGAAGCTTCATTTAGATCAGCTGGCGTTGGTTTAGTTGAAGTTAGACTTGATAAAGAAGATGGTGAGTCTCTTGGTTCATTCAAAATTAGCAATACAAATGGTGCATTCAAGAGCTTCACAACAAAGGCTACTCAGAGCATTTCAGGTCAGCACACACTTTACTTTGTAGGTAAATTAGGTGATGTTGATGTTGATTTCTTCAATGCAACTGCTACAGGTGAGGTAGCTCCAACACCTACTCCTACACCAGTTGTTACACCTACTCCTGTAGTAACAGGTGAAGTAAATCCATACTCTACAGTTGAAGTTGAAAAGGTTGCAGAGCTCAAGGATGCTATGGTTACTCCTAATAAGAGCGCTGTTATGATTAAGTACAATGGCTATGCTCTCATCAAGAACGTAAACTTCGTTGATGGCGCTGCTATTATTACAGTTAATGGCAAGACAACAAGTGACTTATCTATCCTTGATATCAGAGTAGATGGCAACGATGCTGCTAACTCTATCGGTAATGCTAAGTTCTCTAAGTCAAACGAGGGAGCTAAGACTATCCAGGTTAAGAAGGATATCACTGGTGTTCATGATGTTTACTTAGTAAACACATTTGCAAACTCAAACGTAACTATTGATTCTATCGTAGCTAAGGCTGCTCCTACAAAGCCAACTCCTACACCAGTAGTTACACCTACACCAACACCAGTACCAACTCCAACCCCTACACCGGTACCAACACCTACTCCTACACCAGTACCAACACCTACTCCTACACCAGTACCAACACCTACTCCTACTCCAGTTCCAACTCCTACTCCTGTAGTTGAGAAGGATCTTGCACTTGAGTATCAGATTAACAGCTGGGGAACAGGCTACACTGTAAACTTCAAGGTAGCTAACAACTCTGGTCAGCAGGTTAAGGGCTGGACATTAAAGATTAAGAAGAGCGATTGCAAGATTGACTCTAGCTGGTGCGTAAATGTAAAAGAAGCTGGTGACTATTATGTAATCACTCCAATGGATTGGAACTCTACAATCAACGCTAATGATGGCGCATTCTTCGGAATTCAGGGTTCTGGTTCAATCGGAACTACAATTGGATATGTTCTTGAATAATATATAAGAATAAGTGGCAAGCACAAAACGCTTGCCACTTTTTTTAATCCCTTACAATACGAAAGAGACGCCAGCGGAGCGTCTCTTTCAAAAGGGAGAATAATGTTATGAAAAAATTGTATCTCTCTCGAGATGAGTATATATTAACTGAAATATATGTTCAACTCGTGTAAGAAGTGTGAATTGTCTGTGAATAGTATAAACTATCTGATATTTCGCAACAGCTCTCCCAATATTCACCTTTATCCCCCAAAGGGATATTTTTATTACTGAATAGTCTCAACCTTGATTGTATTTGTATTTCCTACAGAACCATTGATTGGGCCACCTGTAAGAACTATTAAATCACCCTTATTAAGACCTAACATATCCTGTGTACGCTCAACAGCACGTGCAAACATAACATCAAGAGCCTTGTACTTATCAACGAGAATTGGTGTAACACCCCAGCTAAGTGCAAGTCTTCTCCAAACCTTTTTGTCTGTTGTCATTGCGATAACATCTACTGGGCAACGGAAACGGCTAACACGCTTTGCTGTATAACCAGACATTGTACAAGCAACGATTGCCTTTGCATTAACATCAATAGCCATAGAGCATGTTGAGTGGCAAACAGCATCTGCTGTGTTGATAACTGCAATATCTTCCTTGTGGAAACGTCCTTCGTAGTTGATATCGTTCTCTGTAGTCTCAGCGATTTCTGCCATAGTAGCAACTGCCTGAACTGGGAACTTACCCTGAGCAGACTCACCAGAAAGCATGATTGCTGAAGTTCCATCATATACAGCGTTAGCAACGTCTGAAATCTCAGCACGTGTAGGACGTGGATTAGAAATCATAGACTCAAGCATCTCTGTAGCTGTAACAACGCTCTTACCAAGAGCACGTGCCTTAGAGATAAGCTCCTTCTGAACAGCTGGAAGCTTAACGAATGGGATTTCAACACCAAGGTCACCACGAGCAACCATGATACCGTTAGCAATCTCAAGAATCTCCTCAACATTGTCAACACCTGGCTGATTCTCGATCTTAGCGATAACAACTACATCCTTACCACCGTTCTCATCAAGGAATGTTCTAAGCTCTACCATATCCTGCTTTGTAGATACGAAAGAAGCTGCTACGAAATCAATATCATTCTCGATACCGAAAAGGATATCCTTCTTGTCCTGCTCTGAAAGATATGGGCCTGACATAACCTTGTTAGGGAAGCTCATAGACTTCTTATTGCTCATTGTTCCGCCTGCAGTACACTTTGTAATAACATCGTGTCCCTTGATGTCTGTAACTTCGAAGAATACGATACCGTTGCAAACTGAAAGTGTATCACCAACTTTAAGATCATTGTGAAGGTTCTTGTGAGTAACAGATACACGTGTCTGATCTCCTTCTACATCATCTGTTGTGAAAATGAATGTGTCACCTTCTTTTACAGTAACAGAACCATCCTTGAATGTCTTGATACGATACTCTGGTCCCTTTGTATCAAGAAGAATAGCGATAGGAAGATTAAGCTTCTTACGAACCTTCTTAACTAAATCCATCTTCATTCCCTGCTCTTCGTGATCTCCGTGAGAGAAATTCATTCTGGCAACATTCATGCCGGCTTTAGCCATAGCTGTGAGGGTTTCCTCGTTCATGCTGGCTGGTCCAATTGTGCAAATAATCTTTGTTTTTCTCATTTAACTACTCCTTCATGATTACAACTATTTATAATATATATAAATTATGATTTATTATAAAAAAACGAAATCCGTTCTATAGTAACACTATTTTAACATAAGGTAAACAACAGAAATGGGTTTATCAAAAAAATTACACAAAAAAAATTGACTGGCCGAAGAAAATCTTCAACCAGTCAATCGTTTCTTATTTATCTAATTACTTTTTAAAAATTCCAAAAATTTTTAAGAGATATGCTAATAATCCAAGCAAAGCAACAGCTGCTGCAGCAATTATTGCCACAACCCCAGCGCCAATTCCTGATGCTGCTTCTGGTGCAGGTGGATCAATTAACTCAACCACCTCATCCTCTGTGTTGTCCTCTACTGTTTCTGTAGACTCTGTATTTTCCTCAGTAGCCTCTCCAGTAGTAGGTGTCTGCTCATCTTCAATAGTTGTCTCTTCTTCCTCAGCAGGCTCTGTTGTTTCAGGCTTTGTTGTCTGACCTGGTTTTGTGCTAGCGCCAGCAGATGGCTGCTGTCCTGCTGCAGGTGCCTGTGGATCTGTGATAGTAGTTTCAGCTGGTGTAGGAGCTGGTGTCTGTCCACCTGCAGAAGCAGAGCTTCCAGACGATGAACCTGAGCCAGAAGATGAACCACCACTCTGTGATCCAGATGAAGAACCGCTACCTGATGTTCCAGGCTGTGGTGCTGGTGCAGGAGCCTTTGCTTTGACATCAACAGCTGTTGCATACTCCATCTCGAATCCATCTGAAAGAGCTTTTACAGTAGCTGTAACGATTGTCTTTCCTGCCTTGTTTGCTGCAAGCTTTCCATCATGATATGTAGCAACATCTGTATCCTCAGAAGCATATTCTACTGTAACCTTATCAAGAATTGTTTCTGGAAGAACAAATAAATCCTTGTTGCTGCCAGCCTCTATTGAAACAGTAACCTCTGCCTCTGGAATAACATCGAATGGATCAACATATTCATCAGCAAGCTCTAATGTCTCAATAGCCTTTGTAAGTCTTACTGTAGCTGAATCAATTTCATCAAATGTAGCAGCTGCTTCAGCCTCTGCAATAATCTGATTCAAGCGTTCTGCTGATTCTATTGACATATATGTCAGGTCGAATGCCTTTGCTCTATCAATAAGTGCATTAAGCTCTGTCTTATCAAGTGCATCAACCACAAGATCAATCTCAACTATAGCCTTCTTGCCAGCAAGGGAAGCTTCTGCTGTAAGCTTAACCTCTGCAGACTTGTCAGATACAGTAACTACGCCCTTTTCAGATATTACTTCTGGATTAGAAGATGTCCAGTTGATAGCTGTATCAACAACGCTCATTGGAAGCTCGAGATTGTATCTGATGTGATTCTTGTCAGTATTTAATCCCTTGATTGCCTCAAAGTCACAAGCGCCATCAAGACTAGTCTGAAGTCTGTTATCCAGGAAGTCCTCAGCACTTGCCTTAATTCCAGCTTCATCCATTGCTCTGTTGTAAATTCTGATTTCATCGATTGCTCCATTAAAGCAAGGATCCCAGAAGTTTGCACCAAATAAAATAGACTCGTTCTCTCCACAAAGTGGATTGTTGAAAGCACCACTGGCAGCCTTCTCACCGTTTACATACATATCCAGGTGTCCGTCTGTACCAACGAGAGTAACAAGTGACCATACATTGTTTGAGATAGTTGGGTTTCCAATTGTTGTCCAGCTCATAGGTGCTGCATTTCCAACTGTCTTTGCTTTCTCCGCATCTGTCTTGCCCCAGAGCTTATAAGACTGGTTACCGCCATCACCTGAGATTGCTGTCCAATGCTCTGGATTGTGATAACCCATAAGCATCATAACCTGATTCTCAGCCTGTGTATCATTTGGCTTTACAAGGAAGGAAATTGTAAAGTCAGTTCCCTGAATCTTATTTCCAAGATCAAGACCATAGCCATCTGTAAGAAGAGCCTTTCCGTTTGCTCCGTTTACAAATTTAAGCTCGCCATCGTATGCACCAAGCCCCTTAACGATAGGCTTTGCATCACCAATCCCATCCTCAAAGCTATAAGAATCCACAAGGTAATTGTCATAATCAACTACTCCTGTCTCATCCTCGATATCCTTTAATGACTTTCCTGTGTACAGTCTTTCAATATCTATCTCAGAGATTGTACGGTCGTAAACCATAACATCATCTACAAGACCATTAAAGCATCTATCCCAGTTATTGGCACCAATGTAAACATCCTGATTTTCACCAGACATTACAGGTAAAAATGCTTCGTTTCCTTCAGAAATTCTTGCACCATCATAATATGATCTGATAGTATTTCCATCACCAGTGATTACGATGTGATGCCACTCATTAGGAGCGTAAGTTGCAAATGTCTTTGTAACCCAAGAGAACTCTGGCTTAGCGTCATACCAGAACTTCATAAGAGTGTTGTTTCTATCGCCAGACACCGCATACCACTTCTCTGGAGCGTGATATCCTAAAAACAGCACTGACTGGTTCTCTGCAAGCTTTGTCTCTGGCTTTACCCAAAGGGACACTGAGAAATTCTCACCAAGATTTTGCTGATTGAGCTTCAAACCATAGCTGCCATCCAGCTTGAGCGATTTTCCTTCCTTAGTAGCATCTCTGTTTGCATCGTATTTTACTTCCCCTGAGTAATCACCAAGCCCTGAAACGATTGCTACAGCCTGGCTGCCGCCCTTAACATTTGTAAGGGCGCTTCCATCAAAATCATACCAGGCAACTACATCATCATATAATTTATCTGCCTTAGCTATATTGTAGCCAACGAAAGGTGTTGCCAAAGCAAGTGCTGAGACGCATGCTATCAAGCCATAATATTTCTTATTTTTTCTCATCATCATTCTCCTTGCTTCTACTTTCTGTAATCCTTGTCAACAACATTTATAGTAACCTGGGCTTCGTATTCTGTTCCGCAGAACTCGTAAGAAACTGTGATAGTCTTCTTTCCAGTCTCAACAGTAATATCCTCAGGAACAACAATATTAAGATTATCCTTTATAGTTACTCTCTTGCCGTTTTCAAGAGTTGCTCTGATTCTAATGTCATCAGTCTTAACTGTTTCGCCAACAACATACATTCTTACTGACTTCTGAACTCTTGAAGACTTGATAACCTCAGATGCCTTCACTGTTCCCTCAGCAATCTTTTCTGTAAAGAATGTAGCCTCATCTGCCTCTGGCTCCTCTGTAAGGATAAGCTTGCCATTAACTGATGCAAGATAATATCCGTGATGTAATGCACTTTCGAATGTTACGCCTTTGCCTGAAAGACCCTTGATTGTTCTGAAGGTCATAGCCTTTGCCTCATCCTTTGTACCATTTACATCCTGAGAAAGAACTACACTGTAGTTTCCATTCTTGTCGGCCTTTCCAACTGTCAGATACATACCTGGCTTGTAGTTAGACTCGATTGATACTAATGCTTCGTTATTCTTGTTGAGCTTTCCTGGGTTGATTTCCCATTCAGCATTCTCGCCGTCATATACGAAGTCACATCCAACTGCCTTTCCTGTCATTGGGTAATCAGCGTCATCAAGAGTATTTTTAAATTCCTTAACGAAGATTGTGTTCTTCTTAGAATCATAAATCTTGCTAACTGTTCCAGTAAGACCAACTGCTGTCTTCTTGATGTATGGAATAGTTCCATCAGCATTTACCTTGAACTCTTCACAGCAAGCAACTCTTCTAAATCCACTTCCGTGAGGAAGGCTACCATCGTGATATACGAAATATGTATGACCCTTGAAATCAAATACTGCCATATGGTTTGTATTTGATGTAGCACTTGGCTCCATTACAACATCTCCGAAGGTCCACTGATTGTTAAGGAAGTCTTCGAGGCTGTCGCAATATGCATATGCCATCTGCTCTCTCCAGTCATAAGCAAAGAACATATAATATCTGTCCTTGCCATTTGCAAGCTTGTGCTTGTAGTAGTAAGGAGCCTCTGTAAACTGATGTCCACTTGGCATTCCCTTAATCACACCTACCTTGATGTCAGCATCCTTCTGATCTGCTGCCTTTTCCACTGAAAGCTTGTCCTCATCTCCATCCTTATCAACGATAGAAATCATATCTTCGTTAAGTTCACAGTTGAAGAAACGAACATTGCCCCATCCAAGGATTCTGTGCTCTTTTCCATCCTCATCCTTTTCAATCCAGAATGTAGGATCAATATCTTCCCAAGTTGAAACTCCATTGTAAGTATCAACATTTCTTACAAGCGGATGTCCGATATCCTTAAATCCACCTGTAGGTGAATCAGAAACTGCAACTCCAATGCACTTTCCACCGCCGTAGCTGCTCTTAGCCTCGGAGCAATAGTAGAAGTAATACTTGCCGTCGTGCTTAACAACCTGTCCAGCCCATGCACTATTCTTATCCTGTACCCAAGATATATCTGAATCGTTCAGGAACTCTCCTTCGTACTTCCAGTTCTTCATATCCTGTGATGAATAGCATCTCCAGTCTGGCATCTTATAACTTTCATTTGTTGATGTATCGTGTCCAACATACGCATATACGGTATCTCCATCTACCAAGATAGAAGGATCTCCACCGTAAAGGATGTCGCCATTCTCATCAAATCCAAGCATTGGGTTTCCTGAATTACTCTTCTCAAGAACGATTTCCTCAGCCTCATCATCAAAGTCGTTCCAATCAGAATCTGTAAGTGCTGCATACTCATCAGCTGTGATTGGCATTACATAACCGTGACGATACTTAATCTTGTTGTAAGAACCAAGCTTGCTATCTTCAACAAACTGGAAATCTCCTGAAGCCAAATCAGTAGTAACTACAGGATAGTAGCCCTGACCTCTTGCAAATCTATCGATAAGCAAGCACCACTGATCTTCACCATCTTCATTCTTCTCATTAAGCTTGAAGATGATTGGTCCCTCTACTGCGCCAACCTTATTAGGAAGTGTCTTATCAAGGAACTTAGAATCAATATCTTTAAAGTTTCCAAGAACTCTTTCTGCTACGTCAATCTTGATTGAACCGTTAGACTCGTTCTTTGTGTAGCGATAGTATTTGCCATCGTTACCCTTAATCATTGTAGAATCAATAACCTTAATAATTACACCGTTGCTATTACGTCCACCTTCGTGGTAGAGCTTAGGCTCAGTGAAGTGAACGAAATCACGTGTCTTCGCATAGTAGATTGCGTGATTCTCATAATCCTGAGTAATCTTCTCGTTCTCATCTACCTCAAGTCTTGTTGCAGACCAGTAAACCACATACTCGCCTGTTACATCATCGTAAACAAATTCTGGTGCCCAGGTACAGCCTGCATTTTCAGGTGCGATTTCAGCAAGCCATGGCTTTGACCAGTGAACTAAATCACTAGATTCCCAAACCACGATGCTATGGCTTCCGTTGCTTCCTGCTGCTGGCCAGGCATTTGACTTGTTGTGGTAAATGCTAAGGTCAGTTGAAATCATATAGAACTTGTCACCTTCTGGAGTGCGAGCAATGTACATATCGCGAAGACCACTCTCACCAATAGTACTTGTGATGATTGGGTTATTGTTGTTAAGGTCTTCCCAGTTGAATCCATCCTTTGAAACTGAGAAGTATACCTGCTCATCACTTGCTGCACCTTCTGTACCAGTGAAGTGAACGAATAAATAACCAACATACTCATCAACAGCCTTTGGAGCCTTGATTACCTTGCAATCGTATGTCTTAGTAACCTTTTCATCTCCCTTAGAGAATGTAGCTGTAAGTGTTACGTTTACATCTGCATCCTGACGGGTAACCACACCTGCTGGTGTTGAATCATAACCTGCATTTGACTTTGTCTTTGTGCTGATTACCTTTTCATTTGAAGATGTCCAAGAAATACTTACACCATTAACCTCTGTAAGAAGTGAAATATTTCCCTTAATCTTATTCATATTTGGAATTACATAATTGTTTGCAACGTAGTTTACATCGCCTACTTCCTCTGCTCTTGCAACACGTCCTGCTGTGTAAAGTCTTGCAACATCATCCTTCTTGTAAGCTCTGTTATAAACCTTTACGTTATCAAAGTATCCTCTGAAATAATCATCTGCTGAGTAGAATGACTTACCAAGGTATCCTAGTAAATCCTCTCCCAAATCAGAAACCTTTACTCCAGTATTCTTGTTTGTTCCAATAAGCTTTCCATCTCTGTAAAGAGACATCTTTGTTCCATCAACAACTACTGTGATGTTTATCCAGGTGCTTGCAGTATTAGGATATTTAGCCGAAGCCTCAACCTTGCTTTCTGCGCCACCACCATTTTTAGTAATAGCAAGCTTCTCTGCTGTTGGCATAGCCTTGTAGAATAAGTACTTGCTGTTATCCTGACCAAATGTGAATGTGAAGTAATTTCCTGTTCTTGTTACTTCCTTCACATCAAAGGAAATTGTCATCTTGTTTCTGCCATCAAAGAATCCCTTAGGGAACTCAAGATAAGAATTGTTTCCGCCTACGGAATCATCACCGCTAAGATAGAGAACCTTTCCGTAATCATCATCTGCTACATACTCACCCTTGTGAGCATAGCCATCATTTCCGTTTCCTGAAACATCCTTTACAACACCCTTTGTAAGAGTATCGTTAAAGTTGTATTCAAGTACTGGCTCTGCCTTAATCTCTTCACCTTCTACAACAACATTTACCTTGAAGGTATCTCCGCCCTTAATGAAATCCTCTGAGCTGAGATTGAAGATTGGAAGTCCATCCTCATCAAATAATACTGTCTTTACGTATGCATTTCTGCAAGGATCGTAAAGTGGATCACCTGAATGTGTAGCATGTGTCTTTGTCTCTCTTGCATGGTACACAATAACAAGATTTCCATTTTCGTCATAAGTAAATGAGTTGTGACCTGGACCAGAAACCTCATCATCAAAATCTGAGCTTGTAAGAATTGGATATGGAAGCTTTGTCCAGTTGCTGATGTCTGTTAAATCAGCCTTCTCATCTGCATACATAAGACCTACGCAGTACTCTGAGCCTGTTCCTGATGCTGAGAAAGTCATATAAACCTTTCCATCCTTGTGGAATACACCAGGACCCTCATTAACCTTGTATCTTACTAATTCCCAGTTGAACTCTGGCTTTGTAAGAAGCTGTGCCTTGCTAGTAAGCTGAGTTGGATTTTCTGGGTCGATTGTTGCAATAAATAAATAGCTGAGGCCATCAGGGTTCTGGCTGTTCTTTGTCTCATCAGCCCAGATAAGATAATGCTGTCCACCTGCCTCAAAATATGTCATATCAAGGGACATGGCATTTAATACATTGTCGCCCTTTACTGGCTTAACAAGCACTGGGTCTCCCCACTTATCTAAATCGTAAAGGTCATCCTTCTTTGCGTTGCCCTGGAACTTAATCATAAATGGGCGGATGTTAAATGTGGTGCCGCTGCCTGTATTAAGACCTGCTGTTGCAACTAAATACCAGCTGTCTCCAATCTTGTGCATCTCTGGCGCCCAGATAAATCTGCCAAGCTCCTTAGATGTATTCTCATCCCAGATGGTTACCTCTTCTGCTGTAGCAAGACCTTCAATAGTCTTTGCGCGTCTAAGAATGACTCTGTCATAACCGTCCTTATCGCCATTTCCTACCATTGGGTAAGATGCTGTGAAATAGTAATATCCGTCATCCTCATTGTAAACAACGTAAGGATCTGCTCTTTCTGGAATAAGTGGATCTGCTGCATCTGTAAAGTTTCCAGAACCACCAATAACACCGTCAAGTGTATATGTTCCTGGAAGCTCCAAATCAACATTATCAATACTTTCCTCTGTAAATCTCAGTGAATAAGTATTCTTTGTACCATCAGAATACTCAGCTTTTACTGTATTCTTCTTTATGTATTTCTGAAGTACCTCTCTGAATTCTTCCTTTGATGTAAGTGCATCAACTTTGATTTCATCTGTAGGAAGATCACTGAGTGATGTATTATAAGGATTTGTAAATTTCTCTACAACCTTTTCGTATTCTTCATTTGTAAGACCAATTGCTGATGGACTAATTGCTGTGTTAGGAGAGTTTTTAACAGTATCAAATTCAAATGCATCATCGTTGATAAGAAGTGGTGTATCAAATTTCTTCATATCCTTAGATGCTACAAGATATAATCCATCATCTGTTTTAAGATAAATCTCATATCTTTCATCAGTCATATCATATACAGCTTCTGCTTTTCTTACAGAAGAGACATTACCTAATGCAACTTCATTTTCATCTGTATATGTGATCAAATCCTCTGATTTATAGGTGAGGAGCTGTCCACCACTGGTGGCAACCATGAAGAATCCCTCTCCATCTGCTTCTCTTAAAATAACTGGGCTAGAATAAGATTTATTTCCAAGTGCTGTATAAAGAATAGGCTGATTCTTGTGAAGTGGACTAAATCCGCCGTTCTCTTCAGCGGCAATCATCATACCACCATCCTGACCTACGGCTGGTTTGCTATTAGTATAGGTAATAACATCCTTGCCTTCCTTTAATACAACAACCTTAAAGTCTTTTTTATCTCCATCGATATTAGCTGTAAGTGTAACCTCTTTGTTCTTATTAGAACGTGTCACATTACCGTCAGCTGTGATAGCTTTGTCGTCACTTGTCTCCCAAGAAATCTTCTTGCCGTCATACTCAGCTGGAAGATTAATATCATCTGTTACATATCCAGCATTAAGTGAGAAATCAACCTCTGTCTTTTCCCCAACTTTTCTATCAAGATATGCCTGATATAAATCCTTTACATCGCCATCTGAAAGACTGCCACTATAGATTTTAAAGTTATCTACGTATGCCTTACAGTACTCACCACTTCCCCAATTTGCTCTACCGATAAGCGCTATAGGTGAGTCCTTTAAGATGTCCTCAAGTGCAAAGCCTGATTCAAAGGTAGCCTTCTTTTCACCATCAACATAGATAGTTGTTACATCCTTTGAATAAACTGCCTCGATATGATTCCAGGTGTTAAGTGAAAGAGATGTGGCAGCACAGCCCGGTCTTGAACCATTGTTATTGTACTGCTCTGCTTTGAAATCACTTCCCTTTTCAAGGAATGCACCGATATAGTGCTCGTAAGGATAGCTCTGTGCATTTGAATCTGGTGCTGCATAGAACAGCCAGTTTGCATCTGTTCTTAAGAACTGCACATCAGCCGAGATAGATACTGAATCATATCCACCAAGAAGTGAATCCCCATCCTTAGTAGTTACTTTCAGATACTGATTAGAGCCATTCAAGGAAAGTGCCTGAGAGCCATCATAGCTCGTTGTAAGGCTATAAGAACCAGATGCCTTAGCATCAGCTCCTGTCATAGTCTCCCCAGAGCTTAGACCTTCAAAATCAAAGTCTGCTATAAGCTTAAGCTCTGTCTTCTCCTTTTCTTCCTCTTCTTCATCCTTTAGAATTTCTTCGTCTAAAAGATCTTCTGAAAGGAGCTCGTCCTCTGACTGTTCATCAGAGTCTTCAACATCTTCATTAACATTATTCTCTTCTGTCGCTTCGTCTGCCGGTTCCTTCTGATCTTCAGTAGCCTCGTCTGTACTTTCAGACTCTTCATCTACTGTAGCATCAGCAGTTGTTTCATCTGTAGAATCAGCATCATCTACAGCCGCGTCGGTTGCTTCTGTCGCACGAACCAAAGAAAGACCTGCATCAGGAATAGATCCCGACCAGGCCAAAGCAAGTGCCAGAAGAAGCGCCGTAGCGCGTTTCAACTTTTTCTCATGCTTCATTCTTATTCCCCCATTATTTTTTTAGCACCCTCTCCTAAAGTGCCTTGTAGTATCATAATATCCTCAGACCTGTAATGGGTAAATAGAATTTCTTTCACAGTTTCGTCACGACTTTCGTAAATATTTAGACTTGAAAATAAAAAAGTGGAAAAATTTTAGATATAATATCTAAAATTTTTCCACTTTAAATATTTACAATACATCGTTACGTTTGATGTAGGCTGGGGTTACGGAATCAGATACAATCTTCTTTACATTCTTTACCTTCACCCACTTATCAATTACCGCATTTTCGATATAGGTTCCATCGCTGATGTCTGCATAAGAAAGAATAATTGAATTCTTTACTATTGCTCCCTTTCCTATATGAACGTGACGGCCGATGATTGAATTTTCAACTATACCTTCTATAGAAGCTGCATTACATACCAGGGAATTGGTAACCTTTCCACCTGGATGATAATGTGTAGGGCAAGCATCTGTGGTCTTTGTGTAGAATGGCCAATCCTGCTTGAAGAAATCCATTGCGGTAGCATAATCCAAAAGCTCCATATTAGCTCTATAGAAATCATCCAAACTGGTAATTGCTGCAAAATATCCTTTGTGCTGATAGCCTCGAATATCTAATGTGTCGCAGGACAAGCCTACGATATCTGCAAATGAATATGCGCTAGATTCTCTCTTTGCCTTCTTAATCAAAGCAATGAATAAATCCTTTTTCATAACATAGGTATCCATACTGACATTTTTTTCTTTGGCTGTGCCCATATTTCTTGCAAGGCTTTCAACACCCTTTTGCTTGTTTAGCTCTACCACATTGCAGGCTCTATAGTACTCCTTGGCCTGATCAACCTTGTGATAAAGGAGGGTAATATCGTTTCCTGCTGCAACATGGTCGTCCAACAGCTGCTGATAATCCTGCTTGTAAACCATATAGCTAGGAGCTACTATCACATAATCCTGAGGCATACGTTCAATCTGCTCCAGGTTTTCCATGTACGCCGTAATATCAGTATTATAGATGGAATTTGCTCCATTCTGCTGTGTGAACAATAGCTGCAGATTGCCACGTTTTGAATTGATATTGTAGTGACGACCTGAACCAATATGCTCCACAAGTGAACGTGGTCTACTATTCAAATATACGTGTATACGATTTATACCACTGTTACTCATATTAGAAAGTGGAAAATCAATAACACGAAATCTACCAATAAATGTGAAGGCTCCTATAGGACGATACTCGTGAAGGCCTTCTACTCTAATATAATTAGGTGCCGAATTGATTACACCAAATGCTTTATTTGCCATAGCTTAGTCCTCCCCCTTTACATTTTTTGCAACAAGAAGGATTTCTTCACTCTTCTTCTCTCCTACCTTGGCATTCTTTCCGATACGAACATTCTCTGCCACAAGGGCACGTGTAACAACAGCTCCCTCTTCTACAATTGCACCTGGCATCAATACAGAATCGATAACCTTTGCTCCCGGAGCGATTTTGCAATTGGTAAAGATAACTGAGCGCTGTACAGTTCCACCAACTGCTGCACCCTGATTAATATATGCTCCATCAATCTTTGCTGAGCTTGCAATATACTGTGGTGTTATTCCGGAATCCTCTGTGTAAATCTTCCAAGAGGTATCGTCCAAATCCAGCTCGTTATCACTATCTAAAAGATCCATATTTGCTTCCCAAAGGGAATCAATAGTTCCAACATCCTTCCAGTAGCCAGAGAACTCATACGCGCAAAGCTTCTTGCCGCCATCAAGCATAATAGGAATAATATCCTTTCCAAAATCATGATCAGAATCTGGATTTTTCATATCTTCCACAAGAAGCTTTCTAAGTGTCTTCCATGTAAATATGTAGATACCCATAGATGCCAGATTACTCTTTGGCTTGGCAGGCTTTTCCTCAAACTCGATAATACGGCCATTTCCATCAGTATTCATAATACCGAATCTGCTTGCTTCCTTCATAGGTACACCACGCACAGCAATTGTGGCATCTGCTCCCTGCTCCTTATGATATGTAAGCATCTTGTCGTAGTTCATCTTGTAAATGTGGTCACCAGAAAGAATAAGAATATACTCTGGATCATAGGCATCTACAAAATCGATGTTTTGAGAAATAGCATCAGCTGTTCCTCGGTATACATCCAGGCCACAATCAGCCTTCTCACGAGGTGTCAAAACAAATACACCACTGTCCTTTGTATCAAGTCCCCATCTTCCTCCAGCTGCAACATAGCTGTTCAAAAGAACAGATTCGTACTGTGTCAAAACACCTACAATATCCACGCCTGAATTGGCGCAATTACTAAGTGGAAAATCAATGATGCGGTATTTACCGCCGTAAGAAACTGCAGGCTTTGCCACTTTATTGGTCAAGTCATGTAGACGACTGCCGCGGCCACCTGCCAAGATCATAGCAAGCATACTGGTCTGAGCCATATATTATTCCTCCCTCATCAAAAAATAACATTACATTCTCCTAATTATTATTCTAATAGTTTTGCACAAAACTATCAACGAATATTATATATTCGTTGTGAAAATTTACTGTAGATTTTAGGCTTAGGTATTGATAGTTATTGTCATACTTTTCAAATAATTCTGAATATAAAAAAATAGTGTTTTTTCTATTGACGAATGAATAAAAGCATAGTAATATATGTCTTGTCGCTGAGGCACACACCTAAACGACAGCAAATATGGTTCCTTGGTCAAGCGGTTAAGACGTCGCCCTCTCACGGCGAAAACAGCGGTTCGATTCCGCTAGGAACTGCTAAAAAAGCATCGCAAGTAGCGATGCTTTTTTTATATCTATAGGTAGTTAAGTATATTTAATCTACAGTCACTTCAATCTTCCCGTTCTTCCAGTCCAGGATTGGACGGGCATCAGGAGCAAACAGATTATCCACTGGAATATCCTCTCTGTTAAAGAAGCGGTGTTCAAGAACCTCAGAATCCTCATCAGAAATAGTTCCTGTGTAAGTATCGGTAATAAATATAACAGATAAAGAATATACCACATCCTGATTTGGATAAGTGATTACTCTGTCCTCACCAGAATACAATCCAAATAGCCTAAGATTATCTACATGAATTCCTACCTCTTCAAGAAGCTCGCGCTTGGCAGCCTGCTCATAGGTTTCTCTGGCATCCAACGCACCACCAGGTACGCACCACTCTCCGGTGTCACTTCTCTTTTGAAGAAGTACCTGTCCCTTATCATTTTCAATCAACACACCACAACCTACTCCTATAATAAGATCGTGTCCAATGTGCTTTCGTAACTTTCCGATGTAATCCATTTTATTCTCCTATCTCTTTTCTATTCTAGTCACAATTCTCTTGTTCTGCTTAAAGCTGCAGCTATGGAAACTCCTACCATGTCATTGTAGGGAATCATGGTAGCCTGCAATGCGTGATATATATCAGATTTCCCTGGCCATACAGTAGTAAGAAGCTGATTGTTTTGATCCAACTGATGGAACCATGAACCAGTCTCATGATCATATACACAGGTATCCAGATACTCCATAAATGCTGCATAATCCTTTTTGTATTTTTCATCACCCGTGACTCTAAACAGTACTGCAGAGGTATTTATTGCCTCAGCAAGAGTCCAATGCATTCTATCGTGAACTATAGGTTTGCCCTTCCAGTCTGTGGTATAGCAGATTCCAGGAGCACCATCTACGTTCCAGCCATCCTCAATAGCCCGATTGTAGAGCTTTTCAGCAATCCTGATATAATCTGTCACATTTTCATTGTTGCTTCCATAGGTGGAAACTGCCCACTGAACGATAAGTCTGGCCCACTCAATACCATGTCCTGGTGTGGCGCCGTATGGTTTAAAGTTGTCATCAGGCTTATCCTTATTGCACTCCAAATCTGGAATCCAGTCACTAGTGAAATGCTCTGGTATGCGATAATTATTGTCACGAGCCCAGCCAATTACAAAATTAATAATTCTTCCTGCACGAATACGATAATTCTCATCCTCAAGTGCATCTGCCACTGCAAGGAAAGCCTCTACCGAGTGCATGTTTGCATTCATCCCACGATAATCATCAAGCTTTGTAAATTCTGTATTCCAGGTATCAACAGATAGCCCTTTGTCGCCTTCCCAGAAATGAGCATCATATGCAGCTATAGCAGCTTTTAAAAGTTCTTTTGCCTTTGGTCGCTTTGCAAGATAGGCAGAGGTAGCTGCCAGTATCACAAAAGCGTGTGCATAACATTGCTTGTTTGGCAGATACTCTCCATCAGAGGTTATCCCTGCATACCATCCTCCGTGATCATCGTCATACAATTCTCCCAAGAGTCCTTTTATAGCAGCATCTGTCAATGCTTCACTGCCATCGTGGCCCAGCATTACCCCAAGAGAATATACATGGGCCATACGGCTTGTTATCCAGGTCTCTCTAGGTCTATCCTTCCAAGGAGTACCATCATCCCCTAAATAATAAGAGCCTCCGCCAGGAGAAGGAAACTGATGTCCAAAGGACAACAGACTATTCCTCATCTCTCTGACAAAGGCTTTGTTTTCAGGTGTATCTAGTTCATATTTTCCCATAGTAACCATCCCTTCATAGCAACACTCTCGCTCCTAGTTATAATTTACCATATCCTGAAGAATACTAAAAGCCATTCTATTACGGTTACAAGCCTACTATTTCTACGCTCATCTAACATGATTCGCCTTAGAAATAATAGAGCTTGTTACCTATAGAATGGCTCTCTATAATTCAAAAATAAATTATAAATTAGAACAACGATTTTACGGTTGGGTAAAGCTTCTTAAACTCCTGATATCTCTCTTCGTATTTACGAATTAATTCTGGATCAGGCTCAACAGTAGTCTTAACCTTTACAAGCTTGTCGCAAGCCTCTTCTACGGAAGCGTACTCGCCACATCCTACTGCTGCAAGGATAGCACCACCAAGTCCTGGTCCTTCCTCATTCTCAAGGATATCAAGCTTAAGATTCATAACAGAAGCGATAATCTGCTGCCATAATGGTGACTTAGCTCCACCACCGCAAATCTTAGAGCGTTCGATTACGATGCCCTGTGAACGTGCAACCTCAAGAGAATCACGAAGGCCGAAAGCAACACCCTCAAGAACAGCCTGGGTCATATCCTCACGAGTTGTGTCCATAGACATGCCGATGAACATAGCACGTGCGTCTGGGTTGTTGTGTGGGCTACGCTCTCCCATAAGGTATGGAAGATAGAATACACGGTTCTCACCGAGATTCTTGATGCCAGCCTGCTCTGCAGGATAATCCTTTGTCTTAAGGATTTCATCCATCCACCACTTGTTGCAAGATGCAGCTGAAAGCATGCATCCCATAAGGTGATAACCACCATCAGCGTGGTCAAATGAGTGAAGTGCGTTTGCAGGGTCTACTGTAAAGTTCTTGCTAGAGATGAAGATTGTACCAGATGTACCGATTGAAAGGTTGCACTTGCCCTCTCCAACTGTACCAGTACCAACAGCTGCTGCTGCATTATCTCCAGCACCTGCGATAATCTTAACATCATTTGTAAAGCCAAGCTCCGAAGCTACTTCTGGCTTGATTGTTCCTACTACTTCGTAGCTTTCATAAAGCTTTGGAAGCTGAGCCTCTGAAACGTGGCAGATATCCATCATTTCCTTGCTCCAGCAACGGTTCTTAACATCTAAAAGAAGCATACCGCTGGCATCTGAATAATCTGTGCAGAAGCTTCCAGAAAGCTTGTAAGCGATGTAATCCTTAGGAAGCATAATCTTAGCAACCTTTGCCCAAAGATCTGGCTCATTCTCCTGCATCCAAAGAATCTT
>JAEEGF011495746.1_pt1 | contig 19306 bp, 13 predicted proteins | sample 9134171 | NCBI WGS metagenome assembly JAEEGF01 (sample SAMN16246542, study PRJNA631951) | gut metagenome | biome: gut microbiome; feature: rumen; material: AP-attached | host: Bos | place: Iran: Karaj | collected 2018-10
TGGGTGTGGCGGACACCCTGGAGGAGGCCGAGGCGAACTGCGAGAAGGCCTTGAAGCACGTGGTCTGCGACGCCGTGTTCGTAAGGCACGACATAGGCACCCGGGCCCTGGTCCAGAAGAGGGTGGACCACATGAGGGAACTCCGCTCCGCATGAAGCGCGTGGCGATGAAGGTGGCGTACCTGGGGTCCGGGTTCTCCGGGTCCCAGACGCAGCCCGGGCTCCGCACGGTCACGTCGCAGGTCCTGGACGATATAGGAAAGGTGCTCGGGGACGCGGACCCCGGCCTGGAGTTCTCCAGCCGGACGGACAAGGGCGTCAACGCGCTTGGGAACGCGATCGTGTTCCGCTCGGGGATGGACGACCTGAACGTCCTCTCCAAGGCCCTGAACTCCGTTTCGGACGGCGTCTTCTACAGGTCGTACTGCGAGGTCGACGACGGATTCAACGTCAGGCACGCATCCCGCCGCGTCTACAGGTATGCGTTGGACGCGGAAGGAATCGACATGGAAAAGGCGGAGGAGTGCTGTCGCCTGTTCGAGGGCGAGCACGACTTCCTGAGGTTCTGCCGCTACGACGGGAAGCCCACGAGGCTCACGATAGACAGGATCTCCTGCTCTGAGGAGGAGGGGATGCTGTTCCTGGACTTCGAGGCCAGATACTACCTCTGGAACATGATCCGCCGCATATCCTCTGCGGTCGACCGCGTGGGAAGGGGCAAGGCCTCCCTCGAAGACGTGAAGGGCGCCTTGGAAGGGAAGGACGCGTCCTTCGGGGTCGGACGCCCTGACGCCCTGACCCTGACGGACGTGCAATACGACTTCCTGAGCTTCTCCAGAGCCGATCCGAGAGGAATCGACGGCAGGAAGAAGGAACATCTGATGGACGAGCGCCTTCGCTTAGGATTCTACCAAGGTCTTCGATGAATCCGCAACATGGTTATAGGCGCCACATGATGGATGCGCATGGATAGTCTGAACCGGTCCGTCGCCAAGGCTGCCGAAGCCATGGCCTCGCTGGAGGCGGACAAGGAGGAGGCGGTGAGGCGCTCCAGGCAGATCATACGCCTGTCGAAAAAAGCGATTCATGGAATGCACGTGGGGGAAGACCCGTCCGCCGACATGAAGGAGATGCGCTCCGCCGTCGAGACCCTTCTCGACGTCTGCAGAAATCCGGCGATCCTCGCGTGCGGCCTGGTACAGGACTGCATGTGCGAATACTGCGAAGCCCTGATCCTCCACGCGCTGGTCTCGGATTCTCCGATTCCGGATTACGAGGACCTGGGCGTCACGCCATCCGCTTGGCTCCTAGGGCTCTGCGACTGCGAAGGGGAGATGAGGCGCATGGTGATGTCCGGCCTCATGAACGGCGACATGAAGTCGGCCGAGCGCCTGTTCTCCGTAATGGAGGGAATGCATGCCATGGTCATGTCCCTGGACATCCCGGATGCGATGGCGCCGGTCAGGAGAAAACAGGACGCCGCCAGGGGGATCATGGACAAAACCCGCTCGGACATGCTGAATGCGAAGCTGTCCGGACGCCTGGATCGAACCCTTGGCCATTCCGAAGGGCGAGAGCTTCTTCCAGGAACGAGACGGCGAATGCCGCCGAACGGTATAGAAAAAAGACAGGGGGCGAACCCCCTGATGGTTTCACTTGCGCCTGGACTTGGGCTTTCCGAAGTTCTTCACAGGCTTCCTGTAGACCCACACCAACGCGATTATGACGATGATGAGGAACAGGACGGCCAGGGCGATGTAGATCGAGTAATCCTCGTCCCCGATGTAGAACTCGTGCTTCTGATCGAGGCCCTTGACGTCAACCACGCCTCCGTTGGCAGACTCCACCCAGAAGACATGCTTGCCCTTGGATGCGTCGGCGACCCAGTCGTACTTGACGGATCCCGTTCCGTTGCTGCTGACGTTGAAGGTCGTGTAGCTGTCGTCCATCCTCTCGCCGTCGACCCAGAAGTACACCCCGTAACCGGAAAGGTTGACGTTGGGATCCTCCAGCGACACGTTGACGGAGAGGGTTATGGGCTCGACGACCTTTATATCGTACCTGTCCACAGCCGGATCGATGTCCACGGAGGAACCGTCCGACGTCTCGACGGTGCCGGTGTAGGTCACCACGATGGTGTACCTTCCGGCGTCCGAAGGAGCGGTGACGGTCAGGGTCATGGGGACCCCGCTGTCGACAGCCCCTGTGGTGGGGCTGACTGCCCCGGTCATGGTGTCGCCCTTGGTGTTGACGAGCTTGGCGCTGAAGGTCACATCCATGGATTCATGGTCGGAGTCGGTGTAGATTATGGTGAAGTCGGCGTCCTCGTCGACGGCGATGACGCTCTTCTCCCCGCTTATGCTGTGGTAGGCCCCGTCCACTCCCGAGACCGGGAGAAGGACGAAGGCCGCCGCCATTATGGCGGCGATGATCAAGGCTGCCTTGTTTACCTGCGTGAGAACACCCCCCTCTTGCTTCCGAGCCAGAATACGGCTATCAACAGGAGTATGCCTATCGCCAGCAGGAACCACACGCCCACGGGCATTCCGGACCTGCTGTTGAAGACGTTGTCTCCGTCCGCCTTGATGGAATCGACCTTGACGTCGACGTCCGCAGGAGAGATGCTGAGCACCTTAGTCGTGCCGTCGCAATCCACGGTGACCGTCGTGGACGGGACCGTGACCCCGGTGCCGTCTCCGTCAAGCATATACTTCACGTAGAACACCTTGGTCTCGAGCCCGTAGATCGTGAAGGACGACCCTCCCTCGCGGATGGTGTATCCGTTCTCATCGGATACGAGCACGGACCAACCGTTGGGCGAGGGCACAGTGAACTTGACTTCCTTGGAATAGTTGTCAAGATTGGACACCGTGATGGCGTACATGTACTCGGTGGCGGAAATCTTGTCGAGAGCTCCCTCGACCTCTCCGGACCTCTCTCCGGCGGAGACTATGACGACTCCCTTGGATCCGACCTTGGGGGCGGAGTTCTCCTTGATGTCGATGGTCTTCGAACCGGAGCCGGACATGTCGGTGACTATGACGCTTACGCCCTTGGATCCGACCGCATAGACCTCGGCGTCATAGACGCCCTCAACCACGGCCGTTCCGGTGGAGTCGGGCATCACATAGAGGCTGACGGCCTTGTCGAGGCTCCAGGCAGGACCAGAGCTGATCACGTAGCTGGTGGCGTGTTCGGTCTTGTTGGTGACGGAGACGTCCACCCTTGCCTTCCCGTTGGAGAAGTTGGCGTAATCGACGGTCGCGATAAACTTGGCATCCTCATCCACGACTTCGCTGCCCTCTCCGGTGACCGCCACATTGACGACGGATCCGTCCCTGAGGCCGGATACGTTCCTGACGGCCGAATAGGTGTACTCGGTATCGGAAACGGTGCGCTTGGCGTCCGCCTTGAACTGTGCGGAAGTCATCGTGGACGGCAGCTTGACCTTGAACTGGCCGTTGTCGATGCTGGACAGGATGCTCACTCCGCCGCTGCTCACGACGAGGTCGCCGCTGGCGGTGGCCCCGATGCTTCCGGTCACGGTCATGGGAGCGACGTTCGCGGTCATGTCAATCGAGGTCACGGAGTAGGCGGAGGTGAGATCGACGGTGGCGAACCTCATGTCACCGGACTCGGAAGCCGTGGAGGTCAGGTAGTAGACGTACCCGTCCTTGAAGTAGTAGGTTCCATCCTGGTCGAAGTACTCGGCATCATTGTCGTTGGTTCCGATGGACAGGACGTCGCCTTCTCCCTTGGTTATCTTGACGGCGTGGGCCTGTATGGGCTCCAGATCGGTGAAGGAGTTCTGACCGGGGTACAGGTAGACGGTGTTGTCGAAGTACCATCCGGGAGTGTCGACCTTCGCGGTGTACTGGCCGGGATTGACCGTCTTGGTCTCGCCTGCGGCGAACACGACGTCGTCTCCGGAGGAGTACGGCTTGAGGGTCATGGCGTAATCGGAGGTGACGGACACCTGCTTCACATAGTTGTTGGGAACGCTGGTGGACCTGTACTGGTTCAACGTCACGTTGGCAGACGTGCTCGTCGATCCGGCGGGGACCGACGTCTGAAGCGACGTGCCGCGGAAGTACTCGTTGTCCAGAGTGCCTCCGTTGAACTCCACCTTGCACGAGGTCTCCAGCGGCAGGTAGAACATGCACTGTCCGGAGGAGTTGGTCATCGAATACATGGCGTACTCGGTTCCCTCGTAGGTGTAGGTGAGCTTGCACGTCACATAGCCGAGACCGACGTTTCCGGAACTGGTTCCGCTCGCATACCTGAGGTTCGCGGTGATCCTCCTGCCGTCGACCAGAGGCAGGTCTCCGAGATCGACGTCGGAAACGGCCTTGACGCTCCCGACATACACCTTGGCGCTGCCGTTGTCGGCGAATATCTGGTAGGTTCCTACAGGCACGAACAGCACGAACCCGTCACTGCCGTTGGCGGTGGCGGAGATGGTCTGTCCCTCATGGTTGACGACGTACACGTTGCCTGATACCGCACTGTCGCCGTTCTTGAGGACCCCCTTGATCTTCACAGGGGAGTACTCGCTGTAGGTGAGGGAGCCGTCGTAGGTTCCCAGGATGATCGCATTGCCGTCGACGCCGCTGACGGTGTAACGATACTCGTCGGTGGCCATGCTCCTAGGCAAAGTCACCTTGCCGTCGTAGGCCACGGTGCTGTAGGCGCCTGCGGAGAACACGAGCATGTCAGGAGCGCTTACGGTGATCTCCTCGGCGGGATAGGCCGTGACGCTGGCGGTCCTGTTGCTGCTGGTTATGTTGTATGTGGTGGAGGTCAGGATGACGTATCCTCCGGTCATGCTGAGGGTGTAGGTGCCGGGGACCGCGCTCACGACGGCGGTTCCTTCCTTGACGGGAGCGGAGAACTTCTCTCCGGTGGTGACGTCGGACGCTATGATCCTTCCGCCATCGATGGGAACCCCCTTGGAATCCTTGACGGTCACGGTTATCGTCTTGGAAGACGGGACGATGGTCAGCCCGGAGACTGTCTTGCCGTCGCCGGAGGCTATGACGACATCGGAAGTCGCGATAGTGGCTCCAGAGGAATCGTAGGCGGTCATGGCATACTGCCCCTCGACTACATCGGACAGAGAGAACGATCCGTCATAGGAGTCGACCTCGTACTTCACGGCAGGCACGGAGGCGTTCTGGAAGATCATCCTCACGGCCTTTCCGTCCAGGACGTTTCCGTCTATCGCGACGTTTCCGTCGACGTCGACCGCAGGAATCGCATACACGGAGGGTACGGCATCCTTGAAAGACGCGACCACGGCGTTACCTGACTTGAGAACGACGGTGTACCCCTGAGATCCGGCAGGCAGGATCAAAGAGTACCTGCCGTTCTTGACGGTGTCGGAGGACTCGAGGACCTGCTTACCGGAAACGGAATCGTGAACGTAAAGCTCGGCGAGCATGCCGTCTACGGAGGCCCCGTTCTCGGATATCACGGAACCGTTCACGGAGGTCCCGCCGATTCCGACGTATTCGTACAGGATGTAGGACGAGAGATAGTTGATGAGGCCTCCGTCCTTCTTCTGCATGGAGACGGCGGCATCGCGGTCGATGTAGGTCCAGTCGTCAGCCTCGGGATTCTTCACAGGAGAGTACCTGACGATCCACTTGTCGACCTGGAACCCGGCCATTCCCTCGGGAACGGCGGCAACGGTCCCATCGCTCGAGGAGAGCGCATAGAGGTAGGAGTTGGAGCTGGACTGGCCGGCCTCTGTCGCCGAAGGCCCGATGTACGCCTTCCACAGGAAGGAGTCGTACATGTTGCTGGTGTAGGACGTGTAGCCGTAGTAAGGGTTGTATGTGTAGAACTCGGGAGCGGCCCCGTAACTGTCGGTGCTGTAGTCGGCGAAGTAAGCCATGGCGGAGAAGTTGTCACCGCCGTTGTACTGCAGAGGCAGCATCATGGGATCGAGGAGCACGTACGAGATCCTCTCGCCGGTCCTGGAACAGACGTTCTCGTAGGTCCTGCAGAGGTCGACGAGGCTCATGCTATCGGTCATGCACTTGACGGAAGCGAAGTACATGGCGTTCTCGCAGGATACGTCGGACTTCAGGTTTCCATATGCGGCCGCATTGCTCTTGAGCTCGTCATAGAGCGCATTGCAGTCCTCGCGGTACGTCTTGATCTGCGAGTAGACATCGGGATTGGTAAAGTCGGATGCAAAGTCGTTGATGTTGTGGGCGAGGACGATGCGCGTAATCATGGATGCGATGGCGCCCTGGGATCCTTTCGACAACAGGATATGGGACACGGCTGAGGTCCCGTTGCCCGCGGTATCGGTCACGGAGACGAAGTCCCCGCCGGCGACGGTGTCGTAGCTGTAGTCGACCCAAGAGGCGATGGCGCCGGTCTTCGCGACGCCGGACTGGGATTCCAGGATCTCGCCGAGGGGGTAGTCCTCGCCGGTCTTGATGAAATACTGGGTGTTGCCGTTGTACAACACGTTGGACGAGTCGTTGTTGGGAACGCCTGCGTCGAGCGCGTAGACGAAGTTGGGAACCACGACCAGGAACGCCACGATGAGGACCGTGGCGAGAGGCATGGGATTGAGGATCTTCCTGAGGCCCTTGGACAGGCCGGACGTCTTGATTTCCTTGAACCAGTCGGCGACCTTGGCGTACTCGACGAGCTTCACGATGGCGGCGCCGGAGGCAACTCCGAAGACGCATCCGACAGCGACGGCGGTCCCGTAGGAGGACCACACGGCGAAGAACATCATGTAGAGCCAGACCATGGTGAAGAGCCTGAGGGAGGAGTGGTCCTTCCTTATGAACACGTAGGTCTCGTAGATCGCGAGGCAGATGGGGAGCCACATGGTGAGCCATCCGTAATAGGAGGCCACGTTGGACATGGACACGCGGTTGCTGATCAGATCGTTCAGCAATCCGGAATAGACCGAGTTCCCGGCGACGAGCGCAGAGAAGAGGTCGGGAACGGCGAAGTACATCGCCACGAGGACGGCGATAAGCGCCACCACGAGAACAGGGATGGTGATGACCCACGACTTGCGTCCGAAGGCTACGAACGCGGCCGCGAAGACCAGCGTCAGGACTGTCAAGAGGCAGGGTCCGGAGAAAACCGCGTCCCAGAGTCCGGCGGGCAAGTAGTATACCGCAGCCATCGCGATGCCTATTATCATCACGAGGGCGTAGACCAGGAAAGGCTGGCGCATGTCCTTCTCTCCGAAGCGGCGGACTGCGATCTGCAAGAGCAGGACCGCGCCGACGACGGCGATGAGGACTCCGAACCCGTTCCAGGTGAGGGCGGACAGACCGAGGAACACTCCGGCCAGGATGCCATTGATCATGGCGGACTTGCCGCCCTCGTCCTCGTCAAGGGCCTTGGCGGCCTTCACGAGGAACAGGGACATGAACGCCACCAGGAAGGCAGCGAGGGTATACTCGTTCCCGTTGGAGAACACGGACGAGGATATCGGGAGAGGGAGGAACGCAAAAATCAGGGCTGCGACAACAGCAATGGACCTGCGTCCGAACATCTCTTTTGCCACGAGATAGACGGGTATGCAGGTGAGCGCCCCGAGGACAGGGTTGAGACCTCCCAATGCGGCCGAAGGAGAAGTGAACGACGCTATGCCCGCGGCGATGAAATCGACCAGCGGCGGGTTGACGTAGTGCCCTCCAACGGGGTAGTTCACGGCGGAATCCGCCCCAATGGCGTAACTGCCGTTCAATATGCTTTCGATCACATGCAGGTGGTATTGGGCACCGGCGCCCCCGGAAAGCGCGAAATCGCTCCCCGCTGATATCCCGTAGGCGAACACCGTCCTCAATAGCAACGCTATCACGACGATGACGCAGACGGAAATGGCACCCCAATGGCTGCCGAACCACCCTTTGCCGCTGGAATCGCGGCTTTCCTCCTTTTCAGAGGGGGAGGCTGATTCATTTTTTCCAAGCATTCTATAAGTCTCCGTCTTTAGAATGGCGGTTCATGAACAGTCCTGTATAAATAAGTTATAGGTAAAGACTATTAATATAATAAGAAGAAGGGGAAACCCCTTCAGATGACGGAGCGTATGTCGGCGCGGAACGACTCGGCCGCCGCCCTGGGGTCTTCCGCCCCGTATATGGACCTGCCTACGATGGCGTAGTCCGCGCCGGCGGCGATGGCGTCGGAGGCCTTGCCGCCCTGGGTTCCGACCCCGGGAGACAATATCTTCTTCGAAGGCCCGACCACCGACCTGACCGCCCTGATCCTGTCGGGACGCGTCGCCGGAGCTATGAAGCCGTCCACGCCGCATTCCACGCCCAGCCTGGCCATCTCCTCCGCATGGGGGGCGGTGAACATCCTGGCGCCGGGATGGCTCATCTCGGTCACGGCGTACACCTCGGCGCCCGAGGCGGCCTCCACGGCGGCCCTGAGGGAGTCGTCTCCGGTGAAGGCGTGGACTATGACCGCGGACGCCCCTCTGGACACGGCGTTCTCGACGATGAGCCTGACCGTGTTGGGTATGTCGGCGACCTTGAAGTCGCAGATGACGTCGGATGTCTCGGCGAGACGGGTTATCATGGCCGGGCCCTCGGAAAGCACCAGAGGCCAGTTGATCTTGATGGCGTCCACGATGCCGCCGACGCTCTCCGCGACCTCAAGGGCCTTGCGGCCGTCCGTCTCGTCCAGGGCCAGCACCAGCCTGCTCTCCGACTTCATGAGTCGCCGACGACTCCCGACACATATTAAACCATCGCGCCGATGGCATCGCATGAAGGAGATGGAGTGCGGCTCCGTTCTCAAAGGAGAGCTTGCGGAGGGCTGCAAGCATTGCGTGGAAGGCTCCAAGATGGTCCTCCTGGTCACCGGGGTGTGCCCGTGGGGGTGCGACTACTGCCCCGTGTCCCTGGAGAAGAAGGGGAAGGACGCGGTCTATGCGAACGAAGGCAGGGCCGCCACGGATGCCGAGATAATCGCGGAGGCGGAGTCCATGGACGCCACCGGCACGGGGATCACCGGGGGAGACCCGCTCGTACGCATGGACCGCACCGTCCACATGATCAGGATGCTGAAGGACAGGTTCGGCCCGGACCACCACATCCACCTGTACACGGCGACCATCGACTCCGGGAAGGCCGCGAGGCTGGAGGAGGCCGGGCTGGACGAGATCCGCTTCCATCCTCCGAGGGAGATGTGGACGCGCATGCGGGAGACCGCCCTGGCTGAAATAGCCGCGAACAGCGGGATGGACGTGGGGATAGAGGTCCCCGCCATCCCGGGGGCCGAGGAGGAGCTGTCCTCGCTCATCGATTACGCGTTCTCGGTCGGCGTGAAGTTCGTGAACCTCAACGAGCTGGAGTTCTCGGAGAGCAACTGGGACATGATGGAAGCCCACGGATATGAGGTGCGGGACGACGTCTCCGCCGCGGTGCTCGGATCCGAGGAGACGGCGCTGAAGGTCATGGAGTCCTGCGAGGGGAGCATCCACTTCTGCTCCTCGCCGTTCAAGGACGGCGTCCAGCTCAGGAGGAGGCTGATCCGCAAGGCGGAGAACGTCTGCAAGGACTACCAGGGCATCACCGAGGACGGGACCATCGTCCGCGGATACCTGTACGCCCAGGATCCGGAGGAGGCAGCGGCCGAGCTCAGGGAGATGGGCGTGGAGGACGACATGATGGCGGTCCTGGACGGGAAGGTCGAGGTGGCGCCGTGGATCCTGGAGGAGATCGCCGAGGAGCTGGAGTACAAATGCTGCATATCGGAGCAGTACCCCACCGCTGACGGATTGGAGGTGGAGAGGACCCCGCTGAATTGAAGGACGGGAGGGGAACCCCTCCCGCCGAGGTTTCTGAAGCCGTTTTCCCAAACCGCGCCCGGAAGGCCGGAAGGGGGACTCAGTCCACGCTGAGGCTCTGGATCTCGTGATGCCTGTTCACGATGTCCCTGGCGATGCGCAGATTCTTTCCAGCCTTGCCGATGGCACGGCCCTTGAGCTTGGGATCCACGGTAACGGTGGCGTGGGTTATGTTTCCGCGCTGCTCGATAACGACCTTCTGAGGACCGTAGATGTGAAAGACGTTCTTGACGAACTGCTCGGGATCGTCGGAATACTCGACGACCTGGATGTTCTTCCCGGTCTTGTCCTTGAGCTTGATCACATGCTCCCCCTTCTTTCCTACGGCGATGTTTCCCTGTCCTTTCTCGACCACGAACACGAGCTTGTCCTCGGTGTCCATGCAGTCGATCGCGTTGGCCTTGGTTATCTGCTCGAAGAGAGAGATGTACCTGAGCGTATCCTCGGTAAGTACGATATCTGCGGACATGTCTCTCACAGCGTTAAGATGTTGGAGCTACCTTTGTCGATTATCACAAGGGCAGACACGGAGAAGGGTTTTCCGCAAAGGGCTCCGAGCTCCATGTTGTTTCCGTCGTATACATGGACCTTGACCCCGAGGTCTCCCCTGAGCTCCTTGGAGGGGCAGTTCCTGGCGAGGATGACCATCTGGGCCCTTCCGTCCTTGACTGCCTTCTGGGTCTGTCCGACCCCGAACTCGACCTTTCCGGTCGTGATTGCCGATTTCAATGCTCTGCTTATGTCGATTTTCTCATCGCTCATTTCTATCCCCCTTTTCTTTCGGGCTTAGCTAAATCGTTTTCCAGCCACGTCCCGGAGTTCTCGCCGGACCCTCAAGGCGGATCCGGCTCTCCCCCCGCGACTGGCATGCTCACCGCCTTCCGGCGGGCGACGGGGAGGGATCCCTCCCCTTGAGACTCATTCCTCCTCCGCCCTTTTCTTGGGCTTGTACTGCAGGTTGACCGCACCCGTTCCGAGGGTGACCGGCTGTCCCACGATGATGTTCTCGGTGACTCCTTCCAGGTGGTCGACCTCGCCCACCATCGCCGCATGCAGCAGATGGGCCGCGGTTATCTCGAACGCCGCCCTTGCCAGGACGGAGGACTTCTTTCCGGAGATTCCGTGCCTTCCGATGGCCTTGACCTGTCCGTCGTTGGTCATCAGGTCGGCGACCAGCATGATGTGCCTTATGTCCACGTTCAGACCTGCCTCGCCGAGGGTCCCCTCCGCCTCGCGGATGAGGGCGTTCCTCGCCGCCTCGATCCCCAGGACGTCGGCGACCTCCAGGATGCTGTTGGTCATCACGTGCTCGGCGTCGACCCCCTTCACCTTCAGGACCTCCTTGAGGTTGCTGCCCTCGGTGATGATCTTCCATCCGGTGCCGTCCTTGGACAGGACCGCCCTGGTTATGCCGTCGATCCCCTTGATCTTGGTGCTCTTGATGGTGTCGTACATCGACTGGAGCTTCTTGAAGGAGGGCTCGTCGGACCTGGCGATGATGTTGATCCCGTTGGACGGATCGATGTCCACGTTGCCGCGGACGGCCTTGACCTTGTTGAGCCTTTCCCTGATGTCCTCGGGCTCGATGCCCTTCTCGGAGATCTTGCGGGCGTCGGGGACTATGATCAGCTCCATGTTGGTGACGTCGGTGAGTATGCTGGCCACGTCCAGGAGGGTGGTGACCTCGATCTCGGACGCGATGTGGCGGGCTATCCCCTCGTCCATCTCCAGTCCGTCGATCTCGCTGACCAGCGGGATCTCCATGGACGGGGTGGCCGGGACGCGCCTGGCGTCCACTATCTCGATCAGCCTGGGCAGACCCTGGGTGACGTTGATGTTCGCGACTCCCGCGTAGTGGAAGGTACGCATGTTCATCTGGGTGCCGGGCTCTCCCAGGGAGTGGGCGGCCATGACTCCCGCGGACTCGTTCTGGTCCATCATGTGGGACATGTACATCCAGTGGGCGGCCTCCATGAGGGCCTTGCCCCTCTTCTCGGCGTACGCCACGCGCTCGTCCTCGGGATATGCCTTCCTGATGCGGGAGGCCACGTCGAGTATGATCTTGATGGGGAGCTCGGGGGACATGCCCTCGGCGAACTCCTAGAGCTTCTTCTCGACGCCGTCGCACTCCCCGAACTTGACGGAGGTCTCGAACAGCCTCACGGGCTCCGGCGTCTGGACGACGGCCTTCCTCGCCTTGGAGGACGAGGACGCGGGCTTGGAGCGGACCGCCTTGAGGATCGACTCCGCGCGGTCCTCGGGCACCCCTGCGGCGACGATGTCCTCGACGGACGCCTCGCCTATGGCGCTCAGGGAGTTGTACGACGCCACGAGCGCGGCCGCGTCCGCAGGGTCGACTCCCCTCTTCACGAGCGCATTGAGCGTATCTTTCTTCGCCATCACTCATCACCTCCGTCCATCTCGTCGATTCCTCCGTCGTCGCCTTCGGAGTCTCCGTCCTCGTCGGAGAAGCCCATCTCGTCCTTCTCGAGGGTTCCGTAGTCGTCTCCCTTGTCCTTGGTCTCGGGGTGGATAAGCTTCTCGGCCTCGTCCTCGGGCAGGACCTCGTAGAACAGGTCGTCGATGTCGATGGCCTTTCCTCCCACGGTCCTGGCGGGGTCTATCCCGTCCTCCCCGTACCTGAACTGGATGACGGTGCCGATGGTGTTCCTGACGGTTCCGTCGGAGGTCAGCTTGAGGTCCTCGAGGGCCGAGACCAGCCTCCTCTGCATGTATCCGGACCTGGAGGTCCTGACCGCGGTATCGACCAGACCCTCCCTTCCTCCCATGGCGTGGAAGAAGAACTCGGTGGGGGACAGCCCGGACTTGTACGAGTTGGAGCAGAATCCCCTGGCGTAGGCGCCGAGGTCGTCCCTGTCGAAGTGGGGCAGGGTCCTGCCGTGGTATCCTCTGGACAGCCTCTCTCCACGGACGGCCTGCTGACCGACGCAACCCGCCATCTGGGACAGGTTGAGCATCGATCCGCGGGCTCCGGCCTTGGCCATGATGACCGCGGGGTTCTCCATTCCGAGATGCTTCTCGGCGATCTCTCCCGCATGGTCACGGGCGTCTCCGAGGGTTCCCATGACCTTGACCTCGAGGGTCTCCCTGAGAGAGCGCCCGGGCATGGCATCCAGGGTGCCGTCGCGATAGGACTCCACGAGCCCGGCCACCTTCTCTATGCACTCCTGGCTGTGGACGGAGATCTGGTTGGCGGCCTCCTCGGGTATGTCCTCGTCCCCGATACCGGTGCTGAACCCGTGGTTCATCAGCGCGCCGAGGACGAGCCTGGTGACCTGGTTGATGAACTTGGCGGCGCGGGACGCCCCGTAGTCGCGGGCGATGCGGTCCAGGATCTTTCCTTTGCTGTTTCCGATACCCCTCACGTCGATGGTCCCGCACATGAGGTTCCCGTCGCGTATCTTGACGTACGCGTCGTACTTGCAGCCCTCCTTCTGGCAGCCCTCGCGGCAGCTGTGGCAGAAGTTGGCCTTGAACGTGGCGTTGAAGTCCTCCGGAAGGATTATGGAGAACAGCTGCTTGCCGGTCCAGTAGGGCTCCCCCTTCTCGTCGGCGCCCGCGGGCTCCGGGAGGTCTATGGAGAAGTCGGTGGAGTCGGCCATGTATCCGTGCTCCCTGTCGTCCGGGAAGGCCTTCTCCCTCTGGGCGGAGGTCTTCTCGGGAAGCTTGAACAGGATGTTGGAGGTCTGGAACCTGTCGAAGCGGGTGTCTCCGTGGGTCAGGTAGTACGCGCCGGTGATGTGGTCGTGGATGGCTCCGATGATGGGGCCCCCGTACCTGGGGGAGAGGATGTTCTCCTGGACCTGCATCAGTATGCGGGCCTCGGCGCGGGCCTCGTCGGACTGGAGGACGTGGAGGTTCATCTCGTCCCCGTCGAAGTCCGCGTTGTAAGGAGGACAGACGCAGAGGTTGAACCTGAAGGTCTTGCCCTCCATGATCCTTATGCGGTGGGCCATCATGGACATCCTGTGGAGCGAGGGCTGCCTGTTGAACAGGACGACGTCCCCGTCCATGAGCTGCCTCTCGACCACGTAGTCGATGTCTATGTTCTCGGCGACCTCGGCGGCGTTCCTCTCGGTGACCCTGATCCTCCTTCCGTCGGCGCGGATGACGTAGTTGGCGCCGGGGAGGTAGGGGAAGGAGAGCCTGTCGGCCATGGGGCCGCGCCTGATGATCTCCCTCACCTTCTCGATGTTGTGGGCGTTGACGTACAGGGGGACGGTGAGCTCCCTGGCCGCGAATATGGGCACCCCTACGTCGTTGATGGACAGGAGGGGATCGGGAGAGATGACGGTACGCGCGGAGAAGTTCACACGCTTACCGGACAGGTTGGACCTGAAGCGCCCCTCCTTCCCCTTGAGCCTCTGGGCCAGGGTCTTGAGGGGACGGCCGGACCTGTGCCTCGCCGGGGGTATGCCGGAGGTCTGGTTGTCGAAGTAGGTGGTGACGTGGTACTGGAGGAGCTCCCAGAGGTCCTCCACGATGAGCTGGGGGGCCCCGGAGTCGCGATTCTCCCTCAGCCTCTGGTTGATCCTCAGGACGTCCACGAGCTTGTGGGTGAGGTCGTCCTCGGACCTGTCCCCGGAATCCAGGGTGATCGAGGGCCTGACGGTCACGGGAGGCACTGCCAGGGCGGTGAGGACCATCCACTCGGGCCTGCAGGTCTCGGGGTCCATGCCCAGGGTCCTGAGGTCCTCGTCGGAGATCCTCTCGAGCCTCTCGCGGACCTCCTTGGCGGTGAGCTTGCTGTTGGCGGAGGCCTTGACGGCCCCCTGCTGCGTCTTCAGGGCGGCGGTCTTGTCGCCGGTGTCCAGCCTGAAGGTCGTGGGCTTGTCCAGCTTGATCCTGACCTGCTTGGCGCCGCAGTAGGGGCACTCCATCCCCTTGGACGCGTCCTTGGCGGTCTCCTTGGAGAAGTTCTTGAGGTCGATGGTGCCGCCTCCGAGCTCCTCCATCTTCTCCATGCTCTCCCTGCGGGCCTGGACCTGCTCCGCGGACAGCATGAGCCTTCCGCAGCTGCAGCAGGTGGACTCCAGCATCATCTTGATGTCCTTGATGAAGCCCACGTGGATGACCGGCATGGCCAGCTCTATGTGGCCGAAGTGGCCGGGGCACTCGTCGACCTTGCATCCGCAGGTCTTGCAGCGGAGGCCGGGCTCGATGACCCCCATGTAGGAGTCCATGAGCCCTCTGGATATGGGGTAGCCCTCGTCGTCGTAGGTGTCCGCGGTTATGATCTCGACCTTGGACATCTTCCTGATCTCGTCGGGTGAGACGCAGGAGAACTTGATCGACCCTATCTTCTTGGTAATCTCGTTAATCATCTCAAATCCTCCAGCTGAAGCCTCATGGCGACGCCGAGAGACAGTAGCTCGTCCATAAGGAGTTTGAACGCGTAGGAAGTCTGCACGAGATACACGTTGCTCTTCCTGCACACGGGACAGTACAGCGAGCCGTTCTTGTCCATTATCGCGATGTGCCCGCACTTGGGGTTGCCGCAGATCCACTGCTTGGTCCCGTCCGACTCGTCCAGCAGACGGTCCTTGATGACCATGGCCGCCCCGTGTCCTATCAGACAGTCGCGCTCCATCTCTCCGAACCTGAGGCCTCCCTGCCTGGAACGTCCCTCGGTGGGCTGCCTGGTGAGGATCTGGACGGGTCCCCTGGACCTGACGTGCATCTTTCCGCTGACCATGTGGTGCAGCTTCTCGTAGAAGATGACGCCGGTGTAGACGTCGGCCTCGATCATGCGCCCGGTCCTGCCGTCGTACATGATCTCCTTCCCGCTGTCCTTGAACCCGTTCCTCTTGAGGCCGTCGCGGATGGAGGTCTCGTTCTCTCCGGAGAACGCGGTTCCGTCTATGATGCGGCCCTCCATGGCTCCGACCTTCCCTGCGATCATCTCCAGCACGTGGCCGATGGTCATACGCGAAGGGATACCGTGGGGGTTGACCACGAGGTCGGGGGTTATCCCGTCGGCGGTGAAGGGCATGTCGCACTGGTCGACCAGCCTTCCGACGACTCCCTTCTGTCCGAACCTGGAGCAGAACTTGTCGCCGAGCTCGGGGATCCTCTCGTCCCTGACCTTGACGCGGACGAGCCTGGACCCGTTCTCGGACTCGGTTATCATGACGGAGTCCACGTATCCGTTCTCGCCGGGCCTGACGGTGATGGAGGTCTCCCTCCTCTTCTGGTTGGACAGGTAGCTGTCGCTGTTCTCGTCCAGGAACCTGGGAGGGGACGTCTTCCCTATCAGGACGTCCGATCCGGACACCCTGCTCTCGGGGGATATCAGGCCGTCCTCGCCGAGGGAGGCGTAGGCGGAGTCCATGCGGGCGCCCATTATCTCGGGCGCGGGGATCTCGAAGTGGTCCTCCTGGCCTCCGGGGTAGCGGCGCTCCTCGGTGCGGTAGGACCTCATGAAGGTGGACCTTCCGAGACCCCTCTGGACCGAGCTCTTGTTCATGACCAGGGCGTCCTCTATGTTGTATCCATGGTAGGAGAGGACCGCGATGCAGAAGTTCTGTCCTGCCGGCCTGTGGCTGTACTTCATGATGTCCATGGCCTGGGTCTGGACCATCGGCACCTGGGGGTACTGCATCAGGTGGCCCCTGGTGTCCGGCCTTATGCGGTAGTTGGCCGTGGGTATCCCCAGGGCCTGCTTGCCCATTCCCGCCCCCATGGTGACACGGGGCGCGGAGTTGTGCTCCGGATACGGGACGATTCCGGACGCGACTCCCAGGATGATCATGGGGTCGAGCTCCATGTGGGTGTACTTGGGGTCGAACAGGCTGGGGACGTCGAACTCGGCGCCGCACCACTTGCACTTCAGTATGGCGACGTCGCCGCCCTTGCCGGGGTTCATCCAGTCGGCGTCCTCGGGAGACAGCGCGTGGCCGCAGTTGGGGCACCTGCGGGGGACCTCGTAGGGGCTGACGAGTATAAGCGCGTCCTCCTCCTCCTCGGCGTCGACCCACTCCACGATGCCCTCGCGGAAGAGGTCGTCCCACTTGACCCTGTTGGTGTCGCCGCGGGCGCCCTCGATGCTCTCGCGTATCCTCTCGACGTGCTTCCTGGTGAGGCAGAGCCTGCCGTTCTTGACGATGAGCAGAGGCCTCCTGAGACGGCCCTCGTCGCAGTTGATGATGACCTCGTCCATGTCCTCGTCGAAGCGGATGTTGATCTGGTTGGATATCAGGCCGCACCTCCTGCGGTCCCTGATGTCGTCCACGAGCTTCCTCGCGTTGGGATGGACTCCCCTGAGGTCCCCGTTGACGAACACGCGGGTGCCGTCGCCGGACTTCACGTCTCCGACCTCGAAGTCCCTGAGGATCCAGTTGATGTCGCCCTCGGGGAATCCCTCGGAGACGTCGATGATCAGCGCCGCGTTCTTGACCAGACCGCAGTTCTGCCCCTCAGGGGTCTCGGACGGGCACAGCCTTCCCCACTGGGTCGGGTGCAGGTCACGGGCCTCGAAGTGGGGCTGGCTCCTGGTCAGGGAGGACGTGATCCTCCTGAGATGGGACATCGCGGACAGGTTGGACGTCCTGTCGAGGAGCTGGGACACTCCGGCGCGGCCGCCGACCCAGTTCCCGGTCGAAAGCGCATGGATGAGCTTGTGGGTGAGGAGGTCTGGACGGATGGACGAGGCGATGGTGGGGACCTCGTTCTTCTTTCTTCCCCAGTTCCTCTCCATCTGGTACTTCAGGTCCTTCATCAGGCTGCTGAAGCTGGTCCTGAACAGGTCCTCCATGAGGTCGCCGGAGAGCTTGAGCCTCTTGTTGGCGTAGTGGTCCTTGTCGTCCTCCTTCCTCTTCCCGAGGGAGAGCTCCAGGACGGAGCGGGCGACGCGGCCCAGGAAGATGGCCTTCTTCCTGCGGTCCTCGACGGTGTCGCCGAGGTGGGGGAGCAGGGAGCGGTCCAGGATGTTCTCGACCTTCTTGGTCCTGTACTCCTTGGCCTGGCCGGCGGCGAAGTTCCTCTCGAGGAACAGGATGGCGTTGTCCTTGGTGTGGTAGCCGTTGGGAGCGTAGTTCTTGGTGTCGAAGGAGGACTCGATGTTGGCGTAGACGATGTTCTCCATCTGGGGGTCGGAGACGATGGCGTCGAATATCTCCTGGTCGGACTCCATTCCGAGGGCCTTCATCAGCGCTACCAGCGGGATCGAGCTGGACGTGACGGGGACGGACACCATCAGCGTGCCGTCCTTCTTCTTCTCGACCAGGGTGAGGGCGCGGTATCCGTCCCTCTGGGAGAAGACCTTGGCTATCTCGACGGCGGTCCCGTACCTCTCGTTGTACTCGACCATGACCCTGTTGGGGGCCAGGTCCTCCAGGGTGATCAGGACCCTCTCGGTACCGGCTATTATGAAGTATCCTCCGGGCTCCTCCGGGTCCTCCATGGAGGCGGTGAGCTCCTGCTTGTACTCGGCGTCGGAGATGGACCTCTCGAGGCGCCTCTCGACGACCTCCCTGTTGAGGTTGCATCCGGCGGACTTGACCATCATTGGGAGGTCGCCGACATGGACCCACTTCTCGTCCTCGGGCCTGTCGTCCTCCACGCCGTCCCTCTCGATCTCGAAGCGGACGTAGACCGGGGACATGTAGTTCAGGTTCCTGAGCCTGGCCTCCATGGGGGTGAGCTCGTGGCTGCATCCGTTGGCCTCGAACACCTTGGGCTCCTCGATGCGGATGGTGGGCTTGGACTGGGGATCGATGTTGCCGTTCGCGTCCCTCCTCCTGCCGAGGCGGATGACGACGTCGGAGCCGGTGCGCTCCGGGTCCAGCCTTATGATGCCGCGCTCGGCGTCGTCGGTGGGGACCCTGATGTCGTCGACTATCCTCTGCATCCTGCTGTTGGGATTGTCCGGCGTAGCTAGGAAATCGTTGAAGGACGAGGTGTGGTGGGACACGATGTCATGCTCGGAGAAATACAGCTTGACCAGGTCTCTCAACGAATCACCCCCTCGTGACGAGCCTGTACCCTACGAAACGGTAGGCGGTCTCGCTCTTTCTCACGACCTCGATTATGCAGCCCTCCTCTATGGATTCCTACCCGTTGAGGATGGCCTGCGCCTCCGCGGTCTTCTCCAAGGCCTTTATCCCGGGGTCGTTCTTCCTTATCTTGGGGAGCTTGTCTTTGGTTATGCCTTTGCTCTCGAGCATGGCCTTCTCCTCCTCGAGGCTGAGCAGCCTGTGCTCGGGCACCAGGTCGTGCTTCAGAACATTGAATACGTTGTCCGTTGCCAATTGATTTCACCGATCCCTTTCCAGCCCGGTCAGCCGGTTAATGAGTTTCCGAAAAAATGCGAATGTGTCCTGCTTTCCTCATACTTGATCCGCCGTCGATCGCTCATGAAGTTGATTGGCGGGCCTGAAGGGATTCGAACCCTTGACCACCTGATTAAAAGTCAGATGCTCTACCTAGCTGAGCTACAGGCCCCTCG
>JAEEGF011270722.1_pt1 | contig 19305 bp, 15 predicted proteins | sample 9134171 | NCBI WGS metagenome assembly JAEEGF01 (sample SAMN16246542, study PRJNA631951) | gut metagenome | biome: gut microbiome; feature: rumen; material: AP-attached | host: Bos | place: Iran: Karaj | collected 2018-10
GGATGGACGGACCGCTGGTGTACCAGTTGCATTACCAAGTGCAGAGCTGGGTAGCCAAGTCCGGATCGGATAAACGCTGAAGGCATCTAAGCGTGAAACCGACCTCAAGATAAGATATCCCACTCCCCTGAGGAGTTAAGACCCCTTGAAGACTACGAGGTTGATAGGCACCGTGTGTAAGTGTGGTAACACATTCAGCTGAGGTGTACTAATAGGTCGAGGGCTTATTCAAAAGATAAAGCGAATGAGAGAGAAACTCAGCGCGACTTAAGTATGATACTTGTTGAGATGGTTAATGGTCATCTCCGTTGTTTGTATGAGGTTTTGAGTGTACATTTTAAATGTATTTCAAGTAGGGGCTTGGTCAAATGGTATGATAGGGGTCTCCAAAACCTTTGGTGGGAGTTCGATTCTCTCAGCCCCTGTTCAAAAAAACTTGCGAACATCTTGTTTGCAAGTTTTTTTGTGCTTGGAAATATAATTAAATGAATATTTCTATGTAAAAAAGAATCCGGAGTGCTGTCCGGATTCTTTTGTTATAATTTATTGATTATTATTCCATTAGTTTGTTTTGAGAAGATCATTCATCGTTGACAGTTTATAATTTGATTATTCTTCAAGCTTCGGAAGAATGCCCTATTATAATTCTATCACTCTTCAAGCTTCGGAAGAATGCCCTATTATAATTCTATCACTCCTCAAGTTCAGGAAGAATGTCCTCGTAAGTGCTCTCGTAAGAGTGTGACTTTGAAGAGGTCTTCTTATTTGCAAGAACGGAAGCGGTTGACTGCTTGATCGGCATTACAGTGCCGGCGCCGCCTACGCAGCCGCCCGGGCAGGCCATACCTTCGAGAAGATAACCGTTGTATTTTCCAACTTTCGCAAGCTGGAGCATCTTCTTACAGTTATCGAGGCCTTCCGCGCGTTCAATCTTAACTTCTCTGTCCGGGTACTGATTCTTTATAACATTTGCAACAGCTTCGGCAACACCACCGCTGATAGCGAAGGCACGTCCGTCTCCGGAACCGCCGTGCATCGTATTATGGCTTTCGAGCTGGCTGAAATCAACCTCCTTAGCCTCAAACATACCCATAACCTCTTCAAAAGTAAGAACAAAGTCCACATCGCTTCGGATGCTTCTGCGGCTTGCTTCAAGCTTCTTGGAAGCACAAGGACCGATAAAGCAGACCTTGCATTCAGGATGCTTCTGCTTAAGGAGACGGCCCGTAAGAACCATAGGCGTAAGTGCCATGGAAATACAGTTAGCATACTCAGGGAAGTCTCTCTTAGCCATTACTGACCATGAAGGGCAGCATGAGGTTCCCATAAATGGAAGCTTCTCAGGAACTTCTTCAACAAAGTCCTTAGCTTCCTGAATCGTACAAAGATCGGCACCTATAGCAACCTCAACTGCATCCTCGAAACCGAGAGCACGGAAGGCTGCACGCATCTTATCAAGTGGAAGATCCTTGCCGAACTGTCCCACGATAGCAGGAGCGATGGCTGCATAAACCGGTGTTTCACTGCGTATAGCCTGAATTACCTGGAAGATCTGAGCCTTATCAGCAATAGCACCGAAAGGGCAGTTTGCCAGGCACATACCGCAGCTTACGCATTTATCATAATCTATATCTGCGCGGCCGTATTGGTCTGAGCTGATGGCCTTAACGCCACAGGCCTTTGCACAAGGGCGCTCAAGTCTGATGATCGCGTTGTAAGGACATACGCTGAGGCATTTGCCGCATTTGATACATTTTTCCTGATCGATAACACTTTTACCATGCACGAAGCTGATGGCGCCCTTAGGGCAGACCTCGCGGCATGGATGAGCCAGACAACCCTGACAAGATTCGGTAATGCGAACCTCGTTTTCAGGGCAGGCATGGCAGGCAAATTTGATAATATTTATAAGCGGAGGCTGATAGTATTTTTCAGGCTTTACACATTCTTCAGCACCGGTTGAAACAGGAGCGTGCTCTGTGACCTTTCTTAAATTAAGCCCCATGGCAAGACGCATACGCTCCTTAACGATGGCTCTTTCAAGAAATACGCTTTCGCGGTAGGTTGAAACCTCACCCGGAATAACGCGGTAAGGTATCAGTTCCATCTCGCTGAGATTACCGTCCTCGTAATTGTAAGCAAGTCTTGCAACCTCTGCGAAGACGCGCTTTCTGATGTCATTTACTGATGTGTAAATACCTCTGATGCTCATGACAAAACCTCCTGGTTGATACTAATTATTTGATAGAAACTCGCTAAGCTTCTCATCATGACTTTCTGTGTGAATGATACGGCCTGCTACGCAGGAACGAAGAAACCTGACGGCTTCAGAACGGTGAACAGCCATCCTGTAAACAGGGTTCTGACGCAGCTTTTCATCGTCAATATATATAAGCTCTCTGTGGCTTCCGACAGCCTCCATAGCCTCTTCAAGGCGGTAGCAGAAGAGCTGCATATCGCTGAATCTGTAAAGATAAGTGGCTGTATTTTCGCCGGTGTAAAGCTCGACGGCACAGCCGGTCTTACCGAAGGCGGCTGACCAGTATTTCTCCTCGTCAGCAGTCCTGAACAGACCCTTCATGGTATAAGGCGGATCAACTGTTATCTGCGAGATAAGAGAGTTCCTACGCTTAACAGTGTCACCGGCACACTTCATACATCTCTCGGCGAAAGGCTTAGTGTCATAGCCCATTTTGCCGAAGCGGTATACCTCGCCGGTACGCATGGTTATGCTTAAAATATAGCCGTCAAGATTGATATTTGCTGCGAAGCAGAGAGGGATGCGAACCGCCTGACTGCTTTCGGGCATGATGCAAACGGAGTCCGGATAAAGTGCGATCCTTCCGCGTCCCTGCTCAGCAGGAGCAACAGAAGTGGCAGGTATCTGAAATTCACCGGCGCAGTCCATGATACATTCTTCTTCGATAAAAAGAGATTCGAGTGAGCGGGCGTTGTAGCACTTGGCAAGCTCCTCACAGAAGCCCTGGTACGAATAACCAAGCATGGACACAGTGATGGTCGTATTTCCCTGAAGATAGATGTAAACTCGGAAGTTGTTCGCGATGAAGCGGATGATATCTGCATAGTCTATGAAGCCGGCCAGGCTCTTAATGCCTTCCGGATCTATACTTACTTTAGCATTATCAAAATGCTTGCCTGAAGAACTGATATCGAGAGCTGCACTGTAATCCATATGAACCTCCTTTTTTGAGTGTGTATAACAATGATCAGCTATGTCAAACACAACAATAAATCATTGAACAATACACAATTTATGATAATACACAATACTGCATGATATTTCAATCGTTGTATAACATGATGTAAAAAAATGATGTTAAATACAAAACTGAGTAAGGTGAATGATACGTAACCTAATAAAATAAACCTGTATAAAAAATCAGAATGGAATATTAAAGAATAAACCCGGACGAAGCATCCGGGTTTATACATGTAGTCATTTAAAGTTTTGCACCGCAGTTGCCGCAGAACTTGGTTCCCGGTTCATTTTCGTAGCCGCAGGCCGGACATTTGCCGGTTGGCTGAGGCTGAGGAGCGCTCATAGGAGTGCCGCATTCGCCGCAGAATTTGAGACCGAGAGCAACCTCAGCGCCGCAGTTAGGACAGCGGTTTGTTCCGAGTGGAGCACCGCATTCGTTACAGAACTTTCCGGTTCCGGCAGGCTTGCCGCATCGTGGACATACTGTGGTCCTTGTTTCGATCTTGCCCTGCCATACAACAGCAGTATCAGCAGCTTCATCTATATTTCTCTGCATAGCGCGCGCTCTTGCCTGAGCAACGTAGCTTGCCTCTCTAGGAGCACATTCGGTACAAAGTCCCTGTTCGTCATTCCAGCAGTCGTAGCAGACCCATTTGTTGCAGGCCGGACACTTTTTGAACATCGGTCTGACCTCTTCCTGCGCATTGTCGAAAGCAGCTTCGTGCTCCTTACGCCATGCAGGAGACTGCTCGTTCAGACGGTCGCCGAGAATATTGCTGCCACGCTCCAGAGAGTAGCCCAGATTTCCGACTCTGTTATTCATCAGACCACCCAGCATAGAAGAGAAACCACCGAAACGTTCGGTCTTTTTCTTCTTCTCGTAGGTTGTGGACTCTACAAAAGTACTCTTGAAACCGTTTCCGCAGCAGTCGCAGAAAAACTCAAACTGGAAACCGGCTTCGGTCGAAAGATCATTATGATTTCTTGTAAATGAATGAAGCATATTGTAACCCTCCTGAATAACTCTTATTTGAAATACGATTCAAATATTTACCTTCCCAATCAATGAATAGTGTACCATAATTCTGCTATTGCAGAATTATGCATGTGCTTCGCACATGGCGCGCTTCGCGTCGCGTATCCTCGTTTTCGCTCGGATCACGATCGAAGATCGCGTCTCTATTATACAATATTTCGGAACGATTGTTCAACAAATATATTTGAAATATAGAATTGACTGACATATTTATCGGATAGCAACAGATACGTTAATTATGCATCCCAACCGCTATCTTCATAATCAACTAAAATTTTTGTTGACAATTATCATTTTTAATACTATTATCATAAATGATAACAATATCAAATGTGATAATAAACGCCATGTGTCAGATGGCGATGCATAAGACATGTATTAAAAATACAGTCATGAATATTGTTTGATGGGGGTATTTCTATGGATTTAATAAAGGTTTTATCTAATCCGGTCAGGATGCGTATCATCCAATGTATGATCGGATACGGTGATACGACGACCAAGCAGATAGCAGAATATGTTTCGGATGTTCCTGTGCCGACGCTTTACAGACATATTAATTATCTTATAGATGTAGGGCTTATTACGGTGAAGGAAGAGAGAAAAGTCAGAGGCAGCGTGGAGCGCGTGCTGACAGTCAATCCGACGAAGCCGTATGACGAAACGGATATATCAAATCTTGCATTTCAGTTCCTGATGGAGATGTATTCGAGATTTGATAAATACAGTAAGCGGCCTGACGCTGATCCGATCCGTGACAAGCTGGCGCTGTCGACGGCAATCTTTAAGCTGACAGACGAAGAGATGGATAATTTCGCAAAGGATATTGGCGAAGTTATGATGAAATACGATGCCATTTCCAAGGAGTCAAAGGGAAAGATCCGAAGCGTGTCGATGGTTCTTTCGCCGGTGGACGAGACAGACGAGTCCTGAGTAAACAAAGGATTGTTATATGATGACAGTGCATGATCCTAAAAAGAGTTTCTTGTTTTCGGGTGATTGTAGTTAATGATAACAGTAAGACAGGAGAAAAGAAATGTTAGTGATTGATCATTTGGACAAAAAGTATAAGGGAACGGACAAGGGCGTAACAGACATAACGATACATGTTGAGCCGGGAGATATATATGCCTTCATCGGCCATAACGGAGCCGGCAAAACGACTCTCCTTAAAGCCATAACCGGAATACATGAATTCGATAAGGGCGAGGTTACAATCGATGGAATCAAACTGAAGGATGATCCAATCGAGGTGAAGAAGCGCTTCGCATATATTCCTGACAATCCGGATATCTACGAGTTCCTGACGGGAATACAGTATCTGCAGCTGATCGCGGACGTATTTGGCGTTTCGTCCGCTGACAGAGAGAATCTGGTTACGGAATATGCAACACGTTTCGAGATCATTGATTCGCTGGGCGACCTGATCTCTTCATATTCACATGGTATGAAGCAGAAGCTGGTTATCATTTCGGCGCTCCTTCATAAGCCGAAGCTTCTCATCATGGACGAGCCGTTTGTAGGACTTGATCCGAAGGCTGCCTTCATCCTGAAGGAAATAATGCGCGAGATGACCGAAGAGGGCTGCGCAATATTCTTCTCGACACACGTTCTCGAGGTTGCCGAAAAGCTCTGTAACAAGGTTGCGATCATCAAGGACGGAAGGCTTATCGCAAGCGGTCTTATGGATGAAGTCGTTAAGGAAGGCTCAACACTTGAGGAGCTCTTTATGGATACTGTCATGGATTAATGAGACGATTGCATGAGATAGACAGATGATTGATAGTATTTGCACTTTAATTAATCAAGATGGTTAAAAACAGAGGAGCAGAGCAATGAAAGAATTTCGAACGCTTACAAAATTAGAACTTTTAAATATGTTCGGACTTAATGAATTAAAATATATGAAGGATCCTCAGGGCAAAAGAAAGAAGAGAATACTTCTTATCGTATTTGCGGTACTCGGAGTGATACTGATCGGATATTCGATGGCCGGTGCCCTGGGACTTCGAGAACTGGAACTGACAGGCAAAATACCGTTTTTATACTTCCTTGTCGCATTTCTGGTTCAGATGATGCTGGGCGCGATCAAAGCAAAATCCCAGCTGTACAGGGAAAGAGATATGGAGCTGCTTGCAGGGCTGCCGGTTAAGGGACTCAGCATCGGCGCTGCAAGAATGGTAAGAATGTACGCTGAAGGCATTCTGGTGTGGGCAGGAGTCTTCCTTCCGGCAATGATAGTCTACGGAGTTGACAGACAGGAAAACAAGTTGTTCTTCTTAATGCTGATCCCGGTATGTCTGATCGCTCCGATACTTCCGGTTGTATTTTCAGCGTGGGTAGGAATTGTTTTTGCGGCGATCATCGCCAGAACCCGTCATAAGGTACTGATCGAGGTCGTACTCATGCTTGTGGTAGTAATAGGAATGTTTATACTATCAGCGATGATGATGTCGAAGACCGGATTCTCAGGTTCAAGCAAGGGGATGTCAGAAGCTGCAAAAGAAAAGCTCACGGAAACAGTGAGAGACAGCATAATAAGCATGGAGGAAGCGGTTCCGCCGTTTAAGGCTGCGAGCAGGATTATTGCCAAAACCGATATCCCGGGACTCCTGATCTATGCAGCAATCTCTATCGCTACATATATACTTTCTGCGGTAGTAATAGGATTAAACTTCTTCAAAATATCGGCAAGGCTGTTTACTTCGTCAAAGCACAGGGAATACCACCTGGAAGCCATGAAGGAGAATTCAGTCATGAAGGCTCTGATCAAGAAGGAGTCAGCAAGGTATTTTTCATCGGGCGTATATGTGTCAAATACACTTGTGGGACCTGTGCTGGCAGTACTTATGTCGGTAGGCGCAGCCTTCATAGATATGTCGAAGCCGGTCATCATCGAGAAGGGTGCTTCACTGACAGTCCATCCTGCAGCAGGCATTCCGTACATCCTCGGATCGGTATTATCGTTTGTCAGCATCACGGCATCGTCCGTTTCAATAGAAGGAAAGAACTGGTGGATACCGAAGAGTCTGCCGCTTTCATCAAAGCTGGTGCTGAACGCCAAGGCGGCCTTCAATCTGATATTCCTGGCACCGTTCTTTGCACTTTCGGAAATAATACTGGTGTTCACGGTTAAGGCAAGCCTTCTTGAAAGACTGTGGATCGTATTGTTACCGCTTGCAACGGTTATTTATTCGGTACTTGCAGGACTAATGCTGAACCTGAAATTCCCTAAATTCAAGTGGGAAACAGAGACAGAGGTTGTTAAGCAGAGCGCAGCCAGCGGACTCGGATTTGTATGCATATTTCCGATACTGATCCTGTCATCTGCAGCGATGGTGATACCGAAAGAATATCGTGATCTGATGAATCTGGGAGTGTTCCTGATTCTTTCCGGAATTACACTGTTGCTCTATAGAAAGATAAACAGAGTGAAACTTGAAAGGATAGGGTAGTATATCAAAAGAGTGTAGTATGAAACCAAATAAGAATCATTAAAATAAAATGCATGAAAACAGGGGAATAATCTGTACAGGAAACAGGGGAAGAAACAGAGGTGTATTAATTGCCTGAAACAGGCAAGAAGGTTTAAAGGAAAGGGAAAACATGAACGTCATTGAAACAAACAATCTGACAAAATACTATGGGAAGATTAAGGGAATAGATGGCCTGAATCTTACCGTGGAGAAAGGAGATTTCTTCGGCTTTATCGGACCGAACGGAGCCGGCAAATCGACCTGCATCAGAACGCTGCTCGGGCTTATCAAGCCTACGGGGGGCAGCGCAAAAGTGCTCGGACACGACATAGTGACCGGTCACGACGAGATCCTTAAAGGTATAGGGTATCTTCCTTCGGAGATCAATTTTTACAGCGGTATGAAGGTTAAGGATATTATAAAATACTCCGCCGACCTTCACAAAAAGGACTGCAGTGAGGCGGCTGCAGAGATAGTTGAGAGACTGGGACTTGATGTTGAGAAGAAGGTGGATGACCTTTCGCTTGGTAACAGAAAGAAGGCCGGCATCGTATGTGCATTGCAGCATAGACCGGAGCTTATCATCATGGATGAACCGACCTCAGGTCTGGATCCGCTGATGCAGCACGAGTTCTTCAACATACTTACAGAGCAGCACGAAAAGGGCGCAACTGTATTTCTTTCTTCACACATTCTGTCGGAGGTTCAGACACACTGCAGGACAGCGGCCTTCATCAAGGATGGACGCATCATCATGGCTGACCGCGTGGATAAGCTTGAGAAGACCGGCGCCAAGAAGGTTACGCTTCGCGGAAGACTAAGTGAGGACTTCAAGGCAGGTCTCGCAGATATGGCGGACGAAGTATCCGACAAGGTCATCGAAGAGAAGTTTGCAAGCTTCCTCTACAGCGGCGACATCGTGAAGCTTCTGACCATGCTGGCTGACGAGAAGCCGAAGGATGTCACAATCACAGAGCCGACGATGGAAGAAATATTCATGAACTACTATGAATGATGCAGTACAGATAGTTGATCATGAAAGCAAAAATATGATCGAATCTGATCGTATCATTTAGAGAGTGAGGTTAAATATGACTATTTTAAAGAGAGAATTACTTTCACAAAAGTTTACTATACTTATCTGGGGACTTGCGATCGGCCTGATGGTCGCAGTGTGTATATTCATTTATCCTGAGATGACAAGTCAGATGGATCAGCTTAACGACATGATGTCGTCAATGGGCAACTTCTCAAAAGCCTTCGGAATGGACAATCTGGACTTTGGCACACTGACCGGCTACTATGCGGTTGAATGCGGAAATATGCTTGGTATCGGCGGAGCTTTCTTCGCAGCGATCATCGGTGTATCTGCACTTATGAAGGAGGAGAGGGACAGAACAGCAGAGTTCCTTCTCACACATCCGGTTTCAAGAACTAAGGTCATTACAGAGAAGCTTATAAGCGTATTTGCGAGCATAATCATCATGAACGCTATGGTTCTTGTATGCTCAGTTGTTCCGCTTTGCATCATCAAGGGAAAGGTTGAGTGGGGCACAGTGCTCCTGTTCCACCTGGCATACCTTATCCTGCAGTTTGAGATCGCAGGAATCTGCTTCGGTATCTCAGCCTTCATCAGCAAGTTCGGAATCGGAATAGGCATCGGAATCGCAGCTGTATTTTATTTCATGAATATCATCAGCAACCTGTCATCGGACGCGAAGGCGCTGAAATACATCACGCCTTTCGGCTACACAGACGGCTCGACGATTGCAAATACACAGACAATAGAAGGTAAGTACGTCCTTCCGGGCATGTGCCTGCTCACGGTCGGAGTCATCGTTGCTTACGTGAAATATACGAAGAAGGATATCCGAGCTTAAGAGTGTAAAGAGAGTAAATAAGAAAAACATTCTCCCACGTAAACCAATTAATATATGTGAGAGAATGTTTTTTTTTAACATTATCATCAATAATATGTTATAGTATATGCGTAGTTATGTCTTGAAAGAAAGAACAAAGATATGGATAAAAAAGCAGCAATAATATTTGATATGGATGGAACACTTCTCGACACCGAGAGGATATATCAGAAGTACTGGAGGATCGCGGCGGAAGAGCTGGGCTACAAAATCAGCGATGAAGATTATCTGAATCTCAGAAGTCTCGGTCATACCTTTTCTCCGGGCAGATTCAAGGAATTGACCGGTGATGAAGAGGCTTATGTGAAGATCAGGACCAGGCGTAAAGAGCTGATGGAGCCTTATATGAACAGTATCAGCATACCGCTTAAGCCTTACGTTAAAGAGGCTCTGGAGAAGCTGAAGGAGGCAGGATATCTGCTTGCCATCGCGACCGCCACGAATAAAACGCTGTCTGAGGAATATCTCGGAAGAGCAGGCCTCAGGGAGTATTTTGATGAGATAATCTGCGCAGTCATGGTGAAGACCGGAAAGCCTGCGCCGGATATATATCAATACGCATGTGAGAAGCTGGGTATAGAACCGAAGGATGCCTTCGCGGTGGAGGATGCACCGAATGGTGTTATTTCCGCAAGCACGGCCGGCTGCAGGACGATAATGATACCGGACCTTACGGAGCCGGATGAGGAGCTTAGAAAGTATATTGAATACAGGGCCGACAATCTTATGAAAGCGGCTGAATATGTTATGGGAATAGAACGAAACTAGCTTTAATGGGGAGGAGCAAAAATGACTGAAGTTGAACAGGAGAAGGAAATCTATAATCAGATCACATCAGCTCTTGCTGAACAGTATGATACGCTCTACTACATCGATATTGAGACCGGTACATACTCCGAGATATCATCGACTGATGACTACAAAAAACTGAATGTTCCGGCGACGGGTAATGACTTCTTTTCTGAAAGCAGAAGGAGCATCCGAAAATACGTGCATCCGGAGGATCAGGAGAAGGCAATCAGTCTCCATTATAAGGATGTCATGCTGCATAACCTAAAGAATAGGAACTCTTTCTCGATGGCATGGCGTCTGATAGTGAACGGTCAGGTACGTCACATCCGACATACGGAGATATTGGCCAGAGATAAAAAGCATATCATCGTATGTATCGAAAATATAGATGTTGAAGTGAAGTCGGAGCAGGCTCTGCAGGAATCACAGAAGAACATAACCTATACCCAGATTGCGGAGAGGCTTGCATCTTACTTCGATATGATCTATTACATCGACTGTGAAAGCGGACATTATTCGGAGCTTTCCACGAAGAAGATTTCCGGCGAGCTTAAGATCCAGGAAGAAGGAGACGATTTCTTTAAGGCTTCCCGGGACAATGCGGACCGATTGATATATCCTGAAGACAGAGACAGAATAAAGCTGTTTCTGGACAAGGACAATCTGATATCACAGCTGGAAGCCCGCCGTCAGCTGACGGTGGATTACCGCCTTATCATAGACGGTGCCAGGACTCAGTATACACGTATGTCTGTAACCTACTCCACGGATCATACTCATTTTATCATATGCGTAGAGAACCGCGAGGAGGATGTCCGCAGGGAGAAGGAGCATCTGGCGGCACTTTCTATGGCCAATGAGATCGCCCGCAGGGATGAACTGACGCATACGAAAAACAAAACTGCTTATCAGGAAGCTGAGAAGGAGCTGCAGAAGCAGATAGATGAAGGAAATGCCTGTTTTGGTATCGTGATCTGCGATATTAACGGTCTTAAGGTGATAAATGACACAGAAGGCCACAAGGCAGGAGACGAATATATAAAAGCCTGCTGTAAGATGATATGCAGGATCTTCCAGCATAGCCCGGTATACCGTATCGGCGGTGATGAGTTTGTGATTATCCTCAGGGGACAGGATTATGAGAACCGGACAAGTCTGATAGGAGCAATAAAAAGGCAGGTCGAGGAAAATATACGTATCGGAGAAGGCGCAAACGTTGCGTCCGGGCTGGCGGAATATCACTCTGTTTCAGATCGCTCGGTTGAGGCGGTATTTAACCGTGCTGACAGTAAAATGTATGAGGAAAAGGCACGTCTGAAGGAGATGAAGCTTGTTCAGGAGAGTCATTCTTTCATGGAGAATTCCGGTTTCAGGATGATCAGCGAGGAGAGGCGTATCATGCTGGACGCCCTCTACAAGGCATTCGACGTGGTTTCGGAAGGAACGTACGTATACCTCTGTGATATGAAATACGATTATTCACGCTGGTGCAAAAGCGCAGTGGATGCATTTGGACTACCGTCTGAATATATGTACGGTGCAGGAGATATCTGGGAGAACAGGATCCATCCTGAGGACCGCGCGGCTTATCATCAAGGTATTGATGAGATATTCTCGGGAGATGCAGCGGGCCATGATATGCAGTACAGGGCTAGACGTGTGAACGGTGAATATGATGTCTGCACCTGCAAGGGTGTTGTTATCCGTGATTATATGGGCGAGCCTGATTATTTTGCAGGAACCATCCGTGATCATGGCATGCAGGGACATATAGATACACTTACCGGACTCAGAAATCAGTATGGATTCTTTGAGGATCTTGACAGCTTTATCAAGAGAGAAACAAGCGTCAACGTTATCCTGTTCGGCATCAACAGGTTTTCTGAGATAAACGAAATGTATGGATATCATTTCGGAAATCGTGTACTGCAGCTCTATGCAAGAAGAGTATTGGAACTTGCCGATAATACTGTGCATGTTTACAGAATTGACGGAACGAAGTTTGCAGTGATCAGCAGTACATTTTCAATGGATGAATTCCGGCAGAATTATAATCGTTTGCGGACGGTTATGCATGAAGGCCTGAAGGTTGATGATAAGAATATACTGCTGGATCTGTACGGCGGAGTACTGTCTGTTAATAATTTTGAAATCGATTCACAGACAGTATATGCGTGCCTTAATTTCGCCAAGGAGGAATCAAAGGTTCGCCGCCAGGGAGAACTGGTTGAATTCCGTGATGCCCTGAACGAAGAGAATCGTCACGGACTTGAAAAGCTTCATGCGATTCGCGGTTCGATCAAACATGGGTACAGGGGATTCTATCTGCTCTATCAGCCGGTGGTTGATGCTCAGACTGAGCGTCTGATCGGTGCAGAGGCACTGCTTCGCTGGAAGGATGACAAATACGGCGTTGTTCCTCCGGATCAGTTTATTCCAATACTGGAGTCGGATCCGTTGTTCCCGGAACTTGGAGAATGGATCATCCGTGAGTCTGTTCTAGCAGCAAAACATATGCTGAAGCAGGACCCTGATTTTGTTATTAATATCAATCTGTCATATACACAGCTGGAAAAACCTGATTTCGTGGATATGGTACTTAATGTCCTGAATGAACTGGAATATCCACCTGAACATGTCTGCTTTGAAGTCACTGAACGCTGCAGACTGCTTGATCTTGAACTCCTAAAAAATGTGCTTACAAGCCTGATGTCAAACGGAATCCTTGTGGCACTCGATGATTTCGGAACAGGTTTCTCTTCGGTTGGTATCCTGAAGGAGATTCCGGTCAATATCATCAAGATAGACCGCGGCTTTGTACGTAAGATCGAGGAGAACGAACTGGATAGGAAGATCGTTAAAAACATAGCTGATCTTGCTTCAATCTTCAGCGCGAAGGTCTGTGTTGAGGGAATCGAGACGAAGGGTATGATAGATATCCTCAGAAGTTATAATGTGGGGAGCTTCCAGGGGTATTATTACGCCAAGCCTCTTCAGCTTGAGCAGTTTGTTGAGTGGAGAAAATAAATCCTAAAGCTGTATTTAATGATTCTTAATAAAGCCTAATGAATGCTTAATTGATATTGTCCTTTTCAGGTTTTATAGTGTATTTCGAAGGGTGGATGACAGAGCTCGGTCATCACCCGGTGACCTGTGAAGGAGGGAAAATAAAATGAGTACAGGAAGCAAAACAGGTTTTATAGTAGTATTAATGATGATAGCTTTCATTCTGTTCGGAGTGTCAGGCTGCGGTAAGGGCAGTGATGAAAAGAAGAAGGATACGACGGTGGACATATTTGATGACTCGGACGTCAAGCAGACCACGACCAAGAACAAGGATTCGCTGACAGACATGGAAGTATCCACGAATGAGGACGGATACAAGACCACTGAATACACAAAGGACAGCGAAGAGGAAGCTAAGAACTGTAAGGAGCAGATGATAGTCCTCAGCGGCAGAAAGAGCGACGTTTACAAGATCGAAGAGGACTGCTACTACAAAGGCGACAAATACGTTATCTATTTCCGCAAGGGATGTGTGATCACCGGTGATACTGCAGCGGCTGTAGAGGGTGTTATGAAGAGGCTCGAGGAGCTTTACGGAATGAGCTATGACAACACCGACCATCTGACGACCTACCCGTGGCGAAGAGATTTCTTCGGAATGACAAGCTATAACGGAATCAATACGGATAATAAAAGAGTAAATATCCTCGTTAAGCCTTATGAGGACGGCGCGGAGGAATATGCCGACGATTCGGTTGTCCTTCTCTATGATAAATACATGGATATGGAATGCGGCGATTTCGGCAACGTCATAGCAGGTCTTGCACGTGCACTGAGAGAGCGTCAGAGCGGCTTTATGGGCGATATATTTGAGCGCGGCTTTGCCCTTTATAATGAACAGAAGCTGGGCAGGGAATACAATCTTGCGGATGAGAGGATGATACAGTTTATCGACGCTAATGGCGGCGAAGATCAGTTTAACAAGGCTGATGTTACAGGTGATCCGGAAGGTATTTATAAGAAGCTTGAAGAAGGCGAGGAGAGCGGCAATTATCTTGTGTTTAATATTCCGTATCTCTATGAATACGGATACAGATTCGTCAGCTTCCTGATGGAGACCTACGGTTCTGACGTGGTTAATAAGATCAGTGAGATCTCTACCGGATACGATTATGATTACGGCTTTGTCGATATCGAGCTGGAAATCATCAAGAAAGCAACCTCAGAAGACGTATTTACGAAGTTTGCACAGTGGCTTTCAAATGACTGGGACAACTATATAAGTGATTATATGGATTTCCTGGATGCTTCGACGGCCGAATAACTGAATATAAGTAAAAAATATAAAAAACAGGTTGCAATATTACCTGTTTTTTATTATTTTATATATGTTTTAAATATATAGATACACAGTGCCTGTGGACTGAAGCATGACAGATAGAGGGCTGGAATTGTGGGTGACCGGAGATATCATGATGTCTGTTGTTAGTGATCAGCTGCACGGGTTAAAAGGGAAACAGGTGAGAATCCTGTACGATCTCGTCACTGTATTGAGGGAGTATATATCTATATGTCATATCACACACGGTGGTTCCTGAGATGGGGCTGGATGTGTCCGATGATCGTTCCTCCAAATAGGAGGTGGTTTTTGGTGGACGTGTTGTATATGATATGGCATGGTCACTGACTGCAGAGTGTGCCGGTGAAAGGTGCAGGGCAGTTGGGAAGGCTGATATATATGTTGATGGCTGAGCCAGGAAACCTGCTGGGTATCTGATACAGAGAGTAGCTTTTTATTCTCAGATCACGAGGAATTGGTCGTATCGTATATTTCTCTGGGGCTTTATTTTTTGTCTAAGCTTCCAGCGTGTTTTTAATGCGGGAAACTTTACAGAATCAGCAGAAAGCCTTCGGACTTCTTGGCACAAACGTGCGATCCTTCCTATTTCCCATCTCTGAGTTTAAAAATACATATTATTTTCTATCATCAAGGAGGACATAGAAATGAAGAAGAAGACTTTGCTTGCGTTACTGCTCGTAGCTATGATCTGCGTATTTGCAGCATGCGGCAAGAAGGACGATGACAAGAAGGACACAACCACTGAAGCAACCACTGCTAAGACAGAGGAGCCTACAGAGGTAACAACAGAGGATACTACAGAAGGAACAACAGTAACAACTACTGAGGCTACTTCAGAGGACACAGAGGAAGAAGACGAAGAGAACTACGAGACCGGTGATGCATCTCTTGATGATCCAAGAAATGCAGACGAGATCGGCGAGAAGGAAATCCTTGTAGTAAGCTTCGGTACAAGCTTCAATGATTCAAGAAGACTTGATATCGGTGGTATCGAGGAAGCTATCGCAAAGGCAAATCCTGACTGGAGCGTAAGACGTGCTTTTACAGCACAGATCATCATCGACCATGTTGAGAAACGTGACGGCGAGAAGATCGACAACGTTCCTGAAGCTCTTGAGAGAGCAGTAGCTAACGGCGTTAAGGTTCTTGCTATCCAGCCTACACACCTTATGCACGGTTATGAGTATGATGAGCTCGTAGAGGAAGTTGCTAAGTACGCTGATTCATTCGAGAAGATCATCATCTCTGAGCCACTTCTTACATCAGATGAGGACTTTGAGAACGTTGCAAAGATCGTTGCTAAGGAGACAGCAGCATTTGACGATGGCGAGACAGCAGTTTGCTTCATGGGTCATGGTACAGAGCACGAGGCAAATGCAGTTTACACAAAGATGCAGGAGACTTTCGCAAACCTTGGCTACAAGAACTACTTCGTAGGTACAGTTGAGGCTGAGCCTTCATTCCAGGATGTAATCGACAAGGTTACAGAGCTTGGTGGATACAAGAAGGCAGTTCTCAGACCTCTCATGGTAGTTGCAGGCGATCACGCTAACAACGATATGGCAGGCGATGAGGATGATACATGGAAGACACTTTTCAAGAACGCAGGATACGAAGTTGATACTGATATCCAGGGTCTTGGAAGAGTTGCTGAGATCCAGGAGATCTATGTGGCTCACTTAAAGACAGCATTAGAAGCAAACGAGGAACAGTAATATGAGAAAAAAGCTTACCAGAGCTGTTCTTGTCGCTGCAGCAGTATTTGCACTTGCAGGCTGCGGTAAGAAGAATGATAAAAAAGAAAATACAACTGCACAGACAACCACTGAGGCAACAACAGAAGCGACTACAGAAGCAACCTCAGAGGATACAGCATTAGACACAACAGAGGCTACAACTGAGAAGGCTTCAGACAGTGATGCAAGTACTGAGAACGACAAGATAGCTGACACTTCGGAAACCGTTGAGGCAGAAGAGGTTACAGATGCAAATATGACTCCGATCACAGCAGATATGCTGAAGGACGGAGAGTATGACATCACAGTTAACTCAAGCTCATCAATGTTCAACATCACAGCGGCAAAGCTTACTGTTGCAGACGGAAAGCTTTCGGTTGTTATGACTATGGGCGGAAAGGGCTACCTCTACGTATTTATCGGAACTCCTGAGGAGGCCGTTGCAGCATCAGAGGACAGCTACATACCTTTCGTAGAGAATGAGGCCGGAGAGCACACCTTTACCGTTGAGATCTCTTCACTGGACAGCGAAGTTAAGTGTGCTGCCTTCAGCAAGAAGAAGGAGAAGTGGTACGACAGAAGCCTTTGCTTTACCAGCAGCAACCTTCCGCTTGAGGCATTTAGGGATGACGCGCTCAGCACTGCAGCAAAGCTTGGACTTGCAGATGGCAAATATACAGCTGAGGTTAATCTCGAAGGCGGTTCAGGAAGAGCATTAGTTGCATCACCTGCAGAAATAGAGGTGAAGGATGGCGTAATTTATGCTACACTTAAGTGGAGCAGCAGCAACTACGATTATATGATAGTTGACGGCGAGAAGCTCGAAGCTGAGATAATCGATGACGCTTCAACCTTTACCATCAAGGTGCCTGCATTTGATTACAGACTGTCAGTTGTTGCTGATACAACAGCTATGAGTAAGCCACATGAGATCGAATATTCGCTGAAATTTGACTCTACAAGTATTAAATAAAATATAAGAGGAATACGGATATGAAAAAAGGACGCATTAATAAATATATATTTATTATGATAACTCTTTTCGTATCCGTATTTTTTTCTGCCTGCGGGAAGGGCTCCGCAGACAGTAAAAAGGGCACAGATAAGACAGCGGAAACGTCTACAAGCGCGGCGGCTGAACAGCTTTATGGCAGAAGCTATATAAAGGACCTGGAGCTTAAATATGCAAAGGAATATTCTGCGAGCTTTTATGAGGGCGGAATGACTCTGATAAAAGTGGGTGAGGACAGCTTCCTTCTCTTTGATGAGGGTGCTGAGATCCCTGAGGACGCGAAGGCTGACGAAAAGGCCGGAAAGATCACTATATTACAGAAGCCGCTGGATAATATTTACAATGCATCGTCATCGGTTATGGACCACTTCCTGGCGATAAATGCGCTGGACAGAGTTACGATGACCAGCACCAAGGCTGAGGACTGGTCGATAGATGAGGTACGCCGCAAGGTCGAGGACGACGAGATAAGCTATGTTGGAAAATACAGTATGCCGGATTACGAATACATTCTTGACGACGACTGCAGTCTTGCAATAGAGAATCAGATGATCTACCACAGTCCGGATACAAAAGAGAAGTTAGAAGCACTTGAAATACCTGTGCTTGTAGAACGTTCAAGTCTTGAAGAAGAGCCGCTTGGAAGGCTGGAATGGATAAAACTATATGGTATACTTACAGGTAAGGAAGAGACGGCTCAGGCTGTATTTGATGAGCAGCAGAAGAAGATTGAAGAGATTCAGAGTGAGATTGGTAAGGACAGTGGTAAGAAGATAGATGCAGCGCTTTTCTATATCGGAACAAATGGTATAGTCGGGGTCAGAAATCCTGACGATTACATGACTACACTGCTTAAAACAGCAGGTGCTGAATATGCGTTTGACCATCTTTCGAGTGATTCGTCAAAAACTTATATTCAGCTTCAGATGGAAGAATTCTACGCACATGCGATAGATGCGGATGTGCTGATATATAACAGTAATTTCGGGTATTCGCCGACAAATATTGATGAGCTTGTGGCTATCGACGGTATCCTTGCAGAGTTTAAGGCTGTGAAAAATAAGAATGTTTGGCGTTACAGTCAGGATAGCTTCCAGCAGCCGACCAGGATGGCGGATATGGTTATGGATTATTATGAAATATTCAAATATGTGAGGGATGGCGGAGAAGAACCGGAGCTGACATATTTTGAGAGACTTAAATAAAATCATCTGCTGATAAAGCGGACTATGATAAAATAAAGTATTAAAGAATTATAAATTGAGATAAATGTCTATGAATACAGGAAGCCTGAAAAAAAGAAGAACAAGATATTTCCTCAGCTTTATTGTGCTGGGGGTTCTTGTGATGGTTTTTTTTGTGCTTTCTGTGAAGACCGGAAGTATAAATATAAGCTGGAAAGATGTGTTCAGGGTTCTTGGAGGCGAGAAGGGCGTGAAGCAGAAGATAATTATGGATATCAGGCTTCCGAGGACAGTTGCGGCGCTTTTGATGGGCGGTGCGCTGGGTATATCCGGATTTATGCTCCAGAGCTTCTTTAACAACCCGATAGCGGGACCATTCGTGCTTGGTATATCATCGGGTGCGAAGATGGCTGTAGCGGTGGTAATGATATTTTTCATGAAGGCAGGGCAGGAGACGGGCTCCATGGTGATGATCGGTGCTGCATTCCTGGGTGCTATGCTTTCAATGATGTTTATACTTCTTGTTTCAAGGAAGATAAGGAACTCGTCCATACTTGTAGTATG
>JAEEGF010529095.1_pt1 | contig 19303 bp, 9 predicted proteins | sample 9134171 | NCBI WGS metagenome assembly JAEEGF01 (sample SAMN16246542, study PRJNA631951) | gut metagenome | biome: gut microbiome; feature: rumen; material: AP-attached | host: Bos | place: Iran: Karaj | collected 2018-10
GTTCTTGTTGTTGTTGTCTTATAACTAAAAGAATAGCCTCCATTAGAACTTGTATTTTCATAGCGATACACAGTAGTGACTGATGTCGGATATTTACCATCATATTCGTATGTGTATTCATCTATTGTTGTTATAGTTTTGTTGTTGCTCGTATAACTGCATGTTTCCTTTACTACATTATTTTTTGAATATGCGAAATGCAATTCTTCAGCTTCACCTTCGAATACCCAGACTGCTCCATACATACCATAATAGGGATTAATATTATTGTCGTATTCGTATGTAGTGGTAACTGGATCTTCATCGGGTTCTGCTGTTACCACCTGCGAAATATTCTTGCCGTCCCATGTAATATTTGCAGTAATTGTATAAGTATGTGTTGCTTTAGCCGTAAGTCCTTTTTCTTTTAGTTCCTTATATTTTAAAATATAACTAGGTATCAATGACTTTGCAAAATCAGACATATTCTTATCTGAAGCGCCCCAATATTCCGTCATAGCCACCTTAACAGGCAACTTACCTTCATATTCTATATCATAGCTAAAACCTAATTCATTGTCTTCATAATACTTCATAGACTGCAATTTTTTGTCTTCGTTATATGCGTATTCAACCTTTCCTCCGTCGAATGTCAAACCAGTCAGACGGTTCTTGTCATCATAGATATAAGCAACATTAGCATCAACATTACCGTGGCTATCCTTAATTACGACAGAGCCCAAAGTCTTGTCAACCCAGTTCCACTCTTCGGCAACATAACGAGGCTGAGCCATTGTATCAGTTCTTGTGGTAGTCATATCGGGGGTTACTTGGGTGGTCACATCTATTGTTGTCCACTCTTTATAAATCTTTGCAATTTTCTCTTTGGGTTTGTATACGCCGTCTTTCTTGCACGATACAAATGCAACTGTCAACAATGCAATTGCTACAATCAATAAATTTCTTTTCATCTCTTTAAATTTAAATTAGCGTTATGTATAAAATTATCCGCAAATATATGACATTTCTGCATACTAGAAAAAAAATATATGTATTCATACAAAAAAAAGGCTTCCACAAAGGAAGCCTTGAGAGTATTAACTAATCAACGAAAAATTACTTTGTGTATTCGTATGTAGTTGTATTAACAGTAGTAGTCTTATAAGTAGTTCCCAAAATCTCATTTTCGCGTACATCGGTAGTAATTACCTTTACAGGCATCTTGCCGTCATATTCGTAAGCATATTCATCAACTTCTGTAATAGTCTTGTTGCCTTCAACATAGCTCTCGGTTCTCTTTACGATGTTATTCTTCGAGTAAAATACTTCATAATCTTCACTGCAATACATTCCTGCGAAAGGATTTGTCTTGCCATCATATTCGTAAGTAATAGTGTGCTTATAGTTATCATCACCCGTAGTAACTACCTGAGAAATGTTCTTGCCATCCCATTCCAATGCCGATGTATATGTATATGAAATAGTTGTAGTCTTAGCACTAATATCATTCGCTTCAATTGCATCGCATATATAGCTAGGAATTATTGTCCTTGCAAAATCAGAAACCTTCTTGCCAATAGTATATGTGTACACTGTAGTTACTGTGGTAGGCACCTTACCATCGTATGTAATTTCCATAACTGCTTCGGAATGATCGCCTTGCGAAATCTTAACAGTCTGCAATTTCTTATCGTCGTTGTAAACATATTCAGCCTTACGGTTATCTGCTCCTGTAGATCCTACAATTCTATTTTTATCGTCGTAGGTGTAATTTACAGTTTCACTAACTCTACCATCTGAATCCTTATACATTATGCTAGACAAACTCTTTTTACCCCAAGCCCATTCTTGCGCAACATAAGGATTAAGAGAATCAATCCTTGTGGTTGAACCACTAGCATCTGTTGTAACTGTAGTTCTTGTCCACTCATTGTAAACCTTTGCTACTTTGTGTTTTGGATTGAAAACACCATCCTTCTTGCACGATACAAATGCAACTGCCAATAATGCAATCGCTGAAATCAATAAAATTCTTTTCATCTCAATAAAGTTAAAATAAATAAATATTAGTTAATTAATTTTTGCAAATATATCTATTCCGTAAAATATCAATAGTTTTTTCAAAAAAAATTACAACTTATGGTGCATTTTCTTTGCCTTGGTCTCTAGGTAGAACTTGTTGTACTCGTTAGGTTCCACCTTGATAGGTACGGTTTCCACAACTTCTAGTCCATATCCCTTGATACCTGCCATCTTGCGTGGATTGTTGGTTATGAGACGCATCTTTGTAACGCCAATATGCCTTAATATCTGTGCACCAACGCCATAATCGCGCTCATCGTCCTTGAATCCTAGGTGAAGGTTTGCCTCAACGGTATCATACCCCTGCTCCTGCAACTTGTAGGCTGCAATCTTGTTCATCAGACCAATTCCGCGTCCTTCCTGGTTGAGGTACAGCAAAACGCCCTTGCCTTCCTTTTCAATCATCTTCATCGACTCGTGCAACTGAGTTCCGCAGTCGCATTTCTTTGAGCCAAAGATGTCGCCAGTTGCACAACTCGAATGCACGCGCACAAGCACCGGCTCTCCTGGTTCCCATTCGCCCTTGATAAGAGCAACATGCTCAAGTCCATTGCAATGCTGACGGAATGGTATTACATCGAAATTACCATATTCGGTAGGCAGGAACACGCGGTCGCCCATATCGACAAGACTTTCGGTCTGCAGGCGATACTTTATGATGTCGGCAATGCATATAATCTTAAGTCCGTACTTGTCGGCCACCTCGAAAAGCTGTGGCAGACGCGCCATAGTTCCGTCCTCGTTCATAATTTCGATAAGTGCTGCAGCCGGATAAAGTCCTGCCAGACGAGCCAAATCTATAGAAGCCTCGGTATGTCCTGCACGACGAAGCACGCCCTTGCTCTTTGCGTAAAGCGGATTTATATGACCTGGACGGCCAAATGTTTCGGGCTTGGAGTTCGGATCGGCCAAAGCACGGATTGTAGCAGCGCGGTCGTGAGCCGAAACGCCAGTAGTACAACCTTCCAACTTATCAACAGTAACGGTAAATGGAGTTCCAAGCATTGATGTATTGTTCGACACCTGATGAGCAAGTTCCAATTCTTCGCAACGTTCCTCGGTGATAGGCGCACAAAGCACTCCGCGACCATTGTGAAGCATAAAGTTCACTATTTCGGGGGTTATCTTCTCGGCGGCAACAATGAAATCGCCTTCATTTTCTCTATCTTCGTCGTCAACGACAATAACAATCTTTCCCTGTCTGAAATCCTCAATGGCTTCTTCGACAGTATTCAAATGACGCTTATTATCTTCAATCATCTCGTTTCCTTTCTATATGGGATGCAAAAAAACTTCCCAATTTTTAAGACCGCAAATTTACATTAAAAATCCGTTTGCAATCCAATAAAAACAAAAAAAGACAAAAAGGTAACAACAGATATTTACAAATCATCCAAATGGTTTGTAATCAAAGAAATATGCATATATAAAATTACTGATTATCCTCGTCCTTTGTCCGTCTGAACTTTATCAAATTTATTATCTTGTTCATTACGCGAGGATTTATTCTCAAATTGTCATTGGCAACAGCTACAACCAAGTAAACACCGATAGGCAATAGAATGAGAGAACTTACCCACATTCCAATATATGTTGGAGTTACCAATTCCTTGACGGTACTTTCAAAAGTTGTTGATATAATATAGTACATAAGAAATATTAAAACAGAAACTACCGTTGAAAGGCCGAAACCACCTTTTCTGATTATTGAACCTAATGGTATGCCAATCAGGCAGAATAACAAACATGCCAACGACAACGAATATTTCCTATACCACTCTATTTCGTGACGAACTATCCACCTACGGGTTCCTTCAACCTCATCCGCCACAATATTTACATACGTGTCAGCCGAGCGCGAATAATTGACAGCAAATTCATATACTTGCTCTTTCTGCACATTGTCCATCATTGAAAGCAGCGTATCTATATTGATTTTTGACACAACCGATTCGTCATCAGCCGAAATTCTCAATGGAGGAGCTTTCGAAAATGCATACGTCCCCATGTTTCCATAATGAATTTCGTTCATGCCCTTGAAAATCTGAAAGCGCTTGAAATTTCCACATATCTCCTGCTCCCTGTTTCCCAAGGCATCATTCAACGAGTCCATAGTATATTTTAGCTGCTGATTATCAAGCATCTCATAACCGCCCTTGAAAAATTCCTCGTTATCCTTGTCGATTCCCGTCGCATCAAGTTCCAAATATGCCACTTGACGCTCAAACTTAGAACTTTGATGCTGATATTTGTTTCCTTTTACATCCTCGTGACGTGTACCGTTGTGAAGTTCCAGTATCATCATCGAATTGTCTTCCGTTATCAAAATATTACCTGACGAAGCCATTGTAACATTGTTGGGTGTGGAAGTATTGCGGTGATCATAAATAAGTATTCCGTTCAAGTCGTTGTTGCGAGTCTTCTGGTCGACCTTGATAAAGATATCATCGGCAGGCTCAACAAATATGCCATTCTGTATTATGACTTCGGGACGCTGCTGCTGTATTCCAAACAACAACGACCTCATTTTCAGATTGGTATAAGGCATAAGATTATTAGAAAAGAAAAATGCACCACAACTGATTACAATATTGAAAACAACCAGCGGAAGCATTATCCTGTACAGCGAAACTCCACCCGACTTCATAGCAAATAGCTCGTTGGTCTCGCCAAACTTACCCATAGCCATGATTGATGCAAGAAGTCCGGACAACGGCAACGCCAATGGCACCAGCGAAAACGATGCATAGAACATCAGTTCCAGAATTATTGAAAAATCCAAGCCCTTGCCAACAAGGTCGTCTATATATCTCCAAAGGAACTGCATGAGAAGTATGAAGACACACAAAAGGAACGTTATTACCCATGGACCGAAAAACGCCCGCAAGATATATCTGTGCAACCTCTTCATGCCAACTTGTAATTTTTACAAAGTTAATGGTTTTTTACGAAAATACTCCTCCACTACTGCCCTATCTTTATTAAGTTGATTCACAAGGCTTTCCACATCGTTAAATTTTTGTTCAACCCTTATTCTCGAACAAAAGCTTACTTTCACTTCCTTGCCGTACAAGTCGGCAGAGCATCCTAGCATGTGCAGTTCGATACTTTGGCTTTTGCCATCGAATGTTGGACAATAACCTATATTAAGCATTGATTCGTAACACTTTCCGTCAACCGAAGCCAACACTACATACACGCCATTGGCAGGCACAACCTTACGGCTATCCGAAATTTCAATATTGGCCGTGGGGAAACCAATTGTGTGTCCAACACCCCGACCATGCACCACCTTTCCGGTAATACTATATTTATATCCTAGAAATCTATTTGCAGTCGACACATCTCCGTTAGCCAATAAATTCCTTATCGACGAAGAACTTATATCGTCCGAATAATCCAGATGGAACCTATCAAGACGCGAAACGGGAATTTTTCCAGAAAATATTTCGGACACTCCATTTTCCTTGTGCCCTATGGAATTGTTATAACCGAGCAATAGCCTCGAAACCGAAAGTCTTGATACTAATATATCATCAATGAAGCGAGTTCCAGAAAGTGCGGCTATTTCGGAATTGAAATTCAGCACCAACAAGTTCCTAACGCCAAACCTATCGAACAATGCAAGTTTCTCGTCCATTGTCGAAAGCAAGCTAATCTTTCTACCGAAAAACTCAGCCGGATGCGGATTCATTGTTATGACAAGCTCCTCGAATCCTGAATTTTCCGCCATCAGCTTTACCTGATCAATAATATATTGATGTCCTGTATGCACACCGTCGAACACGCCTACAGTAGCTACGCAGTTCTTCGGAATTTCAGGCGATATTTCATAAAATACTTTCAAGCAGAATTTTTTTTGCAAAGATACAATATTATTTACGATTTACGATTTTAGATTTACGATTGTACAATCGCGTCATGACGCGATTCAAGAAAAGGCGCAACGCATTGCGCCGCCACAATTATCAACCTTTAGCTCGGCGTAGCCAAATCATTGAATCGTCGAACATTCAGCTCAGCGTAGCTAATTATCAAATTATCAAATCACACATGTCCCAAACTTTGATATTTTTGCAACGTGGAAGAAACGCAGATAGAATATCAACGACTGACTATAGAAAAGGAGTGCTCGGAATTTATGGCCAAGCTCCCCAACCGCATTTTCATAAACGGACGCTTCGTGGGCATAATGCAACAGAAAAAAGTTAGCATAATGATACCCGAAGGCACATACAACATAATGATTCAAAGTCCTATTCCGCTACTATACGCTACCGACCAGATTGAAATACAGAAAGGCGTGGAAAATGTCGTAGCATTCAAAAATCGCGAACGAATATGGGACATACTATTTACAATCGACCTTGTGCTATGGATTGCGGGATTTTTCGTAACACTGCCAGAACCATGGGACCTGATATACGAAATATCAACCAATACCTTCCTTGCCTTATGGCTCATCTACGAGTTTTGCATACGCAAAAAGTATTACAAAATTAGGCAATTATCAATTGTCAATTGATAATTGATAATTGACAATTAACAAAAAAAGAAGTCCGCAAGCGGACTTCCCTATTGTTTTATCTAATAAGCATTACTGTTCCCTGCCTATTGTGTATTACACCGTTCCAATCCTCAAAGGTGCAGAACCACTGATATAGACCAGGAGGACAAACTGCATCGCCTTTTATCTTATTTCCCCAGTCGGTACCATCCCAGGCGCCTTCGCCACATGATTCACACGATGCAGATGGATCGTATGTGTCGCTTCTAAATACAATTGCACCCCACCTGTCAAAAACTGTAAGTATATAGTTGTTCCTGGTTATGCCGTTTCCACAAATCCTGAAACAGTCGTTTATACCATCTCCATTAGGCGTGAATGATGTAGGAGCATAAAATGCAAACTCATTCTGTATTATTATTGGGCGTATTGTAGTATCACGACAATAATTTTCCGATTCAGCAACCAGCATAACCTCGAACTCACCTATCCTTCTGTACTTATGGCGAGGATTCTCGAACAAAGAACTATCATTGTCGCCAAAGAACCAGAAATAACGCTCTGCTCCTGTAGAATAATTGATAAACTCTATCTCAGAATCAAGCATACCCGTAATCAAAGGATCAGACTCAAACAAGGCCTTAGGTTTCGGATATACGGTAATCATATTGTTATATGTCTTATAGAAATGGCAACCGAAATTATCAACAAGTTCAAGGGAAACATTGTATGTTCCATCCTGATTATACTCATGCGTTGGTGACCATGCATCGGAGAATGCATAATCGCCAAATTCCCACAATGTTTGAGTTGCAGTATTGAATGGTATGAACCTTACTGCTAGCGGAGCACATCCTTCGATTTGGGATGCAGTAAACAAAGTATCAGGCTTTGGTCTCACATTTATCAGTATCGAATCTTCCACAGGTGTAGTACCGCACATATCCGACAATGTTATATGAACCATAGTTGTTGTATCAAGATTTATTGTAAACGGAGATGGTACTATTTCACCGCTGTCAATTGTCAGCAAATACGGACCGCCGTTTCCACCTTCAGACACAACATTTATTATTGCACCAGTTCCTGGACATATTGTGTCGTAACTTGTTGTTACAGCTCTTATATTCAGTGGCGGATTCAAAGTCACAGTCACAGGTTGCGAAACAGCAGAGCATCCCGATGCATCAATAACTGTAAGTGTATATGTCGAATTTACCTCCGGTGTCACTGTCAACATATTTGAGTACGAAATCACAGAATCCTGATTTGCCCATATATATGTATAGAACGGGGTACCACCAGCAGCTTGAGTCGTTATCGTAGTCGTCTGACCGTTGCATATAGTCTGGTCGCTCATAGGTAATATATATATAGGTGTAGGACCTTCCACAGTTATACTGCTTTCGATACGGCAGTTGTGATCATCGGTAACGGTAACGACATACTCGCCAGGAACTGCATTTATATTATGCGTTGTCTGTCCTTCTGGCCACAAGTATGAATACGGAGGAACACCTCCCTGAACATTGATTGTTGCAGTTCCGTCATCAATATCACCACACGATGCAGCTGTTGACATTGTATTAATGAACATTTGTGAAGGTTCATCAATAATGAAATACGTATTTGCATGACATCCGATTGCATCCATTACTGTCACAGTATACAAACCAGCGCACAATCCCCTGTATATGTAATTATCAGAACCCCACAAATACTGGAAAGGCTGTAGACCGCCATGCATAACAATTTCGGCGCTACCATCGCAAGAACCGAAACATCTGTTATGAACCAGAATCATCGAATCGATAACCATTTCGGGACTTACTGTAATCGTAAATGTCTCCGTATTAGACTGGCAATTATGACTATCGGTAACATATACCGAATAAGTTGTAGTTTCATGAAGCGTTGTCTCGAAATTAGGAGTATTGCCAACATCTGTTCCATTGTCTGTTATCCAATGGAATGTGTACGGCATAGTACCGCCAATAGCAGATGACTGAACAAACGAAACCGTTCCCTCGCACACTGCACTATTTCCGTCGGTGGATACAATCAGCGGGTCGGGCTGATTGACTATAAATTCGCGCGACAAGGAACATCCATGCTCGTCTGTAACTGTAACTACATACTGACCAGCAGCTAAGTTTCGACGAATTCTAGATGCATAACCAATATCCGACCATAGGTATGACAAGTCGCCTGTACCGCCGTTAACACTTATGCTTATCATGCCGTCGTACGAACGATAGCAAGAAAGGTCGGAACTGTGCGTAAACATATCGACTACCACCATTTCATCCGGTTCGTTTATCTCGTAATCGAAAGCCAGCTCGCAACCATTAGCATCACTCAAAGTTACACTGTATTCGCCAACGCACAAGTTGAGCAATGTGTTAGACGGAGCGCTCCACGAATACGAATAAGGCAATGTACCGCCCGTAGCTATTACTGTTGCCGAACCTTGGCAGTCGCGATAGCATCTGTTGTCAACCGTTGATATATCACCGACCAACTTCGATGGTGTAAAGATATTTACAACTGTATCTTCAGAGATACATCCGTTAGCCTCTATATGCAATGTCACAGGATGAGTTGCTGCCTCTGGATCCTGCCAATATATCACGTATGGACCTACACCACTTCCCGACTCAACAATTGCGCCATCGAAATCCCAGAAGTACTGAGCATTGTTTCCTACAGCTCCAACAGTTGTCATGTTGCCGATATAAGTGATTGTTGTAGCATCGCCATAGCAACTTACAGGCAAATAAGCAAAAGTATTAGTCGGTTGCGGATAAAACTCCACAATTACATCATCGTAGGTTGAACAGTTGTTGTAGTCGCCCAAATAAGCTTCCGTCCATCTGAACTTGTAAGTTCCCCAAGCATCAACAAAAACATTTGTTGTTGGAGAATGTTCGGCTGCAAATGTTGCATTACCGCCTGTTGGCGCAGAAACAACAGTCCATGTACCTTCATTTCCAGCAGGAAGCGGAGTTGCCGACAGCATATAGCGGTCGGTACATACGCGAGCATCTTCACCTGCGTACGGAGCCGGCTGAATACAGCAACCAGGATCATCATAATCCCTTACTGTTACTACCAAAGTCGTATCGTATGTACAACCGAAATTATCGGTAGCATAGAATGTATATTCATGCTGACCGGGAATGCCAGGGGTAGATATTGTACTAGCAGTCATGTCCTGGAAAACATCATCGCCATTCCAAGTCAAGTCCTGCGATGTTTCCGACATGTCGTAAGTATTCTGGAACGATATTCTATTTTCATCGGCAGGAATAATGTGGTCGGCAAAGTGAAGCTCGGTCTGGAATACAGTACCATCATCAATGCTCAAATTATCAATAAAGATTACGCACCATTCACCGTTTATCGGGCATCCAATAAGATCGTTGAAACTGCCTACTGGCTGATAATATCCTGATGGCAACGGAGTACTTGAACCAGGACAATTTGCTGTCATAAGTCCCCTGTTATCACTCATCGTCCAATAATAGTCGTATCCGACACCAACCCACTGAGGACCATCGTTACATGAGTTTGTTCCCTGGGTATCATAATCTACAGCTTCGCCAAAATATCCGCCGCCACAACCTCTATTGAATAAAGATACGCGTTGACCATTAGGGCATTGCAGCAATATTTGCAAATCGTTCATCCATGAGTGTTCAATTTGCATTCCGATTGATTCTATATCAGAAGCAGATGTAATATATTGTCCAGGAAATGCTGCGTATGTAAAACAACTCGTCTGCTCTTCGCCTATATGGTCATCGTCAAAACAATGCTGCTCATAGTTGTATTCCTCTATTGTCATCTCCCATTCGTCTGGCTGGTTCACAACACCGACAAGTGCGGCTGCATCACCAGGACAAATGGCAGGAGTTACATTAGTTCCCGTAAATGTTGGCGGCACAGATATATAAACCGTGATTGTATTAGACACAACCTGACAGCCATTCATATCGGTAGTAGTAAGCGTATAAAAGTAAGCTCCAGGAGCAAGCGGTTCCGACAACTCGTTCATGCCAAGCCCTTCAAACACCTGAGTTCCGTTACTATTCAGCACACTCCACGAAAAATTAGTGTTAGCGATTGTCTGTTGGTAGTTCTGATTGTTATTAGGGAAATTCACCACAGCAGACACAGTACTTCCCGAACATCCGAGATATGCTTCTTCCGTAGCATCATACTGTGCCTCAGGAGTAATCGTCACGTTATAATCCTGACATGGAATTGCACAGCGTATCTCAATTTCAAAACCCGGATAAGTAACGGAGCCATCGGTAGTCCATACGAATGTTGCACAACTCGAATTTACCGAATATGTTTCAGTAAATGTAGTGCCGTATGATTCAGTGCCGATACGGTTTGCTATCAAAGTTCCAGTGGTACCTGTACCTTGGTAAATGGAAAGATAATCACGATCTGCATACTGATTGCTTTCAGTTTGCATCGTAACGTTAAGTTCCATAGGATAGCCACTTGGCACACATACAGTAATTCTATAGGATTCATTATTGCCGTATTCACCATTTGGCCCGCCCGAATCGTACAGCATTGCCGAACAACCAGTCATCTCTACAGTACTTCCATTTGTTGAACTGTTCATAATAATGGTCTGCTGGGCGAAAGCACCAACAGCAAACAAGCAGAACAACAAGCCAAATATAATCTTCATGCTACTGGTTTTCATAACGCTTCCTCCTATATTCGTTGTACTGTTTTGTAAGGTACTCATTTGAATACAACACCAGCACCTTCCCGGTATTGCCAATCACATAAACGACAGACTTCTTTTGTCCTACGTTCACTGCATATTCCATTATGTTGAAATTATCAGCATCGAACTCTGTCACTTCACAGCCTTCAGATTTCGTTTCGTTATCCAAATATTTTAGTTTAGGGTAGTTCAATGCCCCAGGATTTGCAACATCCTTAATAACATACGAATTTTCCACAAACCAGTTGAAGTATTCAAGGTCTTCTGGATTGTTCTGCTGCATATTTTGCAACTCCTCTTCCGAATACCTTGCATACAATCGGCTATCAATTGGCAATGTCTGCGAAAATACACCGAATCCCATGAGAATCAGCGACAAAAGCAATATTATCTTTTTCATAAACATAACTTTTCTATATCCAAATCCAATTGCATAACGCAAAAAAAAATTCACATGGTTGCCTATAGCAAGAAAAATTTTTTCACATTACGCAACAATCGGCAAAGATATATTTTTTATTAGAGGTATGCAAGCGATAAGATTTTTTTTTGAATTATTTTTTGAAGGCGGTTTGTAGGGAAATGTTTTGATAGCATTCCCCTACAAATACGCACGCCTTATCTAATCAAATTTATCTCGCCTTGCTCTTTGTGCAGATTCCCAAACACATCCTCAAACTGGCAGAACCACTGGTAAACACCATTTGGCAAAACCTTGTCGCCTTTGCGCTTGCTTCCCATGTCGGTTCCATCCCACGAACCTTCGGAACATGCATCACAGCTAGCTTCGGGAAAATAATCAGTCGTCTGGAATACCAATTCGCCCCAACGGTCGTATACCGTCAATAGGAAATTGTTCTTCGAAATGCCGCTTCCGCAAATTCTGAAGCAGTCGTTTATGCCATCGCCATTGGGAGTGAAGGATGTAGGCGCATAGAAAGACGACTCGCTGTAAACCATTATTGTACGCGCAGTTGTATCTGCACAGTAATGTTCGTTTTCGGCTACAAGCACTACCTCGTATTCGCCAGAAGCAGGATACAAATGTCGCGGGTTTTCGAACATTGAACTATCGTTGTCGCCAAACGACCAGAAATATCTAACAGCATCAATTGACCTATTGACGAAAAGCACCTCGGCTGACATCACCGATACCGCCTGAACATCGGCATCAAACAGTGCCTTGGGACGAGGATAGGCATGTATCATATCGGGCATAGTCTTTTTCACACGACAGCCATACTCGTTTGTAACCGACATTGTTACATCAAAGTCGCCAGCTTTGCTATACTCATGAGTTGGCGCTTCTGACTCTGAAAAATTATTGTCGCCAAACTCCCATAGATAATTGCTTCCGCTTATAGTAAACGGAGCAAACGACACAGACAGCGGCACACAGCCGAAAACCTTGTCGGCACGGAACAATTCATCGGGAATCGGATACACATGAATGAGAACCGAATCCATAACCGATGGAGTTCCACACATATCGGAAAGCGTAATGTAGAACATCGTGGTGGTGTCTGGTCGTACTGCAAACGGCGACGGCACTATGCTCCTATCACCGAGCGTTAGCGTATACGGACCGCCATTGCCTCCTGTAGCCTCGACATAGACAAGCACCTCCTCGCCAGGGCAAACGGTATCGCGATTAGGCAAAATCGAGACAATTTGCAGGTCGGGATTTATAGACACTGTAACAGGTGGCAGTTGCACCGAACAGCCGTTTGCATCGGTAATAGTCAAGCTGTAAGTCGATGCTACTGTTGGCGAAACCGTGTATTGCGAACCGAAATAACTACCGCCATCAGAACCCGACCACGCATAGTCGTAGAAGGGAGTCCCACCCGAAACTTGTGTTGTAAGTACAGCCGACTGCCCCTTGCAAATCGTAACATTATTCATCGGCAATGCCTGCAAAGGCAATGGCTCGGTAATTTCATAATCCTGCGTAAAACGACAACCATAGTCATCGAGCACTGTAACGGTGTATGTTCCAGCCGAAGTTACAAGTGTTTCAGTAGTATTTCCATTGGGCCAAAGGTAAGTATATGGCGGAGTTGCACCCGAAACAAATATCCTTGCCTCACCATCGTCGCCACCATTGCATGAAACAGGCTTAAGCGAAGACGAAACCATAAAGTCATCAGGCTGTGTAATCACAAAAGTTGTTATTGCCGAACAACCTATGCGATCGGTAACGGTAACAGCATACATTCCACCACAAATTCCATCGTATACGTAATTGTCTGACGGCCAACTATAATGCAAAGGGGCAAGTCCGCCACTTACGACAAGCTCTGCCCTACCATTGCAATGCCCGTAACAATTCACATTTTGCAACATTACGCTGTCGATTGTAAGCCTTGGACTTACTGTTACTGTCATAGTCTGAGTTTGGCTCACACAATCTTGTGCATCAACGACATATACCGAGTAATGTGTTGTCTCGGTCAGATTAGCAGAAAGACCGTTGCTTGCTTCGAAAGAATTGGTTCCATCGTTCCAGAAATAACGATATGGAGCCGTACCGCCAAAGGCATTTACATAAACAGACGTAGGCTCGCCTTCGCACACTGCATAGTCGGAAGTAAGTTGCAACAGAAGTCTTTCTGGCTGAGTTAAAGAGACATACGCACTTTGGCTACAACCATTTACATCTGACACCGTCACCGAATATTCGCCAGCAGGCAAATTCCGCCTATCGGCAGAAGCGACACCCACGTCAGACCACATATATTGCAATTCACCAGTTCCTCCGCCAGCATACACCGAAATTGTGCCGTCGTGCGAAGCATAACACGAAAGGTTGGTCGATTCAACCGACTGAATTACAAGTTCTGGAGGTTCGGTAACCATAAAATTGTGTTGAGCAGTACATCCGTTAGCATCGGTAATCACAAGGTTATAATTTCCTGCACCAAGATTCAAAAGTTCGTTGCCTGGTGCTGCCCACGAATACGACACAGGAAGTATCCCACCGTGATGAGTAACAACAGCAGAACCCTCGTTTGCATGAAAACATCTGTCGTTTACGACAGAAATCGAGTCAATCACAAGTTTGTCGGGTACAAAAATCGACACAAGCGTATCGTTTGAAACACAACCATGATTGTTTACGCGAAGCGTTACACCATGAGTACCTGATTCTGGCCACGAAACTATATGCGGACCAACAGGAGTAGGACCATACTGCACAAAACCGCCATCGAAGTTCCACGAAAATTCGACATCGGCACTCATATTTCCAGTGTAGGCAATTGAAGTTTCGCCACCAAAGCAGGAAATTGGCGTATAGGTAAAGGTTGCATTCGGTTGCTGGTTGAAAGTTATCGCAACATCTGCGAAATCAATACAGTCTGCCTGTCCCAAATAATGCTCGGTCCAACGGAAAGTATATGTACCCCAGCCATTTACAACAACCTGTGTATTAGGAGCATTGGGACTAGTGAAAGTTGCCGAATTGTTCACATTGTCGCCATTGGGATATGCCACCACCGACCATTCGCCAGTATTTCCGCTTGCCAAAGGCTGTGCCGAAAGGCTTGTCCTGTTTGAACAAACATTTCCCGATGAAGTCTGAATGGCGGTTGAGGGCGTGATGCAGCATCTCGGGTCATCGTAATCGCGTACGGTAACTATCAAAGTTGTGTCGTAGGTGCAGCCAAAATTGTCGGTTGCAGAAAACACATATTCGTACTGCCCAGGAACATTCGGCAATGCCGTCGTATTTGCCGACTCTCCACCAATTATATTGTCTCCCGACCAAGCCATATCAGAAGGATCAAATTCGGTCTGGTATTGGATAAGCGACTCGAGAGGAATAAGATAATCGGCAAGATGCAGTTCGACAGAAAACACAACCCCGTCGTCCCAATGCCTATGGTCTTGAATATTAATGCACCATTCTCCATTCACAGGGCACCCCACAAGACTCGACCAGTCGCCAGTGGGACGATAGTCGCCGGCAGGTATGTACTCTTCGTCATAATAATGATTTCCTGCATTGTCGGTATAATTGTATGTAGGTGCATTTTCGGCTACCTGCTCAATCGTACTTGTAGCATCGTGACTCCAAGTATAATGATACGGCGTTCCTGGATCGCATGGGTCATAATCGTCGTCAACAGGTTCGCCAAGAAACTGCAGGTCGGAACCTCCGTTATAGCCGTCGAAAAGCGTAAGCCTATTCCCCGAAGGACAGGTAATCCATACTTCAAGGTCGCCCAGATACGAATGCTCCATATCAATGGCAATGGACTCTATGTCGCTTGCACTTTGTATCAACTGTCCGGGCGCAAACGCGTTATGCTCGAAACACATCGACTGCACATGGGTAGTTTCGTCAACAAAGCAGTGCTGTTCAACGATTTGCTCTGGAATTTCCATAACCCACAGGTCGGGCGGTTGCACATGACCTTCAAGCAAGGCCGCTTCGCCGGGACAAATCTCCGGAGTTACCGCTGTTCCAGTAAAAGTCGGGGGCAACGATACAACAACCAGCATAGGCTCGGGATAAACGTAGCGACAACCATTTTGGTCGGTAGCATACATATTTATGTAATAGGCACCAGGGTCAAGGTTGGTAACGAGAGTATTCATACCAGTGCCACCGGTCTGATGACTGCCATGCTCGTCAACCCAACTCCAAGTCCAATTAAGGTTTTCGTCCGACTGATGATAGCCGTTGGGCGCATCATTGTTTGGGAACACACCATTTGCCGAAATCTCAAGTGGAGAATTTGAACAAGCCTCGAAGCGGTTTTCGTCTTCGTTCCACCGCGCATCAATGTTAGGCACTACAGTAAAATCCTGACAAGGTGGTTGTTGCGAATAAGAAAATATACTTATTACCACGGCACATAATATCATCACTAACTTTTTCATGTCACTAAATTTTAAATTTCTATATGCTTAACGCAAATTTTAGCATACGGTTGCCTAAAAAATTAGAAAAATTTAATTTGCAGTGTCTCAAAACATCAGACCCAAATTGGCAAATCGCAAATCAAAATTAGTCAACCTTTTAGCTCGGCTTTGCCAATAGTAAATATCATTGTATCTTTGCGCAACATTTTTACACGCAAGATGAACGAAAAATTCCATAACAAAGTTTCAAGGATTATATTTATAATCATTGCATTAGCAATAGCGGCAATAATGTTTTCAAGCGTAAGCGACTACGGAAGCACCACCGCCGAAGACGAATACCAAATAAGCCAAGCCGTCCAACTCGACCGCTACTACCGTAGTTTCAGCAACGACACCAGCATACTTGAAAACACACACCCGATGTACAGCGGTTGGTTCAACGCACTGACAATTACAATGTCGGATGTGTTTACAAAATTTGATATAAGAAGTGTGCGCCATGGCATGAATGTCGTTTTCGGATTCTTAGGAATACTTTTCGCCGCTTTGCTTGCAAAACGATGCCGCAACTGGCGCACAGGAACTTTCGTTTTGCTACTACTTGGATTTTCGCCGGTAATCTTCGGTCATTCAATGTTCAACCTTGACGATATTCCCGTTTTTGCGACATTCGCAGCATCGCTGTATTTCACAAAACGCCTTGCCGACCATTTTCCGAAACCGAAAATCCTCGATGCAATATTTTTTGCATTGTCAACAGCATTGTGCATCACGGCAAATCCCGACTGCTCGCTTATAGTCGCAATAGCACTAATCCTATGCATTATAGGACTTGTCACACAACGCAAGCACGAAGAAATCAAGAAAGCAACAATCAGATATTCCATCTTTGCAATATGCTCGCTTGCAGCAATTTGCGGAATTATAGTTATTCTTATTCCACAAGAAATTGGAACATGGCTGGAATCGTTCTCGCCGACATCGCCGACAAGAATTTTGTTCCAAGGAAAACTCCACTGGACTGACCTGATGCCGTGGTACTACAATGTCAAAATGCTGGTTATGACAATCCCTGCCGCAATTTTTGTCGGAATGCTACTAGCCCTAGGTTTGTGCTTTGTAAAGAAGTCGAATCGCACAGAAATCATAACCCTTTTGGCAATATCGGTGCTAGCTATCTTGCTTTTCTCGCTCAAAACCGACACCAACGGCATCTGGCAGCACTTACTTTACGCCGAAATTCCACTATACATTGTGGCTGCAATCGGCTTCGACATGCTTGCCGAATCGTCACGTTCAACAGCCACACAAATTGCAGGCATCGCAATACCCGTACTGCTGATGATAATGCCTGCCATACACATTTTCCGCAGCCATCCGTACAGCCACATATACTACAACGAATTTACAGGTGGCGTGCAACACGCATTTGGTCGCTACGAACTTGAAAACTATGGAGTAAGCAATCGCGAAGCCTCACAATGGATAATCGACAACGGCAAATACAATCTTTCTGGAAATCAGCTTTTTGTGGCTACAAGAAGCGAACTTGCAGGAAAACATTATTTCGGCAAGTACAAATACGAAGTTTCCATCGTTGAAAGTCGCTGGGCGGAACGCGCAAACCACCTTTGGGACTACGCAATTTTCCCCGTTACAGGCATAGAACCCGAAATATTGACAAGTCCGTACTTTCCACCAAAGAATACGGTTGATACAATAAGCATCGACAATGTGCCGATATGCCTTGTACTGCAACGCACCGATACCTGCGACCTATACGGACGCGGATACCTTGCAAACAACGATGTAATACATGCCATCGAACTGCTAGAAACAGCTGTTCGCAACGACTCCACCAACGAATCGGCAATGATAAACCTCATTGATGCCAACCTGCGCATAAACAACAAGGATGCAATGAAAATGTGGATTGACCGCTTCCTTGCCATTGCTCCACGCAACGATGTCGGCAACTACTACAATGCTTATTACCACAACATTACAGGCGACAACGATGAAGCAGAACGCATCTGCAAGGAAATAATCGACTACAATCCGCGTTTCAGTCTTGCCTACATGTTCCTGTCGACCATTCACATTCAGCAGAAGCAGTTCGACAAAGCCGAAAGCACAATCCTTGCAACCGTTGACTACGACATTTACGATGAACAGTCCGCCCGTCAGCTTGTTCGCGTTTACAACGCACAGCAAAAGGACATCCGTGATGCAGAACTCTCCTACTACGAATACGCCTACAAGTCATACGACAGACGTGGCAAAAAAGACCTCGCAGAGAAATTCAAAAAGTTGTACGAAGAGGCAAAAGCGAACAGGCAGAATACTAGCAATTAACGCATTACATATTTTTTTTATCGGGCAAAAATTTATTTTTTGCTCGCATCAATAAAAATATGTAATTTTGTCCCGATTTTGATCTGTTAGCTCAGTTGGTTTAGAGCGCTTGCTTGACAGGCAAGAGGTCACAAGTTCAAATCTTGTACAGATCACTTTTCTTTTTTTGGTCTGTTAGCTCAGTTGGTTCAGAGCGCTTCCTTCACACGGAAGAGGTCAACAGTTCGAATCTGCTACAGACCACCGGAGCCCGGCAATAGTTGGGCTTTTTTTGTTGGTCGCAAAATTTTGCGAGTGTCTGCGGAAAAAGTTGGTGAAGATTCCAATGCAAAAAACGGAATTCCTCGAAGACGTATTTCATTTTTTACTCATCGCCTATGGCGATACCTTGATTGCCGCCTTGACTGGTGAGCGTTAAGAAAATCGGCAGAACGTAGCGTAAAAAGTCAGTCTGTTTGAAGCTGTAGCAGAGCGGAAGCAAGTTTCTGACTTTTAGCGTAGTGTAGTCGATTTTTAGCGAAGCAGGCTCAGCGGACATGGTTTTTTGTTTACTTTTTTGCCAACAAAAAAGTAAAAGCCCCCGCGGCTGGAGCGGGATGTAAATCATTTCCATTTTACGTATGATAGGGTATTCTTATAGTTTAACTCCACCCGATATGTCGGCTGTCCATTTACATCATTACTCCAGCATTTCAGCAAGTTCCAACCAACGCATTTCCTTTTCGTCAATACTATCAATCAGTTGCGAGTATTGC
>JAEEGF011290705.1_pt1 | contig 19302 bp, 13 predicted proteins | sample 9134171 | NCBI WGS metagenome assembly JAEEGF01 (sample SAMN16246542, study PRJNA631951) | gut metagenome | biome: gut microbiome; feature: rumen; material: AP-attached | host: Bos | place: Iran: Karaj | collected 2018-10
GACATATACTCTGACTACCTGGTTTACGCCGGGGCTCATCTCATCTCCGTTGCGGCGAGTGAAGACCTTTACATCGACAACTATTCCGCTCTGTCCGTGCGGGACCTTGAGGGAGGTGTCTCTTACTTCTCTTGCTTTTTCGCCGAAAATGGCTCTGAGGAGTCTCTCCTCCGCTGTGAGATCCGTCTCGCCCTTGGGAGTGACCTTTCCGACGAGGATGTCGCCGGCTGTGACCTCGGCGCCGATTGCGATAATGCCGCGCTCATCGAGATACTTGAGAGCATCGTCACCTACGCCCGGAATATCTCTCGTGATCTCCTCGGGTCCGAGCTTTGTATCACGGCTGTCGCACTCGTATTCCTCAACGTGGATCGATGTGAACACATCGTCCATTACAAGGCGCTCATTCAGAAGGACTGCATCTTCGTAGTTGTAGCCTTCCCAGTTCATATATCCTACAAGGATATTCTTGCCGAGTGCAAGCTCTCCGTCCTTTGTGGAAGGACCGTCTGCCAGAACGTCGCCTTTTTTGACCTTGTCTCCGACCTTTACAGCCGGGCGCTGGTTGATGCACGTGCCCTGGTTCGAACGGGCATACTTGCTGAGCTTATACTCTTTCTCTTCTTTTCTTGTATATTTGACTTTGATAGATCTGGCGTCGACATATGTAACTTTTCCGTCGCCTTCAGCGAGGATGCATATGCCGGAGTCGACTGCGTTCTTGTGCTCTATGCCTGTGGCAACGATGGGAGCTTCCGTTGTGAGAAGCGGAACAGCCTGTCTCTGCATGTTTGCACCCATGAGAGCACGGTTTGCGTCATCGTTTTCAAGGAACGGGATCATAGAAGTAGCGACGGAGACCATCATTCTCGGGCTGACGTCCATGTAGTCGACTTCTTCCCTATTGACACTGACGATATCGTTTCTGTGGCGGCAGGTGATTCTCTTATTGGCAAGGCAGCCGTTTTCATCCAGAGGCTCGTTTGCCTGGGCCACTATGAAATCGTCTTCCATGTCAGCGGACATGTATTTGACTTCGTCAGTAACCCTGCATGTGCCTTTTTCAATCTTCCTGTACGGGGTGATGAGGAAGCCGTACTCGTTGACTCTGGCAAATGATGCGAGATAGCTGATAAGACCGATGTTGGGTCCTTCAGGAGTCTCTATCGGGCACAGACGGCCGTAGTGGCTGTAGTGAACGTCACGGACGTCGAATGAGGCACGCTCTCTGGAGAGACCGCCTGGGCCGAGAGCGGACATACGTCTTTTGTGCGTGAGCTCGGAGAGCGGGTTGGTCTGATCCATGAACTGGCTCAGAGGCGAAGATCCGAAGAACTCTTTGACAGGTGCGGAAATGAGTCTGATATTGATAAGGCTCTGGGGGGTTACGATCTCCATATCCTGCTGAGTCATTCTGTCTTTGATATTGCGCTCGAGTCTTGCATATCCCTTGCGGAACTCGTTCTGCAGAAGCTCGCCGACACACTTGACTCTTCTGTTTCCCAGATGGTCAATATCGTCTGCTGTGCCTATTCCGTATGTGAGACCTATAAGGTAGTTGACCGATGAAAAGATATCGTCTGCTATTATGGTCTTCGGAACGAGAATGTCCTTATTGGCGATTATAGCCTTTTTCAGCTCTTCGCCGCTGTTGTTCTCGAGAAGATCCTTTAAAACGATCCATCTGACTTTTTCCTTGATACCGCACTCTGCCGGGTCGAAATCGACGAAGTGAGCCATATTTACAGTGCCATTTGAGAAGATCCTTACTTTGCTCTCTCCGACTTCAAGCACTACAGAGATAACTCCGCACTCATCCATCTTGAGGGCGTCTTCTCTCGAGAGGACTCTGCCCTCTTCGAAGATGACTTCGCCTGTAGCAGGGTCAGCAACGGGCTCGGCAAGTCTGAAGCCTGCCACTCTCGGGAAGAGTGCCAGCTTCTTGTTATATTTGTAACGCCCTACATTGGTGAGGCTGTAACGGTGATTGTCATAGAAAAGGCCTTCCAGACTGCTCTCCGCCATTTCGACATCGGGAGGATCGCCCGGGCGAAGCTTTCTGAATATTTCAAGGAGGCACTCGTCACGCGATGTGGTAGTGTCTTTTTCAAGCGTAGCGGTTAGATACGGATTCTCTCCGAAGATCTCGGTCAGCTTCTCGTTATTTGTGCAGCCGACAACTCTGTTATCTACACAGCTGAGCCAGGTACAGGGATTGTCCTCTTTGTATGCACCCATGGCCTTTAAGAACCATGTCATCGGGATCTTGCGATTTTTGTCTATCTCGACATACATAGCATCCTGCGCATCCGTTCTGTACTCGAGCCATGCGCCGTGATACGGGATTATAGTCGTGTTGTAGATCCTGATAAAGGACTTGTCATTCGTTATCTCATAATATACACTCGGCGACCTGACTATCTGGCTGACAACAACTCTCTCTGCGCCGTTGATAACAAAGGTACCGCTGTCTGTCATGAGCTGGAAATCGCCCATGTATATCTCCTGCTCCTTGATCTCTTCCGTCTCCTTGTTCTCAAGACGGACAGTGACCTTCAGAGGTGCGGAGTATGAGGCCTTTCTCGCTTTGCATTCCTCAACGGAATACTTCTTGTGCTCCTCGTCGATGTGATAACCGACAAAGCTCAGCACCAGATTGCCGGAAAAATCCGTGATAGGCTCCGCTTCAGTAAAGACTTCCTTAAGTCCTTCTTTCAGAAACCACTGGTAGGATTTTTTCTGGATCTCCAGAAGATCAGGCATTTCGATGATCTCTTCCGTGCGGGCAAAACTCTTGCGAAGGGTCTTGCCGTAAAGGACATCTTTTGGCATCTGAACACTCTCCTTGAAATGAATTGGACGCCTGATGGCGTTGTTTAAATTTGCGAAGATATATTGATTTTGATTTTATCAACTGCTATAATGCTTTTGTTGAAGGTGGGGCAGTATTGCCTCATTATTTTTTGCACATAGCAAGTTATGATACCTCGGCGGCTCATCAATGTCAAGGAAAATTTGTTAATTTCTATATTTTATATCAATGGATCCAAGAGTTATTATACTGCTTGCGGCGGAAGCACTTTTCGCACTCTTCCTGCTTGCACGGCTCAAAACATTAAAGGATATATATCACACGGCTGCGGCAGTTCTGCTTCTCGCGGCTGCTTTTTATGCCAGAGCGCTCGCACTTCCGTATGAAACGCTGGATTATCAGGATTTTCTGAAAGTCTGGGTTCAGTATTTCCGGGACTGGGGCGGCTTCAAAGGACTCAGGTTTTCTGTCGGGAACTACAACATCCCTTATCTTTATTTTCTCGCTGCTATATCGTATTCCGGTATTTATGATCTGTTTCTAATTAAGCTTTTCAGTATTTTTTTTGATGTACTGCTGGCCTTTTCCGCAGCAGGGATCACCGGCCTGTTCTATGATTCACCCGGCAGAAAACTAACGGCATTTTTCCTGACACTTTTTCTTCCGACCGTTTTTCTCAACGGCTCCCTCTGGGGACAGTGTGACAGCGTTTATACCGCTCTCGGTATTCTGGGCGTCTATTACGGCTTAAATAGGAAAAGCGCGCTCAGTGTGATACTGATAACGCTCTCATTTGCCGTAAAACTTCAGGCGGTGTTCATTCTCCCCTTCTATGCTGTCCTGCTCATGAAAAAATACATAAAGCCTCAGCATATCATGCTGTTTCCTCTGACTTATGCCGTTTCGGTCACTCCTGCGGTGATTGCCGGCCGTCCGTTTATCGACACTCTCACGCTGTACTTCAAACAGACAGGTTCTATCGGTGACGGGCTTAACTACAATTCCTCTTCCGTATTTGCAATATTCGATAAACTCACGCCTGAAGACAACGTATCTGCTGTATTTATAATTCTAGCTTTCATCTATATGTTCTCTGTCCTCGTGCCTGCCTTTTTCTCGAGAAAAGAGCTCGGAAGAAAGGACATGCTTGTTATTCTGTACCTGCTTGCTGCAGGCATCCCCTTCTTTCTGCCGCACATGCATGACCGTTATTTCTTTGCAGCCGATATCTCAGCCCTGATACTTGCGGTAGTCATTCCGGAGCTTGCGCCTGTTGCTGTTTTAACACAGTTTGCTTCACTTCTGGGCTATCACGCCTACCTCAAGATGCGCTATCTGATGCCGATGAGATACGGAGCTTTCGCCCTTATTGCCTCAATCACGCTGTGTATGATATGGCTTTATAAACAATCCGATAAAAAAAGCGTTCAGGAAAGTCCCTGAACGCTTTTTTATGTCTTTATCTGCCTTTAATGTTTTCTGCAATTGCATCAGCCAGAGCGTCTATCTGTGAGAGCTGGTCTTCCTTAAGAGCGCTCAGAAGCTTGATTCCGTCTCCGATGATCTCCATATTCTTCATCTTGGAGATCTCTTCCCTCATGAGTTTTCCGCTCGCCGGAGCCCAGGAGCCGTTTTCGATAATGGCGACTTTCCTGTTCTGCAGGTTGTGGTTCACGATGTCATGAAGAAGATCTTCCATATTGACGAATATGCCGTTGTTGTATGTCGTCGAGGCAAACACCAAGTGGCTGTATTTGAATGCGTCGGAAAGTATATAGCTTGCCGGAGTGACCGAGGTGTCATACATCTTTACCTTAATACCTCTGTCGCACAGCTTGCAGGCAAGGATATTCGCGGCATTGGCAGTGTGCCCGTATACACTGGCATAGGCTATCAGAACGCCTTTTTCTTCAGGCTCATATGTGCTCCAGAACTGGTATTTTTCAAGGTATCTGCCGAAATCTTTTCTCCAGACATATCCGTGAAGCGGGCAGACAAACTTTATATCAAGACCTGCCGCTTTTTTCAGAGCCATCTGGACCTGCTGGCCGTATTTGCCGACAATATTAGTGTAATATCTTCTGGCTTCGTTCAGGTCATCGTTGAAGAAATCCGTTTCGTCAGCAAAGAGCCTGCCGTTTAAGGCTCCGAATGTGCCGAATGCGTCTGCCGAGAAGAGTATTCCGTCAGTTTTATCAAATGTGAACATGACCTCCGGCCAGTGGACCATCGGCGCCATGACAAATGTGAGCTCATGTCTGCCCGTTGAAAGAGTATCCCCTTCCTTAACCAGCAGAATATCGGAAGAAAAATCGTAATTGAAGAATTGCGTAAGCATCTTTTGGATCTTAGCATTGCATACGATCTTTACTCCCGGGTGGCATCTGACCAGAAGTTCAACAGTCGCCGCATGGTCAGGCTCCATATGGTCTATGACCAGGTAGTCGAGTTTTCTTCCTTCGAGAGCGTAGTCCACATTCTCGAGAAACACCTCAAAGACCGCTTTGTCGCAGGTATCGAAAAGAACCGTCTTCTCATCCTGAAGAAGATAACTGTTGTAGGATACGCCGTCGGGAACTCCGTATACTCCTTCAAAGCACGAGAGCCTTCTGTCGTCTGCTCCAACCCATGTCAGATCGGATGTTACTTTTCTCGTGCAATGCATTATTTGAAGTACCTCTCCAGAAGTCCTTTTAAGGCCTTCCCATGTCTGGCCTCATCACGAGCCATTTCGTGGACCGTATCGTGGATGGCATCCAGATTGTACTTCTTGGCAAGCTTTGCAAGATCGGTCTTTCCCTGGGTAGCGCCGTTCTCGGCGTCTACTCTCATCTGCAGATTCTTCTTCGTGGAGTCGGTCACTACCTCGCCCAGAAGCTCAGCAAACTTGGCAGCATGTTCGGCTTCCTCAAGCCCGGCCTTTTCCCAGTAAAGGCCTATCTCAGGATAACCCTCGCGGTAAGCGACTCTGCTCATGGCAAGATACATGCCGACCTCAGAACACTCGCCCTGGAAATTGGACCTGAGCCCTTCGATTATCTCATCACGAACTTCCTGCGGGACATCATCGCCGAAGACCTTGCCTACACCAACAACATGCTCGGCTGCCCATACCATATCTGCAGCCTGCTCTGTAAATCTGGAGGCTGGCGCCTTGCATATGGGGCACTTCTCGGGAGGGGCATCCCCCTCATGAACATAACCGCAAACCTGGCAAACCCATTTTTTCATCATTAAAATCTCCTTAAATATTTTTTTATTATAATAATGGTTTATTATGATCCGTGTTGTAATTTTAACAGAAACAGGAAATGATATCAAGCCAAATCCCCTGCATCCATATACTTTTGGCGGAAGCGAAGTATTTGAAAATAAATGCTTGACATACATATTATTTTTGTTATAATTACTTCTGCCTTAAATGCGGCGAGCGCCAAGAGATGCCAGAGATACCTTAAATGCGGAAACGGCATCGGCGTGATATGCGAGAGTGCTGGAACAGGTAGACAGGCACGTTTGAGGGGCGTGTGTCAACCGACGTGGGAGTTCAAGTCTCCTCTCTCGCACCAAACAGAATCCATCTTATGATGGGTTCTGTTTTTATTTCCTGTTTGAGATTTGAAGTCACTTCGGCTCTTGAGGAAGCTTCTGATTTATTGCAGAGCCGGCTCTGCAGATGAAACAAAAGTGTAAATCCAAAACACATGGAAAAGGTCAGGGCAGATTTATCTGCTCTGACCATTTCATCTTAAACAGGCTTTCTGAATTCACCGATAACAAATTCTGTTTCTGTTTCAAGCCATTTTATGCCTTCCAGTTTATCCCTGTCTTTTTCCGATGTATGGAAATAATACGGGGTCATACGGAAAAGCTCTGCAATTGCATCTTCCCCCTCAAGAATTGCTTTTGAGGATATTGTTTTCTTTGATATCTGCTCAAGAACGCATGTCTCCGGAAACTTTTCGTCATTTTCATAAGGTGTATCGTAAAGCAGCTCCTTGAGACCATACAGATGCCTCTTACCAGGGATAACGGTAAAAATTACACCTCCGGGTTTTAGGATCCTGCAGAACTCCTCTTCATTAAAAGGAGCAAAGAGATGTATGGCATAATCGATGCTTTCATCAAAAACTGGGATATTTGCCATATTGGCTACGAAATAGCACGCTCCTCCCCTTTTTGCTGCAAGTCGCACCATCTCTTTTGAGATATCAAATCCGTATATCTCCAGACCGCTGTTGTTCCCGAGAGCGGAAGTATAATAGCCTTCTCCGCAGCATATATCGAGAAGAATCCCATGTTTATCGCAAAAAACAACATTCAGTGCATCACGAAGCGGTGAATAATAGCCCCGGTTTAAAAAATCTCTCCTGCTTCTGGCAGAGTATTTATCGTCACCTTTCAGATCACCGTTTTTTGAGCTCACAAGAAGGTTGACATAATCTTCTTTAGCTATATCAAAACTGTGCCCGTCCGGACATTTATATTCTCTCTCTTTTCTATCAAGAGCCTTTGAGCACACCGGGCATTTAAGAATGCCATTCATTTGTTCATAGCCTCCGCCCACCGATTCCATATATGAAAGAAGGGATACTCTCCTGTTCTTGCTGATCTTAATCTTGGATTATTGTTGCAAGGCATTCTTTTCCTGTAAGCTCTTTTGTTTTTTCATCAGGCTGTCCAAAACCGGCATACAGTGTCCATCTGCCACTGCCCGGTACACGTTCACCGTTTTCCTTAACTGCTGTAAATGCCCTGGGGTCGATAGCGAGATCAATTCTCCTGCTCTCCTTCGCTTCGAGGCTGACACGGCTGAATCCGCACAGGACCGGGTTCACGGGTACATCGGAGGAAAGCTCGTCTTTTGTATACAGCTCTACAACTTCTTCTGCGGCAAAATTGCTCAGGTTTGTAACTGTCACGGAAGCAGTCCGGTAATCTGCAGACAGATCAGACAATCTCATATCTGCATAACTCAGTCCGAAACCGAACGGGTAAAGCGGTGTTCCTCTGTAATACCGATAAGTACGGTTGGTCATTGAATAGTCTGTAAAATCAGGCATTTCCTTAAGAGCTTCATTGTGATAGAAAGTAACCGGAAGCTTGCCTGAAGGAGATGCATTTCCAAACAGGAGCTCAGCAACTGCCTTTCCTCCCCGGGCACCCGGGTACCATGTAAGCATTACAGCGTCTGCTTTTTCCTGAGCAGAGGAAATATCAACACTGCTGCCTGCCATCAGAAGAACAACTGTAGGCTTGTTCAATGCCAATACTGTATCCAGAAGTTTCCGCTGGGGCGGGGGCAGAAGCAGATCTTCTTTATCTCCGGATCCGTACGCATTACCGTCATCCGGCTCTTCCCCTTCAATCCTTTCATCATATCCCAATACCAGAATAACAGTATCGCTGTTCTCTGCTACGGCTAAAGCTTCTGCCAGCCTGTCATCCGCTTTTGCAAGAGGTTCGACACGGTCATAAACCAAGTGACAGCCTTCCGAATAAAGAACTCTGCCATTGCCTTCCATAATGTCCTGAATACCTTCAAGTACTGTTATATAACGTGAAGACGTCCCGTAATAATTGCCTTTCAATGCCCTTCTGCTGTTCGCATTCGGGCCGATAACACCTATCGTTCCGGCGGCTTTCAAAGGCAGGATCCCATTGTTTTTCAAAAGAACGCATGATTTCAGGGAAGCTTCATGTGCGAGAGAAATGTGCTTTTCGTCCTCGATCACTGTGTACGGAATATCATCATACTCCGTTCCATCTCCCATAATTCCGAGCAGATAGCGGGTTGTAAACAGATGAACTGCAGCTTCAGTGATCTGCTCCTCTGTGATCAAGCCCTCCTTTAAGGATTCCAGGAGATACTGGTAACTCTCACCGCAATTCAGGTCGCAGCCCATCTTCAGCGCCAGTGAGACAGATTCTTCAGGCCGGGTTGTAACCATATGGCCAGTATGAAAATCTCTTATTGCCCAGCAGTCGGATACGATATGGCCTTTGAATTTCCATTTTCCGCGCAGCGTATCTGAAAGCAATGCTTTACTTCCGCAGCACGGCTCTCCGTTAGTGCGGTTATAAGCGCCCATTACAGCCTCAACTTCCGCTTTGGTTACCAGATCTTCAAATGCAGGCAGATAAGTCTCCTCCATATCTTTGGGAGTCGCCACAGCGTTGAAACTGTGTCTTATGTTCTCAGGTCCGCTGTGAACAGCAAAATGCTTGGCACATGCTGCACTCTTAAGAGTTTCCCCTTTACCTTGAAGTCCGCGGACATATGCCTGTCCGGTTCTGGATGTCAGGTAGGGATCTTCTCCGTATGTCTCGTGACCGCGCCCCCATCTGGGATCGCGGAAAATATTTATATTCGGCGACCAGAAAGTCAGCCCGTGATAGATATCCCTGTCTTCCCGTACAGAAACTGCGTTGTATTTTGCTCTCCCCTCAGTGGCAGCCACATCACCCAGTTTTTCAACAAGGGTATCATCGAACATAGCCGCCATTCCTATGGCCTGGGGGAAACTTGTCGCAGTACCGCCTCTGGCGACACCATGCAGCGCTTCATTCCACCAGTTGTATGCAGGGATGCCGAGCCTTTCTATCGCAGGAGAATTGTATCGCAGCTGGCTCGTTTTTTCTTCCAGTGTCATTTGTCCGACAAGATCTCTTGCTTTCTCTTCAGCCTTTTTTCTGTCCATACCTAACCTCCAAATTGAAATAAAAGGGAACCCGCATGGATCACAGAGCTCCATAGGATCCCCTTTATTGGAAACTTTTACTATACTGAAATCAGCCTTTTATAGCCCCTGCAATGAAGCTCTCCTGAATACGCCTGCTCAGGAAAATATACATGAACAGCGTCGGGAAAGTAGCAATAACAAGAGCTGCGCCAATTGGCCCCCATGCGGTCGTATACTGTCCGGACAGTGCCTGAATACCGACCGGCAGAGTTTTCAGCGCGGATTTGCTGATGAAGATATTTGCGAACATAAGTTCGTTCCAGCACTGAAGAAAAGTATATATGCCGACTGTCGCGACTGCAGGTTTCATCAGCGGAACTATTATTCTGAAGAATATGCCCCACACATTGCATCCGTCAATACATGCAGACTCATCCAGTTCACGCGGGATCTCATTCATAAATCCCGTACAGACAAGTATTGCCATGGCCAGAGAAAACGCAGCATAAGGTATTATCAGCGCCCAGCGCGTATTCAGAAGATGCATTCTGGACAACGTGACATAGATCGGAACTATCGAAGCATGAATAGGTATAGTCAGACCAAGCATGAAAAACTTGTTCATAGTTCTTCTGCGTTTCCAGATCATACGCGTCAGCGCAAAGGTTGCCATCAGCGCTACAGCCAAAGTGATCAGAATAGTCGAAACAGCAACTATTCCGCTGTTTAAAAAGTAGCGCCCCATATGGCCGGTTTTCATCGCCTCAGTGTAGTTTGACCAGAGCCAATGCTGCGGAAGACCTGCAACATTTTTGCCGAATATCTCCTCGTTGTTCTTCAAAGAGAAAGTGAACATCCAGTAGACCGGAAAAAGGTTTACCAGCATCCACAGTATCAGTCCTACATAGCTTATTATTTTTGTACTCTTATTAGTGTTCAGCATATCAGGCATCCTCCTTGAATATTGCGTTGATCAGCAGCGCAAATCCGAAACAGAGTATGATCAGCATTACTGCGATCGTACTGCCCATTCCATATCGGTTACGAAGGAAAAGCATACTTATCATCAACGTACTTGGAACTTCGGTCGCATGCAAGGGGCCGCCATTGGTAAGAACATAGATAAGGTCAAATGATTTCAGCGACCCTGTGACAGCAAAGATAACGCTGATGCGGAGAATGGGCTTGATATATGGCAGAACAATAAAACGGTTGATCTGCCCGTCCGTCGCTCCGTCCAGCATAGCTGCCTCGCGCAATTCGCCGGGAACGCTCTTGACACCCGCGTAAAGCAGCAGCATATGATATCCTACGTACTGCCACAGTGTAGGTACGAGCACAGCTCCAAGTGCGGTCTCTTTTTTGCCGAGCCAGATTCTTGTCCATTTTTCAAGTCCGATACTTCGCAGGAATACATTTAGAATACCGTAGTCCGGGTTATAGATCTTCAGCCAGAGCTGGCCTATAACGACCGTCGAGATCAGAACCGGCATAAAATAGACCGAGAGGAACATTCTCTCTCCCTTTATGTTTTTGCCCAGAGTCAGTGCGAGCGCAAGAGCAAGCGGAAGCTGCAGACCCACGGAAAGCGCTGCGAGCAATAGAGAATTGCGAAGCGCCTTCAAAAAGCCTATGGAGTTGCTGGTGAACAGCTCCTTATAGTTTGCCAGACCTATGAATGTCTTTGGTCCGATCCCTTTCCAGTCGAAGAGGCTGAAATAGGCAGAGGCACCTATAGGGGCGATCAGTACGCCGCAGAAGAGGAGCAGTGCTGGCAGCAGGAAGAGAATGATATGCAGTTTATTGCTGTATTGTTTTTTCATCTTAAGATCCTTTACCTGTTGAATAAGGCGGCTCTCCCAGATGTATGAACACTCTGAGGAAAGCCGCCTTTCGGTTTGATCCTTAAACGGATAAACCTGCGGGTCTCAAAACTTATCCGAGGTCATTTGTCAGGCCGGCGACAAAGTCCTCGCCGTTAATGGCTCCGCCATAAACCTGGGAAACATATTCAAGATAGGTGTTTGCAGGATCTGCACTCATAGCAGTGTCACCGAAGAGGACCATGCCGTCGGATGCAGAAACGATATCGGCAACAGCAGCAACAAGAGGCTTTACAGCGCTGGTATCGTAATCAGGAGTCCATGCGGGCAGACCGGAACCTGCGAGGTAACCGTAGTGGCAGATAGCTTTACCGAGTTCGAATGCTGCAGATGCGGCGAGCTCGGCATTCTTGGAATACGCGGAGACTGTGAGGGAGTCAGACGGGCCGCCAATAACCTGGCCGTAGGTAGCGCGGTCAGCATTCATTACAGGGAAGAGGGCAGCCTGAGGCTGGAAGAGTTCCTGGTCATTGATTTCACCGCAGTTCCAGGAGCCGTTCTGGTAGAAAGCATACTGGCCGGCAATGAAGTTTGCTTTGACCTGGTCATTTCCGATAGCAGTGCCGTTGGGATCAAAGTATCCCTTATTGACCATATCCTGGAAATTGTTGACGGCAACAGCTATATCCGGATCATTCCATGTTGCCTCGCCTTTGAAGATCGCGTTCATGTCTTCAAAACCAATGGTTTTCTCAATAATGGGCTCAAGATACTCAGTGACACACCATGTGTCTGCAGAAGTGGCTGCGCATCCGAAGGGGATCTTGCCGGCGGCAACGAGTGCATCGCAGCAGGCAGTGAGATCTTCGTATGTCTCGGGAACATGATCCCAACCGACTTCAGCAAGCATATCCATATTGGCAAAGAGTGTGACTATGTTGTATGTCAAAGGAACAGCATAGTGTCCGCCGTCATACGTAGAGTTCTGGAGCATGACTTCAGGCAGATCAGCAGCAAATGCCTTATAGGCGTCGTCAAGGCAGTAGATGTTACCGGCTTCAACGAAGTCGCCAAGGAACGCACCGGACCAGGTGAAGAAAATGTCAGGCAGAGTCTCAGGATCGCTCATGGCAGCTTTGATCTTTGTCTTGTAAGAATTGTTCTCAAATGCTTCCCACTCGATCTTGATATCGGGGTGATTTGCTTCAAATTCTGCTATAGCCTGTTCATAAGCGGGACGGTTTGCGTCGCTTTCCGTTGCGATGCACCACAAGGTCAGAACAGTCTGATCTGCAGCGGGTTCTGCAGCGGGTTCTGCTGCAGGCTCTGCTGCGGGTTCTGCTGCCGGAGCAGCGGCCGGTGCCGGTGCTGCAGCCTGTCCGCAGGCGCACAGCGCAAATACCATTATAAGAGCTGTGAGCAATGCGATGAGTTTTTTCATTGTAATTCCTCCTGTTTTCTTTCTGTGATATAGATAAATATAAATTTGCGGCAATGCCGCTTATCACCCGATCTATGAGATATCCTTTACGGAATCCCCTTCCTGTATATGTCCCCTGACTATTTCTCTGTCAAGTATAACGCTTTTGGGTTTCTGTATCTGTTCAATAAGTCTTGATGCCGATCTCCTGCCGAGCTCAATCGTATTCTGCACCCATGTCGTCAGTTCTGGTGAAATGATTCGCGAGAGCGGAATACCGTCATATCCTGCAGCCGAAATATCATCCGGAATTCTGAGGCCCGACTCCCACACAGCATTAAAGCCTCCTATACAGGAGTAGTCATCCGGAAATATGATGCAGGTTGGCCTGTCCTTTAATTCAAGCAGCTCTTTGGTTATCGAATAACAGGTCTTAGGATCATGGAAGACTCCTTCCCTGACATATTCGTCCGGGATCTTTATCCCGTGTTTTTCGCATGAACGGAAGAACCCCGAAAGCCTGTTGACCGTGACGCTTGTTTTTTCGCCGTGGATGAAGGCTATTTTTTTATGCCCCTTGCTGATAATGTAATCGGTAAGGGTCTCCATACCGCCCGTATTGTCCGAAATAATTGAAATATTGCCATTAAATATATGATCTATAGTTACAGCCGGTATCTCTGAATTAACGAGCTCTATTATCTGAGGATCCGCATAATCTGCAGAGGCGATTATCACCCCGTCCACACCACGGTAACGGCAATGCTGAAGATAAGATGTCTCGCGATTACCGATTCCACGGTTTATGAATGTAATATCATATCCGTTACTCTCTGCCTCACTTCTGATGGCATCAAGAACCGTGGAGAAAAATTCATGCGCAAGCCCGCCATGCATCGGATCCAAAAACAAAACACCTATATTGAATGTCTTGTTTGTTTTAAGAGCTCTCGCTGCTGAATTGGCAGTATAACCAAGCTTCTCTGCAGTTTCTGTGATCTTCTGTCTGGTTTCCTCGCCTATATCCTGCTGACCGTTCAGCGCTTTACTGACTGTCGCGACCGAAACACCGCACTCGAGTGCAATGTCTTTCATGGATATCACTTCAGCCAGCCTCCCCACTTAAACGATTTCGTGACTTTAATTTAACTGAATTCACTGTTTTTTGCAAGCATTTTATAAGATTAAATAGCGACTTTTTGCATTTTTGGTAATAGTGCACAAAAATCATCTCTGTTTTTTGTGCAATTAGACGAATAAAGAGATAATGTCTAATTATCGTATCAAATAAGTATATCATTTTTAAAAAAAATATATATTTCTATTGCTTTTTTTCGTAAAATAAGTTAATCTTCTGACAGAATCGTTTCTTAATCGTTTACGTAACAGGAAGTGAAATAATGAAATTCGGCCATTTTGATGATGTAAGCAAAGAATACGTTATAACTGCCCCGGATACACCTCTTCCTTGGATCAATTACCTCGGAAATGAGGATTTCTTTACCATTTTGTCCAATACATGCGGAGGTTACAGCTTCTACCGTGATGCACGTTTGCGCCGTCTGACCCGTTACCGCTACAACAATTGCCCTCTGGATTCCGAAGGCTTTCATATATATATTAAAGACGGAAATATAATCTGGAATCCCGGCTGGCAGCCTGTTAAGACTCCGCTTGATTCTTACTGCTGCCGCCACGGTCTCGGGTATTCGGTCATTTCCGGTGAAAAGAACGGCCTTTCTGCAAAACAGGAGTTTCTCGTTCCTATGGGCAGCAACTGTCTTCTGATGCGTGTGACATGCGAGAATAAGAGTGGTGCTTCCAAACGCTTTTCCCTTTTTCCTTATTTAGAGTTTTGTCTTTGGGATGCTTTGGACGACTCCTCAAATTTCCAGAGAAATTATTCAACCGGTGAAGTTGAAGTCTCAGGCAATGCCATTTATCATAAGACCGAATACAGAGAGAGGCGCAATCACTATGCCGTTTTTTGGGCCAACCGTGATCCGGCAGGCTTTGACACTTCAAGAGATTCTTTCATAGGCACATACGGCAGTCCTGCAGTTCCTGATGCTGTGATATCCGGATGCTGCAAAAACTCCGTGGCTCACGGCTGGCAACCGATAGCTGCTCAGCAGTTTGATATCACACTGGGTCCCGGCGAGGCATACAGTCTGATATTCGGCCTGGGATATATAGAAAACTCTGATGATGACAAATGGGAAGAACCCGGAATAATCAATAAAGCTCAGGCCAGGCGAATGATATCCGAATACGATTCAGATGAAGCATTCAGCCGTGCCTTCAATGATCTTCGCGATTATTGGGAAAGGCTGCTTTCGAATTACCGTATCTCTTCTTCGGTCGAGAAGCTGGACCGTATGGTAAATATCTGGAACCAATATCAGTGCATGGTAACTTTCAACATGAGTCGGTCTGCGAGTTATTTCGAAAGCGGTATGGGGAGAGGAATGGGATTTCGCGATTCCTGCCAGGATCTGTTCGGCTTTGTTCATATGATACCTGAGCGGGCCAGAGAGCGTATACTGGATATAGCATCCACCCAACTTCCGGACGGGAGTGCGTACCATCAGTACCAGCCTCTCACAAAGAAAGGAAATCTGGCCGTGGGGAGCGGTTTCAACGATGATCCTCTGTGGCTCATTGCAGGTACGGACGCATACCTGCGTGAGACGGGGGATTGGAGTATTCTCAACGAATCAGTCGATTTTGACAATGACGCCTCGCTTGCGCAGCCACTGATCGAGCACTTGCGTCGCAGTTTTTCCTTTACGGCATCGCATCTCGGTCCGCACGGTCTTCCGCTGATAGGAAGAGCCGACTGGAACGACTGCCTTAATCTGAACTGTTTTTCCGAACATCCCGGCGAAAGCTTCCAGATCACGGGAGCGAATGAAGGACCTGTAGCTGAAAGTGTTTTTATTGCCGGAATGTTTGTAAAATACGGCAAGGCATGGGTTGATATTCTGCGCCATATGAAACTGGATTCAGAAGCAGCAGAAGCAGAAGCTGCTGTCTTGAGCATGGAAAAAACCGTGCTTGAACACGGCTGGGACGGAGAATGGTTCAGAAGAGCCTATGACGCTTTCGGACATGTTGTCGGAGGCCGTGAATGTGACGAGGGGCAGATCTTCCTGGAGCCTCAGGGAATGTGCGTAATGGCAGGAATAGGAAAAGACAGCGGAGAAGCGGAAAAAGCTCTGAAGAGCGTTCAAAAATATCTTGATACAGAATACGGGGTCGTTCTGCTCACTCCTGCTTATACACGTTATCATCTGGAGCTTGGTGAGATAAGCAGCTATCCTCCCGGATATAAGGAAAACGCCGGAATATTCTGCCATAACAACCCTTGGATCACGTGCGCTGAAACAGTTCTGGGGCACGGCAACAGGGCATTTGAAACATATTCCCGTATTTGCCCGTCTTATACTGAGGATATCAGTGATATTCATCGTACCGAACCGTATGTATACAGTCAGATGATTGCCGGTAAAGACGCTGCCGGTTTCGGAGAAGCAAAAAACAGCTGGCTTACAGGAACTGCCGCCTGGACTTTTCTCAGTATCAGCCAGGCAATTCTTGGAATTAAGCCTACATTGGACGGGCTCCTGATCGATCCCTGCATTCCTGCGGACTGCAAAGAATACAATGTATCGCGCAGATACAGAGGAGCAGTATACAATATAACTGTTAAAAATCCTGCTTCAGTTGAGCATGGCATAAAGGAAATCCGCTTAAACGGCGATATCTGCCATAACAATCTTTTACCGCTCCTTCCCTCAGGTGAAACTGCCGACGTGCAGGTCATCATGGGCACTTGATCTCTTTTTCCGAAAAAAACAATTTCCTTGCAGTCCTGACATACAAAATAACGGAAATAACGAAACATGCCGGAGACGGCATGTTTCGTTATTTCATGACGTGAAGATAAATTCGATTGAAAGAACGGTCGGGATCAGGTCCGACCTCAGCCTTTGACGGCGCCCGAGGTCATGCCGGAGATTACCTGCTCCTGGAATATAATATATCCGAGGATCGAAGGCACTATCGAAACAACGATCGCGGCGTACATGGAGACATAGTCTGTTGAAAACTGATTTGTGAAGTAACGTATGCCGACTTGAATGGTACGGAGCTTCTCGGAAGAAACGATCAGATTCGCGAAAACGAACTCGTTCCAGCAGGTCAGGAACTCAAAGGTCGCAGCGGTCACTATTCCCGTACGGGACAGAGGCAGTATCACATGGAAGAATCTGCCCATAAAACCTGCTCCGTCTATATACGCAGCCTCTTCGATCTCCATAGGAATGGAGTCCATAAGACCTTTTATAAGGAACGTGGACATGGGTATGCCTATTGCCGAGTACAGAAGGATCAGTCCTCCGTAAGTGTTGTAGAGACCGAGCCTGTTAATGATAACGAAGTACGGAACCATCAGAGCGTTTAACGGTATGAGAATGCCCGTGGTAAAGAGCGTATAGTAGTTGTCTCTGCCTTTAAAGCGGAATCTGGACATGCAGTACGCGCTGAGTGAAGCGACGAGGACGTTAAACAGCGTTGCGGCAATGCCCACGAACACCGAGTTCAAAAGCATTCTGCCGAGCCCCGCGACAGTGAGGGCATTTGTATAGTTCTGCCACTGGGGAACCTTTGGAAGCGAGAACGGGTTTCCCGCCAGGAATTCGCCGTTTGTCTTCAATGATGACATGAACAGCCAGAAAAGCGGGAAAAGAGCATATACCGTAAAGAATACTATAAGTATCCAGCGGATTATCTGGAGAAAGAGTTCTTTTCCGGTGAGCTTCGCATGAACTTTATTCGTGTTCATTTCATGCCCCCTTTCTCTTCTTCACCTGCCGGTTCTCCTGCCTTCCGTTAAAGAGGAGTCTCAGCGAGACGATAAAAATGATTCCGACAACGATCAGGATCACGGCCGAGGCCGAGGCCATCCCGTAGTTGGGTTCCTGCAGTTTTTTATACATATAAAGGACAATGGTGGACGTCGTATTCGCGGGCTGCCCGTTTGTAAGCATATACACCTGCTCGAACTGTCTCAGGCCCATGACCGAGGCGAGAGTTACGCAGGTCGCGAGCGAAGTCTTTCTTATGAGCGGGATCGTGATATGTATGGCCTGCTGGAAATCCGTCGCGCCGTCTATCGTCGCGGCTTCATAGTATGATTCGTCTATAGTCGTGATATCGGCCATCATGATGACCATATAATAACCGATATAGAAGACCCAATAGATAAGCACCGCGGGAAAGGCCGTCTCTATGGTACCGAGCCAGTCTCTGGCAAGGTCCCCCCTTCCGAAGAGAGTGAGGAGACCGTTTAAAAGACCCGTGTTGGCATTGTATATGGCTCTCCACAGCATGGCGATCGCGATGCCGGATATTACCTGCGGAAGGAAATACACCGTTCTGAAAAACTTCCAGCCTTTCGGTTTGCGCGAGAGGATAATAGCCATGACCATGGCGATGGGCACCTGTATAAAACCCGCGACCAGCGCCCAGATAACATTATTCAGTACGGATCTTAAAAAGGCCTTGTCTTTGAACAAAAGAGCGAAATTTCTGATTCCTCTGAACTCCGGGTCCGTTATTCCGTTCCATTTGAAGAAGGAAACGGCGACGACATATATGACCGGTATCACGAAGAACATAAGCATCATGATAAGAGCGGGAGCCATAAAGGCTATCAGAGGACCTTTATCGTTTCGGGTAAGCCTCAAGATATCACCTCCGTTATTGGAAACTCAAAAGCAGCGTCAGAATCTGAAACAAGGGAGCGGAATTATTCCGCTCCCTGTGAGAAAATGCGGTCTGTTATGCTGCGTTGTCTATTGCAGTCTGGAGCTGGTCCACAAAGCCCTGTGCGTCGACCTGGCCGAGTACCAGAGCAGAGACTGCTGCGGGGAATGCGCTTGTATAAGCGGGACCGAAGTTCGCGTCTACAGCCAGAACCGTGAAAGCAGCGTCCTTCTTAATCTCCGCGAATTTCTGGGCAATAACGGTCGTATCCTCAGACGGCTCGTAGTTTACAAAGAACATCGAGCCTGCGGAAGCGGACCACACCTGCATACGGTCAGGATCCGTGATGTACTGGAGAAATTTTACAACTGCGGCTTCCTTGGCGGGATCGTCCTGCTTGGCAGCGAGGATGAAGCTCTGAACTTTGGTTACAAGCCCGCCCTGGCCTTTGCCGCCGACCCATTCGGGGTTGGCCGCCACGTCACAGACATCAGCGAGAAGGACTCCGTCCTTTGCGTTGTCTTCCTTGTAGAGGTTGCCGATCCACCAGGGTCCGTTGAGATACAGTGCCGTATCCTGGGCGATCCAGTGGCCGTTCACATCACCTGCGCCTGCGGAGATCGCTCCGTCAAAGGTGTATTCATACATTCTCTTGAGAACGTCTGCCGCTTCAACGAAAGCGGGGTCGGAGAGGCCGTTTTCAAAAGCTTCTTTGCCGCCGATCGCCTGAACAAGAGCCGAGTACCACAGCATCGAGGTCCAGGCGTTCTCTCCTGCCATCTGGCCGACCGCGTT
>JAEEGF011497564.1_pt1 | contig 19301 bp, 25 predicted proteins | sample 9134171 | NCBI WGS metagenome assembly JAEEGF01 (sample SAMN16246542, study PRJNA631951) | gut metagenome | biome: gut microbiome; feature: rumen; material: AP-attached | host: Bos | place: Iran: Karaj | collected 2018-10
GATCGGGAGCTTGTGGGAGGCGAGGCGCATGGCCTCCTTGGCGTCCTCCTCGGGCACTCCGGCGATCTCGAACATGACCCTGCCGGGCTTTACGACAGCTACCCAGTAAGCGGGAGCTCCCTTTCCTGAACCCATACGGACTTCAGCCGGCTTCTTGGTTACGGACTTGTGGGGGAAGATCTTGATGTAGACCTGGCCGCCCCTCTTGATGTATCTGGTCATCGCGATACGGGCCGCCTCGATCTGGTTGGCGGTGATCCACGCGGGCTCCTCAGCCATCAGGCCATACTCGCCGTAGGTAACGGTGTTGCCCTTGGTGGCGATGCCCTTCATTCTTCCTCTGTGTACTCTTCTGTACTTTACTCTCTTAGGCATTAACATAAGCCGGACCCTCCTTATTCTACGTCTGCGGGAGCAGTCTCAGCTGCTTCTGCGGGAGCTTCTTCTGCGGGGGCGGCGGGCTTGGGACGCCTGCGCATGTACATGACGCCCTTGCTCTCCTGAGCGGCAGCGCCTCTGCGGTCCTGACGTCCGCCTCTTCTGTCCTGACGGTCGCCGTTCCTGCGCTCTCTGCGGTCGCCCTTCCTGCCGCGCTCTCTCCTGGTCTCTTCCTCTGCGGGGATCGCGGGGATGAGCTCCTTGTCGAGCACTTCGCCGTTGTTGATCCAGACCTTGACGCCGATCCTGCCGTACTGAGTGTCGGCCTCGGTGAAGCCGTAGTCGATGTTGGCTCTCAGGGTGTGGAGAGGAACGTTGCCTTCGGAGTACTTCTCGGACCTGGCGATCTCGGCGCCGCCTACACGGCCGCTGATGACGACCTTGATTCCCTTGGCGCCGGCCTTCATGGTCCTCTGGATGGCCTGCTTCATGGCCCTTCTGAAGGAGGTCCTCTTCTCGAGGGCCTGGGCTACGGACTCAGCGGTGAGCTGAGCGTCGCAGTCGACCTTCCTGAGCTCGACGATGTTGAGCAGGACGTTCTTGCCGGTCATCTTCTGGAGCTCGGCGCGGAGCTGGTCGATGCCGTCTCCGCCGCGTCCGATGACCATGCCGGGCTTGGCGGTCAGGACGTTGACCCTGATCTCGCCCTCGGCAGCTCTCTCGACGACGACCTTGGAGACGCCGGCGGCGTAGAGCTTCTTCTTGACGTATTCTCTGACTTCGTGGTCCTCTACGAGGTAATCAGCGAAGTTCTTCTTGTTTGCGTACCACTTGGAATCCCAGTCCTGGATGACTCCGACTCTGAATCCGTGAGGACTAACTTTCTGTCCCATAATTGCCTCCTGACTACCTTTCCTTCAGTACCACGCTGATGTGGCTGCTTCTCTTGAGGATCCTTCCCGCTCTGCCCTGAGCGCCGGCTCTCCAGCGCTTCATGGTCGGGCCCTGGTTGGCGTGGATCTCAGCCACATAGAGCTTGTCGGCGTCCATCTCGAAGTTGTTCTCCGCGTTGGCCTTGGCGGACTGAACGACCTTCTCGACGAGCTCGGCGCTCTTTCCCGGGGTGAACTTGAGGATGGTCAGTGCCTCAGTCAGATCCTTGCCCCTGACCAGGTCGGTGACCGGCTTGAGCTTGGACGGAGACATTCTTACATACTTTGCTACTGCTTTAGCTTCCATCGTTTGCCTCCTTGCTAGTTGACCTTAGAGGAATTGGCGTGTCCTCTGTAAGTTCTGGTAGGAGCGAACTCTCCGAGCCTGTGACCTACCATGTCTTCCGTAATATATACGGGGATGTGCTTCTTGCCGTCGTAAACGGCGATAGTGTGTCCGACCATCTGCGGGAAAATAGTCGACGGTCTGGACCAGGTCTTGATGACCTTCTTCTCGTTTGCGGCGTTCATGGCGTCGATCGCCTTGAGCAGCTTCTCGTTTACGAAGGGTCCCTTCTTAAGTGATCTACCCATTTCTATCCTCCCTACTTCTGATCTCTTCTCTTCACGATGTACTGGTTGCTGGCCTTGTTCTTCTTTCTGGTCTTATAACCGAGAGCAGGCTTGCCCCAGGGAGTGACAGGACCGGGACGGCCTACAGGCGCCTTGCCTTCGCCGCCGCCGTGCGGGTGGTCGTTCGGGTTCATTACGGAGCCGCGGACGGTGGGACGGATGCCCATGTGCCTCTTCCTGCCGGCCTTGCCGATGGAGACGAGCTCGTGGTCGATGTTTCCGACTTCGCCGATGGTGGCTCTGCAGTCGATGCGGACTCTTCTCATCTCGCCGGAGGGAAGACGCAGGGTAGCGAACTTGCCTTCCTTAGCCATGAGCTGAGCTCCGTTTCCGGCCGCTCTGCAGATCTGGGCGCCCTTGCCCGGCTGCAGCTCGATGTTGTGGATGATGGTACCGACGGGGATGTTGGCGAGCGGGAGGGCGTTGCCGGTCTTGATGTCGGCGGCCGCGCCGCTGAAGATGACGTCCCCTACCTTCAGTCCGTCCGGAGCGATGATGTAGCGCTTCTCGCCGTCGGCGTAGCAGACGAGCGCGATGTTGGCGCTGCGGTTCGGGTCGTACTCGATGGTCTTGACGGTGGCCGCGATGTCGTCCTTGTTTCTCTTGAAGTCGATGATCCTGTACTTGCGTCTGTTGCCGCCGCCCTGGTGGCGGACGGTGATCATGCCGCGGTTGTTCCTGCCGGCATGCTTCTTGAGGGTCTTGGTCAGAGACTTCTCAGGAGTGGTGGAAGTGATCTCTTCGAAGGTGGAGACCGTCATGCCTCTGAGACCCGGAGTGGTCGGTTTATACTTTCTGATTCCCATTGTCTGATCCTCCTATTACAGTCCTTCGAAGAACTCGATGGGCTTGCTGGCCTCGGTGAGGGTGACGATAGCCTTCTTGTAGGAAGGAGTGGTCCCCTTGGTGAGGCCGCGTCTTCTGACCTTGCCGTCGATGTTCATGACGTTGACTCTGGCTACCTGCACGCCGAAGGCTTCCTCGACGGCGGCCTTGATCTCGGGCTTGGTGGCGTCTACGGCTACCTTGAAGGTGTACTTCTTGGATGCCGCGTCGTCCATGCTCTTCTCGGAGACGACCGGGGTCTTGATGATGTCGTAAGCGGTTCTCATTATGCGTACACCTCCTCGATCTTTTCAGCCGCATCCTTGGTGAGGATGAGGTTGGTGTGTCCTACGATCTCGTAGACGTTCATCTGCCCGACCTGGGAGACCTTAACTCCCGGGATGTTGGCGGCGCTCTTCATTACGTTCTCGTCGGCCGCGGCGGTGACGATCAGGGTCTTGCCCTTGGCGCCTACGTTCTCGAGCACCTTGACCATATCCTTGGTCTTGGGAGCCTCGAAGCCGAGGCTGTCGATCACGATCAGTTCGCTCTCGGCGAGCTTGGAAGAGAGGGCGGAGAACATCGCGAGTCTCTTGATCTTCTTATTTACGGAGTATCTGTAGCTCCTGGGCTTGGGTGCGAATACCACGCCGCCTCCGATCTGCGAGGGGTCGGTGGAATGTCCCTGTCTGTGACGGCCGGTTCCCTTCTGTCTGAAAGGCTTGCGTCCGCCTCCTCTGACCTCGCCTCTGGTGAGAGCGGACTGAGTGCCCTGCCTCTGGTTGGCGAGATAGTTCTTGATGACTTCATGGACCGCGAATTCGTTCGGCTCGATGCCGAAGATGGCGTCATTCAGTTCGATGGTGCCGGCATCAGCTCCGGCCATGGTGAGCATCTTTACGTTTGCCATTTTGACTTCCTCCTTTCCTTTCCGCTACTTGCCCTGTCCCTTGACAGCGGTGCGGATGCGAAGGAGTCCGCCCTTGTTTCCCGGAACTGCGCCCTTGACGAGCATGAGGTTTCTGTCTGCTATGATCTTGACGAGCTCAAGGTTCTGCACGGTGACGGTGTCCCTTCCGGTCCTTCCCGGGGCGTCGTTGCCCTTGAAGACTCTGGAAGGATAGGTGGCTGCCGCGAGGCCGCCGGGGAGTCTCTTGTGCTTGGAGCCGTGGCTCATGGGTCCTCTTCTGTGGTGATGGCGCTTGATGTTGCCCTGAGTACCCTTACCCTTGGAAGTGCCGGTGATGTCCAGCTTGGCGCCTTCCTCGAAATCCGCTACGGTGATGACCTGGCCGAGCTCGTAGCTCTCGCCCTCTTCGGGTCTGAACTCGCCGAGGTGCTTCTTGTAGCCTACGCCGGCCTTGTCGAAGTGTCCTCTCTCGGGCTTGATGGTCCTGGATTCCTTCTTGTCTTCAAAACCGATCTGTACTCCGTAGTACCCGTCGGTCTCGACCGTCTTGATCTGGGTGACCACTGCGGGGCCCGCTTCGATGACGGTCACGGGGATGATCTCTCCGGCTTCGGAGAAGATCTGGGTCATGGCGACCTTTTTCCCTAAAATCGCTTTCATTCTTTTTCCTCCTAAGTTCTTACAGCGGATCGGCGAACCGATCATACTAAGTCCGTTAGTATCTTATCTCAACTAAGGGTACTTACAGCTTGATCTCGATATCTACGCCGGCGGGCATGTCCATCTTCATGAGGGTGTCCATGGTCTTGGCGGTGGGGTTGACGATATCGATGAGTCTCTTGTGAGTCCTCTGCTCGAATTGCTCACGGCTGTCCTTGTACTTGTGGACCGCCCTGAGGATGGTCACGACTTCCTTCTCGGTGGGGAGAGGGATGGGGCCGTTGACCTCGGCTCCGGTCTTCTTTGCTGCTTCGACGATCTTCTCGGCGGACTGATCCAGCGCCTTGTGATCGTAAGCCTTGAGTCTGATCCTGATCTTCTGACTGCTCATTATTTCCTCCTGATGCTTGATGGCGGCTCCTGGCCGCTAATTCTTCTCACACATTTTCGCTATTCTGTGTGAAGGTCTTCCGCCCTTTTGTTTCAAGGCGTTTCGGGCTTTGTGAGCGCTTTCCCGGCAACTCTTCGGGACCGCTGCACGCTGCCGTGTGTTTCGCGTTTCATTACTCAAAACAAAAGCGCGAGAACTCCTACGCCGGGTTCTGAGGACCCGACAATTCTCGGCAGAAATTACCTGATAGCACAGCAACTTTCTGCGTCTTGGCCGATCAGGGCATAGTTATAGCTACTGCCCTTTATCAAGCAAGCCTCTAAAATATACAACCGAAAAGGGGAGAATGCAAGCACTTTTTTAAGCTTTTTCAAAAAATATTTAAAGCCCGAAAATGGCTTAAAATCAAGCCCTGAGATAACGTCAGACGTCTCCGCGAAACGCCGGAGCTCCGAGAACGCACCCGGGCGTTTCTCGGACTCCCATATATAGAGGGACGGCCGTCTGACCGCCCCAATATGAGGTATGCGGAGCTTCCCCGCCTGCAGTTCTATAAGTTTTTCCGATGGGGATATAAATGGTTTTGAAGGGGCTTTCTGCGGGGGACTTCAGCCGGCTGGCTCGCGCGGCGGTCGGCAGCTTAAACGCGCCTAAACGTTCAGCGGGAGTCCCAGGCGCTCCGCCAGCGCCTCTGAGAGTATCCTCGAAAAGTTTAGCCCCTGCCTCGAGGCCGCGTCCTCGAGATAGAAGGGAATGGTGCAGTTCTTCTTTACGAGACGGTTGTCGTGCAGCTTGCGGTAGGCTGTGAAATCTATATCGACCAGAGTCGAGAGCTCGCCCTCCTCCGGAGCTCCGCCCGCGGAGAACGGTTCGGGGATATCCTTCCCCCCGTCCTCGAGGTAAACGCCCATCATCCCGATGGCGTCTCTGGCCATGACCACAGCGTCAGCCAGATCTCTCCCCTCCGTGAACTGATCGAAGTCGGGGATCCTGACCGCGTAGAGCCCGCCCGTCTCGCGGATGAATACCGGATAGACAACAGCTTTGGACATAATGCCTCCTTTCGGCGCGGAGTGCGCTCACGACGGCCGGCCGGGCCGCTTCGACGCCAGCGCCTTTTTTTATATCGACGCCGCGGTGATCTCGTTGATCTCGGAATGCCTCGGGACCTGGACCGCCGTCTCGCCGTCATGATAAATGTCGTGGCGGGAGCCGCTTCTGAGCTTGACGAAGCCCAGAGACTCAAGCTCCCTGATGAGATCCCTGTGTTTCACCCAGGTCCTCCTTTACTATTATGCGCATTACAATGCGTATTGTCAAATCAAAGCATCGCTTTTCAACATGATTATACCACTATATGCTATTATTGCATATATTTGCCATTTAGCTTGCGAGAAAAGAGCCGGGAAGCTCCTCCCGGCTCAGGATCGCTTTTTAGTTCACTGCTTGATTATCCCCATGTCGTACTTCGTGAGGAAGGGCAGCAGCTGCGCGAAGAGCTCCTCGCGGTCCGGATCCTCCGGGGGCTCCCCGCCGTCATCCGCGCCCTGACCCTCGCCCAGATCCGCCGCATCCGCATCCGGCTCCCCGCCCGAAGCGCCGCCTGTGACCAGCTCCGCGCCTATCTCGGTCCTGGAGCGGTCCATATCTATAGAGAGAAGCCTGAGTGTCCCGAAGGGGTAGCTGTGATCCCCGGCGCAGAACTCGAAGACGTCGGCGACGTCCTCCGCGCGGAAGCTAAGCCCCTTGGCGAACTCGAGCAGCATGCCGAAGGCGCCGTCCGCAGCAGGGCTCTCTGACGCGCTGGCTGCCGCCTCGGCCCCGCTCTCCGCGGGGGACGCCTCAGCCCTCACGCTCTCCGCGGCGATCTGTATGCTCTTGCCGCGGACCCTGTACTGGACGGGGATCCCCGTCAGGCTCCTGAAGGCCGCGATGCTGTCCTTCAGCCCTGCGGGGTCGGGGCTCATCAGAGCCAGGACTCCGCTCTCCGCGTCCGCCCTGAAGCTGCCGAGCCTTATCCCGCCCTCATTCGCCGGGGGCTTTTCCATCTTTTTAGCTATGACGAAGCTTAAGCTCTCCATCAGGCCTCCTGCGCCGCAGCGCTCATCTGTGGTCCTTGGGGAAGCGGGCGGTGTTTCCGTCGAAGGCCTCCGTGTTCACGTACTTCTCCCCGATGAGGTCCGTCATGGACTTGAGCGCCGCCTGGGCGCGCGAAACGTGCCCTGAGGTCAGCAGCATCGGGTTGCTTTCGAAGCCCTTCGTGAGGGGGATTATGCCGTACTCGTAGGTCGAGCCCTTGGAGTAGCGGTCGACCCAGGTCGGGATGAAGGAGACCTCGGTGATCTCGTGCCTGCCGTCGTTCGCGCAGACGCGAAGCCCCACGCAGGCTATCATGCCCTGCTCGGTCTTGGCCGCGATCGCGGTCCCGAAGTCGCCCGAGAGGCTCTCCGTCCTCTGGTTGCTGATGAAGTTGCCCATCGAATAGAAGACTGGGACGTTCTTTGCGCTGCCGTCGGGCAGATTGACCTTGAGCTCCTCTATCGCCTGTATGACGTGGGGGTGCGACGCGAAGATCACGTCCGCTCCCGCGTTGGCCATCTTCTGCGCCATGTACTTCTGCCAGCGGTTCGGATCCTTCTGGTATTCCTCGCCCCAGTGCATGTAGAGTATGACGACCTGCGCTCCGTCATCCCTGGCAGCCTGCATCTGCTGCGCTATGACGGCGAGGTCCCTGTCCAGGAGCTCCTGGGAGTCCTGCGTGAAGCTGTTTATGACGGAGTAGGCTTCGTCGCTGAGCACTCCGGCGTTGATGGTCCTGCGGCCGCCGTTCCTCGGGGTCTCGTAGGTGTAAGCCACCACGCCGATCTTTATGCCCTTGACGTCGACGATCTGATAGCGCTTCTCGCCCGCGTGCTGGGCTCCCACGACCTGCATTCCCATGGAGCGCAGCGCGTCCACGGTGCGCTCGGTGGTCTTGAGCCCGAGGTCGAACATGTGGTTGTTGGCGAAGATCGCCACGTCGACGCCCATGTTCTTCAGCTTCCATCCGAGGCTGTCGGGCGCGTTGAAGCTGGGATAGCCCAGATAGGGCGGCGCTCCCTTGAGCGTCGTCTCGAGGTTGGCCATAGTCAGGTCGGCGTCCATCATGTAGGGAGCGACGTACTTGAAGTGCTCCTCCCAGTTGTAGTAAGCGCCCTTGTCCCTGCGCGCCGAGTCTGTCTGACCGGTGTGGGCCATGACGTCTCCCGCGCAGCGCACGCTGATGTCTATCCAGCGCTCAGCCTCCATGTCGGGGACGACCGTGTACTCGGGCTCAGGAGGAAGCTCGGGCTCCGGCTCAGGGATGAGGCCGGGTATCATCTTCCACGCCGCGAAGGCGACGGCCGCGAGCGCGACGATCCCGAGCAGGACTCTCAGCCTCGCCCGGTTCTTCCTGGCCCGCGCCTCGCGCGCCTGTCTTCTTCTGGTTCTTGAATCTTCCATAATCACCGCCGGGTGAAAAAGGAGGCGGGGCGATGCGCCCTGCCTCCGCTCCTTAGAAAAGCCTTTATGATACGCCGCGGGCCGCTACATCACGGCCTCGACGGAGGATACGGCATCCCCGAAGGCGTCCTTGAGGAACTGCTCGATGCCGTACTTGATGGTCATCTGAGCGTGCGGGCAGCCGGCGCAGTGGCCCTGGAGCCTCACGAGCACGGTCTTGTCCTCGGTGTAATCGACGAACTCGACGTCTCCGCCGTCTCTCTGAAGGAAGGGTCTGACCTGATCCAGCGCGGCCATGATCTGTTCTCTCATCTTTCTTCTCCTATTCTCCCCATCTCGGGGTTACGGTGTATACCGCCTGCGGCCCCTCGGCCGTTATCTGTTCTATTATTACATCTCTGAGCGGGTCGCCCTGGGAGTTGATGCTTATGCTTCCCGTGGCACCCTCCAGTTCGTAAACGTTGGTGAGCCTTTCGGCGATGAGCCCGCTGTCGCTGACCGTCCCGGCCTCCTGCATGCCCGCGAGGGCGAGGAGGTAGGCGTCGAAGCCGAAGGCGAAGCTCTCGGACGGCACCGCGCCCTGGCCGTTCTTCTTCGCGTACTCGTTGAGCATTATCTGCGTGGTCGTCGAGCTGTAGGCGCTGATGTCGTAGTCTTCAATATATGATATACCATCGAGCCAGTGCTGTTCAAGTGACTTGTACTCGGGATCCGCGTTTTCTATGCCGTCCCAGCGGCTGTCCCCTATCCAGGCGAAGGACAGCTCCATCTCGGAGGCTCTCCTGATCATCCTCACGGCGCCCGCGGGAGCGCTGGGGAAGAACACAGCGTCGCAGCCGGACATCTCGAGCCTCCTTATGACCGGCGTCAGGTCCTCGAGCGCGGGATCGTAGCTGAGCACCCTCACGCTGCCCTCGCCCGCGCCCTTCTCCATCGCGGAGACGAACTCCTCGATGAGCGCCTGGGCGTAATCGTCGCCCTCGGCGGCAATTGCCACGGCCTCGGTCTCCTTGAGGCTCTCCATGACGTAGCGCGCGGCTGCCCTGCCCTCGTAGGCGTCGGTGTAGCATACCCTGAAGTAGTAGGGATTGGTCTGGGTTATCAGCGGGTTCTTGCAGGTGACGCAGATCGCGGGGACCTTCGCCTCGGAGAACACGTCGCTCGCGGCGAGGCTGAGCACCGAGCGGTAGCTTCCGAGCACCACGGCGGCGCCCTTGTCTATGAGCTCCTTCGCGGCGATGGGCGCGGTCTGCGTGTCGGACTGGTTGTCGGCGTAGATGAGCTCGACCTTCGTGTCCAGCACGCGGCCGTATATCTCGTGCGCGAGCTCTATGCCCGCGATCTCCTCCGCGGCGGCGTCCTTGTCCGCGCCGCTCAAAGGCTCGAACACTCCGATGTAGACGGTCTGCTCGGCGGGGTCCTTCGCGAAGAAGGTATTATAGAAGTTGTCGAAGGTCCTGCATCCCGTGAGCGTGAGGCACATGGCCGCGCAGAGCAGGAGAGCAAGGCACTGTCTAAGCTTTCTCATAGTCGGTGCATTATATCACCTGAGAGCCGCAAGCGCAAGAAGCCCGCCCCCGCGCTTTACATCCCGCGCGATTTATTGTATTTTATATTGATATCATTTCGCTTTTCAAAAGAGGTCCCATGGCCAGAGTGCGCGGCGGGGGAATAGTCTTCCCCGAGAAAAAAGCCACCGCCGGGATGACCATCATGCCGATGGCCGTCCCCGAAAAGGTGTACATACCGATGAAGCAGGCCCCGGGAGAGGTCTATCTTCCCATAGTCGGGCCCGGCGACCGCGTCAGGCTCGGGCAGCTCATCGCCGAGGCCGGAAGTCCCGGCTGCGCGCCCATACACAGCAGCGTGTCCGGCGAGATGATCTCGATCGACAGGCTCTCCGCGCAGATGGACAAGGGCGAGCTCTACATGATCATCAAGACCGACGGCCGCCAGGAGCTCGATCCCGAGGTCAGGCCGCCGAAGATACGCAACAGCTTTGAGTTCTTCGAGGCCGTCCGCGGCTCCGGCATCGTCGACTTCGGCAGGAACAGGACTCCCCTCGTCTCCATGCTCGAGCGCGCCGAGGGGAAGAACATCAAGGCCCTCATCATCAACGGCACGGAGCCCGAGCCCTACGTCTCGGTCTGCGCCATGAACATACAGTCCTTCCCCGAGTTCCTCAGGGACGGGACCCTCACCGTCATGGACCGCCTCGGCATCCCCTCCGGGATCATCGCGGTCGGAAGCGGCATGAAGGACGCCATCAGCATGGTCCAGAGCCGCATCGCCGGCGAGAGCAGGCTGAGCCTCTTCTCGGTCAGGAATTTCTTCCCCTCCGGCAACGACACCGTGCTGATACACGAGCTCACGGGCGAGCTCCTTCCCCCGGGCAAGGCGCCCGAGGACATGGGCTACCTCGTGCTCGGCGCCCAGACCGTGATCAAGCTCGCGGAGTTCCTCACCACGGGCATGCCCCTCGTCAGCCGCTCGCTCACCGTCGACGGAGACGCCGTGAGCAAGCCGCGAAACGTCGAGGCGCCCATAGGCACTCACGCCGCCGACATTCTGGAGTTCTGCGGCGGGGAGAAGAAGCCCATCAGAAAGATGATAATAGGCGGGCCGGTCACAGGCCGCGCCATCGAGAGCAGGGAGTATTCCGTCGGCAAGGACGACAGCGCCATGCTCTGCTTCAGTGAGCTCTACACCCCTCACGCGCGGGAGAGCGCCTGCATAGGCTGCATGAGCTGCGCGGACTGCTGCCCGATGAGCCTCATGCCCCGCTTCATAATGCGGGCCGCGATAACGGGCGACAGGGACGAGCTCAGGCGCCTCGCCGCCGCGAGCTGCCTGGACTGCGGCGCCTGCTCCTTCGTCTGCCCCGCGAGGATAGCCCTCGGGGACAGGATGAAGTACGCCAAGTCCCTGCTCAGCGATGCCGCGGGAGCGAAGGCCGCCGGAGCGAAGAGCGCCGCCGGCGCCGTAACACCGGCCGGAAGAGCCGGTGAAGCTGGCTCCCAGAAGGCCGGCTCAAGGCCCTCCGGGCGCGGACGCTCCGCCGGAAGCTCATCATCCTCGAAGAAGACCCGGGAGAGCAAGGGGAAAGGAGGCCGCGGTGAGAGGAAAAAATGATCCCATGCTGGCGGTCTCTCCGGCGCCCCACATCCACGCCTCCAGGGACACCGCCTCCATAATGCTGAGGGTGCTCGCGGCGACCGTTCCCGCGCAGCTCTTCGCGCTCATACACTTCGGAATAGCCTCGCTGGCGCTCATCGCTGCGTCGGCTGTGCTCTGCATGTCCATGGAGGCCGTCACCCGCAGGGTGCTTCACCGCGCCCAGACCGCGCGCGACCTCAGCGCCGCCGTCACCGGGGTGCTCATCGCGTTCTGCCTGCCGCCGGACGTTCCCGTCTGGATGCTCGCGGCCGCGGATTTCTTCGCGATAGTCATAGTCAAGCAGCTCTTCGGAGGCCTCGGGAACAACTTCGTCAACCCCGCCGCCGCGGGAGTGCTCGCCCTGCACGTGAGCTACTCCGGCCTGCTCTTCAAGGGCGACAGCCCCCTCGAGCTCTGGAACAACAACATGGACGTACCGTCCGCGCTTGAGATGTTCACGGGGCTGACCACCGGGAACGCCGGAGAGGTCAGCGCCCTGTGCCTCGCGCTCGCCGCCGCTTACCTCGCCGCCTGCGGGATCACCGACCTCGCGGCGCCGCTAGCCTACGCCGCGTCCGTCGCGGTCTCGGCCTTCTTCATGGGCTTCGACCCGGTCTTCCACACCCTCGCCGGAGGCGTCATGCTCGCCGCGGCCTTCATGGTCTGCGATCCCGTCACCACCCCCGCCACCAGAAAGGGCCGAGTCATATTCTCCATAGGCTGCGGAATACTCACGATGATAATAAGGGTCTATTCGCCATATCCCGACGGAGTCCTCTTCGCCGTGATGCTGATGAATATAGTGACCCCCTACATAGACCGCTGGACCGGCATCAAGCCGCTGTGGACCGGAAAGGAGGACGGGAGATGAGATCGAGACCCCTTCAGTCCGTGCTCACCATGGCGATGATCTGCGTCATCTGCTCCCTGCTCCTGAGCCTCGTCTACCTGGCCTCGGAGCCCCGGGCTGCAGCCGCTGCGGAAGCTGAGGCCGAGCGCGCGAGGCTCGCCGCCCTGCCCGGAGCCTCCGGCTTCACCCTCGTCGAGGACGCCGAGCTCGTAAGCGGGATAGACAGCGTATACAAGGCAGCCGGAAGCTCGGGCTACGTCATGACCGCCCGCGCCAGAGGCTACAAGAAGGATATCGAGACCGTCGTGGGGATAGACCTCGACGGCAGGATCACCGGCGTCGTGGTGACCGACGTCAGCGGCGAGATCGCGGGGCTGGGCACGAGAGTCGCCCTGCCCGCCTACACCGATCAGTACATGGGCGCCGAGGCCATAACCGCCGATCCGGGCGACCCGACCGCCGCGTATATCGAGAGCGTCGAGAACGCCGAAGAGGCCTCGACCGCGGTCTTCAGCTGCGTGAGCAACGCCCTGCTGCAGTACCGCCAGCTCTCCGGGAGCGAGGAGCTCTCCTCGGGAGGCGTCTGATGAACAGAAAGAGCAAAAGACAGATCCTCAGGGAGGGCATATTCACCGCTAACCCCCTGTTCATATCGGCAATGGGCATCTGCCCGGCGCTCGCTGTGGCTACCCAGGCCTCCAACGGCCTCGGTCTCGGCCTCGCCGCGACGCTGGTCCTCTTCTCCATGGGCATAGTGCTCTCCGCCCTCAAGAGGGTCATCCCCTACGGCGTAAGGATCCCCTGCACCATGGTCATAGCGGCGACCTTCGTGAGCATCGCTGACATCATAGTCAGGGTCTACATTCCCGCCGTCTACGCCGGGATAGGCCCCTACCTGCCTCTGCTCGCGGTCAACTGCGTGATACTCGAGAGAGCCGAGTTCTTCTACACCAGGAACACCGTGGCAGACTCAGCCGTGCACGGCCTCGCCGTAGGGCTCGGCTACACCGCCGGGCTCACGCTGCTCGGAGCCGTGAGGGAGCTCATAGGCAAGGGCACCCTCTTCGGAGCCCCGATACTCTCCGGCGTGGTCCCCCAGACCCCGCTCTTCCTGCTCGCGCCGGGCGGAATGCTCGTGCTCGGCGTGATCATCGCGATACTGAACAAGCTGACCGGACGCAGCGCCGGAAGCCCCTGCGGGGACTGCGAGGGCTGCCGCTCCGCCGCCGGCTGCACCAAGAGGAAGGGAGGCCGCTCGTGAGAGACATCATCGTCATAGTCGTGACCGCCGTCCTCTCCGACAACATAGTGCTTTCGCAGGCTCTGGGAGTCTGCCCCATGCTCGGCACCGGCGACAAGCCCGCCAGAGCCCTGCGCATGGGCATACTGACAGCCCTTTGCATGATCGCCGCCTCAGCGCTCAGCTGGCCGGTGACGACGCTCGTGCTCATCCCTATGGGCCTCGAGTACACGAGGACTCTGGTCTTCGTGCTCGCCGCCTCCTCGGCGGTGCAGCTCGCCGAGACCGTGATGCGCCACAGCTTCGAGAAGAGCGCCGCCAGCCTCGGAGCCTACCTTCCGCTGACCGCCGCCAACTGCGCCATACTCGAGGTCTGCTCGCAGAGCGCCTCGGCCCAGTTCAGCTTCGCCCAGTGCGTGGCCTCCGCCGCCGCGGGCGGGGCGGGCTTCACCCTCGCCCTGCTGCTCTTCGCTGGCATCAAGGAGAAGATCGCCTCCGCCGACATCCCCGAGAGCTTCAGGGGCATAGCCATCGACCTCATCGCCGCCGCGATACTCAGCCTGTCCTTCATGGGCTTCTCTGGCATCGCAGCCGGCATATTCGGATCCTAGGAGAGGAGGCGCGCATGGAAAAGATCATCTGGCCCCTCATAGCGATCGCCGGCATGGGCACCGGCTTCGCGGCGCTGCTCACCGCGGCGTACTTCCTGCTGCCTCCCGCCCGCCAGGACAGGGAGGACGGAGCTTCGAAGGACTGAGGTGGAGATTCGGACCGGGTCTTCAGAGCCCGGCTGCAGTCCGAAGCTTCGGCGCCGTGCCCCGCGCCGCTTCACCCACGCTTTTCCCATAAAACTTCTCACGCAGCTGTTGACATCCGCGCTCAACAGCTGTATATTTAGGTTGATGTTAGAGATACTTAACAACCTTTAAGGTTTTCTAACAAGATGAGAGGTCCGTCAGCAGGGCTGACAAGGAGGTCATACTATGAGAAAGTCTTTTGAAGTTAAAGGTATCGACTGCCCCAACTGCGCCGCAAAGCTCGAGCGCAACATCCAGAAGATCAAGGGATGCGAGGACGCGGTCGTAAGCTACGCCACCATGAAGCTCACGCTTGAGGCTGACGACGACAAGTTCGAGAAGGTCCTCGACGAGGCCTGCGCGCTCACCAGGAAGCTCGAGCCCGAGTGGGAGATCGTCCGCTAGTACAGCAGAACGCATCGCGCCGGAGCCCCTCCGGCGCGTTTTTCATCTGCGGCGCCCAGCTCAAGAGGCGCCGATCTTCGCAGCCCGTCCCCACGCGTCCCCGGCGTGCTCCCTGGGCTGATACGATCCGGACCGGGAGTCCGGCAAAACTGTCATGGATAAATACTTACCATACATAATGGTGGCGATATACCTCATCGCTGCCTTCCCCATACTCAAGAAAGCTGTGCGCAACATTCGCCACGGCGAGATCTTCGACGAGAACTTCCTGATGACGGTCGCCTCAATAGGCGCCCTCATCCTCGGCGAGTACATCGAGGGCATCTCCGTAATGGTGCTCTACCGCATAGGCGAATACCTGCAGGACCGCGCCGTCGCCCGCTCCAGAGAGTCGATATCCGGCCTCATGGACATACGCCCCGATTACGCCAACATCGAAAAGGACGGCGAGCTCGTCAGGGTCGATCCCTCTGAGCTCGCGGTCGGCAGCGTCATAGTGATCAAGCCCGGCGAGCGCATCCCCGCCGACGGCGAGGTCATCGAGGGTTTCTCCAGCCTCGACACCGCGGCGATCACGGGCGAATCCCTGCCCAGAGACGTCGAGCCCGGCAGCGAGGTCTACAGCGGCACGATCAACCTGAACGCGGTGCTGAGAGTCCGCGTGACCGCCCCCGCGTCCGAATCCACGGCCGCGAGGATACTCGACCTCGTCGAGAACGCGACCTCCCGCAGGGCCAAGGCGGAGAAGTTCATCACCAAGTTCGCGAGGTACTACACCCCCGCGGTCTGCGGCGCCGCCGCGCTGCTCATGGTGCTGCCTCCCCTGCTCTTCCGCCAGCCGTGGAGCGTCTGGGTATCCAGAGGCCTGATATTCCTCGTCGTCTCCTGCCCCTGCGCGCTGATCATCTCGATCCCGCTCGGCTTCTTCGCCGGCATAGGCGCAGCGAGCTCCCGCGGCATCCTGGTCAAGGGCGGCAACTACCTCGAGGCCCTCACCAAGGTGGACACCCTCGTCTTCGACAAGACCGGCACCCTCACCAGGGGCATCTTCAAGGTCGCCTCGGCGCATCCAGCGGACGGCATGGACAGGGACGGGCTCATAGAGCTCGCCTGCCTCGCGGAAGCCTTCTCCGACCATCCCATCTCCCGCTCGCTTGAGGACAGCTACGGCAAGCCCGTAGACCGCTCCAGGGTCAGCGAGGCTGAGGAGCATGCGGGCCACGGAGTCAGCGCGACCGTCGACGGGCGCCGGATCTCCTGCGGCAACATCAAGCTCATGAGGAGCCTCGGCATCGGCTGCGAGGAGAGCTCCGAGCCCGGGACCGCGGTCTACGTCGCGGCAGACGGCCGGTACCTCGGCTGCATAGTGATCTCCGACGAGCTCAAGCCCGACTCCGCCCAGGCCGTGAAGGAACTCAAGGCCGCCGGCCTCAAGAAGCTCGTCATGCTCACCGGCGACAAGTCCGTCATCGCGAACAAGGTCGCCTCCGAGCTCTCCATCGACGAGGTCTACGGAGACCTGCTGCCACAGGACAAGGTCGAAAAGACCAGAGAGCTCAAGAAAGAGCTCCCCGAGGGCCGCATCCTCGGCTTCGTTGGCGACGGCATCAACGACGCCCCCGTGCTCGCGGCTTCGGGCCTTGGCATAGCGATGGGCGGCATGGGCTCCGCCGCGGCGGTGGAAGCCGCGGACATCGTCCTTATGAACGACCGTCCCTCGGACGTCGCGACCGCCGTGAAGATCGCGAAGAAGACCATGCGCATCATCTACGAGGACATAGCCTTCTCCCTCTTCGTCAAGATCGGAGTGCTCATTCTCGCGGCCTTCGGCTTCGCCAACATGTGGCTCGCCATCTTCGCCGACGTGGGCGTGTGCATGATCGCGATACTGAACTCGATGAGAGCCCTGCGCGTAAACTGAAACCGGGACAGGAAAAAGAACACAGAAAAAGACGGCCCCTGCAGGCCGCCTTTTTTAGTTGGTTTGAAGAAGCAGATCCCCCGCGCCGGCAGGAGGCTTTTGTAAGTTGCCCGCGCCGGCAGGGCTCTCAGCCTGCCCTCAGCTTAAGGCTCTCACTCCTCGATCTGCCTCAGTATATTCGCCTTGACCTTCTCAAGCCGGCTGCTTGCGAACTTCGAGGGATCGGCCGAGAGCGCCATGTCGTACAGCAGTCCGAAATCGTTGTGTATCCCGGGCTGCACATAGGGGACCAGCGGCTCATTGCGGAAATAGTTCTCCCATTGCTCCTCCGTGTATCCGTCGCCCTCCCCCTTCATCATGAAGCGGGCGCGCTTCTTCTCGTTCTGCAGGAAGGCCGCGGCTGCCGTATCGATCAGGAGGGCGTATTCCTCCGCGGGCACCTCGGTGAAGATGTCTGGCAGCGGGCCCGCGCAGACGCGCTCCGCTTCCCTGTCCAGCCTGGTGCCCAGCGCCTCGAAGGAGAAGCCGTCCTCCGAAAAGTCGATCCTCAGCAGCGCGCCCTTGTCGGTGTCGAGCTGGGTCCTCTGGTAGTTCGTGTCGAAGATGAAGTTGCCGAGCGAGTAGAAGACGGCCTTGCCGCCTGTGAGCTCGTAATTCAGGGGCACGTGGGGATGATGCCCGACGACTATGTCGGCGCCCATCTCCAGATATCCGAGATAGCGCTCTCTGACGTAGGGCGACGGCAGGGCCGTGAATTCCTCTCCCCCGTGGACCTCGATCACGCACCACCTGCAGCGTTCCCTGACCTCGCGTATGCGCCTCCTGAGGACCTCGTCCTCATCCCAGCCGAACACGCCCGCTGTACCTTCGCCCGCGCGCACGCAGGTTGGCATGTAGCCGACTCCTATGATTCCTATGCCGCCCGCGCCCTCCACGATCAGGGGCGCCGAGGCGCTCTCTATGTCCTTTCCGGCTCCGAAGAAGCGCGCCCCCCTTTGCGCGGCTACCTTCGCCGCCGACTCCAGCCCTCCGGGACCGGCGTCCATGGTGTGATTGTTCGCGAAATCCCAGATGTCGGCGCCTATCCTCTCGAGAAATACCGAGGACGCGGGATCCATGACGTGGAACAGCACGCCCTTGCCGTATATGTCCTCGGCCTCGTCGGCCCTTATGAGCGCCCCCTCCACGTCCGCCGCCACGTGGTCCGCCGCGCGCAGGAAATCCATTATCTCCCCCGATACCAGATCAGGGTCGTTCCAGCGCCCGTCCATGTAAGCGTCAAAGCCTATATCTCCGGTAAAAACTATGCTTAGCTTCTTCGCGTCCTGTTCTTTCATGATATTTCCTCCGGTCTGCGCCACTCTCGCCCGCCGGGCCGCCGCGGGGCGTCCTTACGATATGATTATACTCCGCGCGGGAGGACAAAGACCCGAAAACAGCGCGTTTTCAGGCAAAAATGAGCTTTTCGCCCCGATAAATCCCTTGACAACGCGCCCTCCCGCATATATGATAATCGAGCGTCCTTGTGTGAGCGCAGTTGTTTCAATGCCTTAAGCATTGAGACGGCGCTTCCCGGACCGCAAGTCATCAAAAGGCGCAGGGCTGAAAGGCCCGTGGCCGAAGTATCAGTACTGGTGCCGAAAACGATGTGTGATGAGCATCTGAGTAGGCGTCGAAAACTATGACGGAGCCATCCGGCATATGAGTAGACAAAGGAGGTAAATGAATGTCATCCTACATTGCTAAGCCTTCGGAGATCGAAAGAAAGTGGTACATCCTCGACGCAGACGGAAAGACGCTTGGACGTCTCTGCACCGAGGCCGCTATGATCCTCCGCGGCAAGAAGAAGCCGACCTACACCCCGTTCCTCGATACCGGCGATTACGTGATCGTCATCAACGCGGAAAAGGTCCAGGTCACCGGCAAGAAAGCCCAGAAGAAGATCTACAAGCATCATTCCGGTTATCCGGGCGGACTCAAGGAGATCACTTTCGAGAAGCTCCAGGCTAAGGACCCCGAAGAGATCATCCGCCACGCCGTCAAGGGCATGATGCCGAAGGGACCTCTCGGAAGACAGATGTTCAAGAAGCTGAAGGTCTATGCCGGCCCCGAGCACAAGCATGAGGCCCAGAAGCCTGAAGTATGGAATTTCTAAGGGAGGTAGACTAAATGGCTAAGATCGCGTACATCGGTACGGGAAGAAGAAAGTCTTCCGTCGCCAGAGTCAGGCTCGTCGCCGGAAGCGGAAACATCACCGTAAACAAGAAGCCTCTCGAGGACTATTTCGGGCTTGAGCTTCTCAAGAGAGAGGTCAGAAGGCCCCTCGAGCTCGTCGGAGCCGAAGGCAAGTTCGACGTTATCGCCACCGTAAACGGCGGCGGCACCACCGGACAGTCCGGCGCCCTCAGACACGGCATCAGCAGGGCTCTCTGCCAGGCTGATCCCGACAACAGACCGGCCCTCAAGGCCGCCGGATTCCTCACCAGAGACCCGAGGATGAAGGAAAGGAAGAAGTACGGCCTCAAGAAGGCAAGAAGAGCTTCCCAGTTCAGCAAGCGTTAATCAGACCCGACAAGAGTCGAAAGACCCCGGAAATACTCCATTTCCGGGGTCTTTTCATGCCCGCAGTTCTTTGATGGCTTTTGATACTGTTAAGCTTCAATAGTTTTTTGCATTTTCCCCAATCATATGATTAATTTTTGTGTATATAAATAATATCG
>JAEEGF012355370.1_pt1 | contig 19300 bp, 15 predicted proteins | sample 9134171 | NCBI WGS metagenome assembly JAEEGF01 (sample SAMN16246542, study PRJNA631951) | gut metagenome | biome: gut microbiome; feature: rumen; material: AP-attached | host: Bos | place: Iran: Karaj | collected 2018-10
GGCGATGCGGCAATACAATACTGATTACGAGACCATCATTGCCAACGACCCTTTTATCCGGTATCGGGTTCCTAAACAACAGATAAAGAAAGGTGTCAGAGCTTTGACGCAGAATCAGTTGCTTACTATATATAATTATAAAGGTAGGGCGCATAGCAGGGCGCAGTTGGCAAGGGATTGTTTTATCCTGTCTTTTTGCCTTATGGGAATGAACTCCGTTGATATGTATGATGTGAAGGACATAAGGAATAACACAATAAGGTACAATCGCGCCAAGACTCAGGATCGCCGTAGTGATAATGCCTATATAGAAGTAAGAATACATCCTGTCATTGCAGATCTGATGAAGCGATACAAGGGCAGTGGCAGAGTCTTTTCTTTCAGCCAACGGTATGCAGATGCCTCGGCATTCAACAAGGCCGTTAATATCGGTCTGAAAGATGTAGGGGAAGAACTTGGTATAGATAATCTGCAGTTCTACCAGGCACGTCATACGTTTGCCACGTTATCCAGGAATATGATGCACTTCAGTAAGAGCGATGTTGACGAAGCGCTGAACCATGTAGGCTCTTACGATATTGCAGATATATACATTGCCAAGGATTTCAGTATCATCAATGATAACAACTTCAAGTTGCTGGATAAGGTTTTTGGCTTAGAGAAAGGATGCGAAGATGCTTGAATACAACTACAATTTCCTGCGTGAGTGGATAGCCGTTGTGGTTTGATGATGAAATAGAATGATAAACAACGGATGGACGCTGACAGGTCACGACGAAATGTTGTGGTTTGATGATGAAATAGAATGATAAACAACCAGGGCGAAATGCTCAGGAGCTCGCTGAAGGTTGTGGTTTGATGATGAAATAGAATGATAAACAACGACGCTAAGAATCTGCTGCACATTCTCTTAGTTGTGGTTTGATGATGAAATAGAATGATAAACAACACACCTTCGACACACCGATGCTCTTGTAGGTTGTGGTTTGATGATGAAATAGAATGATAAACAACACTTGCACGCGACAGTAATATAGCTGTTCGGTTGTGGTTTGATGATGAAATAGAATGATAAACAACGGCGGGGACGGACTTTATAACGAGCTGAGAGTTGTGGTTTGATGATGAAATAGAATGATAAACAACAGTAATTTTAAAATGTGTACCGCCAATTTGGTTGTGGTTTGATGATGAAATAGAATGATAAACAACAAGCGTGCCAGCATAAACACGAGGATCAGCGTTGTGGTTTGATGATGAAATAGAATGATAAACAACTGTACTGACTATTGCACATATCCATGATGAGTTGTGGTTTGATGATGAAATAGAATGATAAACAACTCGGAATGAAATGGATCATGGGACAATTCTTTGATCACGCAATTAAGCAGAATACAAACAAAATAATACCCAGAATAATTTGCCAGAAGCGGAAACGTCTTCTATACTTAGGACGTAAAGAAGGGGGATTCCCAATCTATATAAAGAATCGACTTAACTACATTTCTTTTCTAAGTTGATTTCCGCTCATAATCAACTTAAATAATTTATTTTGCAAGTTGATTTCTTCTCCTAAATAGGTTGTTTTTAAAGGTACGTTAAATCCGGATAGTTTGCACGCAGAATAACCGCAGCTGACGCTGTGGGTATTACTGCTGAGTTGTGATGTTCAGAAGGGTGACATTTATCCCTTGTTCAACTTTGCTGGTAGAATCCTGTCAACAATAACAAAGTTCTCTTCAATATGAAAAACGTATAACCATCGATGATTATGCGAAACCATCCTACGAGCATCGGGATGAATATTCAGTAGTGTTTTGGAAGTAGTGCGACTGAAACAATCAGCAAATACTGACTACATTTTAATCTCAGCCCTCATATTGTTGGCATAACGGATAGCATTATCTTCTGAGAGCATTGTATTCAAAAAAGAACGCAAATCAGCCATATCTGCATGTGCAGCATGGCTAATTCTTACCTCATAGACTTGCATAATCTTTGTGAACAAGTGAGATTAACTCATCGAAGTACTCATCAACTGACACGGTACTGGCCATTACACACTCTCTCTTGGATGTATTTTCCAGAGTAGCTTGTGAACTGCTTATATTGTATACGCCGGCAGGTTCTGCTAATGATAGTGGTTCGGTTTTAGAAATGTGATATTTCTTTCCCATAATGCTTGCTATACTTTTTCTGCTCCAAAATTACAATTATTTCTTTTCCTACCAAAATTTAGCGATAAGTTTTATAGGAAAGACCCCCTTTATGGATATTGAATGCAAATAGTTTGAACACCATAGCTTTACCGGATGGACATTCTGGTGATCTTGTGCTCGGCATTCAGCAGGGCAGATACTTGGTATGTCTTGGTGCTGGGCTGGTTGGTGTCTGAACGTGAGATAATCTCTTGCAGGCTGAAGGTTACGGCATAGCCTGTTGTGCTGTCTGAGAGGGTCTGCTTGCGGACATCAAAGTCACCCTCTATGGTATAGTGAAGGCCCATGACGTCTGATGCCATCTTGTTCTTGGCAAAGGCTACAATCTGGTCGGGCGTTGCATCCTGTGTGCCACAGAAGTTCTCCATCTTCTCGGGGATGGATTCTGCTATCATAGTTACATCCTGCTTGCTCATGGCGGCGGTGAAGAAGTTCTCAAGGGCTCCTCTGATGATGGCCTTGTCCTGCTCTGTTATCTTCATCATGCTGAGGTCGTTCTTCTTCTGGGCGGCTTCCTCGGCATACTTGCCGTTGGGATGGGTGTTCAGGTAATTGATGATGGCTTCCTCGGTATTCAGCTTCTTGGCATCGCTCCAGTCGAGGGAGTCTATCAGATCCTCGCATTCATGCAGCCTCATAGAGTAGGGGTGGGCGTTCATGAACTTCTCTATCTCGGCTCGACTGAGATTCTGCATCATCTTGTCCCATTCCTCTCCCTCGTTCAGCAGGACTTTCAGGCGTTCCTTTACCTCCTGATAGTGGATGCTCTTAGGATATTTGGCAAGGAAGTCGTTGTAGTACTCGGGGTTGGAGGTGTTCTCCAGCATGGCATACTCTCGTTCCTCGCGGTCCTTGTTGTTCTTGTAATCCAGATAATAGATGCCGCAGATGATAACCATGATAACCGTAGCGACTGACATGGCAATGATAAGGGGCTTGCGGCTCTTTGTTGCTGGCTTCTGCTGGGCTTCTGCCGTCTCTGGTGCCGTCTGTTCTGCCTGAGGCTCTGCGGGCTCTTCTGTAAGGGCTGGGAGCTCTGTTCCGCAATAGGGACATTGGGATTGTGTGTTCAGACAATATTCGTTGCAATTGGGGCATTGTCTGAGGTTTCCTGAAATATTGATTCCGCAATGTGGACATGTACCGGCCATAGTTGATACTCTCTCTCCACATTCAGGACATTTAATCATACTCATATCTTTTCTTTTTTTTTATTTAACTTTCGGGAGTTATAAAATGAAGTTTAATAGGGAGTTAAGCCAGCGTGCTGGCTGGAAGTTATGCGTTTTACGCAGGACGATAGTTTTGGATGCTGTCGGCCTTTATGCTATTGTCCCTTTTAACTTCCATGAGCGTAGGCGAATTAACTTCCATTTTAACTTCCTCTTTTAATTTTACTTCCAATTTTACTTTTGAAACTTAAGTTTTTATTATTTTCTTTCTATTCTTAAACGTAAAATCCGACGGGTATTCCCATCCACCCGGTACCTGTTGTCTGACCTGTGACCAACCACCCAGATGATATCCTCACCAGATAGGGCAAGCAGTTGATGCTCTTTTTCAAACCTTGTAGCTTTAATGTCTGTAAGATAGTCACTTATCAGTTTACGACCTTTCATGCCGAAGGGGATAAACCAGTCGCCCTCTTTAGCCATTCGGTAGGTGATTGGGAGGGTGAGTTTGTCCCTATCGAAGTAGGCAATATCAGCACCTGTCTCTGTGATGCTATCGACCTCTTCCTGCGTGATTTCCATCTGCTCTGACTGACTGCCTTTTTCTTGACGAATCAGGGTGTCTCTGTCCTTGAGAATCCTATGCGTACGGCTCTCCCAAATCTTGCCGGAAGTGCTGTCTAATGACTCAGAAATCTCGCGGAGCTGGGTGTTGGTAAAGCCATTTTCCCTAAGCCACTCATAGAGCAGGATGTCTGCTTTTCCGCTCTCTTGCAGCAGGGGGATGTTCAGCGTGTCTGCCTTGGCGGCAACCTGCTTCAAATCCTCATCTACGCCCCTTTGGTAAAGGGGAATGCTGGCTGCCATAATGGAGCAGGTGTCTGAGAGGGTACTGATGATGTTGGGGTTGATTTCTGCCAAAAGGGGCAATACATCCAGGCGTATCTTGTTGCGCGTAGCCTCCCTCTCAAGGTTGGTGCTGTCCGTAACGTAATTCTGCCCCAACTGACTCAGGTAGGATAGAATCTCCTCCCTAGTTACGCAGAGCAGGGGACGGGCTATATTGTTACGCAAGGGATACATCCCTGCCATGCCTCTGATGCCTGTTCCCCTGATGAGGTTCAGCAGCAGGGTCTCTGCCTGATCATTCTTGTGATGCGCCACGGCAATACATTGGGCATTGGTTTCTGCCAGCACCTCTGAGAACCAGTTGTATCTGAGGTCACGGGCTGCCATCTCTATGCTAATGTCTTGACGGGCAGCATATTCCTTGGTATCGAAATGCTTGATGAGCAGGGGGATATCTTTCTGACGGCAGAAATCGGAGACGAATCTCTCGTCGCGGTCGGATTCCTCGCCTCTGAGATGGAAATTACAATGCAGGGCCTGAACGCTATAGCCCAGTTGCTGTAAGACAATGAGCAGGGCAATAGAATCTGCCCCTCCGCTTACACCCACCAGCACCAGCCCTTCGAGGGTGAGGATTTGGTTGGCCTGTATGTATTTCCTTACTCTCTCTTTCACTTTATATCATTGATCATGCCTTCTGCCAGGGTATCGCCCAGGTCGACGGCCTTCTGCAGGTACTTGCGTGCCTCTGCCTTGTTACCCTTCTGATTGTAGCAGACCCCGATGATACGGTAGGGGTCGGCAAACTCCTTATCGAGTGCGATGGCCTTCTTGGCATATTCGATGGCATCATCCACCTGTCCTATTCTGTAGTTCATGGCTGCTGCCTCGGCATAGTACAGGGGTTCCTTGGGCTCCAGCATGATGGTCTTCTCTATATCAGCAAGAGCCTGTGAGTACATTCTGGCCTTTATCTCCAGCTGTTGCCTTCTGTAATAGAAGTTGGCATTCAGGTTACCCTTTGCCAGACGCTCGTATTCATTCATTCCCAGTACGGCTTCCCTGTTCTTACCTGCCTTAGCCAACTGGTCGGCTCTAATGAGGATGGTGTTGGCGGCAGCTACGGGATAGGGCGTGGGATAACAGGCCAAGGCGCTGTCTAACAGCTCCAGGACGCCTTCCTCCTTGTTCTGAACGATATTGCACTGGGCAGCATTCAGGAATACGTCGGCAGAGCGCAGGTTGGTTTTAGAGAGGGCCATGAATTTCTCCCGGGCCTCGTCATAGCGCTTCAGCACAAACAGGCAGTTGGCCTCTTGCTGGGTATAGATGGGCAGGGGATTCACCTGGTAGGCGTTCCGGGCTTCTGCCAAAGACTTCTCCATATCCCAGTCATTGTACTTGTTGTAAGCCTTGTTCAGGTTAACAGCATAGATAGCCTTCGACTTTGAGAAATATACCTCGTCCTTGTTGATACCCTCGGCATTCAGGGCTTCCTCGTAGATTCTGTCTGCCTCCTGGTAATTGCCTGCCTCAATCAGTTTCTCGGCCTTCAGCACCCGTCCGGATGTGTTCAGGGGGTATTTCTGAATGAAGGCATCCATAGTGGCCATATAGTTGGTACTGTCCTTGCTGTCCAACAGATACAGATAGGTCAGGGCATCCTCTTCAGCCTCAGGAAGGGCCTTTCGGATGTAGATGGCCTTCAGGTCGTTGTTGCCTGCATCCATGGGCTTCATCTTCATGTCGGCAATGAACCTGGCATCAATGACATAGGCATTGCCACCCTCCTTTGCTGCCAACTGCAAGAGACCTATCATCTGGCCTTCCTCGTTCAGTACGGCGCAGTTCTTCTGGCGGTCGTTGGTGGGTTTGCCTATGGTGTAGTAGTTGTAGCTGTCCTTGAATGTCTCTACCTTGGCTATGGTGTCCTCTGTGCATAAGGCGTTCTTGCTTGCCTTGGCATAGGGCAGGATATATACAAGGCTCTTGACGGGACTTTGCTCGCCGGCAAGAGGCAGGAATGTTATCTTGCTCTTCTTCTCCAATTCAACCTGCATCTTCACCACATTGTACATGGCACTGGCTCCCATAATCGTCTTGACGGGATACTCCTTGCCTGCGGCATCCACTACAACGGCTCGTGTGGCATGCTTCAGGGCATCGTATTCCGTGAGGACGGTTCCCTTATCGTCGGCAAAGACACCCTGTGTCTCTGTCATCTCGCCGTTCTTGTTGTACGCCATGATGGCAACCTGCGCACCTCTGACTTTCTTGAGCCACTTGGGGGATTGTGCCAGACATGGTATGATGATTAATGTATAGATGAGTAAAATCAGATATTTCTTCATTGTTTCAATAATTGTTTAGCGTTCAGAATGGCAGCCTCGGAGATTTCGTTGCCGCTAAGCATGTGTGCTATCTCGGTAACCCTCTCGTCGGGTGTCAGCTCCCTAATATGACTGAATGTCTGTTCTTCTGTATCTTCCTTGTAAACCCAGTAATGCGTGGTGCCCACGGATGCTATCTGCGGCAGGTGGGTGATGGCTATTACCTGGTGATTGTTGTCTGATGTCATCTCCCTCATCAGGTTGGCCATAGATGAGGCTACCTTGCCGCTGACGCCCGTATCTATCTCGTCGAAGATGATGGTGGGCAGGTTCTCTCTCTTGCTGGTGATAGCTTTCAAGGCAAGCATCAGACGGGCTATCTCACCACCGCTGGCAACCTCTGAGATGGCTCTGAGGGCTGCGTTCTTGTTGGCAGAGAAGTAGAAGGTCACCTGGTCGGCACCGTTCTCTGTGAGCTGGGCGCTCTTCTCTATCCTTGCTTCGAACTTGTTGTTGGGGATGTCCATCTGCGTCAGCATCTGACCTATGGAGGCCTCCACCTCCTTGGCGGCTGCCTTTCTGCTTTGGCTCAACTTCTCTGCCAATGCCGTTGCCTGAGAAAGTCTTTCCTGAACCTCTTTCTCCAGCTGATCTATCTTGTCCTCTCCGTTGCTGATGACATCCAGCTTCTTCCTGACGTCCAGCATGAAGGCTTCCAGCTCGGCAGCGGTCTTCACGTCATGTTTCTTCTCTAAGGTGTAAAGCTTGTCCAGGCGGTTGTTCACCTCCTCCAGTCGGGCAGGATTGTATTCTATTCTTTCTGCCATATCGCTGAGTTCGGCGCTGATGTCCTTCAGCTCTATCAGGGCGCTGTCTATACGCTCGGCATATTCCTCGACGGCAGGGTAGATGCGGGTCAGGGATTGGATACCCTGGCTGATGTGCTTCAGCATCTCTATCACACCACCGGGTTCGCCGTCGTTGCTGAACTGGTTGTCGGTATTGTACAATATGCTTTTTATCTCCTCGGCATGACTCAGTTCGTTCTGTTCTTCCTCCAGTTCCTCGTCCTCTCCTGCCTTCGGGTTCAGTTCCTCTAACTGTTCCAGTTGGAAGCGCAGGTAATCCTCCTCGGCCTTCGACTGGGCCAGAATCTCCTTGGCCTCCCTGAGCTCCTGCTCGGCTTTCCTGTAGGCAGAGAAACTGGCACGGTATTCCTCCAGCTGCTGGCTGTCTTGTGCCATAACGTCCAGGATATGCAGTTGGAAGTTCTCCTTGGCAATCAGCAGGTTCTGATGCTGGGAGTGTATGTCTATCAGCTGGTAACCCAGTTCCTTGAGGAATGCCAAGTTGGCAGGACTGTCATTTACGAAAGCCCGGCTCTTTCCGCTGGTTGTAAATTCGCGTCGGATGATGCATTCCTGTCCGTCTGTGTCAACGTCGTATTCCTGGAACAGGTCCTTCAGGTCATAACCCTCTATCCCGAAGGTAGCTTCTATGGTGCATTTCTCGGCACCGGGTAGTATGCTCTTTATGTCTGCTCTTTGTCCCAGCAGGTAGTTGATGGCTCCTAACATGATGGACTTTCCCGCACCGGTTTCACCTGTTATAACGGAGAAACCCGACTGGAAGTCTATATCCAGCTCTTTGATAAGTGCAAAGTTCCTGATATAAAGATGTTTTAGCATAAAGACTTACTTCTTTATTTTCTCCCATTCCTGGTTTTGCGATGCATCTATGGTGAAAAGCACATCGTAGGCTTTGTTTTTCTCCTCTGTTGTTCCCTTTCCTGAATAGATGTTCACCAGTTCGGGACGTTTGTATTCTGTGAAGAGCTGTGCAATCTTGTTCATGTTCTTGGCCTTGTAAGCCTGCAGCAGCAGGTCAAGTCCTTCTGTGATGACCGCTCTGGCTGTATCAGGGTTCTCAGCCATCTGATCTAAGCCCTTGCGGTGGTAGATGTACTGGAACTCACGTAGCGGCTCCATGGAACCGTCCAGATAGTCGTTCAGCAATCCGAATCGATTACCATTATCGCTAAAGGCCTTCCATCCGGGGTAATCCAGATTCTGACCCGCTGATACGATGTTCTCTGCCGTCTGGAAGCAAGCTGTTCCGCCCTTGGGTGTCATGCTGTCCAGATCCATTCCTATAATCATATAGGCATAGTAGGCAAGCAGCGCCACCAGATTATTGTCGATCTGGTTCTCCTGATACTCCAGCTGGTCGAACTCTGAGAATTTGAATACGAATTCTTTGTCGTTGACCGAGTAGCATACCGTGTTGTAGTTGCTGTTGAAGACGGGTCGGTTGCTGGACATCAGCAGGGCACACTTGAACGTGTTGTCGTTTACGTTGTACTCGTCGATGGTCAGGTTGAAGTTACATTGAATCTTCTCGTTGTCGCGAAAGGCAATCTCCGTCCATTTGTGGTTGTTCAGGAACTCCTCGATGGTTGTCTGCAGCTTGGGGAAGATGTCCGTCTTGGTATTCTCCAACTTGGAGTAATTGACATTCACCTTTGCATTCAGCTCCTGAGCGTACAACTGGACGTTGGCAAGAGCTGAGACTATGAAAACAAGCAGGAACGGTAATTTTCTCATTTTATGATTGTTACCAATTTGTTTACGATATCCTTGGCTACTTCCTTCTTCGACTTCAGGGGGAACTTCTCCTCGCCAGCCTTGTCGATGAGTGTCACCTTATTGGTGTTATGCTGGAATCCTGCGCCATCATCCTGCAGGCTGTTCAGGACAATAAAGTCCAGGTTCTTCTTCTGCAGTTTCTCCTTGGCGTGGTTCTCTTCGTCGTTTGTTTCCAATGCAAAGCCTACCATCACCTGATTCTCCTTCTTCATTTCTCCCAAGGCCTTGGCGATGTCCTGAGTAGGAGCCAGCTCCAATGTCAGCTTGTTGCCTTCGCGCTTAATTTTATTGTCTGCTACGTTGGCAGGGGTGAAATCAGCTACAGCTGCACACAGGATGGCAGCATTGGCGTTAGGGAAAGCCTCTGTGGCAGCCTTGTACATCTGAGCAGCACTCTCTACGTCCGTTCTGTGGATGTTGGGGTGAGTGGTCTTGATGCTTACAGGACCGCAAATCAGCTCTACCTCTGCACCTCTGCAGGCGCATTCCTCGGCCAGGGCGATACCCATCTTGCCGCTGCTATAGTTGCCTATGAAGCGGACGGGGTCGAGTTTCTCGTAGGTAGGACCTGCTGTGATGAGTATTTTCTTCCCCTGCAGATCTGTCTGCTCCTGGAAGAAGCTGTCCAGTACCTCAATAATCTTCTCGGGTTCCTCCATGCGTCCCTTGCCCTCCAGTTTGCTGGCAAGGAAGCCTGTTCCGGGTTCTATGATGTGGTTTCCGTAGGAACGCAGGGTGTCCAGATTCTTCTGTGTGCTGGGGTGGGCATACATGTCCAAGTCCATAGCAGGGGCAACGAATACGGGAGCCTTCATGCTCAGATAGGTTGTTATGAGCATATTGTCAGCTACGCCGTTTGCCATCTTGCCTATGGTGCTTGCCGAGGCGGGAGCTATAACCATGGCGTCTGCCCATAGTCCTAACTGCACGTGTGAATGCCACGAGCCGTCCCTACGGTCGAAGAATTCACTTACCACGGGCTTGCCTGTAAGGGTGCTCAGGGTAAGTGGTGTTATGAATTCCTTTCCTGAGGGTGTTATCACGACTTGCACTTCGGCACCTTGCTTTATCAAGCCTCTTATCAGGTAGCAAGCCTTGTAGGCAGCTATGCTCCCGGTTATGCCAAGTACAATTTTCTTACCCTGCAGCATATTTGAATTTCAGTTTTGTTAATACCTGTTTTGTATTCATCGTAAAGTCACTCTGCATAATCCAGCCGTAGTAGCCGGGGTCTTTCTGCAGGACTTCCTTTACGGGTTTGCCTTTGTATTTGCCAAAGTTTACCAGCTCTGTGCCGTTCTCGTCATAGACAAAGCGTCCGGCAAAGTCTATGTTGTTGCTCATCTTTGAGTAGTCAGCCAGGAACTGGATATCGTTCTGCAGCTCAGCGGGGTATTTGTCGAGCTGTGCCTGCAGCACTTCGTAGGTGGCCTGTGTATCGGCCAAGGCGCTGTGAGCATTCTCCAGATCTTTGCCACAATAGTATTTGTAGGCAGCTATCAGGGTACGGCGCTCCAGTTTGTGATAGATGTTCTGTACGTCTACCAGTTTGCGTCTGCTCAGGTCAACATCCACTCCTGCACGCATGAATTCCTCTACCAGCAGAGGGATGTCAAACTTGTTGCTATTGTAACCTGCCAGATCGCAACCCTCGAAGGTCTGCCATAGTGTCTTGGCTACCTGCTTGAAGGTGGGGCAATCCTTGACGTCCTCGTCGTAGATGCCGTGAACCTTGCTGGCCTCTTCGGGTATATGGCGCTCTGGGTTGATGCGCATGCTCTTGGCCTCTTCATTGCCATTGGGCTCTACGCGTATATAACATAGCTCTACAATGCGGTCTTTGGCTATGTCCAGACCTGTGGTCTCCAGGTCGAAGAAGATAATGGGATTCTTTAGGTTAAGCTTCATGCCGGCAAATAACTATCCTCTATAATCAATCCTCTACGCGCATAGGCATCAACAGCATCAGTACCTCATCCTCAGAGTTCTCCTCAGCGGGACGGATGATACCAGGACGACTGGGGTCAGCAACCTCCAATGTGATATTGTCGCTCTCCATGATGTTGGCAATCTCCAACAGGAACTGACAGCTGAATCCTATGCTGATGGGGCTGGCTGCGTACTCGCAAACCAGGAACTCCTCAGCGCTGGTAGCATACTCGTTGTCCTGACCGGTCAACTTCATGCTATTGTTGCTCAGTTCAACCTTTACCAAGCCGCTGCTCTGATTGCAGAATACTGACACGCGCTTCAGGGCGCTGGCCAAAGCCATTCGGTCTACATTGGCCTTGAAGGGGTTGCTCTGTGGGATAACGGCATTATAGTTGGGGTAGCGACCTTCAATCAAGCGGAAGTGCATGGTCATGTCTTCTGACTTGATGGTAGCCTTGTCAGTATCAAAGAGTACTTCAACCATCTCCTCATCCTTATTCAGGACGGTCTTCAGGATGGCGCACACTTTCTTAGGCAGAATAAAGCCAGCTGTAATGCCGCTCTTGATAGTGCGGTTGGTGTTACGAACCAACTTGCGTCCGTCTGTACCGGCAAAGATGATATAGTCTGGGTTGATGTCAACGTAGATACCGTTCATAACCAGACGGATTTCATCATTAGCTGTGGCAAACAGACAGCGGTTGATGCCGTTCAGCAATACCTCGGCAGGCATATTCAGACGGGTGGCGCCTTCGCTGACGGGCTTAGCCAAAGGGTAGGGGGCAGCATCCTGAGCCATTACGCTGAATGAGCCGCTGCTGTGTACGCCTTTCACCTCCATAGTGTCAGCATTGAAGTTGATGTTCAAGGGCTGCTCTGCCAATTCCTTGATAGAGTCTATCATGGTCTTTGCGGGGATGCAAAAACGTGCCTCTCCATTCTGCTCGATGGTAGGAACGGTGGTGATATAGTACTTCTCGCTGTCTGAAGCGGTAATAGTGATATTTCCGTCCTTTACATCAAACAGGATGCAGTCAAGGATGGGCATGGAGTTCTTAGACCCCATAACTTTGCTGGCCGCTGTCAGGCGGCTGTAGAGAGCTGAACTTGAAACTTTGAATTCCATATTGTATAGTGTTATTTATTATGGTACAAAGATACTGATTTTTCTTGTACACCAAAAAAAACGTTCAGAAAAAATCCCATAGTAAGTTATTTTTTCATACCTTTGTGGCACGAATTCAAAAAAATATATTATAAATAATGGAAATAACAGGCAAAATTATTGCTGTACTCGAGCCACGCAGGGGTACATCAAGCAGAACAGGTAGTGAATGGGTTTGCGGTCAGTACGTATTGGAGACCATGGATCAGTATCCCCGTAAGCTCTTCTTTGAGGTATTCGGCGCTGACCGTATTCAGCAGTTTAACATCCAGATGGGCGAGATTATGACTGTTTCCTTCGATATTGATGCACGTGAGTATCAGGGTCGTTGGTTCAATGGTGTCCGTGCTTTCCGTGTTGACCGCAACGTACAGGGCGCTCCTGTTGCCGCTGCTCCCGTTGCTCCTGACACCGCTCCATTTGGTGGTGCTCCAGTTCCCACTCAGGCTCCTGCTGCTGCCGCTGCACCAGCTGATGCTACAGTTCCCTTTGCTCCTCAGGCCGAGGGTGAGGATCTCCCCTTCTAATGTAAAGGTGCAGAAAACCCTAAATAGAAAGAGCTGACGTTATGTCGGCTCTTTTTTTTTTGATCCATTGGAATATGTAAAACTCATGTACTTATGCCAATAGTGTGGCAGGGGGGGGAATAAAAAAAGAAGAGCTCGATCCAAAAATGTGGTCTCGAACTCTTCCCTACCATATCCCAGTAGCGCCTACGGGAATCGAACCCGTGTTCCATGCGTGAGAGGCATGTGTCCTAGCCGCTAGACGAAAGCGCCATATGCAATTTGAGTGGCCCTCTGGCGGAAGCTGGGGGATTCGAACCCCCGGTACGGTAACCCGCACGTCAGTTTAGCAAACTGGTGGTTTCAGCCACTCACCCAAACTTCCTTCCGGCATTCCGTTTTTGAGTTGTTTTACCAGCTCTTTTTCTCAAATGCGATGCAAAGGTATAGCTTTTTTCCGAATCCCGCAAGCACTTTCAAGATTTTTTTTGAATTTTGAGAAAATTTCTCGATGTTACTCTCGCTCTGGAATAAATACACCTTATTTATATTATATTTTTCAGGATTATCCGCTCACTTATTCGTAACTTGAGACTATCGTCTCTAAGAAATATAATTAATTTTGTATTCCGCTCGCTTATTTGTCACACTGAGGCTGGCGCCTCGAAGTTACTTTCGCTCGGAAATACTCAAATAAATTTTGTATTTCGCTCATTTAATTGTAACATTGAGGCTAGCGCCTCGAAGTTACTTTCGCTCGGATAAAGAAATAAATGCTGATTTATTTCGTTTATCTCTCGCTTATTCGTAACTTTGTCCATAAAATTAAGGAAGGAATGGGAAATATACCACAGAATAAGCTGCCAAAAGGGTGTAAATTGATAGAATTGCCCCTAATTGGCGACAAGCGCGGTTCACTTGCTTTTGGTGAGTGCGAGAAGCACATCCCCTTTAAGATTGAACGTGTGTTCTGGACTTATAATATAAAAGATGGACACATGCGCGGGAACCATGCGCACAGAACCTGCCAGATGGTGATATTCCCATTAGGGGGTACCTTCAAGATGGAGGTGGATGACGGGGAGGTGCAGGTTGTGCTGGAAATGAACGATCCCCACGTGGGAATACTGATCCCACCCCTGGTTTGGTGCAAGCTGTATGACTTTACGCCTGATGCTGCCTGTGTAAGCCTGGCATCCGAGCCCTATGATGCTGATGATTATATTCATGACTATAGTGAGTTTCTGCGGTTAGTGGTTAGTGGTTAGCGTAATGTTCAATGCTCAATTAAAGAAAGAAGTGACAATAATACCTTATTCTATAAATAGAAAAGAGACGTGGGATACTTTTGTGGAGAGTTCCAAGAACGGGACTTTTCTGCTGCAGCGTAACTTTATGGATTATCATAGCGACAGATTCTTTGACTGTTCGCTGCTGATATACGATGGTGTGTCGCCAGATGATGAGTATAAGGAGAGCCATCTGACTACCAAAGACCTGGTGGCTGTATTCCCTGCCAACTATGATGAGCATACCAAGTGTGTGTATTCTCATCAGGGTCTTACATACGGTGGTTTGATAGTGCTGCCTGAGGTGACACAGATGGAGGTGACGACCATCATGCAGGAGATTCTGTGCTACTATCGCGACTATATGCAGGCTCTGAAGGTGTTCTATAAGCCTATACCTTATATTTATAGTGCCATCCCCAGCGACGAGGATCTGTATGCGCTGTTCCGTGCAGGAGCCCAGTTGACGAGAAGACTGGTAAGTACTGCCATCAACCAGCGTAATACCCTGAAGATGCGTACCCTGCGTATGCGTCAGGCTAAGAAGGCCGTTGACCACGGCTGCTATCTTGACCATGTTTCTGAGAATGATGAGGCAGGGCTGAAGGAGTTCTGGGATTTGCTGGAGGATGTGCTGATGGTTCATCATAACAGCAAGCCTGTGCATACGTTCCAGGAGATTCTGCGTCTGATGCGTCTGTTCCCAAAGAACATAAAGGTTTATGTGGTAAGACATGAGGACCGCATTGTAGCGGGTACGGTGATATTCGAGAGCCGACAGGTGGCACATGTGCAGTATATTGCCTCTGGCGATGAGGGTAGGGAGTTCGGCGCCTTGGACCTGCTGTTCAAGCACCTGATAAATGAACGATATAAGCAGTTTGAATACCTCGATATGGGTACCAGCAACGAGAATGACGGTAAGTTCCTGAACGAGGGGCTGATATTCCAGAAGGAAGGTTTCGGCGGAAGAGCTGTCTGCTATGATACGTACGAGGTTGACTTGCGTAACTCGCAGATTGACAAGATGGCAGGTAATGTGCGTAGCACACAAAGCGAGACGGTTAAGTATCTGGATCTGAAACTTGTTAACGAGAAGTTTGAACCGGAATTGAGCAGCGAGGTAACACGGGTTGTTCGTAGTGGCTGGTATCTGCTAGGAAAGGAGAATGAGCGCTTCACTAAACTGTTTTCCAAATACTGTGGTTGCGAATACTGTGTGCCGGTAGGTAATGGGTTGGAAGCTTTGGCGCTGATTCTGAAAGCCTACAAGGAGATGTTGGGATGGCAGGACGGTGACGAGGTGATTGTTCCCTCTAACACGTATATAGCTACCATTCTGGCTGTGAGCTATGCCGGTATGACACCCGTGTTGTGTGAGCCTCATCTGAGCGACTATCTGATAGATGCTACCCTGATAGAACCTCTGATAACTGATAAAACCAGGGCTATCTTGCCTGTTCATCTATATGGAAGAGTGTGCGATATGGATGCCATTAACGACATTGCCAAGAAGCATGGGCTGAAAGTGGTAGAGGATGTAGCTCAGGCTCATGGCGTACGCTATAAAGGTAAAGTTGCCGGTAACCTGTGCGATGCAGCTGGCATCAGCTTCTACCCAGGTAAGAACTTAGGTGCCTTGGGTGATGCTGGTTGTGTGACAACCAACGATGCAGAGCTGGCACGTATTGTACGTACAATGGCCAATTACGGCAGTGCAGAGAAGTATGTGAATGAGTACAAGGGCCATAATAGTCGTATGGACGAGATTCAGGCTGCTGTGCTGTGTGTGAAACTGCCTTGTCTGGATAATGACAATGAACGCCGTCGTGAGATTGCTGCTATGTACGACCAAGGTATTGAGAATCCGTTGATAACCAAACCCCTTGTGGCTGAGAATGCCGAGGAGAATGTCTATCATATCTACCCTGTAAGGTGTCCCAAGCGTGATGAGCTGGCTGCCTTCCTGAAGCAGAAGGATATACAGACGGTGGTGCATTATCCCATACCGCCTCATCAGCAGAAGGCTTACAAGGAGTGGAACGGACAGAAGTTCCGTATATCAGAAAGAATCCATCAGGAAATCCTGTCCCTTCCTATCTCGCCTGTTATGACAGATGATCAGGTGAAGCGTGTGATAGAGGCTGTGAATGCCTTTACCGCCGACGTCTAAGCCAACTCTACTACGGTAATGCCGGCTCCGCCAAACTGTACGTGTTCGTCATGTGCGGAGGTGACACCTGATACGGTATTCAGGTATTGGCGTATCAACTGACGCAAGGCACCTGTGCCGGTTCCGTGCAGGATACGTACCCTGCCGGCACCTACCAGTATGGCATCATCTATGAAATGGGTTACCACCTGCAGGGCTTCGTCGCCACGCATACCACGTACATCAATGTCCTGATGGAAGTTGAGGTGTTTCTCCCTGACCTGGTTCTGCGTCTCGCGACTTACGAAGGAAACGACCGTTGCCTGAGGCTTATCCTTGCCAGTATTCTTGGCGCGCTCCAGTTTTGACACTTGTACTGTTGTACGTATGTTGCCAAAGGTGACTATGGCCTTTTTGCCATCAGTCTCTTCTATGACGCCAACAGTGGTCTGTCCTTTCAGTCTTACGCTATCTCCTTTCTGTAACGCCTGTGGAACGGATTTGGTTGGTGTTGCCTGAGTAGTGCTTGCAGTAGCAATGGGACTCTCGTTCTTCTTCTGCTCCTTGCGTTCTGCCTTACGTTTGCGACGTTCCTGAATCTGACGAATCTTGCGTTCTATCATCTCATCATGCTCATGACGCTGCTCTTCCTCAAGACGTGCACGGAACTCATCCATCTCTTGACGGGCTTTACGCGTACGGGTCTTCTCGGCCTGTGCTTCCTTAATCTCGCGGATGGTCTTCTCTACTATGGCATTACTCTCCTGGATGATTTGCTCGGCCTGTTTCTTGGCTTCTCGGATAATCTCCTTACGTTTCTCCTTGAGGTCGGTCATCTCGTTCTCGTAGCGTTGGATGGTACTTTCCATCTGCTTCTCCTGCGAATGAATGGTCTGACGCTTGCCTTCCCAGTAACGTTTGTCGCGTGTGATATCCAAGAGGTATTTGTCGGCATTCACATAATCCTGACCCACAATCTCTGTGGCATCGGCAATGACCTCTTCTGGGATACCAATCTTGCGTGCTATCTCGACGGCAAAACTACTGCCTGGGTTGCCTATTTGAAGTTGGAAGAGTGCTTCCATGCGGTGACGGTCATAAAGCATGGCCCCGTTTACCACGCCAGGAGTATCCTCGGCAAAGTGCTTGAGGTTCTGATAATGGGTGGTGATGACGCCATAGGCTCCTTGCTTGACGAAGCGACGGAGCACAGCCTCGGCAATGGCTCCACCAATGGTGGGCTCTGTTCCGCCTCCGAACTCGTCGATGAGCAGCAGGCTGTGCGTATTGCATCCACGCATCATATTCTTCATGTTCAGCAGATGGCTGCTATAGGTACTGAGGTCGTCCTCTATGCTCTGTTCGTCGCCTATATCTATGAAGATACTCTGGAAAATGCCGCAATGGGAGTTTTCGCCCATGGGAACGGCCAAGCCGCATTGCAACATATACTGAAGCAATCCAACGGTCTTGAGGCATACACTCTTGCCACCGGCATTGGGTCCGCTGATGATGAGGATACGCTGCTTCTTGTTCAGCTCAATCTCCAGCGGAACAATCTTCTTGCCCTGTTTCTTCAGGTTCAGAGCCAGAAGCGGGTGTTGAGCCAGCGTCCAATCGATGAGCGGATTCTTGTCAATCTGAGGTGATATACCGCCTATCTGCTCTGCCAGATGAGCCTTGGCACGTACAAACTCTACATCTGCCAGGAACTCATAGCCACGTACCAATTCACGGATGTTAGGACGCAGGAGCTCTGTGAAGTCCTTCAGGATACGAATGACCTCGCGTTTCTCTTCTGCCTCCAGCTCACGTATATGATTATTGACCTCAACCACCTCGGCCGGTTCAATAAAGACGGTCTTACCTGTTGAACTCTCGTCGTGAATGATACCCTTCAACTTGCGCTTCATGGCGGGGGCGGCAGGGATAACAAGGCGTCCGTCTCGGAGGGTAGGGGCAACATCCTTGTCTACCCACCCTTCGGCCTGTGCAGCCTTGAGGATTTTGTTGAGGGTACGACTGACACTGCCTTCATGCCTGCGCAACTCATGACGTATGGTGGCCAATTCAGGAGTGGCATCGTCACGGATACGCCCGTAACGGTCCAGAATCTGCTCGGCTCGCTTGGTTACAGCGTGGAAGGTAAACACACCTTCCGTAAGCTTATGAAGGGCAGGATAGGTGGGCTGTTCACCTTCCTCCTCGCTACGCAGAATCTCAATCCATGAGTGTAAGGTGCGCAGGGAGAGGTAGAGGTTGTGAAGCTCTTTCTCGTCGAGGTGTACACCGTCGATACGTATACGCTGTATGGTAGGACGGAGGTCGTAGAAGTTCTGTTCGGGCAATTCCGATACCTCTGCTATGATACGACGGAACTCGGCTGTCTGCTGGTGCAGGAGACGGATATCCTCGACACGGGTGAGAAAGGTCATCTGCTCTACACGGTTACGACCCAGCGTACTGAGACAATGCCCCATAAGGAGCTGGCGAATCTCAGAGAAACCTATCTTTTGTTCGAAATGCTGTGGGTATATCATGGGCTATAGGTTCTTTGCAGGGTACATAGTGTTCCACCATGTGGGATCGTCTTGTAGCCAACGGGCAAACCATGCCATGATGCTGTCGTGCCAACGGATACGCTTCTTGTAGTCCAGGATGTGATGATTCTCGCCCTCGACGGTGATGAAAGCCGTCTCACGACCCAGAATCTTCAGAGCCGTGAACATCTGAATACTCTCGTTGATGGGCACGTTGGTATCGGCACTTCCGTGCATGAACAGGATGGGAGTGTGTACCTTGTCGGCATTAAAGAGGGGTGCGTGTCCGCTATACAATTCAACATTATTCCAAGGATAAGAGTGTGCGGCAGATGTTGCACTATAGGAATATCCCCAATATCCGTATCCCCAGTAACTGGCAGGATTACTGATGCCGGCATGACTCATGGCAGCGGCAAAGATATCTGTCTGTGTCTGCAGATACATGGTCATGAAGCCACCGTAGCTGGCCCCCATACAGCCAATCTTCTTGTCGTT
>JAEEGF010195290.1_pt1 | contig 19299 bp, 14 predicted proteins | sample 9134171 | NCBI WGS metagenome assembly JAEEGF01 (sample SAMN16246542, study PRJNA631951) | gut metagenome | biome: gut microbiome; feature: rumen; material: AP-attached | host: Bos | place: Iran: Karaj | collected 2018-10
ACAAGAGAGCCCTCAAGGATCTTTGCTACATCTGAAATTGTCATGACGTGAGATATTATACATTATCATCGCGCCTCGCGCAATACCAAAGGCTTGATCTTGCAGTGCAGAAACTTCTCTAATGCGCGCCTAACAAAATAATGATACACTATGAGCCAACGAAAGGCAGTGTCGCATGAACAACCTCGTGAACATTCTCATTGTGGAGGACGATTCCACCATCCGCACCATTCTGCAGATGCTTCTGCGAAGCGAAGGCTTCACCCATGTGCGCAGCGCCGCACGCGGCGACGAGGGCCTCGAGGCCATCCGCCGCGAACCGCCGCAGCTCGTGCTCCTGGACCTCATGCTTCCCGGCATCGACGGCCTCACCCTGTGCCGCCGCGTGCGCGAAGACACCACCCTCGCCGACGTGCGCATCATCATGCTCACGGCCAAGAGCGAGGACGAAGACGTAGTGCGCGGCCTGGAGCTTGGCGCCGACGACTACGTCACCAAGCCCTTCTCGCGCGAAGTGCTGCTCGCCCGCATCCACGCCGTCCTTCGCCGCAACGATCCACTCGCCGCGGGTCGCGACCTCGACGGCCTGCGCATCGACACGCGCGCCGGCTCCGCATCCCTCAACGGCGAACTTCTCACCCTCACTCGCGGCGAGTTCCGCCTCATCGCCCTTCTCGCCTCGCGCCCCGGCCGGGTCTACACCCGCAGCCAGATCATCGACGCCATGCAGGACGAGGAGAAGAGCGTGACCGAACGCACCGTAGACGTCCAGCTCGTGGGCCTCCGCAAGAAGCTCGGCGACTGGGCCTCGCACATCGAGACGATCCGCGGCGTTGGATACAGGGTGAAGCCATGAAGAAGCACGCCCTCGCCGGCTTCATCCCCTGCATTCTCGCCGCCATCGGACTCGCCGCGTTCGCCTTCGTGCTGCGCTCCGAGACGCTCGCCTACCGCCGCGCAGTCGAACAATGGGCCGAACGCGACCTCGCCGCGCGCACACAGCTCGCCTCCGAGGCGATACGCGAGGCGCTCGCCACAGGCGACTTCGCCCGCCTGCGCGCGTTTGCCGACGCACGGCGCGCGGACGGAATGCGCCTCACCGTGCTCACCAGCGCAGGCGGAATGTTCTTCGACTCCGAATCCCGCGCCGCAGGCAACCACGCCTCATGCCCCGAAGTGGCCGCGGCAAGGGAGAAAGGCGAAGGCGTGTCCCTTCGCAAGTCCGCCACCACCTCCACCCGGATGCTCTACTGCGCCCGCCGCGCGGGCGACGATTTCATCGTGCGCCTCGCCCTTCCCTACGAGACGGTAGTCGCGCCTCTGCGCGCCAACCGTCCCGTTCTGATATTCGCCGCCCTCGTCGGCGCGTCGGGAATCCTGATGGTGCTGCTGTTCACCTTCCGCCTCGTGGTGCGCTACCGCACTCTCGCGCGCGAACGCGAGGCCCAGGAGCGCGCCCTCGCCGAGACGCGCCGCCTCGCCGAGTTCCGCCGCGACTTCATCGCCAACGTCTCGCACGAGATCAAGACGCCGCTCACGGGAATACTCGGCGCCGTCGACATGCTGGAGACTTCCGGCGACGCCCTCTCCGAAGACGAGCGCCACGAGCTCATGAACATGCTGCGCCGCGAATCGACGCGCCTCGACGCGCTCGCGCGCGACATCCTGTCCCTCGCCCGCATCGAACGCGGCGACGAAGACGGCGCACGATCCTTCGCCCCCGCCGACCTCGCCGACATCCTCGCATACGCCGCAGACCGTGTGCGCCCGCGCGCCGACAAGGCAGGCGTGCGCCTAGTTGTGCATCCAGCCGATCCTCTTGTGGCGCAATGCGATTCCCGCCTCATCGAGCAGGCCCTCGTGAACCTTGCCGACAACGCCCTGCGCCACTCCGCCTCCCCAGACGTGGAGATGTCGCTATCGCCCTGCGATGGCGGCGCCGTGTTCACCGTCGAAGACCACGGCGTAGGTCTCTCTGCAGCCGACCGCGCACGCATCTTCGAGCGTTTCTACCGCGTGGACAAGTCGCACAGCCGCGAACAGGGCGGCACAGGTCTTGGCCTCGCGATAGTGAAGCACATCGCCACGCTTCACGGCGGCGACGCGCAGGTGGAGAGCGAGCCCGGCAAGGGCTGCCGCTTCACCCTGCGCATCAAGTGCGGATGAACTCGTGGCGCGAGCCGCCAGACTCGTTGAGCGCGCCCCGCGCGGCAAGAACGCGCTTCACCTGCCGCGCAACCGCCGGCGCGGGATCCACCACCTTGGCGCGTCCCGCCGCAACGCGCGCGATGAGCGGAGCAAGATGCGGGAAATGCGTACATCCGAGCACCAGATGATCGGCCCCCGCCGCAAGAAGAGGCTCCACCTTCGCCCTCACCTCGGCCTCCGCGGCGGGACCGTCTAGCTCGCCGCGCTCGACGAGCGCAACAAATGAATCCGCCACGCACGTTATCACCGTAACGCCCTTTGCGAACCGCGCGCACGTCTCGCGGTAGAGCCTCCCGTTGAACGTGCCTTCCGTCGCGAGCACTCCCACAACGCCGCTCTTCGACTGCAGCGCGGCCGGCTTCACCGCGGGCTCCATGCCGACGAAAGGCACGTCAGGCCATTCGGCCCTCAACGCGTCTATCGCGGCGGCGGTGGCCGTGTTGCACGCCACAACGACCATCTTGCAGCCCTTAGCGAGAAGCGTGCGCACATGGCCGCGCGCAAGCTCGCGCACCTCGGCTGGCGGACGACTTCCATACGGACAGTTCGCCGAGTCGGCAATGTACACCGTGTCCTCCGCCGGGAGAAGCGCCCTCACCGCGTCGCGTATGCAGAGTCCGCCCACCCCGCTGTCGAAAAATCCTATCGGCGCCGCATTCATCCTCTCGCCCCCAGCATCTCGCGCGCTCTGGCGAGTTCGTCTTCGCTCGGCGGGCGAACTCCGCCCAGCGTGTATTCAAGGCCAAGCATGCGCCACTTCTCCTCGCCCATCGAATGGTACGGCAGCACGTCAACGCGCTCAACGTTGGGAAGCGTTGAAATGAAGTCGCCGAGGCGGCGCAGATCGTCCTCGGAATCCGTCACGCCCGGCACAAGCACATGGCGGATCCACACGCGCACGCCGAGATCTGCGAGGCGGCGGGCGCAGGCTAGGACGTTCGCGTTGCCCGCGCCGGTGAGCGCGCGGTGCGCGGCGGGATCGATGTGCTTCAAGTCAAGGAGCACCGTGTCGCACGCGGCGAAGAGGCGCGCCTGCACGCTCGATGCAGGATCAAATGGCCCCGCAGCCGTGTCGAGGCAGGTGTTCACGCCCACGCCGTGCGCGCGTTCGAAAAGCTCCGCCACAAACTCCGCCTGCGCCATCGGCTCGCCGCCGCTCACGGTTATCCCGCCCTCTTCGCCCCAGTATGGACGATACCTCAGCGCGCGTTCAAGCACCTCTTCGCTCGTCGCCTCAGTCCAGCGTCCGCCAGCCCAGGTGTCAGGGTTGTGGCAGTAGCGGCAGCGGAACGGACAGCCATGCACGAACACGACGAACCGCACCCCTGGTCCGTCTGCCGCGCCGAAAGTCTCGTACGAATGGACGCGCCCCGTCATGGTTCGCGCACGGACAATGGACCAGGCTGCACACGGCCGCCGCTACGCTCAACATAGGCATGCCTCCTGTGCCGATAGCGCGGGGCCACGATGCGAACGTCGCCGTCGTGCACGTAGATCGGCCCGGAAATCGAGTTGAACGAGTCTAGCGTCACGCGTCCCTTCCCGCGCTGCACGAGCGTGGGCTTATCCACCCAGAACTGCGAGGCAAGGAACTCGCTCTCACCGCGGTCGGAAGGCGCAAGCCAGATGCCGGCCTTCTCAACGGAGGAGGCGCTGTCGAACGGGACTATCTGCGCAAGAACTGCGTTGAGGCTGCTTGACGGCGCCTGGTCCACCACCACCCCGCGCGCGCCAGTGTCAGTGCCGTGGATGAAGAGATTCGCCTTGTTCCGGCCGTAGAACGCAATGCCATCCCGCGCCGCATACAGGAACGTGCCCACGATCGTCTCGTCCACGCAGTCGCGGAACACGAACCCCTCCAGATGCTCGCGTAGCCACCCTGCCTCCCATCCCGCGACGGGCGGCTTGCCCCACGGACGCGGCGGATTCTTCGCCACGGGCAGGCCCGGCGGACGACGCATCGCATAGTGCGGATTGAACTGCAGATCCTGCACCCATCCGCCCTTGGCACTGCGGCCTACCTGAAGCGCGCGACGCCAGCAGCATCCCGAAAGGTAGGAGATGTAGTGCCCGTCGGACGGATTCGACGCGAAGTCCGCACCCTGCCAGCCGTTTCCGATGTTCACGTCTCGCAGCCAGCACCCCGGACCGAGCGAGCGCACAGTCCATGGATACGGCACAGGTGAAATCGAAGTCTCCTCAGGATACCAGAAGGCGAGTCCGCGCAGTCCAGAACCTTTCTCGAGCGACACGAACGGCGCACCGCCCTCCTCGCCGCGCCCCTGAAGCGGCATCAGCACCGATCCGCCGGAGCACGTATGGTGCGGCACGCCCGACGCGCCGCGCAACTCCACGCCGGAAGGCACGCGGATGTCGCCCCTGAACCTGTAGAATCCTGCCGGCACGTACACCGTGCCGCCGGACTTCGCCGCGTCGAGCGCGCGCTGGAAGGCGCCAGCGTTGTCTTCCGCATTCGGCGACGCGCCGAACGCCGTCACGTCGAAGAAGGCGCGTCCCTTGGGACGCGGAGGCTTGCGGCTTGGCAGCGGCAACGTCGCCTTCACATCCCTCACCACGACGAATCTGTTGGTGGCCGGCAGATTGCCAAAGAAATCGCATCCGTAGAACTGCACCACCGAATTGAATTCGTTCCCGAGCTTGACGGACTTGTCCCTTCCCTTCAGCGCACAGCCGTACACCGCAAGTCCCACCTCGTTCAGCGCCTCAAGTTCAAGCGCCGTGCCGCATTCCAGAATCATGCTGCGCGCCATCACGGCATTCGTGAGGCCCTGCCCGCCCTTGCGGTAGCGCACGCCCGTGCGGTAGTAGCTCACAGTGAGACCACGCACGAACTCCCAGTCGCTCCGGCCAAACTCAACGCCCACTGTGTCATGACCGAGCAGCCAGTCGCAGAGAGCCTTGCGCTCGGCGCTTGTCGACTTGCGCGGGAACACGCACCAAGGCGCAGGCGACACAGCCACGTTCACAATGCGCCCGATGTCGGTGGTGCTGTCTATGAAGATGCCCGTCTTGAGCGCGCAGATGCGCACATCCCTGATCGTGTGCAGCTCGTTCCATTCGGGGCCTATCGCGATACCGCGCCAGGCGTTTACGATCGTGCAGTTCTCGACAGTCTGGTTGTCGTTTGCGACAGGCGGATTCTTGGCGGTGCGTATGGTCCACGGGTACGGCACTGGATTTGCTAGCGTCTGCTCAGGATACCAGAAGACGAGCCCAACGAGCCCTGCTCCGGGGAAGACCGTGAACGCGGCGGGACCGTCCTCGTCGCCTCGGCCGCCGGTGATGCGCAGCACCGTGGAGCGGCCATACGGGGCAGAATCGGAATGGAGCGCGTAGTCGCCGCGCAAGGTCACGCCCACAGGCACGCGCACGGGAGAGGAGATCGTGTATTCGCCCGCCGAAAGGAACACCGTGCCGCCGCCCATGCGCCGCACTTCGTCAAGTGCGGACTGTATGCGCTCGGTGGCGTCTTCCTTCACGTCGGCCGCGGGACGCAGCACGCGTTCGGCCACAACAAGATCGTCCGTGGCGTTGACGGTCTTCACCACCTCAACGCCAAGCGCTGCCCCGCACATGACGGCTACAGCGCATGACATCAGCATCCTTCGCCTTTGCATGTTCACTTCCTCTTTTTGCGGTGCTTGCCGGCGTCGGGCGCATCGAGCGGCTTAGAGAGATAGTGCCAGCCATGCCTGAACTTGCCGCCCTTTAGCTGGCCATCCACAATGGAGTAGGCGTGCTTCGTGCGGCGGATGGCGCTGTTGCAGTTGCCGTCCATCGTGTAGAGCGTGCCGTCGGGGTAGCGGTCGATGATCGATATGAAGTGGCCTTCGAGCGCAATCACGTCGCCTGCACGGATTTCCGAGGCGTCATTGAACTGTTCTCCGGCGTTGAAGTTGTGCGCGTCGAAGAGGTACTTCGCGAAGTCGGTGACGAAGGCGGCGCAGCCGCCGTTGCCGCTGCGAACGAGCAGGGGGTGCGTGGAGTTGTCCCAGTGGCGTCCCGGCTGATATGGGTCTTCCCCGATTAGATCTTCGATGCGTTCATGGTAGTAGCGCTCGTTCTCGCTCTCGCCGAACGGATGCTCCTCGCGCACGAACACGAGGCGCGCAGCCACATGGTGTTCGCCGAGCACATAGTTGCTCATGCCGAGGCAGAGAAGCTTGAAGACGTACTCGTCCCTGCCGTGCGCGGACTTCTTCACCCGCTTTTCGCCGAGCTTCCAGGCGTCCTCCTCCACGCGCATGCACCCGACGAGAGCCGGCTTAGCATAGCCGTTCGCGCGGTACAGAAGGCAGCGCACGCCGTCCGGCGCCTTGTACTCGGCGGGCGGTTGCACCTTCACCTGCGAAAAGTCGAGGACGTCCTCGATCCTGAACCATCCGTTGAGATAGTCTCCCCCTCGCTCTCCAACTGGGTATGCGAGCTGCACTACCTTCTTGTCGTCTGAGATCGCCAGAAGCACCAGCTCGTCGCCAGCGATGTTCACCGAGAGATTCTTCGTGTACGTGCGTTTCTTCTCGGAGACGAGCGGAAACGCCTTCGTCGCTTTGGGCTTCGCAGGCATGGCGTGGAACGACAACGGCAGGTGATCGGCGAGCTTCGCGAGCACTGCAGGCGGCACGGCACCGCCCGCCAGCATCGCAGCGCACGCAGCGGCGGCGAGCAGAGCGAGTTTTGTGGAAGACGTCTTCATGGCGTTCTCCTTATGTCTTTTGCGCCTTAGCCCTTAAGCACACTCTCGAAGTTGAGTCCGTAGCGGCGAAGCTCGTCCGGAAGGTTGTACTTGCCGCGGGCGAACGGCTTCATCAGCTTCTTCGCCTCTTCGCTGCCGGGCTTCTCCTCGGCGGCGCACCACGAGACGGACGCGCCTTCCTTCTTGCCGCGGCCGAGCTCCATGCACATCTGCCCGAGGCAGCATGCGGTGGACGACCTCTGGGCCGCCTCGGCGTTGGTGACGGTGAAAGACGGATCGTCCTTCCTGATCGCCTCGAGCCAGTTCTTCCAGTGGTCGCCAGACGTCGCAAGCGGAATCTTTGGATTCGCGATCTTCTCGAGCAGGCGGTTCTTCGAGGCCATGAGCGGCTGCATCTTGCCGTTCGCGGGAACGTCGGGGTCGCTGGGCGTCACCTTCACCGCGCCGCGCATGCAGTAGAGCCACTCGCCCTTCTCGCCGATGAACTTCACGCCCATGGGGAACTTGTTGCAGACGTGCAGCTCGGTCTTGCCGCCGTTGTAGGAGTAGTGCAGATCGTAGGTGGTGTGCACGTTCCAGAGGCGTCCGCCGGAGGTGTCCATCCACTCGCACGTGCCGCTCACGCTCTCAGGGCCAGAAGCGTCCTTGCCGAGGCCCCACTGCGCGATGTCGATGTGGTGCGCGCCCCAGTTGGTGATCATGCCCCAGCCGTAGGGGGCCATCTGGATCCAGCCGGGACGATCCCCGATGCGCTTGAGGTTCTGCGTGTGGACGCGCGTCCAGTTGTACGGCGTCACGTCCGCGCCGGGCGTGGGACCAAGCCACATGTCGTAGTTCAGGTTTTCGGGCACCGGCTCGGCCTTCGAGCTGCCGCCCGCCTTGTCGAGGCCTATTCCCACCTCCACGCGGCGGATATCGCCGATTCGCCCGTTGCGCACGAGCTCGCACACGCGGTGGAACTGCTCCACGCTGCGCTGCCACGAGCCCACCTGCACTACGCGCCTCTTCATCTTCGCGATGTTTGCGATGAGACGGCCCTCGGTGATCGTCTGGGCGAAGGGCTTCTGCAGCCACACGTGCTTTCCGGCGGCGAGAGCCGCGCAGGCGACTAGCGCATGCCAGTGGTCGGGCAGACAGATCTCAACCGCGTCGATCGAAGGATCGGCGAGAAGGTCGTGGTAGTCGGCAAACGCCTTCACCGCGGCGTTCTCCTCCTTGAGAAGCTTGCGGTAGCGGCTCTTCACGTACTCCACGCCGTGCTTGAGGCGCTTCGAGTCAAGGTCGCACACAGCCGTGAAACGGCAGAGGTCGGTGTACTTGATCGCAAGCGGGATGTCCATCGTGGTTGAGATGCGGCCGATGCCGATCACGCCCACGTTCACCTTTTCGTTTGCCGCGAAGCGGCGCACGCTGCCGGCGAATGCGGAGGGAAACAGGAATGGCGCAGAAAAGGCGGCAGATGCCGCGAGGAAACTGCGACGTGAGGTCTTCATGGTTTGTGCTCCTTTGGGTTTCGTTGTGAATCGTGTTCCGCGTCAGCGGCGGGCGGCTATTCGGACGCCTTGAGCTTGATGACCTGGCCCACCTTTAGGTTGGCCATCGTCTTCTCGTCCACGCCGTTGAGCTTCGCTATCTCGGCGGGCGTGCTGCCGCACTTGCGGGCGAGGTGGGTAAGATTGTCTCCCGCCTTCACAGTATATTCTCGCGTCTTCACGGCAGCGGGCGTCGCAGGCGCTGCGGAGGACGGCGGTGCCGTACGCGAAGAAGCCGATGCACGCGGCGGCGTGGCCGTAGGCGCGGCGACGCCCGTGGGCTCAGCTGCTGCGGCATCTTGTGACACGCCAGGCGCGACGTCGGCGGGCGGCGCGTCAAGCGGCGCCTCCTGCTGGCCGACGTCGGAGAGCGGGGATGGCTCGAGCGGAGGCGGTGGCGTGGACGACGAACCAGTCCACACGAAGAACATTATCACCGCCACGTGGCAAGCCAGGCTGCATAACCCCGCAATTCCCCATCTGATCATGTCGTTTCCGTCAAATCTCATTCCAGAACCTCTTTCGACTCTAATTTGCTTTTCCTCATATTATACCATAAGTTCTGGGACTTCGGCTGAAATCTTTTACGGGCAGGCACGCACGAAGGCGAGAATTCAGCTCGCCCACCGATGCGGACAGGTTCTACGTGTTTGGCAGGTGAAGTTTCGAAACCGCACGCGCGAACGCGAGCCATTCTTCGTTCGAAAGCTCCTCTGGGCGTGCCGACGAAAGTTCGATCGCGCTCTTTCCTCCGGCGCGCGCCACCGGCAGAGAAAGCGCCTCCGTCGGCAGGCCATGCGTCTTGAATATCGCTCCAAGCTGCTTGCGTCGATGCTCGAACGCCAGCTTCGTCATGCGGTGGAAGGCCTCGCGCACCGCGTACGGAACGGCGTCGTTCCTGTGGTGGCGCACGAGCCTGACGACGGTGGAGCCGATTTCAGGACGCGGCCAGAAGCACGACGCCGCGACTTTGCGCACAGGCGACACGTCGTAGTCGAGCTGCGCCCACACGCCTGCGAGCGAACGCGTCTTCGAGCCAGGCCCGGCGGAAAGACGTTCCGCCACCTCTGTCTGCACAAGCACCACCATCACGTCTGGCGGACGCCTCTCTGGCGCACCCTGCGGGTCAACCATCTTCACCAGCTCCAGCAGAATGCGCGTTCCGGCCTGATAGGGAAGGTTCGAGACCATGAACGGGAATCCGTCACAGCCTCCGGCCCGTATAGAGTCGAGCGCATCGCCCTCAATCACATCAAGAGCGGCAGGCGAGCCAAGAGAGGCGGCAAGCCGTGCGGCCAGAACGGGATCTTTCTCTATCGCCGTAACTGCACAGCCGCGCGCGAGAAGTCCTTCGGTGAGAACGCCAAGACCAGGGCCGATCTCAAGGACGCGCGGCGGCGGAACGGCGTCCGCAGGAATCTCCGCAGCGTCGATGATCGCGTCTAGCGCGTTCTTGTCGATGAGAAAATTCTGGCCCAGCACCTTGTTCGGGTGGAATCCGTTTTCAAGGCACCAGGCCTTCACCTGGCTTGGGCTTGTGAGGTTCATCTGGAGAACGGGGATGGGACTAGTTGTCGCTGGGGGGAGGATTGATCTTGATGAACGCCTCATTGCGGAGACGACTCACCCACTCTTTATACCGTGCGGCGGAAAGCTCCTGCTTCACATTCGCGGCGATTTCATCGTAGGCATCTCGGAACGAAAGATCCTTGGCGGGGGATTCAGCGTCCTTGCGCACGATGAAGCCCCAGCCGTCGAGATTGACGAGAGGGGAGATGTTGCCAACGCCGAGCTTGGCTATGGCGGCGGCGATCTCGGGACGGAAGGCCTCGCCGGGATCTACGTCCTTCCACTGCCCGCCGTCCTTTGCATGAGAATCGGCAGAGAAGCGCTTCGCTAGGTCGGAGAACGCCTCGCCCTTCGCAATGCGGTCGAGGACGTCCTTGGCGCGGACCTCCACTGACGAGTCTCCTTCGGCGGCCGGCGGACGCAGCAGGATCACGCTCACTGTGGTGCGCGCCGGGCGGATGTAGCGGTCGCGGTGGAGCTGATACTCGGCCTGCATGGCGGCTGGCGTTGCCTGAACATCCTTCTCCACCATCTGGTAGCACATCGCCTGCACGATCATCTCGTCGCGAATCTGGTTGCGCCAGTCGATGGGGTCGATGCGCGACTGCGCAAGAGCGGTCTTGAGCTTGTTGTTGTCGCCGCCGAAGTTGTCCTTCACGATCTCGCGCACGCGGTTGTCGACCACCCACTCCTGTATCTCGAGCTTGCGCTTCGCGGCCTCGCGCAGTATAAGACGCCTGTCAACCGCGAGGTTGACGGCGTTCGAGTAGGCTGCGGCGAAGTTCATGTCCTCCGCCTGCGGTCTGCTGCGCCTTATCGCGCCAGCCACTTCGCTGATGGTGATCACGTCGTCGTTGACCTTCGCGGCGATGCCGTCCAGCGTGGCCGCCCCTGCGGCGGCAGCGGCGAGCGCGGCCACGGCGCACGCCGTCTTTGCGAAAAATGTAGTCTTCATGTGCATCTTGATTCCATTGCGGTTTCGTACATCCGTCATCCAATCGTCCATCCGTGGCGCACATGCGGACGCAGAAGCGCGTTCGCGGCCTCGGAGTTGTCGAATTGGCCCTTCGCCTGGTTCCACACGAGGCGGCCCGGCACGCGCTGCGAGATTGCGCCCAGCAGCACCATTTCCGTGAGCGGCACCGAATGGTCGTAGTCGGAGAACGGACGCGCCCCGCCGCGCACGGCCTCGGCGAACTCCCAGTGGTGCCCCCTCACTCGCGGAATGGACTGCGGAATGTCGCGCGTCGCGGGGTTGTTCTGGTGGCGCACGAACTTCTCGTCGCCGTTCATCTTGACCTGGCCGTTCCACCAGATGCCCTTCTCGCCCACGATCGTGGTGCCGCCCATCCTCTCAAACCTGCCGTTGGAGAGCCTGCGGCTTGTCTCGGGATCGGGCGCCGTGTTGCCGTCGTACCAGTAGATCGCGATGGGATCCTTCTGCTTTGCGCTGCGCACGAGGATCTTCACGGTCGTCGCGCAGGGATACGTCTCGGAGAACGTCTGCGTGGTCTTGATCGTCTCCACGCTGAGCGTCTCGCGCATGTCGAGCCCGCGCCAGAAAAAGCTCATCGCGTGGCAGCCGATGTCGCCGAGCGCGCCCGTGCCGAAGTCGAACCAGCCGCGCCATTTGAAGCCGTGGTAGACGCCGCTCTTGAACGGGCGCACTGGAGCCACGCCGAGCCACATGTCCCAATTGAGATTCGGGGGGACGACATCGCTGCCCTGGGGCCTGTCGAGCCCCTGCGGCCAGATCGGACGGTCCGTCGTAACGTGAATCTCGCGGATGTCGCCGAACACACCGCTCTGGAGTATCTCGATGCTGCGGCGCTGGCCGTCGGAGCCGTTGCCGTTGTTGCCCATCTGCGTCACCACGCCGCACGCCTTCGCCACGTCGCGGAAACGCTCGGCCTCCCACCATGTGCGCACGAGCGGCTTCTCAACGTACACGTGGAAGCCGCGCTCCATCGCCGCGATTGCGCAGATGGCGTGCATGTGGTCGGGAATGGAGACGACCACCGCGTCGAGGTCCTGCTCCTTGTCGAGCATCTCGCGCCAGTCCTGGTAGCAGTGGACGTTCGGCCACTTTTCCTGGAGCCATCTCTTCGCGCCGTTGAGGTGGTTGAGGTCGACGTCGCATATCGCCTGAATGCATTCGCCGAGGTTGAAGAACTCGTGCAGGTTTGCGTCGCCGCGTCCGCCGGCGCCGATGAAGCCCATGCGGATCTTATCGCCCGCCTTGCGCATGCGCGCCTTTCTGATCACGGTAACAGGCTGCGCCCCGCCTAGGCTGCCGCACATTCCAGCGGCTGCGGCGAATGCGCCTGCGCCAATGAACTCTCTTCTGCTCAGGTCCATGGTGTTGCTCCTTGACTTTGGATCGTCTGATTCTACTCGCACATCGAGAGCGCCAGCACGGCGAACGCGGTCGCCAGCACGGGATCGCCCTCCCAGAAGCGGTTGTTGTCGTTCACCCAGCTGCCGTCGGGACGCTGCAGCGAGATCAGCTTGGCGGCGAGCTCGGCCTTCCAGCGCACCTTGCGTCCGTCGGGCTGAACAATCTCGTCAACGCCAGCCGCGGCAAGGGCGCGGGAGAGGATGTCGTAGTAGTAGTAGAGGCCCTGGTTGCCCATACCGGGATTCTCGTCCACCGTCCAGAAGCGCGAGCAGTACTCTAGCGCGCTCTTCACGCGAGGATCGGCGCGCGTGAGCTTCGCGTGGCACATCGAGAGAACGGCCGCGTAGCTCATGGAGCCGTATGCGCGCAGCTGAACGCGTCCCGTGCTGTTGGTGGAGGTGCCGGCCTGCGGCGTGCGCTCGTTGTACGCGGCGCCGCCAGCGCGCTCGCCGGAAGTCTCCTGGAGATGCGTCACGAACTTGAGCGCCTGCTCCCAGTTGAGGTCGGCGCGGGCCTGTCCCTTCGGGCGCATGTCCTCCACGCTCTCCGTGCGGCGCATGGCGTCCATCGCGTACGAGGTGTTGGAAAGGTCGGCGTAGCGGCGGCGCGAGACGCGGTCGTACCCGAAGCCGCCCGCCATCGTGTCGTCGCCAGTGAGCTGGCTGCCCGCGATGTACGTGCGGGCGTCGAGAATCGCCTTCGTCGGCGCAAGGCCGCTTTCGAAGAGCGCGCTCACGCACACGCTCGTGTTGTAGTTTCCAAGTCCAGAGCCGCCGCGGCCAGGTTTGGGCACGTAGAAGCCACCGTCTGGACGCTGCGTGCCGAGAACGAACGCGGCCGCCTTCTTCGCACTTTCGCTGCGGCCTTCGCCGCCACGGACAAGCGCCCAGAGCGGCAGGGCCGTGAGCGCGGGCATCTGCGCGTCGCTGAAGTGCCCGTCTTCGGCCTGATGCGCCTTGAGGTACTTCACTCCCTTCGCCACGGCCTGGGCAACGCCGTCTTCCGCAGCGCATGCCGCCGCGCAGAAAGCGGCCGCGACAACCGCCACCACAAGTCTAGAAGTCTTCATTCGCCCTTCTCCTTCTGCGCCGCCTCGTCGCGCGGGATGAACTGGGTGGACACCTTGAGCGCGCGCGGCATGGCCCTTGCGAGCGCCTTCACGCCGAACGTCTCGGTCTGGTAGTGACCTGCGCAAATCATCGGCATTCCCACATTCTCGGCGGCGATCGTCTCGCCCCAGTCGGCCTCGCCCGTGATGAAGAGGTCGCAGTCGAGCTCCTTCGCGTCCACCGCGTGGCACCCGGCCCCGCCCGAGCACACGCCCACCTTCTTGCCGTTGGGAAGCGTGCCCGTCACGCCGATCGTCTCGCCGTGATACACGAACGCGGGCTTGAGGTTCTTCAGCCCGAGGAAGCGGGCGAGTTCGTAGTTGTTGCCGTACTTGTGGTTGGCGTCGAGAGGCAGATGCACCGCGTAGAGCGCGAGGTTGGCGTCCATCGCGGCCTTCACCACGTTGTACACGCCGCCGGTCAGGCGCTGGATGCCGCCTCCCCACGAGATGCCGTGGTGAACGACGAGGAGCTGCGCGCCCGCCGCTGCCGCTGCCTTCACGGTGCGCACGCTCGCATCCACGCCGAAGGCCACCTTGTCCACGCGCTCGCCCTCGCGGGCGATCTGCAGACCGTTGTTGGAGACGTCAGAGAACGCGCGCACGTCGAGCGCGGCGTCAAGCCAGTCCACAATGCTCTTCAGCGAGGCGCTCATTCGTCGAGTGTCCCCTTGTAGGCGACTCGCCTCACCTTCTGTATGGACGTGCGCTGGAGCGGCTCCTTCGCCACCACCACCTTGCGCACGCGCTTGTAGTCCGCGAGGTCCTGGCACTGCGCGTGCACCTTGTCCTGCGCGATCTTCACGGCGTCCTCCCACGCCACGTCCTTGCCGCCGTTGCGGGCCTTCAGCAGGTCCATGTTGGGATGCACCACGCATCCCACCTTCTCGCCCGGCACTCCGCCGGAGGTGTATCCCACCACCACGCAGTCGCTCACCACCGGATCGGCGCCGATGCGGTTCTCGACCTCCTCGGGGTAGATGTTCTTGCCCTCGCGGTTGACGATGAGCGCCTTCTTGCGCCCGCAGATGGAGATGAGCCCGTCCTCATCGATCCTTGCGAGGTCGCCCGTCTTGAACCACTCGCCGTCGAACGCCTCCTTCGTGGCCTCATCGTTCTTCCAGTAGCCCTTCATCGTGATCGGGCCCTTCACCTGAAGCTCGCCCACGCCGTTCTCGTTCTTGTCCGCCAGGCGCACTTCGATGTTGGTGAGCTTCTGCCCGATGGTGCCGATTCTCGCGCACTTCGGGCCTGCGATCGAGACGACGGGCGAGCATTCGGTGAGGCCGTAGCCCTCCAACACCGTTATGCCAAGGCGCTTGTAGCCCTGAAGCACATGCACAGGACACGGTGCGCCGCCCACTATCATGAACCGCAGCCTTCCGCCCAGGCTGGCCACGATGCGCCGCTTCACGAGGCAGCCAAGCCCTACGCACATGAGGAAGCGCGCCGCGCGGGAAGCCTTGATGGAGGCGTCGATCTTGTCGTACATCTTCTCCGCGAGAAGCGGCACGCTCATCACCACGGACGGCGCCAGCAGCTTCACGTCCTCGCCAATCGTGTAGAGCGAGCGCACGAACATCATCGTGCATCCCCTGAAGAGGCCCAGCACGAAGTTTGTGCAGAACGAGAACGCATGGAAGAGCGGCAGCACCACGAGAAGCGAGTCGGTGGAGTCAACGCGCTCGCCAAACGCCTGAAGGCCGCCGTCGATGTCCGCTATGAAGTTGCCGTGCGTGAGCATGGCGCCCTTCGGGCGGCCGGTCGTGCCGGATGTGTAGATGACAGAGGCAACATCCTCCTCGCTCGCCACATTGGCGGCGTACCAGGCATCGGGCCCCTCGGAACGCGCCTTAGTCGTGGGGGCGGCCTTGATGGCCTCGTAGTCACACACGGCCACGCCGCCTATCGGATCGAGGCAGGCATCGGCGCCGTCCGTAAGCACTACGGCCCGAAGGTCCGGCAGGTCCGGCGCGATTGCCTTCATCATCTCGAGATGGGACTTGTCGGTGGTGACCACCGCCGCGCGGGAGTCGCGCAGGATGTACGCCACCTCGTCGTTGTGAAGCTTCGGATCAATCGGCACCACGGCCACCCCCGCGCCGCTGCAGGCGAGATACGCCTCCATCCACTCGGGGGTGTTGGGCAGCATGATGGCCACGGCCTCTTCACGCGGACGCAGCGCGAACGCGGGACCGTACGCCTCGGCAACTGCGCGCACGCCGGAGAGGAACTCGGCCCACGTGCGCGTGTGCCATTCTTTGCAGCGACAGTACTTAAGCGCCGCGGAATGCGGCGTTTCCTTCGCCAATTTTTCAAGGCAAGAGCGAATTGTCATTATATGCTCCTATTCGACACGGAATAATATATCATAAATCCCCCGATGACTCAATGGCGATTTGCCCATTCTGGTCATCGGGGGAACACTAGGCACTGGGCACTAGGCGCTAATTCTCAACCTTGATGCGTTCTGGCGCGGTCAATGCGTGGATGTCGGGCGCGTACATCGCCTCGACGGTGGGCCCGGGCATCACGAAGTCGCCCGCCGTCACCACGCGCAGAGGATAGAGGAAGCGCACGCTCTTTCCGGCGGCAAGATGGAACTTCTTCGAGAATACCAGCATGCGGTCGTCCCGTGCGTCGCTGCGCATCACCCAGTCGCCGTCGTAGTCCTTGGCCCAGCTGTACAGGCTAGGGTCGACGCCGCCATGCACCGGCTCAAACGCCGCCGGAAAGAGATCCTGCACCACAAGATCGCTGAAGGTGCGTGCCATGGGCGCTGTGAGCGTGATCTCGGCCAGCAGCAGGTCGCCGCGCGAGAGCTTCGCCATGCTCGCGGGAAGGCCTTCCGGCGTAAGGAAACGCCTAGATATCTGTATCTGGCTCGTCTCGTTGGTGACGATCGTCGCGTCGGGCAGGTCTATCGTGCGCCATGTGAGCCATGCGCTGCCTTCGCCTCGGTTCTCCACCGCCAATTCGCTGCCGCCGCGTATGGTCTCGCGCCGTCCCACGGCTAGCGCCTTCTCGCCGTCAGCCCCCTTCATCACGAGCTTCGGCACGCTGTCCTTCACAGGATGGTGGCGGTAGTATGCGCCAAGCGCCACGAGCGCATGGGCGTTCTCGCCGGTGGTGCCCCAGCTGAAGCGATCCGGAACGCGTGTGGACTCCAGATACTTAACAAGCGGCGCAAGGCGCGCGTCGTCTGGATCGACCTCGAGAAGCGCAAGCATCGCAAAGGCGGCCTCCTTCACCGAGCCTGGCTGCGTGGCGCTCGCGCGCAGCAGCTCCATCGCGCGTTCCCTGTCGCCAGAGACGGCGAACGCGCGGGCAAGACGCGCACGGTCGAGCACGGCGAGGTTCCGGCGGTCGTCGTATAGGACGAGCATCCGGTCCTGCGCGGGCTCTCCCGCGAGCGCGAGCGTGTGGCAGGCGTATGCCGAGACGGAGCGGTTGTTCTCAAGGCTCCACTTCTTCAAGAACTCCATCACACGCTTCTTCGCGGACGGCGCGAGCGCGGTGCCGCCCTTCTCCGCCTCCACGAGGAAGTGCGCCGCGTAGAGCGACACCTCGCGGTCCCATGGCGCGTAGTTGCAGTCGGGCCACATCACGAAGTCTCTCTCGCGTATCATGGATGCCACGCGTTTCACCCCCGCCGCCACGTAGTCGCCGCGCTTTGCAAGCTTGCCATTCTTCCCGTCCACCGCAATGCGGTTGAGGAACCCGCCGGCCGCCACAAGCGGGAAGATGCGCGACGACGTCTGCTCCAGGCATCCGTGCGGATACTCCGCGAGGAACTCGAGCGCTCCCACAAGCTGGGAAAGCGCGCTGGCACCAGGCGTGAACTGCCTCACCGCAGCCTCAGGAACGCCCGCCTTGTCCACTGGGAACGACTTCGCCTCGCCAGGATTCATCAGGACCGTGCCGCTTCTTTCGCGGCTCGCCACGGCTGGACGCACCGGCAGCAGGATAGTCTGCTCGTGCTTCTCGCCGCATCCTTCGCTTCTGAAGACGATCTTCGCCTCGCCCGGCGCGCCGGTGGCCCTCGCGCGCACGGTGCGTGTGACGGACGCTCCGTCCGCCAGCTTCTCCGCACCCTCGCTGGCGCCTTCGCACACCACGCCTGCGTTCGCCTCGACTCTCCACTTCGCCTCGCCCGCCGCACCGCTGCGGTTGGCGAGCGTCATGGTTACGTCGAACGAATCGCCTGGCGCCGCGAAACGAGGTGCATCGCTCTGCATCACGAGCTTCGGCGTCACCTTCTGGCGCACGTCGCCCGCGCCTGTGGCCTTGGCGGAAAGCGCAACCACCGCCACGCGCACCTCGCCCACGAACTCGGGCAACTCGAAGACGGCGCGCCCAACTCCGTTCGTGAGGGGCACGGCGGTCTGCCAGAAGGCGATTGTGCGGAAACGCCTGGTGGGAACGGGGCTCACCCTTCCAAGCATCTCGGCGCCCATGTCGCCGCCAGTCTTGAAGCCACGCGCCTTCGTGGGATCGCCGTCCCACACCGGCAGCAGATTGTCGAAGAGGTCATAGAGCGGCAGACCGGCCGTGCGAAGGCGCGCGAAGAAGTCCACGGGCTTCAGCGCGTTCCAGCCTGTGAGCAGGTGTATGCCTTCGTCCACAACCGTCACCACGGCCACCGTGCCGGTAGCAGCCTGGCCGATGGCGGCGACGTCCGCCGTGAGCGTGCCACCTCCGTCTTCGCCCACCTTGTAGGAGGTCTTCACCTCCACGGGGAACTCGTTCTCCCAGCGGCGCACGGCGAGCGCCGTGTAGCCATGCGCGCGCGCCGTCTGGTGGCGCCCGCCGTTCTCGGCGCTCTGCACCACGCTAATCGCCACGTCGAGGTTCGGCGCCCACGAACCCTCCACCTTGTCGAGCGTGATCTCCTGCGTGGCGCCGTCGAGCTTGAGGACGCGCCTCGACACCACCTTGTCGCGCATCGTCGTGAGAAGAGCCCAACCGGCGAACGGCGACTTGACGAGAAGGCGCGGCACTTCGCCCGGACGGTACACCTCCTTGTCAAGGGAGAGCGTCACCTTGCTGGGATTGGAGAGCGGCGCGCGTACGGAATCGTCGCCGCGGCTTCCGAGCCAGAACGAGCAGCCGAAGCTTGCGCCAGTGGACTCATCGGTGAGCGTGAGCGCGTAGTCGCCGTCAAGGCGGAACGGAATCTCGAGCTCCACGTCGCCGTCCGCCTTCGTCTCGAGCTCGACGACAGGGCTCTTGAGCGGCATGCGCACGCGTTCGCAGTGCCATGTGGTCCAGCCGCGTTCGTCCTCCTTGCAGCTATACACGTTCTCCACGCGCTCAAACGCCACCTTGAGCTTCCTCGCCTCAGGAAGGCGCGTGCCGTCGGGCCGCACGCATGCGATCTTCGTCTTCGCGTAGCCCTTGTCCGGGATGCGCACATTGTCGCCCATCGTGGCGCCGATGTAGAACGGATAGTAGTGCAGCACGCGCTTTCCGCGCGCCCTTGCCGGACGTCCCCCTTCCTCGAACACCGTTCCCTCGCCTATCGCCAGCACCGCGGCCTTCGGCTTGCCGCTCTCCTCGAGAAGCGGCGCTGCGTACACTGCGCATCCTTCGTCGTTCAGGGGGAACTTCCAGAGACGGCGGTAGCTGGGCTTGAGGCCGAGGTCTTCGTTGCCGAAGTGCCATGCCTCCCAGCCCTTCGGCTTGAACGGTGAATCCATGAACACCACCGCGCCTGCGCTCGTGAGTCCACGCGCCGGACCGCCGTAGAGATGCTCGGCCTTGACGG
>JAEEGF012499298.1_pt1 | contig 19298 bp, 15 predicted proteins | sample 9134171 | NCBI WGS metagenome assembly JAEEGF01 (sample SAMN16246542, study PRJNA631951) | gut metagenome | biome: gut microbiome; feature: rumen; material: AP-attached | host: Bos | place: Iran: Karaj | collected 2018-10
TACCCCTTCTCATTCAGATATCTTATGACATCACCGTGAGTGGTCCCCCAATAAGGGAAGTACTCATACTGCCTGTCATAGCTGCCCCAGCCCGAAAGCCCGTGAACGAAGATAAACTTCACATCAGACCGCTTAGGCCCGTGATACCCCACGGCAAAAGACATTGCGCTCACCGCCACCAAAAGACAGGCCATCCACACTACGGTCATCTTAACTCCGTTGCTCCTTATAAGGAAAAACGGATATGGCCCTTCAATACGCTTTGTGTAATTGAAATAGAGCATGATAAGTCCATAGATAAGGGTCACAGCGGCAGGAAGCCATACCCATCCTGTCTTTACCCTGTTCTCAAAAAACATATAGGACACTGTGGAAATCACCGGAATAAGCAGGTGATGGTAGAGACCGCTTCCGGAAAAGAGAAGCTCCTTTGCCTTTCCCGACATCGGAACCAGGATAAAAGCCGTCACAAAGAAGGTCATGACCAGCATGCATACACTGAGATACCGCAGCACTTCCACAGGCTCTTTTGCCCCAAAGATCACCAGAAGTACTGCAGAAATAAGTGTGATCAGATTGGATATCTGTGTGTAAAAGATAAAGTTCTGCTTAAACCCGTGCCACTTAATGCTCTTTTTAAAAGCCACAAGTTCAAGAATTATTATGATCAAGCAGAGAATTCTTGCCATATTTCTCCTATTCTTCTACAAGCCTTTTTATGGTCGCCCAGTCATTACAGCGTCTGAAATTCTCTCCGGGAAACTCACAGTCCTGATTCCACGGACGATCAATGACAAAGACCTTTAGATCCGGCAGATGCCCGAAAAACTGAAATGCAGCCGGAGAATCCTCAATGGCCACATCAAATTTCATCTTGTAGTAGTCCTCAAGCTCGAGATTAAAATCACTGTTTTTGATAAAGCTGTCCCTTCCGTATTTATTGAGGCAGTACAGCTTGACATCTGCGAGGTTATGCTCATCCAGCCACTGTCTTGATGCTTCATAGGAACTGCTCGGGCGTCCTGTGATAACGGAAATTTCATGGCCACGGCTGATCCAATCCCTTATGGTAGCCACCGCTCCGGGTGTCTCGTCATAAGATAAAAGAACTTCCGGCGTGTGCGCCATGATCATCATTTTCTCATAGTCCTCATCCGTCAGCGAAAAAGATTTCTGAAGATTAAAGGATCTGATGTCCTCATAGGGAACATCAAGATCAAAAAGCTCTTTTACAAGCAGTGAAAAATGCTGTCCTGTCTCGCACAGGCAGTCATCGTAATCAATGTAAATATTCATAACTGAACTCTGTTGTTTTCTCCCTTTGCTGTATTGTATTTATATACATAATCTATTTTAACATCTTTGCCAAGCTCTGTTTCCTTAAAAAGATCCGAGATCCTGGAAATAACCTTCTCAATATCATCTCTGCTGCACTCTGTCAGCATGACAATAAAGCTAAGTCCTCCGTTCTGTACCATGATATCGCTCATCCTAAGGGTCTTTTCCGCGATACTGCTGAACTGGTCGGCAATCTCCATGATCCGCTGGGTATCGACCTCTGTTGTCTCAAGCTCAAACAGAAGGATAGCTGCATCTCCGCCATATCTTCTGTAAAATCGCATTACATATTTATACACAGCAGAGAAATAGTCTTTACCAAGAAGCAGCGCTCCGTTTTTATCGTTCCTCTCCTCTAAGATCTGCACAAGGCGGTCAAGCCGGTCCTCTGAGCTCTCACCGGATTTATCGTCACCGGCTTCCTCCGATCCGTAGATCCCGTAGCCGTGTTTTCCGTTTTGCTTAACCTTATACAGCGCACTGTCAGCCAGAGCGAAAAGATCATTATACTCTCTGCCGTATTCGGGCACCATAACAACACCAATAGATATCCCAAGCGGAATACCATGGTTTTCACCAAGAAGGCTCACAGCCTCGGCCTGAAGCTGCGAATTAAGACGACGAGCCAAAGAGCTAACGGCTTTTTCCTGTGTCATATCCTCATAAAAAGCCATAAACTCATCGCCGCCAATTCTACAAAGTGTATCTGTTTCGCGGGAATTCTTTCTGATGATATTTGAAAAGGATTTGAGGATATGATCGCCCTTCTCGTGACCATACAGGTCATTTACCAGTTTAAAACTGTCCAGATCCAGTATCATGAGAGCACCGTTTTTTCTCTTGCAGAGCTTGCTTACCCTGTCAGTGCCCTTTGCCTTGTTCAAAAGACCCGTGAGCCTGTCCACGGTGGCTTCTTCCTCAAGATCTTCCATCTTGCGACTGTTCCTGATGGAATTCTCTATTCGCCTCACCAAAACGTCTTTATTAAGAGGCTTTCTGATGTAATCTGAGGCTCCCATAACAAGGCCCATCTCCTCTGCCTCACTGTCGTCCTCGCCGGATATGAAAATGACCGGTATCCGTGGCCTTCCCGAATGTTCCTCGAATCGTCTGACCATGATATAGGCCTCGAATCCATCAACCTCAGGCATTACAATATCCAAAAGAATGAGATCCGGTGTATGGCTTTCTATGTACTTCATAAGCTGCTTAGCGGAATTTACGCAGGTCACGCGCATGTTCTCTTCGGTCAATAGCATCTTGGCATGGCTTAAGCTGACCGGATCATCATCCACCACCACTATATTGTATTCCTGCATCGTACCTCCCTCCGGGTAAAGAAAAAGCCGCATGGATACCCACTGTATTCATGCGGCATTGACACTTAAGTATTGTCTGATTTATCTTCCTTCATTGTTTCCTGTCCGCTGGCTCTCATGATCTTTATACCTTCAAGAGCGACCTGATATATCATTGCCATCTCTCGTGAAGCCGGGTCATTATAACTGCATTTGGACTTAAGGGCCTTGAAATGCTGCTCTGCCTTCTCAATAACAGGCTTAGTGATCATGATCCCATCACAATAAAGAGTTCCTGTTTCAGGATCGTATTTTGAATCCTCATATTTGGTTTTTGCAAAGTCACCGGCTCCCATTGAAGCTGCCAACTGGTTTATCAGATCCATTTTGTCCGCCATAAGTCCACCTCGCTTAAATATATTGTATTACATATAAGAATATCTAAAAAAGTAGATATATATATTATAATTCCTCTTGCATTCAGGGCGCAACCCTTCTAAAATATTCTTATAAGCGGTTATATATTAACGCCATTTTGCACAAGAAGGGAGAAGTTTTATGAACAAAGCAGAACTTATCGAAGCTATTGCAAAGCAGACAGGCCTTTCCAAGAAGGATGCAGGCGCAGCAGTTGGAGCATTCACAAATGCTGTTTCAAAAGAGCTTAAGAAAAAAGGCAAAGTTCAGTTAGTTGGATTCGGAACATTCGAGACATCCAAGAGAGCAGCCAGAGCAGGCAAGAACCCTCAGACAGGCAAAGCTATCAAGATTCCCGCAGCTACAGTTCCTAAATTCAAAGCAGGCAAGGCTCTTAAGGAAGCCGTAAACGGAAAGAAGAAATAAATTACTACAATAATTCAGGCCCTGAAACCATCCGGTTTCAGGGCCTTATATTTAACAGGATTTGATCATATCATCTACGAACTTTAAAAGCGCATCCTCAATTCTTTGAATATCTACATCAACACAACTTGAAATCTCGTTATTATCCTCAATATACTTCATTTCGTATTTACTGTCCATGGCTTGGTCCCTCCTTCTCTAATGTAATATTTCATCTATGTATAGGGCAGATGATATATCTCTTCCTGTAGATTCCAAACAACATCAAAATCTTATCAAGCATCTTCATCTCTTATCCCTCCATTTCTCTTGCTCTTTATTATGTATTTATCTTAGCAAAAGAAATGTCACAGATTTATCACACATGAAAAGGGCCAAAAACCGCTATCTGACCCTGATATCCGTCAGTGCTACCCTGTCTCCCGTAAGAGCAACGTATATTTTGCCCGGATTATCTTTTATCACGGTAGTGTTTATTATGTAAATACCGAGATTCTCAGTGGTTGTGATGACAGTGTTGCCTTTGCGCTCAAAGGTAACTTCACACTCAACGCCTTCTTTATTCTTCTCCTTCCACTCTTCCCATCCGGGGAAGGTATCTTTTTTCTTCATGTTGAATTCATTTTCGGAATAATGATCCTTGATCTCGTTCTCACCGTTGAACTTGATCAGGGCATATTCGTGATAATTATCACCAAACACCTTACCATCATCGGAAGAATAAATGGCAACATACGGACAATGCCAGATAAAGCTTGCAACCGGCAGACTCATGGAATGGAAATTGAGCCTTAATCTGTTCTTGAGTTCAATGCCATCAGTAGCAGCTGATCTGGTCTGACTTATCTGGATGTTCTTGATGTCAGACTCCATGTGATCGATATAGCTGATCTCCTCAGAAATTCTGGGTATGTACTTCTCATCGATTGCTTCATCCGTCTGATCGATGGTAATATCACTGATCTCGCACTTTTCTCCCGTGATTCCGATATATATGGATGTTGAACCGTCGGTAAGAGCGATTATATCCTCTTTTTCATACTGAGGGCCTCTCATGATGATCTTTACGTGATCATCGAATTTAGCTGCAATGATCTCATATTCATCTTCACCGAGCTTCTCGTATCCGGCAGCTGAATCAAGCTCTATCTCCCGGATCCTTCTGGCCTGAGTCGTTATGCAGTTCTCATCAAACCATATCTCGCCATATTCCACGTAATGATAGGCCGCTATAGCTTTTTTGTTGTCATGGACACGTCTGTCGTAAGAGTCGAACATGATTATAGACGGTCCGCCAAAGCCACCTGTGGCCTCTTCGTTTTTCCGGCTCTTGAATCTGATCTTTGTAATATTGCCGCTTACAGGGATACCCATTGATATTTTATCCCTGTATTCGTGACACGACAGTTCTTTTTCTACCAGTGAAATATCATCATGGCTCTTTCCACTGGACTCTTCGTCAATGATCTTTACCATGAGGTTTGCAAACTCCGGGTCAAACTCAACCCCCGCACCCTTTACAAAGGCTTCTCTGGCTACGAAGTCGGGCTTTGCGTCACGATATCTCTTCTTGGAGGTCATGGTAACGTAGGCATCTGCCACAGCGATTATCCTTGCGATCTCAGGTATTTCATCGCCCTTAAGGCCTTCGGGATAACCGGTTCCGTTGTATCTTTCATGGCTGTAATACGCACCGACACTGAGGTATGGGAACTCTGTGATATTCGAGAGGATCTCTTTTCCTATAGCAGGCTTTTGTCTGAAGGCCTCCACATCCCATTTATCGGGATCCTCTTCATTTTTAATGACTGTATCGGGAATACCGATAAGACCTACATCATGCAAAAGAGCCGCATAATAAGTCTTTTCGCACTCCTGCTCGTCCAGACCGCAGCGCGCGGTGATCTTTCTTGCATATTCCGCAACTTTCACCGCATTGCCCTTAGTGAAATCATCTTTTTTCTCTACAGCAGATACAAAGGCCTTGGCCGTCTGATCGAAAAGTCTCTGCATTCGCTTGTGCTCACCCTGCATATTCTGCAGCTCCACAGCATGGGCTCGCTCTACGGTATCGTTGATATCCAGATACGTAAATATGTACAGGCTTACGGAAACCGCCACCATTGCCATGTTAACGATTGAAATTCCATAGGCAAATATCTGAAGTATCCCGCATGCAATAGGTACAAAAATATAGAGAACCAGAGATGTGTATATCAGTTTGCTGAAATGCTTTTTATACTGCCTTATGACTGTGTACTGAATGATCGGGCAGATTACCGGGATGATATAGGCCACAAGGAATCCCCGTCCCCTGTGGTATCTGTTTCCGGCGTCAAAATAGTAGTAAAAATCATTAAACGCCGATATTACCGCCATCACCATTCCCACAAAGGATACCGCACCAACAAAATCAAGTCTCTTGGATATGATCTTCAGCTCTTTTTCAACGGTAAGCAGATTTCTCAGATAGATGTTAAAAGAGAATACAACTGCGGAAGTGAGAAGAAACACGGCACAGTTACTGACTCTTACCATGATATAGCCTTTATTGCTGAGATCACCGGCATAGATATATGCCAGCCTGTCAAACCAAAGCAGGAAAAAAGCAACTATTTCCATGGCAAACAATGTCCACTTCCTCTTCACATCCAGAAATCTTGTGATAAGAAGAAGAATGGCCATCATTCCGCATGCTCCGCACAAGAGGAGCATGATATTTAGTTGGTATTCTTTCATAAGATCAAAAAACATAGAACACCCTTTTATTTATGAAGAATAAAGAACTCATTAAGCTTTTCCAGAAGCTCATCCTTTTGGATATTTTTAAGGAAATACCCCTCAGGCTTAAGTGAAACCACCTGCATGACACTTTCCTTGTCACTTTTTCCCGTAAGGAACATTACAGGAATTGACCTGGTCTCATCATCGCTTCTTAGCATTTCCAGTACCTGAGGTCCACTTGTTACAGGCATCTCGTGATCCAGCAGGATCAGATCAACAGTGTTTTTCCCAAGCCACTTAATAGCCTGAAGCCCGGAGTTTACCATAAATACTTTATATGTGTCCTTGAGCCATTCCCTGACAAGGCCGAGATAATTCGGGTCGTCATCAACTACAAGGATGCTCTTCTTGAAGTCTCCCTTTCTCTCTTTTTCAAAATAGTCCGTGACTGTTTTAAGATAACCGGCGTTATCTACAGGACGTGGAAACACCTTGTAGATCAGGTGTGGCGGAATATGATCCGTTACCTGCTGGATATCACGCTGCTCACCTATGAGGATCATTTGCATTTCCTTCTCATTCATGGTATCCGTCAGATAATGAAGGACATCCTCATGAGGAATAAGTGAATCATCCATGTACAGGGTGATCAGGCTCACTCCTTCAATGTGCTTGTTGATGTCATCTACAGTAAAGGGTACAAACTCACAGTTTACCCCCGCATCCTGCGCTTTCCCGATAAGCACCCTCACTATAAACGATTCTTTTTCTCCTACAACGATCATGTGGTCTTTGAACATAATCTCTCCTTTTTATGGAAGTCTTACTGATTGATAAGTGCTTCCATCCCTTCCCAATCAAATACTTTTAGCTTTTTAGCCATTTCAGACATCTTGTCCTTATCTTCCTTAGGTAGTCTGTACTCTTTAAGCTGATTCAGGATCATCTCCACTGCGTCATAATCCATCTGAGGTATCATTTCCCTCAGAGCCCCGTACGCATCTTCAAGCTCTTCCTTAGAGATTTCCTGCTTGCCGGAATCATCCTCCCGGTCTTCACTGTTAAGCCTTGAAAGCTTATCCTTAAACTCCAGATAATTCTTTAAAAGTTCATCGGTATATTTATCGATAAACTCCTTATCGCCCTTGTTGCCCGCATTTTCAAGGCTCTCTGCAAGCTTGGACAGCTCCAGAGCTCCTATGATCCTGAATGAACTCTTAAGAGCATGTACCTTGATAGTATAAAGCCTTATATCACCTGCTTCATAGGCATCATTTATAACTTTTGCATTGCCATCGATGGTATCCAGGAACATCTTGAGCGAGAAGATAAACTGCGATATTCCGCCGGAGTTCTTTATTCCTTCATCTACATTTATCTCCCTTACATCATAGATCCAGTTCAGCTCCTCGGGCATACTCTCAAGATCCGCCACAGCATCCGTCTGCTCGGGCTTGAACATGATCTCCTCCGGAAGATGCTTCATAATGGCCTTCTCCAGAGCCACACTGTCAATAGGCTTTGACAGGTATCCCGTAAATCCTTTTGATTTGTAGAACTCCTCACCGGCTGTAGCATTGGCAGTAAGCGCATAGACCGGAATATCCGGATCGGTCTCTCTTATATGCGCGACAGTCTCAATACCGTCCATTCCCGGCATCATATGATCCAGGAGCACAACATTGAACTTCGTGGTCTTCATCTTCTCAAGGCAGTCAGGACCGCTGGAAGCAGTGGTAACAAACATCTTGGTAGCCTTCAAAAGACCCTTTATGACATTGAGGTTCATCGGGTTATCATCAACTACCAGAATATCAGCATCCGGAGCCACAAACTTAGGTATGTAAGGTCCCTTAGCCGTAGAATCATCATGCTCCATAAAGATTCCGGTCGGTGTCGGATCTATGATCTTCTGATCCAGGCGCAAAATGAACTCAGAGCCCTCTCCGTAAACACTTTCACAGACAAGGGTTCCGCCCATCAGCTCGGTAAATCTTCTGGAAATATCAAGTCCAAGACCTGTTCCCTGAATTCCGCTGTTCTTCTGCTCATCCAGTCTCTCATAGGCGGTGAAGAGCTTGTCCATATCCTCTTCTTTTACGCCGATACCGGTATCTTTTACAGAGAACCTAAGCTTGGCAATGTCATCGTGGCGCTCATCCATGGAAACCGATAAAATAACGCCACCCTTCTGAGTATATTTTACCGCATTAGTAAGAAGATTAAGAACTATCTGCTTGATCTTTCCATCATCGCCATAGAGACGTTTTGGAATTAGTTCATCAACCACAACATCAAACATCAGCTCTTTTTCCGTACTCTTAACACGTATCATTGATACGATGGATCTTAGCTGCTCCTGAATATCGTATTCCTGCTCCACCAGATGCATCTTACCGGACTCGATCTTGGAAATATCCAGAAGGTCATTGATAAGGCCAAGAAGCGTCTCGGTGGCATTCCTGATATCAAGGGCATAGTTGATCATGGCCAGGAAATAGCCCTTTGGTACATCCTGCGCATTCTCACGAAGGATCATCTCATCCATACCCATGATGGTATTAATAGGTGTCCGGATCTCATGGGAGATGTTGGCAAGGAACCTGGTCTTGGCTGAATTAGCCCGCTCTGCATCGTCTTTTGCCTGCTTGATCTCATCATACTGCCTCCTGATGACAGTACTTTTCATGAACCTCCACACAAGAAGGCCTGTTAAAAGAGCCATCAGCGCCGTCGCCAGAAATCTGACAAACCAAAGATCAGTAAATCTGGCCTTTTTAGTAATGTTAACGCATTCTTCCAGGACAATATCCTTCTTGGAATGATCAAGTACCTGTATGTGCAGAATGTGATTACCGCTGCGCATTCCGGTATACTCAAGATCCTGAAGCTGGCTTCTCAGAGTAATGATCTGATCGTCTTCGTCACCTTCCATAAAGATCCTGATAGGAGGATCCGTCAAAGTATAATCAAGAACGGAAACAGCTATCTTGACACGTCCTCTGCCGGAAGGCAGGTTAAATCTGCCCTGGCTGTCCGGAAGTATCTTTTTATCTGCTATATATACTGACTTAACCTTGGCTTTTACAGCCATTTCCTCTTCGAAGAAGTGCTTGATGTTTACCTTGCACACTCCAAGCCTTCCGGAAATATACAGATTACCGTCTTTGTCCAGTTCACTGTGAGAATTGGATGTTGGTGTGCCTGTAAGTCCGTTTGACAGGGTATAAAGCTTGTAATCGGTTATATTATCACTGATCATCTCATTGGCATCTACCATGTAAATGCCTGCAGAGGAGATCACCCAGATATCGTCGCTCTCATCAAAAATAATGTCATAGTTGTTTTTATACGGGAAAGAGACCACTTCTGTTATGATGTCATCCTTCATATACTGAATGGAATTTGATGTGACCAGCCAGTACAGGTCTCTGGTCTCATCTTTTTTGATCTTCATGATGACATCGCTGGTAAGTCCGTCTTCTCTTCCAATCCTTCTGATACCTGCATCACTGATAACATAGATGCCATCGCCGTCTGTTCCGGCATAGATCTGTCCGTCCTTGCCCTCTTCAAGAGCCATAAATACAGTGTTTTTGATGGTAGGATCATCATTTACAACGCTTATGACCTCACCGTCTTTGATCCTGGCAAGTCCGATATTTGTTCCGGCTAAAATTGATCCGTCTTTTGCCTGTATCGTGCATCTTACCTCATCGCTGGGCATTCCGTTTTCTGTGGTGAATTTAGTTATCTCACCATCCTTTGAATAGCAAACAAGACCCAGGCCTTTTTCAAAGGTCGAGATCCACAGATTGTCATTATTATCCACCTTCAGACAGCGCACTCTTGCACCGCCTATATAGGCGGTCAGTTCATTGTCGATCAGATGATTGTCTTTTCCCAGAATAGAGAGTCCCTGGTTTGAGCCAACGTAAAGGTTTCCATTATAAAGACATGTCGTATTCACTACATCCCTGGGCAGATCTGTCTTCTGCGACATATCAATAAAGTTACTGGTGACGATCTTCATCACTCCCTGAGTAGAAGAAGCCACCCAGATATTTCCCTGATAGTCTGAAGTTGCCATCTCGATCCCGCTATCAATCGGAAGGTCTTTTACCAGATGGAAGCTGTCATTAAGGTCGAGATATCCCAACTGGTTAATAGATGAAACCCAGATCCTTTCGCAGTCATAGTTGAGCCAGTGCACACTGTTAAGTGGAGCAACAGATATATGCGCCATTTTCCCGGCACTCTCACCAAACTGTCCGTAATAAACTTCGCTTCCCTCAGTGCCTATATAAACGTATCCGTCCCTGGCAGGATCCGTCAGGATAGTTGATATCCTGTTTTCCATACCCAGCTGTTGCGAGCTGTAGCACTTATTTACAAGCTTGTCCTTAATACAGAAAACAGGGCCGTTCTTGGTCTGTCCATATATGACGCCCTCTGAATCCGCGGAAAGGCACAGCACCCTCTCCTCATTGATCCTGCTGTCGCTGATCTCGTGGATGGTCAGCCTGGAGTCTGCATAGCAAATGCCTGCTGTAGTTCCGATATAGACGTTTCCTTCGTTATCCTCAGCAAACACCCTGATCGACGATGACGGAAGACCTTCTTTATAGGTGATCCATGTCACTTTCTCGCCATCAAGCACGATTACGCCATTATCGTTGGTTCCGACCCAGATCCTGCCCTTGCTATCCTCAAACAGGCCTCTTCCGCTGGTAAGTCCTTCGGAAGAAGTTATCTTCTCAAATACAGTTCCGTCATAACGTATGATACCGCCATAACTGCCTATCCAGACATAGCCGTCTCTGGCTCCCAGAATGTAATTGGCATCAGAGGTAGGAAGGCCGTTTGTCGCATCATAAACCTGCGTGGCATATCCCACTGAACCGATCTGCCCCGATACCGCATAGCCTCCGCCGAGTTTCGGCATGCTTTCATTTTCTGTGCTCTCCTGCGAAGCGCTTTGCTCTGTGGCAAAAGACATAACAGAACCAGCGCACACAGTAAGCGCACAAACAATCACTCCTATAGAAGCCGCTATGAAGTTGTGGATTTGTCTCTTCTTCAACACGCCGCTCCTTTATAATTCTCTGTTATACTTCTTCAAAATAACCTTAACTTCAGGCAGGTTATCCATAAAGACCTCCACACACTTGGGGTCAAACTGGGTTCCTGAGCCCTCATTGATTATGGTAAGTGCCTTTTCCAAAGTAAAGGCAGGTTTATATACTCTTGCTGATGTAAGAGCATCAAAAACATCCGCTACAGCCATGATACGCGCCGAAAGCGGAATGACCTCTCCGTGAAGACCATCAGGATAACCGGTACCATCCCATCTCTCGTGATGGTACGCCGCCATATTTCTTGCTTCCTTTAGGTAGTTCTCGCCCTTTACAGTACTGATGGCGTCTTCCATGATTTTCTTTCCGGCAACTGTATGTGTCTTGATGATCTCATATTCCTCGTCTGTAAGTTTTCCCGGTTTATTAAGGACAGCATCCGGAATATTGATCTTGCCTATGTCATGAAGAGGCGCAGAACGAATAACGTCCGAGATGAACTTGGCATTTATCTTGGACGCGTAATAACCCTTTTTCTGCAGACCTTCAACAATGATCTTTACGTAAGCTGACGTCTTCTGAATGTGTGCACCGGTGTCGGAATCCCTGTTCTCAACCATATCCGCCATGGTTATGATAAGTCCATCCTGCATCTTGGCTGTAGTATCGGACAGCCTTCTGAGGTCCCTCATCTGTTCAGAGAGGTTTAAAGTCATGGTACATATGGAATCATAGAGCTGCTCGACTTCATCGTTTGTCTCAATCTCAAGCGCCCTTATGCTTCGTACGTTCTGATCCAGCTGCTCCTGCTCGTAACCCAGATTTGAGAAATCATCGACGCATTTAGCCATACTCCTTATGGGATAGACCATTGTTACATTGGTTACCCAAAGATTATGTGCAATTACCAGAATAAAGAAGCCCAGCAGGATAAAGAGTGCTTTTGTAGAAAAGCTCTTCATATACTCCTGCATATTTGTTATGGAAACATCAGCTACTCCGTAACATACTACACGCCCTGTATTATCCTTTATCGGATAAAAAATAGAGCGCGTCCAGTGGTTGATGCTGCCGTGTTCAAGAGGTTCAACATTCTCGCCCGCCAGAAAATTCGGCAGATGCTCCTGAAATCCCTCTTCATATTCAATCTTGACCGGTATAGTCTCTGCACCGTCTCCGTCAAGATTAAATATCCGTCGTCCAGCGTCTTTTTCAAATTTTACAAAGAACATTGTCTCAACAGCCTGTGAAGAGTTCTTTATCTTGCGCAAAAGTTCCTGCGTCTCAAGATACCCTTCTGCACCTTCTCCGGCCGCTATATAGTCATTGATCTTTTCAGGGTCGATAAGATCAGCCGAAAGCCTCAGTACATTGAGGGCATCAACAGTCTTTTCTTCCTTGGTATTGTTAAAGTAAAGGCCAAATCCAATCCACCCGGTGACAGCTATCAAAAGAAGCGATGTAGAGATAACAATGGCCGTCGTCCTGTTGCCCATGCTTTTTCTGCCGTCTTTTCCCCAGCGCTTAAGCTCATCTATCTCCTCAGAGGAAAGAGATTTCTGCTTCCAGTTGCCACTCTCGATCCTGTCGTGAACGCTGTCTGGCAAAAGCAACAGAATCAGCGCTGTCACAAAGGCAGATATACCCTTATCAAGTACGTTCACGAGAATTGTATAGCTATAATAAGCAATGAAAAGATTCCCCCCGATAGATGCAGCAAAAAGCTCAGTGGCTTCTGAATTTCTGGCCATCGTCGCACCATCAAGAAGGTTCCAGTTTAACAGTGTTATCACTGTGCCTGAAACAAATGCAACAGATACAATATAGATTAGGATCCTTGAGATTTTTTTGAAAGAATACTTCCAGATATACCACACTGTAAAAATGGCGATCAGTGCATTGAGAAAGCCGAAATAAATAGCATTTTTGTCAAAAATGCCACATATAGCACTGGTCATAACCCCGGATAATATACCGGGGAAAAGACCTCCTACAGCCGATACTGCGATAGTACCGAGCGTATCGAAAAACATGGGCATACCCAGTTTTCCCATGAAAAAAGCAAGCAAAACATTGACCGTTATAGCGATCAATGAAAGCAGGATTCTGGTTCGGGCTCCGCCTTTTGTTGAACTGGGATACTTATAATCAGCCATGGGTCACCATTCGCGAAATCAGTAATACGATAAAGCGCACGTCTATTATCATTTTACCACAACCGCCGCTTCTATACCGCTCCAATCGAAATTTCTTAATAGTTTTTCTAAATTTTTAACCTTTTTTTCATCTTCAGGCGGCAATTTGTACTCCTTTAGGTCAGAAAGCACCATTTCAACCGCATCGTAATCCATTTGCGGAGCAAATTCCGCTATAGCACCATATGCATTTTTCAGATCTGAAGAGGATATTACAGGCTTATCACTGGCAGCACTCTGTTCGATGTCATTTACATCTTCTATGGGTGCCAGTTTAGCCTTGAAAGAGCTGCAGAGCTCAAGAAGTCCCGGCGTTTTGTTACGGATCTTGTCCTCGTCATGTGCGTCTCCCGCGTGTTCGAGTTCCTCCGCCAGCTTCGAAAGCTCTTTTGCCCCCATTATCCTTGCCGTGCTCTTGAGTGAATGTACCTTGATGGTGTAATTCTCGATATCTCCGTTGTCAAAAGAATCCCTGATCTCCCGGATCCTGTTTTCAAGGGTGTCAAAAAATGTCCTGATAAACTTGATGTACTGCTGAGGTTTCCCGCAGTTCTTTATACCCTCATCAGGATCAATATCCTCCACCTCATTGATCCACTTCAAATACTCAGGTAATTCCATTGCTCTATCCTCTCGGTTTAAAACTTTAAATACAAATACTATGATAGAACATTTTCACGATAAATGCTAATGCTGAACGGTAACAGCCTTAGAACTCAAGCTCTTTTTTCCTGAAAATGAGCATAGTCAGTCCGAGAGCTCCGAAAATGTAGACCAGTATCATCATGAGCATGTATCCAAGGCCGCCGGCGAAATCGCCCATAATGAAGTCCGAGCATGCAACAGACATCATACCTGAGACATAATACCTTTCCGCATGGTACTTGGCGAGGTTGGTAAGCTGCAGGATCAGCTCAAGCGAGACAGGTATTATGATCTGAAATGTAAGGTACGCAAACAGACCTACCGCTGCGTTTTCGGAGACGAAATAAAAAACAGCTGCTATTGTAACATAGGCGATTGTCTCGAGAAAGCTGGCTATAAATAATACGAACATGAATCTGTACTCAATGGGTAAAAATGTCACTCCAAATACAGCTTTAAGTATAAAAACATAAGCAACAGTGATCAGCTCCATCAGAATAGTAAGAAGACAAAGATCCAGAAATTTTCCGAAAACAAATTTATCTCTCGACAGCCCCCTTCCTATTACCCCTATCATGACCATGGATTTGAACTCATCTGCATATATGCCAAGCAGTGCAGCAAATCCAATGATCGTGGCGGCAAATGAATGCAGTCCCACAAGCTTACCTAGCACACCGAAGTCTCTGTCAGGACTTTTATCAATATTCAATGAAATGCTTATCGCTTCGTATATGAACCATGCGGCCAGAAGTACCCAGGGGAGTATTTTTACGAGTACACGTTTTAAATCAGCTTCAAGCAGTCTTCTCATAGATCCATCTCCCTTCTGTCAAATATTGCGATATTTATGACGACAACAACAGCCAGATAAAAAAGTGCCGGTATGATCGTGTATCCGATGTTTCCTGCCTGAAAATCAGCGAAGGACGAATCCAAAAGTCCCATATAGCTCATGTCGTAAATCGGGACTTTAAATCTGTCCTGGACAACCTTTAGCAGACCTGAGCCGACAGCTCCCGCAAGAACCAGTACCAGCATGCCTCCGGCTGCGCTCATGGTCAGGAAAAGAAACAACGATGCAAGCGCCATTATTCCCAGACCTCTTATGATGCAGTACACGCAAAACAGAAGCAGAAACGCATTCTGTTTGGGTGATACCGGGAGGTTTGATAAAGTGTCTTTTGTTACTGCTGCAGCATACAGAATAAGATATGTTCCGCAGTACAGGAAAAATGAATCTTTAAGTTTGGAGAACACTATGTTTTTGCGCTCCATTCCCATTCCGATCATGCTTATCATTATCCCGCTCTTTATCTCATCAGAATAAACAGAAAGAAAGATCGGGATACTAATGAATATAAGACCTATGTTTCCAAACAGTGTCTTGTACAACTCCATCTGGGCAGCGGATGTATCAGCAGCATCCTTAAGGAGAATAAACAGTGCCAGTATCAGCACGACCACATACATCGACGGTTTGGCTATTATTCTTTTTAAATCTGCTCGCATTAGTCTATTCATTGATTTGAACCTCCGATCAGTCGGAAATAAACATCCTCAAGAGAAGACTTCTCTGTGATCTCACGCATGATCTTTATACCGTTCTCTTCCAGTATCTTCTTGGCCCTTTCAATGTCATCTACTGCAATCTCAACTGCCGGCTGATTCTCCTGAAGATCCTGCTGCGTGATCTCTTTTACCACATAACCTTCATTGACGATTCCGAATCTGTCCGCTGTGTGCTCAAGTTCACCAAGGATGTGAGATGAAATGATAACTGTCATGCCATGCTCGTCCCTGAGCTTTTTTACCAGGTTACGGATATCGGCAATACCCTGCGGATCCAGACCGTTTGTAGGTTCATCCAATATAAGGATATCGGGATTTCCAAGAATAGCATTTGCTATTCCAAGTCTCTGCTGCATACCAAGGGAGAAGGACTTAACAGGCTTCTTGACGCCTTTAAGACCAACCACTTCAAGAACCCTTGCAATCTCCTGCCTGCGTTCTTTTCTGGGGATGCCCTTTACAGTTGCAAAGTACTTAAGGTTATTTTCCGCATTAAGATAATTGTAGAATCTGCATCCAACAAGAAAACCGATCTTACTCCTGTTCTTTAGAAGTTCCTTCTTGTTTGTTGAACCTACAATTGATACGTTTCCGGAGTTTACCTCGGACAGGCCCAGGATCATCTTAAAGATCGTGGTCTTACCTGCGCCGTTCCTGCCCACAAGGCCGTAGATATCACCCTTGTTCACCTGCATATTTACATTTTTAAGCACTTCGTGCTTGCCATAGGATTTATTTACATTTTCAAGTTTAATAACCGCTTCGCTCATTTTATTCCCTCCCTGTCACCAAACTTTGATCCTTTTTTCAGGATCAAGGTACATGCCATCACCTTCTACAACTCCATATGTTTCGTAAAACTCATCAAACTGCTGAACTCCTACATTTATCCTGTAGAAAGCAAGCGGATGAGGGTCGCTGGCGAAATAGTTCTTTTCCGCATCCAAAGGAATGTTAACCCTCCAAAGCCTTGCATAGGAACTGAAGAACAGATCGTAGTCAAAATCGGGAACCTTGGATGCCAGATAGAGAGCCGCCTTCAGGCCTCCCATATCTGCAGTAGCTTCTCCGGTGAGGTTTGAACCATTATACAAGCCGGATCCCGGGTAAGGTGTAAAGGTTGAATAATATGAAGCCACCTTGTCGTTGAGATCGCTAAATGCCACCTGATCCTTATAGGGCATCCAGGAGTTCTTTAAACCGTTCTTGTCATAAAGAGCTCCGTTTCTGTCAAAGCCGTGGGTGATCTCGTGTCCGACTATGACACTGAGACCGGCCAGCTTCTCCTCATAGGTCATATCAGGGGAATAACTGCAGGGTTCGCATATTCCGGCACAGATATATATTCCGTTGGTTGCCGGATTATAAAATGCGTTAGTCATGGTGGTGGATCCATCAGATACGATCGGATCCCAGTAATCTCTGTTAAATTGCTGCCCGGAGAGGAAAGCTGTGTGATACATTTGGTATCTTTCCATCGCATAATAGGCATCCAAAAAGCTTCCGCCCTCTTCCTTAGATTTGAACGGAGCCTTGCTGTAATCAAGCACCTCAAAACTCTGATACGCTATATGTATCCCTATGTTATTGAGCTTATCAAGGCATGCTGCCTTACCCTCGTCAGAAAGCCAGGGCTCCTCTGCAAAGATAACGTTATATGCATCGATGATGTCTTTTGTCAGCCCCGTCAGTTCCGCTGTGGTTGCGTCATCAAAATAGTTCTCTACATAAGTCTTATTAAGAGCTCCCAGCATTGCAGTACGACTTATATAGAATTCAAACTGTAACGAATCTTCTTTCTGCTGCTCTGACTGGCCGATGTCCATGGGCTGCGAGCTCCTGGACTTTGACAATTCGTCCAGCTTTTCAAACGTTGTTCTGTCAAGGTACATCGCACTGTTAAGGCAATAATTGACTACCATATAATCTTTGATCTTTTCAAGGTATCTCTTATTGCAAAGTCTGCTCAGCCTCTTAGTATAAAACTCGGGAACAACGATATATTCGGCATCAATAAATCCCCAGGCATCCAAAAGCTCTATTAGCGGGAAATCTCCTGCAATCTTCGCTGCTTCATCCCTGGTCTTTGTGCCCTCCTCCAGGTCTTCCAACTCCATAGACACAGTTGAGGATGCAACCTTTTTCTCCCACTTAAGGCAGTTCTTAAAGGTATTTTTCGCATCCTTCTGCGTATATCCAAGCTGCTCTAACATGTACAGAACCTTATTCTCTACTGATTCGTACATTTCAAGAGTCGATGGAGCGTTCAGTTTGTCATAATAAGTCTGTCCGTTGTCGGCCTGAAGTGAAAGCTTCGGAACATCGATATATGTGAGATTGATATCAGGATACTGTTCGATATGATATGAATCCATTACATCTACGCTGATAGGTGCCAGCGCCAATGGATTCCTTTCAAGATCACCAAAGAAAGCATACAGTTCATCCATGCTGCTTATGGATTCAATATCTGCTATATAGGGCTTTAGAGGTTCTACTCCCTGACTGTTTCTATAATCCCAGTCTGAAGAAAGCGCATAGTACTTTCTCAGCACCTCCGCTTCTTCACCGGGAATTGATTCGTCTGTAACGGCTTTTTTCATCTTTTCAAGAACTCTGTCAGAGACGTCCTGAAATACGCCGTAGTACTGGTCGCCAATCTCCTGCTTCCAGGCCTTATTTTTTGCCGCCGCAAAATCATCCTGCAGGCGATACTCAACATCTGCCTTTACTGAACCGGAGATATTGGAGTCCACCCACCCCTTGTTCAGCGCAGCATCCAGCTTGTCCTTAAAACTGCTTCCCGCAGCCTCCGGCGAGCCCGCAGAACACGCCGTCAGGACAAAGGCCATAGCCAGCGAAAGCACTACCGTCGTTGGTCTTCTTTTCATTAGTCCTACTCCTCTCGTCACCATGTTTATCAGAACTCATTATTCCTCACACTTACCATTATAAAACAGATTTGTGCACGACATTTCCTAAAAAAATATAAAAAAAGAGCCTCCGCTTGATGCGGAGGCTCAAACACTTACATGTCGGTTATCCTTCGATTGCTATCAGATTCTTTTCCGGAATCTTTTTATCCATGGCCTTTTTAGGAATTGTCAGGTTAAGAACGCCATGTCTGTAGTTGGCTTCAATATCGCCCTTCTCAACGTTTTCACCTACATAGAAGCTCCTGGTCATGGATCCGGCATACCTCTCCTGACGGATCAGTTTGCCCTTCTTGTCCTCATCCCTGTCAAGGTTCTTGGATGCGTTGATCGTGATGTAGCCGTCATTGAGTTCTACTGTGATGTCCTCTTTCTTGAATCCCGGAAGATCGATTGAGACCTCGTAGTTGTCGTCCTTTTCACGGATATCGGTCTTCATCATCCTTGATGCCTTTCTTCCGTAGAGCTTACGCTCCATGTCCCTGTTCATGTCGTCGAATTCCTTCATATAAGGGAATCCAAACAGATCGTCTATGAAATTCTCTTCAAAAATACTAGGTGCTAACATAATGCTTACCTCCTTTGCACAAAAACAATTGGTTAACTGTTATTGAGCAATGGGACGGAGGGTTTGGATCTTAGGAAAGTTAAGTCCTAACGGTCTTCTCTGTTCCT
>JAEEGF011060570.1_pt1 | contig 19295 bp, 14 predicted proteins | sample 9134171 | NCBI WGS metagenome assembly JAEEGF01 (sample SAMN16246542, study PRJNA631951) | gut metagenome | biome: gut microbiome; feature: rumen; material: AP-attached | host: Bos | place: Iran: Karaj | collected 2018-10
ACGCGTTGGCAAGTGCCAGCCATCAGGGCACGCATCCATTGCAGATTCCCATTTGTAAAGGCGACCGTATTTAATGCAGCTATTCGGATTTTCTTCATGGCAGAAGCTTTCAGGCAATTCATAATTCAAGTTTTCGGCCATCCAAATCTGCGAACCGATTTTCACCGTCTTGTAAACTTGACCGTCACGCGAATCCGTCATCAATCCGTAAACAAACACATCATATTCATCATCGGAAACGCCATGAGTACCACCGCATGCCACAAACGTCGCCAACGCAAAAAGCCACAAGAAAATTAAAACGGGAGTACATTTATGCATAACGCGACCTCATAGCTCATACCTCAAAGCACCGTAGGTGCGACCCCATAGCTCATAGCCCATCCCCCTTAATCCTTCACGCAGCGGACGGTGAATGCATAATGCTTTTCAATACCGCTAAATTGAATACCTTTGCCATTGTAATTATTCGAATGTTGGAGAGACATGTGATACGCCTTGTCTGTACTACTTTCTATAGAACTCCAATAATTTACCGGTGGGTTGCAAAATCCGCTTGTGCCATCATATTCCATATTGCAACTCGGGTATGCAGAAAAGCCATAATCATCCGTTCCTTCCGCCACCCAATCAAAACCTTTTTCCCATTTCTTGGCAGACATGAGTTTTGATGCCGCATCATATTCGCCACCAGCCGTAGCCACCAAGTTCTTCCATTCTGTCAGAGTCGGCAAATGAAAACCTTCAGGACAAACTCCACGAACCGGGAAATTCGGGGGACAAGACGTTCCTGAACCACATCCCTTACCATTTGCACTAAAAGCACCCACACTGTCCATTGCCGAAGCCCAAGTGTAAAAACGGCCATACAGTTCGCAATATTGAGTAGAGTCATGATAGCAAAAACTACCTGCAGTCTTGTAATTGAGATTTTCGGCCATCCAAACTTGGTTGCCAATTTTAGTTGTTCTATACGTCTTACCATCACGGGCATCAACAACAGAATCCATAATGGTCGCTTTTTCAATTCCTTCCGTATTTTTCTGCAATTCAACAGGGAATGCATTTTCCCGTGCAGACTCATCCTTCACGCAACGAATCGGTATATCATTACGTTTACGTACGTAATCAATCCCCACTTCTTTTTTTTCTTTCGAATAAACTTCAAGACGTATTCCATAAGCATAATCATCATCACTATCATTGTCGGAACTCCAAAAAGCTGCAGTTTTTCCGCATATACTCTCAGAGCCATCTTCAGCACATATTATTTCATAATCATTAGCAACCATGGAGAATCCATTACCAGATGTCGATTCAAGAACATCAAACACCGCATTTTCACCACCTAAAACAGAAATCAGAGTATTCCATTCGGTCGTATCCGGCAAATGCCAACCAATGGGGCAAATTCCACGCACGATTCCCGTCCTGTTCTTTTGAGTGTACGCATCCCCCATCGCAGTTTTCCATGTATAATATCCAATATTTCGGCAATAGAATCTCATGCAATTATCATCGTATTCGGCCTTATAAGCCAAATCCTCCGCCATCCAAGTCTGTTTACCATAAGTCACAATCTTGTAAACATTTCCATCGCGAACATCAACCATTTGATTACTCGTTTCGCCGATAGGCAGAGTTTTCTTTCCGATAAATTCATTTTTAGTTAAAGAATCATCTTTAACGCAGCGAACAGAATACTTATTGCCCTTATTTTCTCCAAGCAAGAACGCTTCATCACTTTCGCTTCTTAATCCCATGAAATACGCTAGGCTATCATTGTAATAATCAGAACTCCAGAAAAAAGCTTCTCCAACGGAACTAAACTCCCCATTATCTTTTTCATACCCACTTTGAAGTGCAGAAAAGCCAGAAGCATTCGTCGCCCTATTATGCCCATACGAGTCCATTCCCCAATTTTTCGGTAACTTAAGCGCTATGGCCGCAGTAACTTTCCCACCAAGAGCAGAAAAAAGCTCATGCCAATCCGATTGTGTCGGCAAATGCCATCCCTCAGGGCAAGATTCAAGCGCAGCCTTCCAAGCATAGAGACGGCCATTTTTATAGCAATTACTTACAAAGTTGTCATAGCATGTACTATTCGCCATTTCATAATTCAAGTTCTCAGCCATCCAGGTTTGAGAACCGATCGCTACGGTCTTATAAATTTGACCATCACGTGGGTCCATCATGTGCATACCGGAATCCGCTGTAGAATCAGCAGATTCATTACTAGACGTTGCATTTACTTCATAAGATTCAGGTTTCGTACCGCCACAAGCGACAAGAATTAAGAACAAAATTGCACTAACAATAGAAAAAAAACTTTTATTCATATTCCACACCTATCTAATCAGAATCTTTAACGCAACGGACTGAACGCCCATAGTAATTGAAATTTCTGTTAAAGTAAATCGTATAGCTATAGGATGCCACTAGGTATATGTAATACGCATCACGATCTTTTACTGAAGCAGTCCAGAATTCAGCCTTTCTTCCTTCGGAACCAAATTCGTGATTATAACCCCAACCATCAACAGGAAGTACTGAAAAACCATAATCATCTGAGCCATTACCATTCGCCCAGCACCAGTTTTTGCATGTTTCCCAACCGCTTTTAGATTTCAAAAATTTACTGGCCGTAAGGCGTCCACCCACTGAAGCAAATAAAGTATTCCATTCGGTTGTATCAGGCAGATGCCAGCCTGCAGGGCACGCTTTCACAGCATCATTCCATGTGTAAAAACGGCCATATTTAGAGCAGTTGTGGTAATCATTTTTGTAGCAACGGCTGTCATTTGTTTCATAGTTCAGGTTTTGAGCCATCCAAGTCTGTGAACCAATTTTTACGGTTTTGTAAACTTGACCATCACGATCGTCAATAAGAGAATCCTTAACGACGCTCGACACAGGAACCATTGCAGAATAGGTTTTATTTTGCAGAGGCTTATTCTTTATGCAACGAACAGAGATTGCATTGCGATCACTTCCAGACATATAAAAAGCACGTTTGGTACCACTTTCCATCGTTAAAAAGGAATTACTGAAACTGGGATCCACATCAACAGACCAAAAATAAGCGCTCGTTCCCACACCCTTATGAGTATTCGGTCTATTAAATACCTCAGAATAATAATTGGATTGACCCGCGGGCAATGCAGAAAAACCATATTCATCCGTACCGTTTCCATTGCCAAGCCAGCCCTCTTTGGACTTGAGCTTTTCTCCCGCCCCTATGAATCCATCATACTTTCGACGTTCCACCCCAAGCGTTGCAAACAAGGTATTCCATTCATCTTCAGTCGGCAAATGCCAATCCGCAGGGCAAGCGTTATACGCCTCGCCCCATTCATAAAGGCGACCATATTTTGCACAACTATCCGGGTCTTTATGACAAGTACTGAATTGTGTTTTATACTTGAGATTTTCCGCCATCCAGGTCTGTTCCCCAATCGTCACGGTCCTATACGTTTGTCCGTCACGGGAATCTTTGAGTGTTCCATAATTTATTCCGCGACCATCATTTTTTGCTACCGTTGGTTGAGCTGATGGTTTACTCTCTCGTTTTTCTTCTTTCGTTTGGAGTGCGCCGAGGTCTCTACTTTCAACTTCATCCTGAATGCAGCGGACCGATAATCCATCATTTTTATAATCGCTCCCGGAACAGTAACTAACATCGGCTTTTTCCTTTTCTGCACTAAGACTCATATAGTTCGGAGCACTCTTGTAGTAACCCGTAGAGCTCCAGAACATTGCCGATTCACCTACACCCTTGCCGCCATCCTTATTCCATCGTCCCGCTGGAAGTGCAGAAAAGCCAAAATAATCATAACCATTTCCACCACTGCTACAAACCCTTTCAAAAAATCTATGACCATAGCCGCACTTAGTCCAACCAGTCTCAGACTTCAAAGCCACCCCTGATGACGTTCCTTTCTCTACCGTTTCCAATAAAGTCATCCATTCCGTTTCCGTTGGTATATGCCACCCCTTAGGGCAAACGCCACGTAACGGGAACTTCGGAGGACAAGGTTTGCAATAGCCGCAATCTTCATCATCATCTTTATACAAGCGAACGCTATCTAACGCAGCCGTCCACAAATAAAGGCGTCCGTATTTGGTACAGTTGCTATCCGCATTGTTATAGCAAAAACTATTCGGAGATTTGAATCTCAAATTTTCAGCCATCCAGTTCTGCTTGCCAATCTTCACCGTCTTATAAGTTTGTCCATCACGATGATCAACGAGCGTCCCTATAGCAATATCTTTGATGCAACGCACCGACGCTCCAACTTTTGACAATTCCACTATCATTTTTGTTCTAGGGCTATAGTAGTTGAAAAATACTCCATTTGTAGCAGATATCCAGAACAAAGAATATAAGCCTTCACGGCTATAGCTTCCATCACTGAACCTAATGCCAGCAGGAAGCACAGAGAAACCCACATCATCATCGGCTTTGGCACTATCCCCAAACCATCCCATCGATTTTTTAAGGCGCTTGCCCGCCAAAGAATCCCCTCCTACGGCATCAATCAACCGCTCCCACTCCCATTGAGATGGCAAATGCCAACCCACAGGGCACAAACCTTGTTCCGCATTTAAAGAAGAAGAATCCTTCATCGCATCCGATGTGTAGAGTCGTCCATATTTTTCGCAATTTTCGGCTTTATCGCCAAAGCAATAACTATCGGACGTTTTATATTTCAAGTTTTCAGCCATCCAAGTCCAAGAACCAACCTTTAACGTCTTGTAAGTTCGCCCGTCACGAGAATCAACCATAGTTCCAGATTCCGTGACTACAGATACATCAGCATCAACGCTCGTTTCTTGCGAAGACGAAGAAGACGTTGCCATAGCGGAAGAACTTGAAGACAACTTAACACCCTTTAAGCAACGGACTGATCGCGCAATGGCATACGAATCAAATCCTAATTTTGCACCATTGCTATAATAATTCAAAAACATTCCATACGCACCTTTTTCGGGATCATCCGTAGAGCTCCAAAAAGAGGCATATTCATTGGGGGGACTTTGAGAATCTAATTCATACCTAAAGCCAACAGGAAGTGCAGAGAATCCATATTCATCCGTCCCATTTCCTCCATTCCGCCAACCTTCTGTAAATTTAAGTACCTTCCCAGCAGATTCGATTCCACCGACTGTTGCAAACAAAGTATTCCACTCTGTAGTATCCGGCAAAAGCCACCCCACAGGGCAAGCCTCCACAGCAGTACTCCAAGGATAAAGGCGTCCGTACCGCAAGCAGTTGGTAGTACGATTATCATAACAATAGCTAGTCTCTGATTTAAGCGTAACTTTTTTAGACCTTTTATTACGTATATTCTTAGATTTATGCGATCCATTCGTCAAAAAACCAGAAAAATCAGAATCAATACTGTAAACTTCATCACGCGTTTCGTAATTCAGATTTTCCGCCATCCACACTTGATCGCCAATTTTCACGGTCTTGTAAATTTGCCCATCACGCGGATCCTTCATGGTGCCGTATTTTTCCGCAGACAAATTCTTCGCAAAAGAGCTTGAAGCAAGAACCGCAAGCAAGAAGAGAACAGATAAGGAAGAAAAATGTTTATTAGTCATTGGTCAATAGTCATTAGTAAACAGTGGTTAGTGGTTGGTGGTTAGTAAACAGTAGGAAGTTCTCTGAGCCTGCCCCGGACTTGTTCCGGGGTCATCCTGAAGGCGTCAGCCGATAGGATCCAGTAAAGTCTTGAATAGCAATAAAAAAGTAACTGTAGGTGCGACCCCATAGCTCATAGTCCATCCCCCTTAATCCTTCACGCAGCGAACTGTGTACATATTTCTTTTATCGTCATTGGTAATATTTGTATGTTCATTACAGCAAATGTTCATGACTGAAGCACTATCCGCTTTTACACTCGTAGAATTCCAGAATCCAGCACAAAAACCATTCATATAAAAGCCTTCTTCTACATTCCAATTCCCTATAGGACGTACCGCAAAGCCATAGTCATCCGTACCATTCCCTTCGACATCATTGCAATAATCACACCAGCCAATTGTAGTTCCGTCTGTTTTACCTGCTAAATCTGTAGTTTTGAGTACTTTACTTGCGATTAAACGCCCACCAACCGCAGAAACCAACATATTCCAATCCTTGTCCGTCGGCAAATGCCAGCCACTCGGGCATGCCTTCAACGCCGCAGACCACGTATAAATTCGATCTGATTCAGCACAGTTTTGGCTATCGTCGTATTCATTTTGGCATTTACTATTTTTAGTCTTATACCTTATATTTTCAGCCATCCAAGTTTGGCTACCAATTTTCACGGTCTTGTACGTTTTTTTGTCTCGCGGATCTTTAAAGGTTCCCCGGACAACATTCGAAGGTGGAACAAAAGAAGAAGCCCCATTCGCTCCATTCTTTTGTTCATCATCTTTGATACAGCGAATGCTATACGCATTGAACGAGAAATTATTTTGCAAAATTATGCTATCGTTACAGCTAGGCACACATACAGCCGTATCAGACGAACCGTCCATTTCTATAGAATGGAAGCACGTCGTAAAACCGATTTTTTCGTCATAGTCATGATAATTCATTCTATAGCCAGCGGGGAGTGCCGAAAAACCAAAATCATCCCTGCCGAATCCATTTTCAAAGCGCCCCTTTTGGCGTTCACAATAATGCCAATCGCTTGAAGCCTTCAGCATTTTGCCAGCCACAGCTTCACCGCCCACAGCGTTAATCAGAGTTTCCCAGTCGGCCTTTCGGGGCAATCGCCAACCCGCAGGGCAAGCATTTAACAGCGAACGCCAATCATAAAGTTGTCCGTATTTTTCGCAACTGCTAGAATCGCCATAACAAAAACTGGACTGCGTTTTATAATTGAGATTTTCAGCCATCCAAGTCTGCTTGCCGATTTTTACTGTTTTGTACGTGCGACCATCGCGAGAATCTTTCATGGTTTGCGCTTTTTGCGGTTGTTGCTTATCGCTCGGCAATTTATCTTTCACGCAGCGCACGTTAAAGCTAAATTTTTTGAGTTTATGAATTAAATTATTCTCATAGTTCTTGAATTCATGAAACATATCATACTCATAAAATTTACTATGCAAATTTACAGCAAACGAGCTATCTTTATTGATTTCCGTAGCACTCCAAAAATACGCACTGCTACCATTTTCTCTATACCTGTCTTCATCGCGAACATAATACCCTGTAGGGAATGCCGAGAATCCAAAAACATCTAACCCATTAGCACCTCTATCCCAACCTTTTCTAGAATTTAAAGTTTGTTCTACAGAAACATTCGCACCCGCCATCCTCATTAGATTTACCCAATCCGTTTCCGTTGGCAAACGCCACCCCACAGGGCACGCCTCTTTCGCCTCATTCCACATATAAAGACGACCGTACTTCATACATAAGCTTTCATAATTTTTATAGCACACACTATATTCCGTGTCGTAATTCAGATTTTCCGCCATCCATATTTTATCGCCAATATCTACAGTCTTATAAATTTGTCCATCACGGGAATCAACGAGGTTGTTCTCGTCAGAGGGGAGTTCTTTTTGGCTTTGCGCTGTACGGGCAACGTCATCATCCTTGATGCAACGAACACTATAGCCGTAATTATCTTTTTTGTCGGAATACTGGGAAAAGGCACTCCCATGATAACGGCTCAAATACATTCCACGATAAGCGTTAACTAGGCCCAACTCTGTAGAACTCCAAAAAGAGGCACTTTCACCTTGGTCTTCAAATCTCAATTTATTTTTGTAATCAATTTTCAACTCTCCTGCCGGGAGAGCCGTGAATCCAAAAACATCTCGCCCATCACCTTGTTTTTTCCAACCCGACGAAGATTTAAGCGCCATGCCAGCCGAATCCACCCCTCCTGCTGCAGAAATAAGGATACTCCATTCAGCTTGTTCAGGCAAACGCCAACCAGCAGGGCATGCATTCATCGCCGCTTTCCACGTATAAAAGCGACCGTATTTCGCACAGCTGTCAGCACCATTCTCATCGCAATAACTCCCCTCCGTTTCAAAATTCATGTTTTCTGCCATCCAAGTTTGGTTGCCGATTTTCACGGTCTTGTACGTACGGCCATCGCGTGAATCCGTTACAGAATCTTTAATCACCGAAGCTGCAGATTCTTTTAAAGACGAATCCAAAAACACGGGAGAATGTTGTACACAACGAACCGATTGCCAACGCCTCCTATACTCGCCATCAAGCTTTGCATGGTCGTCAAAATAACGCAAATTCATGCTGAAAAACTCATACGAAGAAGAAGCATCTCTCCCCTTATCTTCCGACGAGCTCCAAAAACCAGCATAGGATTCACGATTTGCATAAAGGCCGTTTTCATATCGGATTCCAGCAGGCAGAGCCGAAAAGCCAACATCGTCAGAGCCATTTCCGCCATAAAGCCAACCCTTTTTCGACTTCAGGCTTTTGCCAGCATGTTTGGAACCGCCAGCAAGCGAAATAAGTTCTGCCCATTCGGCTTCCGTCGGCAAACGCCACCCTGCAGGGCACACGTCCACCACAGTTTTCCCTAAATAGAGACGCCCATACTTCACGCAGTTGATAGCTTTATCATCAAAGCAATAGCTATTTTCCGATTCGTAGTTGAGATTTTCGGCCATCCAATTCAGGTTTCCAATCCGCACCGTTTTATAAGACTGACCATCACGAGAATCGACAAGTTTTCCGCTCGGAGACAAATTCTTAGCAAAACCGCAAAGGATAAAACAAGTTAGAACAAGCAAGCAAACAACTGTCAATAAATTATTTCTTTTATTCATAATACCAAGCTCCAAATCATTAATGATTTCAGTCCTTTATGCAGCGAACATAAAAACCATCATACAAATTGGCTTTAGAAAAGTAAGCTCCTGCGTCATCAAAACGAAATTTCACTACATTTTCATACGAAGTAGGCTCTTTCGCAGCCCAAAAAGTCACGTTTTCGCCTTCCAATTGAAACCCTCTCCAGGTTCGCCACATTCCTGCAGGAAGCACCGAGAAACCATAGTCATCTGTACCCGTAACACTTACCGGATTATCTAGCTTTTTCTTTTCCCAATACCCTTTACGGTCAACAACATCAATTTCATCAATTCTCTTGCTAGACTGAATCCAGCCGTTTTTCGCCTTAAGAAACTTACCGGCCATTGCATAATCTCCACGTTCATCTAAAATACCCCCTACCGCGACAAACAGGACTTCCCATTCAGATTTTGTCGGAACATGCCAGCCTAGAGGACAAACGCCACGCACAGGATACCGAGGTGTGCATTTTTCTCTATATCCACATCCTTTTCCATTCGAAGAAAAACGCCCTGCACTATCCATCACATCAATCAATTTGTAAAGTTGACCGTATTTAGTGCAGTTGCTATCAGCCTCGTTGTAACAGAAGCTGCTATCTGTTTTGAAATTCAAGTTTTCCGCCATCCAGGTCTGCGAACCAATTTGCACGGTCCTATAAGTTTGTCCATCGCGGGAATCAGTGAGGAGATTACCGACGACAGCGTTCCCCTCTCGTCTTTCGTCTCTAGTCTCTCGTCTGATATTCCCCTTAACGCAGCGTACAGAAAAACCGTTCTTTTTATCGCTGCTATTCAAATCTGCACGGTCATTGAAGTTTTGCAAATACAAGCCATACGCCTCTTTTTCACTTTCTTCCGATGCGCTCCAAAAGATTGCGTAACGGCCTGGATCGTTGTAAGTTCCGTCTTCAAATCGCACACCTGCAGGATTCGCCGAAAATCCAAAAACATTCGTACCGCGATTCGGTTTTTGCCAACTGCTTACGGACTTTAACATCTTGCCCGCCAAAGGTTGCCCACCAACGATATCCAGAAGATAAGTCCAATCCGCTTCCGTCGGCAAACGCCATCCCGCAGGGCACGCATTCATAGCCGCTTTCCACGTATAAAGACGACCATACCTAATACAATGAATAGCCTTGTCGCCATTGCAAAAACTATCATCCGTCTTAAAGCTCAAATTCTCCGCCATCCACGTCTGCGAACCGATTTGAACAGTCTTATAAACCCAGCCGTCGCGCATGTCAGTCATGGAATCGAAATTATGGTTATTTTCGAGATCCCAGTCATCTGCAAAACATGATGGCACCAAAACAGCGAACATCAAGACACAAATAAAAAAGGGTATAGAGAAATTTTTAGAGGTGACCATAAGCAACTTCTTTGTTTATAAATAAGAATACAAATTGTTTTGCACAAAGATACAAATACTCCTTGTACAAAATTGAAACTTTTCATTTACGATTTAGAGAAGAAATTCGTTCAAGGCGATACGAATTTGCCCTATCAATCCTTCACGCAGCGGATGGGAAAGCCTTGGCTCCTGTTGCCTTGATTAAAGAAAGCGTATTTGGCACTGGAAGACAGAACAACTTTATAATTGCTAATCATATTGTACTCCGTAGCACTCCAGAAAAAGGCATCCACACCTACAGTTTCATTAAAACCTTCAGAGACACTCCTATAACCTACCGGTATAGCCGAGAAGCCTACATCATTCGTACCGTTTCCTATGTCATCCGCAATGATTCCATAGTTATACCAGCCAATGTGCGACTTCAGAATCTTGCATGCCGCTGAAGAATCTCCTGTTGCAACAAACAAAGTTCTCCATTCAGTCGTATCTGGCAAATGCCAGCCGTTCGGACAAATTCCTTGGATTTTATCAAGGAACGTGCACGACTTGCCATTACCACAATCCTGCGGATTTTTGGGGTCTGTCGCTAAAGCCACGGAATCAACCACTGCGGCCCATGCATAATAACGCCCCACTACATCGCACTTTTTCTCGTCATTACCAAAGCACCAGCTGTGTTCCAAAAGGCTCGGCGTTTTTACGCTGTCGGAATAGTTCAGATTTTCGGCCATCCACACCTGATTGCCGATTTTCACGGTTTTATAGACCTTGCCGTCGCGCTCGTCCGTTATGGAATCGTATTGGATGTCCGAATTTAAATAAGCTTCTTTGGGGATGTTCCAGTCAAAACCGTCAACACTGCTACTGGACTGCACCATTTTTGCTCCGCTAGACGATAAAGCCAAGGATGACGAGGATACGCTCGGTTTTTCGGAACTGCTCGAACTCAGGGCCACCGAAGAACTGCTCCGCTTTATTTCGCTACTGCTAGAAATCACATTATCGCTACTGCTCAGAGGTTCCTCTGAAGAACTGCTTTCCGCATATACTATAACTGCTGATGTAGAATCGCTACATGCAGTAAGTGGCAGCGTTGCAAGCAAAATAGCAGAGCACACAAATTTTTTCATGAATTTATTATTCATATATTCCTCCTAACACTTTTTTTATCAATATAATTTATTTCAAGAGCAATCGCACAACAATTCATTAAAAGCCCTTCAAAGCAAGGGCTTTTTCGCAAACCGAAATGCAGAGTCTAGGTCTAGAACTTCTTATCCACCGGATTGAAGCTGAACTTTAAACCGGAGCGGATCCAGGCATCAGAGCCATCTTCATTCTTGTCGTGAGCGAGATTGCGATACACGCGGAATCCGCCGCCTGCATAAAATTTAAACCAATCCGTAACGTTTCTTTCGTAAAGCACATCGACGAGGAACTGTTTTTCGACAACGCCCGAAAGTGAATTTTCTGCTTTGAGCGCCGCATCGTAATCCGTATAAAGTTCCTTGTCGCCTTGACGAAGCCAGGCAAGCGTAAGCGTTGCAGAATGAGAATTCCATTTCCAGTTCATGTCAAACCACAAGTCAAGCGCATCGCCGCCCCTGCGGTAACCGATGGGATAATCGACAAAGTAAGCATCGGCATAATCTTTATCTTTTTGATCGCGGAAGTTACTGCGGTAATTGCGGCGGCCCGTATATTTCAAAAGCGGGAGTTTACTGTTATTTGCAACAGGATCCGTACGGACCACATCTAACCGCCATGCGAACTTGCCAAACCTGCGCGTTTCAAGTTCATGATAATAACCCACCATGTAATTTATAATATTGCGCGTCGTTCCCATTTCTTTGCTTTCGCCCACAGGGCTTGCGAAATCTTCAAAATTCAATTGCGTATAAAATTTCGCGCCGTTCGAAGTCTTGTAACCAAGCTCAAAGGACGTCGCCGCAGACGTATAGCCCGTCGCATAGTTATCATGCCAATACATGAACGGATTGAACGAACGGAACTCCAGCGACTTGCCGCCAATCACGCTTTGTTCCACAAGATAAAACCAGAACTTGCGGGTTTCAACGCCAAGCCTATGGAACACCATATTCTTCACGTTTTCCGTATAAGTGCGCCTCCGCTGGTTGCTCACTAAATTCGTTTTACACTTTTGCGCGTAAGCTTCGCTGTTTTCATCTTCTGGGCAGCCGGTTTCATAATCAATCACATCGCCAAACAGCCATGCGTTCAAAGAGCTCAGTAAAAAGTCGTAGCGGAAAATTCCAATGTTTAAATTCCAATGAATTCCATCATGGTAAGGCAAACCGCCGAGAAAAATATCGTTCTTGGAAATTTTCAAACTATGGGGATCGAATCGGCCAAATTGCACGAACCCCACAGGATTATACCACTTGGCATAGGCATTGATGGGCACATTGATATCGAGTTCGTTCGGTTTGTACGTAAAGTTCGTTTTCAGTTCGCTCTTGTACCACGCTTCCAAATCCTTACGCAACGGGGCTTCCAGCAAAAAATGGAAGTCCTTGTAGCCCGCCCTAAACGCAAGCTTGAAAAAAGGTTCAATATGTTCTTCATAACTGCGAGCGGTTTCCAATGGAATCCGTAATCCGCGCCAGTTGCTTTTCGGGCCGCCGTAACGTTCAGCAGTATCGACGGCAAACATCGGGTCGGTCGGTCCGCCGTTAAAACCAAAATTGAAATCCGTACCGAACTGGAAATAGCCCGATTTTTCCGCAGGCTTTTCAGACGGATTTTCTGAGGATGCAAAAGATGCAGCCACCATAAGAGTGACGGCAATAAAAGGAAGAACACGTTTCAGCATGATGTAAATGTACTAAATAGAGACGAAAGACGAGTGACGAGAGGCGAAAGACGAATGGCGAAAGGTTAGAGACTAGAAGTGAACAAACTTAAGCCCAGCCACTCAGGAGACTTGCAAAGCCGATTTAGTTCAAAAAAGGCCCGCTTGCCGAAGCGGCCTAATTAAACCACGCCTGCCAAATACTGTTTGACGGATTCCTTGGCGTGAATATCAGACATTTAAGGTCTCCCTCTTAAATTCGAGACCCAAATTTAGGGGTTTACTTCAATTTCGTTAAGGGGTAAGATTTTTTTATAAAATATTTTTTACTATAGAGTAGACAGTAAACAGTGGTTAGTAAGCAGGGCGGCTTCGCCGCGATTATAAATCCTAACCACCAACCACTAATCACTAACCACTAGCCACTAACCACTATAAAAGTCCCTTCTTCGCGGACTTCATGAGATTCTTGACTTGCTTTTTATCCATCGTGAGGACAGGCGCGGTATCGAAGCGTTTGGAACGCGGAGCGCAGTCTTCGCAGAGGTGCTTTACGACCGTACCAAAGCTTGCAGCTCCATCCGTCATGGACATTTCCTTCGAGCGGTAAGAACGCAGCAAGGCTTCCTTGTGGCACTTGTCGCAAATTCCCATCTTGGGAGCAGCCGGTTCGCGCGGAGAAATCCGTTTTTTCCGGTCCTTATCGGAATCAATGGAAAACGCACGGCTCATGGCCGCATTTTTACTAGCAAAACGATTGTCAAAAAGACCCATAATTTATATCTCCTTTAAATCTCTTACAAGTTCATCCTGCAAATACAGCGCTAAAAGCATGCAACAAAGCGATGTCGGTGCACCGTCTTCCATAAACAGGCTCCGTCCGAACTTGCCGCGTTCCATCTGCTTTTCCTTGAACGTTTCTGCAAATTTCGCAAAGTCGAGAAGCTTTGCGCGGGGAGCGTTCGCCGCACAAACATCCCGGATGACGCTGTTTAAATATTCCACCTCAGCAACGGCAATCGGGAACATGTCCGAGGGAATCGTCAGTAAAAAAAGGCGGGCTTGCGTCTTGTTCACAAGTTCGTTCACGATAATTTCGTAAATCGCGGCTACCGATGCCCCGTCAGCACCGCCATGGTTCAATTCACGCAGCCCAAACCCCATGATAATGCGGCCAGCATTCTTGCCGATAATGTCCGATGAAAGACGCGCCCTGATTTGCGAAAGCGATACCGCCACGGGCACGTTCACGGAAAACTGTATAGGACGGCTCGGTTCCCTGCAAAGCACCGCTTCCACAAAACGGTTCGCCGCTTCGCCCTTGGAACCAAACATTTCATCGCCTATAACTAATACTCTGTTTTCCACATAAACAATCTATACTCTTGAATCCGATTTGACCACAGCGATTTCCCAAAAATCACCTTTTTTTTCGCGTGAAAGCACCTTATGGCCGTCTGCGACGAGCGAACCGGGCACATTTTCGATGGGAGAGCCGTCATCGAGCAGGATTTTCAATGTCCGGCCAGCAGGATACCCCGACATGACGATTCTCGAACGGGCTGCATTCAAGGGGCACTTGACCCCACGCAAGTCCAAAACGGAAGGAATTTCGCCTTGAAGTGCGGGCGGCAAAGGTAAAGTTTTCGCCTTTTCGCAGAAATCGGCAATTTCGTCGGTGTATTTTTCGGGAGTTTCAGCCCATTCCCCCACCGAGAATTCCGGGAGAGAACAACAAACAATTTTCGAGAGGGCTTCTTCGGGCGTGAGGAGCGCTGATGTTCCGCGACGAATCCATTCAACGCACGCGTACATGAGCAACTTGCGTAACGAATCCGCAAACCCTACGGTCTCGCGGTTCGCTTCTATCCAACGAACGATTGGAGACACATTTCCGTTCTGTTCATGCTCGTTCTTTTGCATATGGCACAAATTCCAAAGCCGCTAGCGGCCCGACGTTTTTTTAATTTATGCAAAAGACGCTCCGATTTCGCGGAGCGTCTTCTATGCGACCTCAAAGAAATTCTAAGGCAGCATTATTTTCGTTGCGATTAGCAAGGGAACAAGAAATTACTTGTTCTTGAGTTCCTTGCCGTAAGCTTCGATTTCTTCGGAAGTCGGGATTTCGACACCGTTCTTTTCAGCGAAAGCCTTCAAAGCGTCAGCAGAAGTCGTGAAGACGGTGGCCTGTTCCGGAGCAGAAGTGCCAACCCACTTGGCATTGTCGATGATCTTGTTGATGCCTTCGCCGGAGACAGCGAGATCCTTAGCGTCGAGGCTAGAAAGAACATTTTCAGCATCAGAAGTCAAAGTAGCAGCGTCAGTACCGATTTCGCCATCGAGGACGATTGCAGCACCAAGGCGCTTGATAGCTTCCTTAACCTGAGTCTTGCCTTCGTCGGTAACTTCAGTAGCAGCTTCCATCTGAGCGGAGAGGTTCACTTCGTTCAGCAAAGCCATAGCAGCAGAAACCTGATCCTTATCCTTGGACTTGCGGAGATCCTTGGTTTCAGTCTGGATGCGGTTGGCATTAGCAGTGTCGCCAGCAGCGGTCAAAGCGAGAACGTAGGACTGAGCAGCTTCATCCAAAGAAATTGCCATATCATTGACAAGAACGTCAGATCTGGAAGCGAGAGCCGTGACACGTGCATCTTCCTTACCGCCAGCAAGGCCGCCAACACTAGCGCATGCGGTAAGCATAGCAGCAACAGCACCAGCAAGAATCATTTTTTTCATTTTTAAGTACTCCTTATTTGAGTGTTTTAGTTTGTGTTTGTGAAACTTTTCGCGACAATCTCTATAAAGGCCTTTCTAAAACCCTCAATGGCATAGAAAAGGAAAAAGTAAGAAAAAACAAGAGAAAATATACGAGTCGCATGCGGTGAATTTAAAAAAAAAAATGACAAATAGCATATTTTTTGGTAATTTTCGCGTAAATTTTATTTTACCCCTTGTTTTTAGAACCTAAAATATGTATGCAATTTTACTTTGCTATCCTGAAACGCTCTATTATCGCGAAAAATGCAATTTCCTAGGCCTCTGACAAAGCGAGTCCGACTGCGAAGTTCGGTCGCCTTTTCTGCCGTAAAACGCTCATAATGAACCGCAGTTTCCGCAATTCCGTGATGAAAAGTTCCGAAAACATGGAGCGAAACGCCTGTCAGAACAGCGGCAACCGTCAACGCCGTAAGCATTTCTAAAAGTGTAAACCCATCACCAAGCCCCTTACTGTTCATCGTGAGCACCTCCCAAGCACCTGACCAGACGCTTTAAAGAAAAACCATCCTGTTCCACGACCGCCCACGCAATACGCGACATTCCCGGAACACGGTCCAAGCGAACCGTCACCGAGCGACGCAAGGAAGCGAGCGTCCGCCGTTCCGCCGAACTTTCATCCGTTAAAGCAGGTTCAAGTTCAAAAACGGTGAGCGAATCCGCGCATACCGGTCGAGCAGCAATTAGCGATTCCATGGCAGAAAGTACGTCGTAGTAACGTTCCAGCCGGTAACGTTCATCCGCAACTTCACGGTTGAAGAAGCTCCAACAGCCAAGCAGTCCCGTTACGCCAACAAGCAACACCGTAAACGCCACGCAAACTTCAGGCAGCGTAAAACCTCGTTTTGCAACAAAATTCTTTGCAACGTTCCTCTTTTCAAAAATGCATTTTTCGTTCACGCCATACTTCGTAACCGTATCCTTCATAGCCGCCATTTTCATAACCGCCTCCGCTCAAAAACGATTTTCCGAGAATCCATGCAGAATGGCAAAAGACTTTTGGACGAATCAAGAAGTACAGTCGAAGAATCTCGCTCAAAAAAACCTGACGGGGCAATCGCAAGACCTTCAAAGACGGATTTCCCCAGCAAAGCAAATCTGTTGCCGCGATACCCCACCGCAATCGCTACACTGGGGAACTTCATCTTCGCCCGGCTAGAGATTTCCACGCTCTGCTTAGACAAGAGAACTCCCGACAGCGAGGCATCTCCCATCACAGAAACCCCGGCAAAGCCAAAAATTTGAACAAAAGAGGCATCTACGTTCCCTTGCACCGTTACAGCCCCTGTCGCATAAATCCTAAGCGTATCGAAATGTACGTCTCCGCGAATTCTCACATCGCCTTCGACGTTCGCCATAAACGAATGGACAGAAACACGCCTTCTGCCCGCATCGTCCAACGCACCGGAGCCGCCCGAACCGCCTAAGGTGTCACTAAAAGCGTCGGACTCCCCCAAGTTCAAAGTCAGGTCGCCCGCCCTCACGTTCACCGCCCCCCTATCCGCCATCGTCGAATCCAGCTTGAAAAAACGTCGGCTTCCCGAAAAATTCTGCAAGTCATCCGACTGCAAAACGCGTTCTTGCAAATTCCGCTCCAGCAAAACGGTGCACCGCACCCACTCCGATGTCGAAAACCGCGAATAAGCATTTCCCAGCATAAACTGGAACTTGTTCACACGGCCACCATCCATTTTCACAGTCCGCCATTCCGTCCACGGCCCAAGCACGCGCGATTCCACTGCCGGAAGCTCTGCAAAATGCATTTCCGGGAAGCCCTCCAACTTCGCAAGCACCGCCGATTCCGCCCAGTACATTTCTTGCGTTTCGTCCGCAACCATCGCCACCGTCCGTCGGAGCGCCCCCGGCATACGCAACATCGCCGACAAAAGAATCGAAAGCACAAGCAGCACACCCAGCACAAGCGGAAGAACATTACCGCGAGAATTATCGCAATTACAGCCGCTCCCGAAGCAACAGCAACCACCGCGCCCACCACAGTTCCCGTCACCGAGCCCGAATCGCATAACGCACCTCCTTGCCACCGCACCGCAACACGACATCGCCCATTCCAATCGCCTTCACGCGGTACGAAAAAAGCGAATCGCCCTGCGAAAGCGTTTTCATTTCGCCAGCCGCAGTCACCACAAGAGCGGCACGTCCCCCAACAATTCCAAGTAACGTAATCGCCGACGAATCGCACCCACTCCGAGAGTTTTGCAAACGCCCCCTCGGTTCATCCACCGCAGCATCGCCTCGCAATCGTCCCCATTTCGCAGGGAGCATATCGCGATGCCCCTCCGCCCACGCAAGTTTTTCCAAATCATGAGCTGCGGGCAAAGAAAGTTCAACAGGTGCAACTTTTGAAACCCCATCAGCAATCGCCTCACCATTCCAAGAACGCAGCCATTCCCAAGGACAATTCCACAATCCAGAATTTCCGCACGTCAAAGCAAGCGCCATGCATAAAGTAAGCAACATCGTAAGCCGCATCGCCCATCGCCGTTTTTCGCAAGCTTTCATCGTGCAACATTTATCCAAATCCAAAAGCCGCCAAAACGGATCACGCGCCCCCGCCCAAAAAAGTTCATCCATATCCGTCAAGTGATTGCAGCACACATAAACTTCGCCAAACGAGCTTTTCGCACTTGCCTCCCCCGCATTAGCAAACAAATCATCCATTTTCAAGAATGATTTAAAACGCTCCACTCGATTCCGGCACCGCTCGTCAAAAGAATCACCGTAACCGTAATCCTCCGACCAATGGCACAGCCGCCCCTTCACGAAAACAAGCACATACAAGACGTTATTCCAAAGCGCGACAAGCAATAAATTTCCATCTTCGGCAGCAGAAGAAATTGCAGATTGATTTTTAAAACCGCTCTCGTCGCAAGCAGATTCCCCGAAAAAGCCTTCGGCAGTAGCGCAACGATAATTCCACTCGCCTCGCAGTATTTTATCCGCAATCGCATACAACGCGACTTGATTTGGCAAGCAACGGTCAAACTTTTTGCGATAGCATGCGAGCGGTTCATTTGCAACCGACACTAAAAAACGGTGTTTACGCCCGTCCGTCGCATTGAACGAAATCAGCGGCCAAAAGAAAACTCTATCTGCCCGCAGTTCCTTTTCAAAAACATCGCAACACCCCACTCGATTCGCATTTGAATCACCCAACGCATTAACATCATCTTCAAACGCCTCGCTAAAATCATCGTCAAACCGCTTTCGCAGTTCCGTTTCCGTCAAAGTTCCGTCAAACGCGGTCAACACTTCCCACGTCATCATCCGTGCAGAAACAGCAGTAATTCGTTTATTTAGAAAAAACATGTTGGTTATTAGTGGTTAGTGGTTGGTGGTTAGTGGTTGGTGGTTAGTAAGCAGTAGGACAAATACGTAAGGCGAGAGAAGCGGCGGAGCTCGCACCGACATTTCCGAGCCTAGTATTTGGTAAATGAGCGTAGCGAATTTACAAGTAGATGGTAGGAAGTTGGGTGTCGGCGGCGTCATTTTCAAAGC
>JAEEGF011395980.1_pt1 | contig 19293 bp, 12 predicted proteins | sample 9134171 | NCBI WGS metagenome assembly JAEEGF01 (sample SAMN16246542, study PRJNA631951) | gut metagenome | biome: gut microbiome; feature: rumen; material: AP-attached | host: Bos | place: Iran: Karaj | collected 2018-10
TCACTTATACTATATTTCATTTTTTATCCCCTGTTATTTGCCATAACAAACCTGCAACATCTATGTAGAATATCTATAAACATCTCTTACAGGCAATGTCAATAAACATCTCCTACAGGCAATATCTATAAAACATCCATCAGTTTATTATAGCAAAAATTTTTATTTTTTTTCAAAAAATACTGCTGTCATATTTCTACAACAGCAGTATTATAAATTGTATTTATAGAAATTTTATTTATAGAAACCCTAATCAGTATAGAGCATTTTACTTAATGCAGCTCTTAGTAGGAACAAGAACTTCCTTACCGCCCATATATGGCTGAAGAGCCTTAGGAATTGTAACTGTTCCATCTGCCTGAAGATGATTTTCAAGGAAGGCTATAAGCATACGTGGTGGTGCAACTACTGTATTGTTGAGTGTATGAGGAAGGTAATTTCCATTTTCACCTCTTGCTCTTATCTTAAGTCTTCTTGCCTGAGCATCTCCGAGGTTTGAACATGAACCTACCTCGAAATACTTCTTCTGTCTTGGGCTCCATGCTTCTACGTCAAGTGACTTTACCTTAAGGTCTGCAAGGTCTCCTGAACAGCACTCAAGTGTACGAACTGGAACTTCAAGACTTCTGAAGAGCTCTACTGTATATGACCAGAGCTTATTGAACCAATCCATTGACTCCTCTGGCTTACAGATTACGATCATTTCCTGCTTTTCGAACTGATGAATACGATATACGCCTCTTTCCTCAATTCCATGAGCTCCCTTTTCCTTACGGAAGCATGGTGAATAGCTTGTAAGAGTAAGTGGAAGTGTAGGCTCATCTATCATCTGATCAATAAAACGACCTATCATTGAATGCTCTGATGTTCCAATAAGGTAAAGATCCTCGCCCTCTATCTTATACATCATTGAATCCATTTCATCAAAGCTCATTACGCCTGTAACTACATCACTTCTGATCATGAATGGTGGAATTACATAGGTAAAGCCCTTATTTATCATGAAATCTCTTGCATATGCTGTAACTGCTGAATGAAGACGTGCAATGTCTCCGATGAGATAATAGAATCCATTACCTGCTACTCTTCTTGCTGCTTCAAGATCAATTCCTGCAAAGCTTTCCATGATATCTGTATGATATGGAATTTCAAAATCTGGTACTACTGGCTCTCCGTAACGCTTTACTTCGACATTTTCTGAATCATCCTTACCAATTGGTACTGATGCGTCGATAATATTAGGAATTACCATCATTACCTTCTTAAGCTGCTCATCAACAACTGGCTGCTCTGCCTCTAAATCCTTAAGGCGAGCTGCATCTCTTGCCATCTCTTCCTTAATTTTAGCTGCGCCTTCCTTATCTCCAGCCTTCATAAGTTCGCCGATCTGCTTACTTACCTTATTACGTTTTGATCTTAAATTATCTGCCTCTGTCTTGATTTCACGAGACTTTTTATCAAGCTCGATTGCTTCATCAACAAGTGGAAGCTTACGATCCTGGAATTTGTTCTTAATGTTCTGCTTTACGATATCAGGATTTTCCCTGACAAACTTAATGTCTAACATGGTTTCCTTTCGTTACGGAGCGTCTTTTTATTATTTAATGCCTTTTAGCAACCAATCCGCGGCCAAAACATCTCCGCCTGTTTTGACCGCATATATGGTAATTATACTACTATTTTTATTTTAGTTCAACCCTATTTTTTTATATATTTCTTTCATTCTTCTTTTTAAGGAGTGCGCTGGTATCAAGCCCTGTAACACCTCCAGCTCCGCTAGAAGGCTTATTCTTATTTCTATTATCCTTCTCCTTCTTTTTAGCCTTCTTATCAGGCTTATCTGATGAACCTCCTGCGTCTTCTCCGTCTTCTGCACCTTCTGTACCTTCCGTGCCTCCAGAGCTGCCGCCATCTCCTGCATCTTCTTTCTTATGCGCTGCTTTTTTAAGGCCCTCTTCATTACCGTTCCTCTTACCATCTTTTATTCTTCTTGTAAGCCTGTTTATTCCTGTACTTACCATAGCTAGAGGCTCTATTCCGAGCTGCCTTGATGCTATATCCAAAATAAGTAGAGCTAACGCTAATATAAGAAGCGTTTTTGATAGATCCACTGCACTGCCTTTTACTTTTTTAAGCGTGCCCCAGACATTATCCTCCTCAGTAATTTCATTTCCTAAAAGCCTTAATACTTTCAGATAGCTGTCATTAGTTACATCCGGTCTGTATTCGTCCGAATACTGTATTGAAAACGCTGAAGCACTAATATTCGAAACCTCTCCGTTTTCATGCTTTGTTACTACGTATTCATACATTCCCATATCATCAGCATCTATATAGGCCTCGTATATTCCAGGCTCTGTCTGCGAAAAACTGATACTATTAGTTTTTCCATCCGGGTCCGTATACTTTCCTTCTACCGAGGTTCCCTCACTTATTTCATCTACCACATATCTGATTCTCATGCGGTCTCCGACCTTTTCAGCAGTTGCAGCATTATCTCCAGATATTAAGCTTGTGGTTGCAAAATCGAGCATTCTTTTCCATAGTGCCTGATACTCACTCCAAGAAGCCATTTGTTCATTCCAGGTACTAGAAACAGTTGTATTAAAGGCAACCGTGTGTCCTAAGCCATATTGCCAGGTCGTTAGAATCGGGTCTTCTTCCTCTGTTTCTATTACTCTATTTACGCCGCTCTTTTGTGTTGCGACTATATAGGTCTTAATATTAGGAACCGGGTTTGAACTCATATCTTCTTCAAGCCCCTCTAGGAACTTAGATGAATACATCTTAAGTGGAAAATCTCCATTCCTTACATAGGTACTTCCTGCCATATAGGTTTCTTTTGCAAAAACCTCTGGAAGAAGATCTGCTTTTTCAATAAAATAGAACTGTCCAGCGCTTCTATCTGCAATTTCTTTCATAAGCAGCTTATCAGCATCAACACCAAGAGCAATTGTCGAAACAGTTATTGTCTCGTCCTCTAAGTGCTTATATTGTTGCTTAGTCCACGAAAAATCGCCCGAGCCATCACTTAGCAATAGAATGTGCTTCACCTGTGCATCGCACCTCTCAAGCTGCCTTACCGCTTCATCCATTGCTCCTGTAATAGTCGTTCCACCTCCCGGCGGTATAGAATTGATTGCACTTATTACTGCTCCCTTATCTGTCAGCTTATTTAACTGATGATATATCCTATATTCTGAATCAAATGCGATTACACCGACATAATCCTTCTCGGAAAAGCCGCCTACGGCTGTTACTGCTGCCTTTTTTACGATATCAAGCTTCGTTATACCACTATTTCCGTAGTCTAATCCACTTTCCATCGAACCTGAACGGTCTATTACCATTATTACTCCAAGAGATGGAATCTCATTCAATCCCCTTGGCGTCATGTCTACCGGCAGTATTTTTTCAATCTCTGTATCTTTATAACCGCCTTGTCCAAAGCTGTTGTAGCCGCCTGTCATTATAAAACCGCCGCCATAATCTGAAACATAATTTTCAATGTCTGTTCCAAAGCTCTTAGGAAGATTTGAATAAAGCACATTATTAAGAATGACTGCCTTGTATTTTAATAGTGAAGAAAGGCTCAGATCCTCCTCATACCATCTATCAATTATGTCATATTCAGTCCCTATGCTGCTTAATATATTATCTACTTCTTCCTTTTGCTCAGGATCCGTTATACATAGCACTCTCGGTCTGTTTTCAACATTTATTGCTACATTATAGGTATTATCCTCAGGTACTTCATCGCCTTCGGCCCTAATTCTTAATTCATATTTACCGGTTCCTATTTCATCATTGCTCTCTTGATCTAACATGATGGTATTTTCACCGATTTCCAAATGAAGGGATCTTTCCTCTACTACTTCACCCTCCTTTAGTATTTCAAGCACTGCATCCGTTTCATAGCTTGCATAGACTGTTGCATTTAACCTGAACATTTCTCCCGGATGTACTGTTCCTGGTACCTTTGCATCCTTTATATATACATCCGGGTTATTTTTTCCATCGTATATAATACTGCAAAGCTCAACATTTCTACTTGCTAGTGTTGGCGCCGAATTTGCAATGCTTCCTCTGGTTTCTCTTCCATCAGTTAATACTACTACCTTTCCGGTATTTCCTTCCGGAATCAATGAAACCGCAAGATTCACTCCGCTTTCTATATCAGTTGCCGTTGAATCTACTACTGTACTTATGCCATTAAATACTTTTTTATTAGTTATAAACTGAGCTGCACTTGCTCCCTTACCAAATATTACTATTGCGTACTCATTATTCTTAGGCTTCTTTTTCACCTGGGCTGAAATATAATCCTCTATCGCCCTCTTATTATCCTCATTACTTATCGAATAATCTACTGCAAATACCGTAACCGAAGACTTTTTTCTTATCGGTATTTTTATTCCGATAAGTGATAGAACAATGACCACGCACATGGCAAGTGAGAATCCCGAAAGAAGAGATCTTTTAAAGCCGTAATTTCTTGCTCTTATTAATACCTCTATTATCAATATAACCAGGGCAACTAATGCAAATATTTTCCATACATTTTCACCAAGAGCAGAAAGATCTATTTCTTCATTTCCATAAATACTTCCATCTTTTGCAATATTTTGTCCGTTTACTGCTGATTCCTTATCAGGGAAGCGTACTGTAAGGTAAGAGTCCGATACTTCCTCTGCCTCCTCACCATTTCCTACATTCCCCTTGTAATAAACAATGCCGGCCCTTTCTGTTGGCGCATTCAGCATTATTGTTCCAGCCTCTACACTGCTAACTGTAAATGCACTCTTACTGCCTACATAATTAAGCGCATTCTGCACAAATACAGGAAACTCTGGTAACAATGCAAAGTTTGTATCTGAAATATCAAAACCTACTACTACGTTTCTTTTCCCGCTTTTATTTCCATAATAAGCTATTGTTGAATCACCTGCGTAAATACAGCTCGTTGCCCATTCAGGTACTTCTAGCTCTGCTGCCTTTAATACTCCGATATTAAAGGCCTTAAGGCCATCAGTAAGTTCACTTTCCGGAACATAGGCTGTCATATTTTCAATATATTCTTCAGGTTCAGTCAATGCTTTTTCATTGTCCTCTCCTTCTACCTCTCCTACTTCCGGCATTACGGCATCTACTAATCCGTCACTTTCTAAGGAAAAAACAAGATGTGAGTGATCCTTATCCGTTACCTTTGTAGCATCTGTATAAATATAAATGCTATATTCTGCCGGTATTCCGATATCACTATCTGCTCTGTCTATTCTTTCACCGGTTACTGCAAAATAAGCCTTCTCCAAATAGGTATTTCTATTTCCTATGAGAATTGCCTTTCCGGTCTTATTCTTTGTAATACTATCAAAAGCTACATTATCATTTATAAGTGAATCGTTAAATTCCTCCTCAAATGTAAGCTCGGCCTTTACAAAATCATATTTCTCCATGGCCGCAGCTTCCTTAGGCTCAAATATCACACTTTTACTTCCATCTGCTTTTAGCGTGACCGTTTTTATAGAAAGCAGCTCCTTATCATAATCCTCATCCTTAAGAAGCTCTGCGTCACCTTCCTTAAAAGCACTCTTTGCATTTTCCTTTATTTTACAGCCATATAGTGAAACCTCTGCATAGTTCTCATTTTTTGAAGAATTATTTACCTGCGCTACAGATATAAATTCTTCTTCATCTATTTTCGAGGACAAAAAGGCAAGAGATACATTCTCTTCGCTATACTCGGTGTCACTTCCAACAGTAAATACCGATACACCCTCTGGCATTACGTCTTTTAGCTGCTCTGATAATTTAGCTTCCCTGCTATCACCCTCAAGCGCAAGCATTTCTTCGCTTTTTATACCGAAGGTATTTTCAAAAAAACTCTCAGAGCCTTCTTTATCTGTAAAAACAGCAATCTTATCCTGTTTTAAGCTCATTGCAAGATTATAGGCTTCTGATATATTTCCTTTTCCATCAAAGGCCTCAATGTTGTTAATGGCAGCCTTTATTACAGACTTATCTGATGAAGCAGCTATGACCGTTGCGGTATCTCCTGCCTTGACCAGATATAGCTCTCCGTTAAGCCCATCGATGAACTTTTCTGCATTTTCCTTTGCTAAATCAAGCTTTGTCTTTCCTCTGCTGTTTATTACTGAATTCATACTTGCAGTAGAGTCAATTACAACAACCGCGCTTGCCTTAGTTACTCCCTTTATAGCACTTATTCTAGGCCCCATGAGAGCTGTCATAAGTGCTAATATGATAGCTATATTAAGGAAAAGCATGATATTTTTTTCGAATTTTTCGAACTTTTTTATGCTGAAATTCTCCTTCAGCACTCTTTCCCATAGTAAAAGGGATGGGATTTTTTGATCCTTACCCTTTGGTCTAAAGAAATATAATATTATAGCTACTGGTATTAATAATAAAAATAACAGCGGCCAAAGATTTGTAAATATCATAGAGTATATATCCTCTTTAATCTATTAAATAATATGTCTTCTACTTTCTCGCCCGTATTGACAGATATAAATTCACAGCCTGCTATTACTGCATTTTTCCTGATTTTTTCTTTAAAGTCATTAAGGGTTCTGATATATCTTTCAATAACACCTCTATCTAGTGTTATTTTTTTCTTTTTTCCTGTTTCAGAATCTATCATGTTCAAAGTAAGTCCCTTGCTGCTCTGCATTTGCTTTGGATCTGCTTCCTCATTTGAGAGCACCTGTATTAGTATAGGATACTGCTTTGAAGCCTTTAGAATTGTCAGCATTTTATATTCATTATCAGTAAAATCCTCATTTAAAAAGTCTGAAATAATGAAGGTGTAGCCAGGTCTTAATGCACTCGTCACAATTCTCTCAGAAATGCTTTCTATTTCACCCTTTCCTTCAGCTTCCACAGGCTCCTTTGCCGTAAAGGCTTCAATCTCTCTGAATGCCTTTGGTATGTCACCTCTTCCTCCGCTGAATTCAAGGTTACCTAGTCTCGTATTTTTACTTAAGTCCCTTACTGACAGCTCATTTTCATTTTCAAGCGTTATGACAGATATGGCTGCAGCTATCTTTTTGGCTAAAAGAAGCTTATTATCAAAGCCCATAGATGCACTTGTATCCATAAATACATTGACACAGCTTCTTCTTATTTCCATATTTTCCCTGACATAAAACTTATCAAGTCTCGCATATGCATTCCAGTCAAGATTTCTTACATCATCTCCCGGTACATATTCCCTATAGCCCAAAAATTCATCTGATGAACCGCTTCTTATTACCAGCACGGCTCCTTCGTCTGCTAAGTAGCTATTTCTATTATTTGCGAGATTAATAGTCCTAAGTCTTTCTATGATACTATTATCTAGTAACATACGCCCCCTCTTATGATTCTAGTTTTAAAATCTCACCAATTACGTCATCTGCACTCTTTCCCTCTGAAATTGCATCAAAGCTTAGAATAATTCTATGCCTTAATACTGGGAAGGAAATACTCTTTATGTCTTCAAAGGAAACATTTAGTCTTCCATTAAGGAATGCCCTTGCTCTTCCTGCTCTGATAAGTGACTGAGCTGCTCTAGGGCTTGCACCTTCTCTTATAAGCGGATTTTTCTCGTGTGTCTTGCAAACAAGTGATACTACATAATCAAGCACGTCCTTTGAAACCGGTATCTCACCTATTGCCTTTATGCACTCTAAGAGCTCATCTGCTCCCATTACTTTTTTAGCTCCCTCTGCTTTAACATTTTCTTCACCTATACGCTCTGTTAATTTTACTATCTTTCCGAGCTGCTCTTTATCCGGGAACTTAACGTCTATCATAAGCATAAATCTGTCCATCTGAGCCTCTGGCAGTGAATAGGTTCCTGCAAGATCTATTGGATTTTCTGTCGCAAGTACAAAGAATGGCTTTGGTAGCGCATAAGTCTCATTTCCTATTGATACAGTGTGCTCCTGCATCGCCTCAAGAAGCGCTGACTGAGTTTTCGGAGTAGCTCTGTTTATTTCATCTGCTAATACTATATTAGCAAATACAGGTCCCTTTCTAAATTTAAGCTCTGTGCCATTTGGAGTACGTTCAATTACGTTTGTTCCTGTGATATCAGCCGGCATAAGGTCTGGAGTAAACTGGATTCTTTTAAAGTTTAAATCAAATACATTACTTACAGTTTGAACAAGTCTTGTTTTTCCAAGTCCCGGCATACCGTGAAGAAGTATATTTCCTCCTGTAAACATTCCTAGAAGGACACCCTCTACTACCTCCTCCTGGCCAATAATTTCTTTACTTATTTCTCCCTTACATTTAAGAGCTAATTCCTTTAATTCATCAATTCTGTCCATTTTATTATCCTTTCTCTTTTTACTGCATGTCCTCAAAATATTTTTTTATTACGTCTGCCTTTTCAGCTGGATATTTTCCAGATTCAACTCCGCTTATTGCCTTATCAGCATATTCTTCTATTACCTGATTTGCCGGAACCTTTTCTCCGTTAAATACTAAACCGTTCTGTCCTTTATAATAATCGCTGTCATCTGTATTACCATTACTTTTTCCTGAAATGTCCATATCCTCGGTTACAGCTACAAAGTCGGTAGCGTCATCTTCTCCGTAAACGCCGGTTCCATTTCCTTTTCCATAACCACTGCTACCATTTCCATCTCCGTTTCCATCTCCGTTCCCGTTTCCATCTCCGTTTCCGTTCCCATCTCCGTTCCCGTTTCCATCTCCGTTTCCGTTTCCATCTCCGTTTCCGTTCCCATCTCCGTTCCCGTTTCCATCTCCGTTCCCATTTTCACTGTTTCCGTTTCCGCTGTTTTTTCCGTTTTCACTGTTTCCGTTTCCACTGTTTTTTCCATTTTCACTGTTTCCGTTTCCGCTGTTTTTTCCGTTCTCGCCGTTTTTTCCGTTTCCGCTGTTTCCGTTCTCGCCGTTTTTACCGTTTTCTCCGTTCTCGTCCTTGCCGTTTTTTCCGCTATTTCCATTTTTTCCACTAGGATCACCTGCATTAGGATTTGTGCTGGCAAGCTTTTTTCCTCCATTATTTACAGCTAGATTTCCTAACTGATTTTGCGCATCTGCAAGCTTTTTCTGCTTTTCTTGCTGCTTTTCTTCTTTATTTTCCTTATCCTCTTCATCTTCTGATTTATTTTTTTTATCATCAGGATCTTTAGAACCTTCCATCTTTCCGTTTGCTATATCATTCAGCATTTTTTGCAGTTCCTCTGCCTTCATTGCTGTATGATTTCTGGCGTCTGCTAGCATTGTAGGATTCTCCACCTTTGATAATTCCTTCTGCGTCATTTCCAGCGACTTTTGAAGTTCACTAAGTGCTGCTAATTCCTGCTCATTAAAGGTATTATCATTATTTTCCTGGATATCCGCTAATTTTTCTATTGTCGCTTTAACTTCTTCCTTTATTACCTTCGCCTGAACCTTACTTTCATGATTTTCCTCTGCAGTCTTTACTGCTGCCGTCTTCACAAGGTTAAGTGCTACATTTCCCGCAATTAAAAGTAGAAGTATAAGTGAAAGAATGGCCGTTTTTTTGTCAAAAAGCTTTAACTTATCTACAGCAATGCTTCCATAGCCTCTTAGTGCTGCTGCCGCATCCGACCTCTGCTTTTTTACTATGGTGCCTTCACTGTTCATATATTCTACGGCGGTACTTATCTTTTCATTACCAATAGTAGCATCTAACACCTTTGCCGCACTTTTATTGCTTATTTTTGTAAGCAATACATAAAAAATTCCCGTAACTATAAGAGCACCTGCAGCAATTAATGCCGCTGGTACTGCATAGTAAAACGGGAATAATTTTGAATAGCCCATAATAAGCGCAGATAAAACCGCTCCTATTGATGCAAATATCAACAGGCTCTTTATGGACTTGTTTATTCTAAGCTTTCTCTTTACCTTTTTTAAATATTGAAAAATTGTCTCCTCATCCTTCATAGATATTTCTCCATCTTCACTATTTTGTAATTACTATAAGCAAGATTCTATTTTCCTGATACTATTCCAATAAAACAACCATTACATCAAATTTATTTAATTTATACCAGCTTCTCATTGAACCTTTACTGCTTGATAATAGTACTATGCAACTTTTATCTGCAATACCCAGGCCATCTACAATATCACGCATCAATCTTTTCTTATCATTTTTCTCAAAGCATTCATTTACGAACTCTCCATTAGAGGTCTTCTCATAGAGATATTCATTTTTGTAGACTCTAGCTATAAGCACTGAAGGTTCAGTTATCATTCTAGACTCAGAATATATTTCTAAAGAATCTCCTTCTCCTAAATTTAGGTTTCCTGGTAAGCTGACACTCTGCCCTGCCTTAGGCCCCTTTGCATATACAACTAAGTCCTTTTTATTATACATGACAAGTGAATAATCCATATTAGTATTGTTAGTGACATACGTAGTGATATCATAATATTCTAGAGAATTTATCACTTCAGAAGTGATAGTTGATCCCAAATTTCGATCTTCTACGGAAATATTTCCTTCTATGGTCTTTTTTCCGTATATTAAGAAATTTCCCTTATCAATACTGTCATTTGAATTAGATGCTAATACTACGCTGCCATCACTTTTTTCTATAACCGACACCTTAGATCCCTTTCTTCTGTCATAATCTTCAGGGCTTACCATGTCTGCATGATAGTATTCAGACGGTAATTCAACTTTGCTTTCAAACAAAACAGGTGTATATACACTAGCTATGCTTATAGTGTCTTCTTTATCAGATCTTGTTATTGTGACCATATTTACCACCTGATCATCTCTTCCCCAGTATATATAGCAATTGGCCACTACCAAAAATCCCAGAAGTGTAACTAAAGGAATTATTCTCCATAACTTTTCAGTAGAATCTATGCTTCTAAGTACTGCCATAACAACTGGAAACATTAGTATTGCATAAATAAGCATAACTCCTAATATTCCGTCAAAATTTAAATCCCGAAAAAGCTTGACATAATTTCCGCTTTCATCCCAGGTTTTAAAAATCCTGCCAATGTCCATTCCATATTCTGCTGATAAATCTGAAAAAACTTTTATTATCATAATTTTCCCTAGTTCCCTTAAATCCCCGTTCGCTTTTTTATATTCACTACCAAACCTAATTTATTATTTTATCATAATCGGAGATACCTGTCAACAAACGAAAAAGCCTTAATTCTCTCAGCCATATAAACTGATGAACAAGGCTTTTTTCTTATTCTTTGCCCTTTAATGGATTAATTTTTCTAGATGCAATCTTTATATATAATATCGATAAAAGTATCATTATTACAAGAGAAACCGCTGTTGTTACCCAGAAGGAACACATTGCCACAGGAAGGCTATTCGTTGGATATTCATAAAGAAATGAAAAAATAGAACTCTCCCCTACTATTGCCAGCAAAAAATTAACATATAGTACAATTGGATTGGCACATAAGAAAAAATACGAAAATAGTTTAGATGCATAAAGTTGACCAAATCCAAAAGGAATAAAAGATAATACATACAATAAAATATATATTATGTACGCCTTTACTATAGCTCCCGTCGTTTTTTTGCTATAAGCAGAACACATTACACCAAGACTTCCCAACATAAAGGAATAAACAATTGTTATAAGAAGGAAAATAGGTAAATGTATCCAGTTTAAACCACCTACAATAAACGAAAATGCCATAATCGGAATACCTGCAATTACAAAGGTCATTGTTCTAATTACAGATGACATTATTTTTCCTGTTACGATTCTCGTGCATGAAAGAGGTGTAGTACGCAGTATATCAAAGGTCTGATGTCCCTTTTCATCTGTTATGGCTGAACCTGTCATTACCGGAATAATTATCGTAATAATTCCGGCCTGTATAGCCATTAATGCAGGAAAGAAAGCTATAAAACTCCTATATACATCTGTCACATCATAATATCGACTATTGAAGGAATTAATTCCCAAAACAACCTTAAATACCACATAAAATCCTATCGCTAAAATTGCCTCATAGGCAAACAGCCCCCAATAAAATCTTGCATTTCTTGAGGTTATTCTTAAATCCTTTTGCATGACCGGATTAATCTTAAGCATAAAAAACTCCTTCCACTATTTTGAATTACTAGTAAGTTCCATGAACATAGTCTCAAGATCGACCTTTTGTCTCTCAAAGCCATATAATATACAGCCTCTCTTCATTACTTCCATAATAAATCTATTTATATATTCATCATCTTCCTTACAGGTAACTGAAAGCTCCTGCGCTCTTACTGAAACTACCTTGATGCCATCAAACTCCTTAGCTACAGTAACTGCTTCTTCTATATTGCTCTTTATATGAATATTAATTCTTATATCCTGATTTATAGCGCCACTTGTAATACTAGGATTTCCTATTGAATTCTCAGCTATTCCTTCTTTAATTGCAGCTGCTTCATCCGGTGATACCAGATTATCTATTGATTCATTGCCATCTGTGCCTGAAAATCCCTCCATTACACTCGTACCAGCTACTGCTCCATGGCTTAAAAGATTCTGTATGGTATCAACAGCAACAAGCTTTCCCTGGCTCATTATTCCTACACTGTCACACATTTCTGCTATGTCTGCAAGGATATGAGAGCTTATGATTATTGTCTTTCCAAGACTTTGAAGATTCATAAGAATCTCCTTCATTTCTACTCTAGCTCTTGGATCAAGACCTGAGCTTGGTTCATCCATGACTAAAAGAGCTGGATTATGTATAAGAGCTCTAGCAACACAAAGCCTCTGCTTCATACCTCTTGATAAAGTATCTACATATTCATTTTCTTTTCCTGTCAGATTAACAAGTGCTAAAAGGTCCTCGGTAAGCTTTTTCATGTCCGCGGATGATATTCCATATATTGAACCATAGAACTCCATATACTCGCTTACCTTAAAATTTTCATATACTCCAAAAAAGTCTGGAACATAACCTATACATCTTTTTATTGCTGCACCTTCCTTAGCGCTTCCACCAGATTGAATTCCATTGATAGTGATTGTTCCCGAATCCTGCTTTAACAGACCGCATATCATTTTTATTGTAGTTGTCTTTCCAGCACCATTAGGACCAACAAAGCCGAACAATGATCCATCCTTTACCTCAAAGGAAATATCATCTACAGCTCTTTTAGCTCCAAAGCTTTTAACAAGATGCTCTATTTTTAGCATATAGCCTCCCTTAACCATCTTTTCTTTTATAATAACACTAAAAATTCAAGAAATAATTACCAGCCATAGTTATAGTCATAGTCATAATAGTCATAATAATCATAATAGTCATAATCGGCACCACTATTATTACTATCTACACCTACAACTGTATATACAAGTTCTACTGACTTTTCATCACATTTGCCGCTTAACATCCCATCCGAATAATTGCAGCCTATTACAAAGCATGTCAAATCTCCTCCACCATAATAACTACGAAGAACTTCTACAGCATCTCTTAAACAATTAATCTGTGCAGATTTCCTAAAATCATCAACTGAAACTGCCTCTTGTATCATATTTTCAAATTGTACGTAATAACCATTGCTATAATTACCGCTTCCCGGATAGTAAACCATCCTATCATTAGAGTTTGAAGAAAGCGTAATTTCTTCACTTTGCTTCACATCTTCGATAAGCCATACATCATCTCCTGAAACATAAACAAGATATTCGTAATCTTTATCTGTGCCATTTTTTACAGTTACATTTCCATTGTCAAACTTTGAACTAAAAGCACCTGAAACATTTTTATTTGAATAAGCTGAAAAAAATTCCATTTCAAAGCTTTCAGATGCTTTTGATATAAGTTTGATCGGACCTGTAGAATATTGAACTATATTCTCTCCACTATCATAAAGACGGTTGTTATCAAAACTAGAAGGAGATGCCGAAAAATGATCTTCACCTAATTCAAAAATATTAGCCTTTGTATTTGGAGAATACATACCGATAAAAGAACAAGAAGTATCTACATCTGTATCTGTAATCTTAACGCTGCTAACTACCGTTTTTTTAACCGCTGTAAGCCTTGAATATCCTCCTACGCCCAAAACAGCCAACAATGAAATCACAGGAATTATTACCCAGCACTTTTCTCTTTTATCAATTCTCTTAAGCACCAATAATAGAACCGGTCCAATTATTATAAGGTAAACTACTATCATTCCGATAATCAGTCCAACATTAATAGCAGGTCCTTTTTCAAATGCATATTGAGAATATCTGAAATTTGAAGAATAACTTTCTAACATTGATGAGAACGAACTGTTATTATTTGAATAATTATAGTAAGAATAACTATCCGAATTAAAATATGAACCTTTGATTGATAATGTACCAAGATTCTCTATATATTCGATTTTATGATTATCATCGCATATTACAAGTTTTCCATAAGTAAAAAGATCTTGAGAGCAACTAGGCAAGGAAATTTCAATTACATTCTCATTTCCAGCAGTTAAAGTCACCTTTTTTTCTATTCTGCTTCCCGATAATTTATCTCCGACCTTTAAACCTGAGTTCGTATTATAATAATAATTACTATCATCTATTATCAATGCAACCGTTCCATTCAAATCTACCTTGCTTTTGATTGTGATTTTAAACTTATAGCCATCCCAACCGTCAATGTCTTGTCTATCCACATTCACATCAAAATCTGAATTCAATGCATAAAGTGCCCTAGGCTTACTAGCAAACACAGTAAGTACCAGCACAGTAAGTAGCACAAAAGCAAATAATCTTTTTTTCATATAAATTCCCCTTACACATATTATTAATTGCAAATATTTTTTTATTTAACTCAAAAACTTTTTATATTTTATCACGTGAATAATAATAAGTCAATCAAATCATTTTTTTTACCAAAAATACCCTCCTTACAGTTTCCCGTAAAGAGGGTATTTAATAATTGTAACTATTAAATTATAAATAGACTTATATATTTTAGTATTTAAAGTGAAAAGTCATCATTCTTTAAAGTATGTGACTAGCTATTGCAAAGAACACAATTAATCCAGCCGCATCGATTATTGTTGATAGAAGCGGAGCTGCTGTATTAGCCGGATCCCATTTCATTACCTTAGCTAGTATAGGCATTGTGCAACCTATAAGCTTTGACATAAGCACTATCACAATTATGCTTACTGCAACCACACCAGTCAATACAAGCTTTCCTGGATAAATAAGCTGCATAATTGCAAAATCAATTACTGCAAGAATAATTCCGCAGATAAGACCAACTCTTATCTCCTTCCAAATGATCTTACCTATATCCTTTGGCTGTATTTCATCAAGAGTAAGTCCTCTAATTACCATTGTTGCTGCCTGCGTACCTGAATTTCCGCCTGTATCCGTAAGCATAGGAATAAAGGTCACAAGTATCGGGAACAGCTTAATTGTATCCTCGTAAATATTAAGTAACAGACCGATAAAAATACCGATTATCATAAAAACAATTAGCCATACTATTCTATTTCTTACAATTGTCAGAACATCTGTCTTAAGATAAGGTTTTTCACTTGGACGTATGGCGGCCATCTTTTCAATATCCTCAGTGGCCTCTTCTTCCATTACATCTACCGCATCATCTACAGTAATAATTCCAACCATTCTATTTTCCTTATCAACAACCGGAAGTGCTAATAAGTCGTATTTGTTGAACATATCGGATACTTCTTCCTTATCATCTAAGGTATGAGCCTTGATGACATTTTCATCCATGATATCCTCTATTAATTCATCATCGTGACTTAGCAAAAGATCCTTTAGTGTCACTACACCGATCAATATTCTTGACTTTTCAACAACGTAACAGGTATAGATGGTTTCTTTATCCACGCCTTGCTTTCTGATTACATCAAGTGCTTCCTTTACCGTATATTCCTTGCTGAGTTTTACATACTCAGAAGTCATTACGCTTCCCGCACTAGAATCAGGATATTTCAAGAACTGATTTATTTCCTTTCTTGTCTGAGGCGTTGCTGCATTAAGGATCTTAGATACAATATTTGATGGCAGTTCTTCTAAGATATCAACTGCATCATCAACTGCAAGATCCTCAATGATAGCCACTAATTCCTTATCTGTTACACTATCTATTATGCTCTTTTGAAACTCGATAGACATACATGCAAATACATCCGTTGCAAGATCCTTAGGCAGAAGTCTAAATACAACCGTCGCCTTTTCTGTATCGAGCTCTTCAAGAAAAGCTGCTATATCATTTTCATTTAATTCGCTTATTTTTATTTTTATTTCGCGAAGCTGCTTCTTTTCAAGCAGATTTTTAAGTTCATCACTATTTAGCGGTTTCGCTCCATCGTCCATTTCTAATTATTCTCCATAATTGTATTGTTGTTTTTTATATTTTTGCAAAAGGCGCAAGAGGCAGTCCTGTTCTCGAAAAAATCATTACCGGTGCATAGTTATAATAGAGATATCTGGCATTTCTTATGCTGTTTACATAACTTGATGAGAGTTCTATTATATTTCCTCTTATTCTTGCCTCTGCCGGATAAAAGGCTCCGTCACTTCCTGCCACCTCAAAGGTCGTATAGCCCTGAGGAATGGTTACTTCAACACCTCTTATTCCATTTTCAAATCTGGTAATTCTTCTTTCCAGCTTATTTTCAACCTCTTCGGCTGTATAGGTAAGGTACTCAAAGCCCTTATTCTCAACATTTACCTTAAGTCCATCCTCTGCATTCTTGATAATTATCTTAAGACTATCTGTTCCAAGTCCGCTGCAGACTCCGTCTATCATAGGGCTTACTGCATTTTTCTCTGAAATTATGCCATATACTCCATATTCAGCTAGAAGAGCCATTCTTCTTGCAGCCTCTTTCTTTTCCTTTGGATGGATTTCATTATACTGTCCTCTATCATAAAGTACAGCCATATAGGTATTTCTTACCGAATCATAAACATCCTGCTGAGCCTGTCTTATAATAGCCCAGTTTCTCTTGTCTGGATCAGCCTTATATCTATGTGCCGGGAGCTGCATGAAGATGAATGGAAGCTTATTATCTCCCCATTCCTCTCTCCAGTTCTTTATCATTCTTGAGAAAAGCTTTTCATAGGTCTCTGGTCTATGATCGTCGCTCTCTCCCTGATAATAGATAAAGCCTTTTAATGAATAAGGTACTATTCTCTGAAGCATTGTCTTATATAAGCCGGCTGGTCTGAACTCACTTGCACAGCTCTTTGGACCCGGGTATTGGCAAGGACCTAATATGTTCTGGACTTCATCCCAGGTAATATCAGGATTTTTCTGATAAAGCTCTCCGCTCTTTTTATCCCATTCAGCATGATATCTTTGATATTCTCTATATTCCTTTACCTGCAAAGCCTCGCTCTTTCCTACGATTCCTTCATCATATTCGTCAACGTAGGTCTTAGTTTCAGGATTTTCAACCAAAGCTTCTCTGCTCATCCAAGCCGCTGCTGAAGTTCCTCCCCAGTTACAGCCGATCAGTCCTACCGTAACTCCAAGGTCTTTAGCAAGCTTTTTTCCAAAGAAATAACCTATGGCCGACCAATGTTCAGATTTTCCTGGTCCAAACTCCTGCCAGCTTGATTTTCTCTCCGCTTCGTAGAAGTCCTCATCCATATATGCCATTTTGGTGGTATAGTAAAAACGAACATTTGGAACATCATTATCTATGGCTTCCTGACCGCCAAGGCAGTTCACAAGCTCATATTCCATATTTGACTGTCCGCCGCATAGCCATACCTCTCCGACAGAAACATTCTTAAACTCTACTCTTGCATAAGGTGTGAGTAGTGCCTGCATATTCCCTTTAAAAGCTGAAACCTTCATTGTAAGATTATCAGCTGCTTCTTTCGAAGGTATTACTACACAGAACTTGCCATTTCTAGTCGAAGCTCTATTTTTTTCACCGTAAAAATCAACCTCGATTATATCGCCGTCATCAGCTGTTCCGAATACCTTTATGTTCTTTCTTCTTTGAAGTACCATGTTTGAAGAAAAAACAGCTGCTACCTCGAATGCCATTTGCTCACCTCTTTAGTTTATTTTCCTATATGTGAAACAAGATCTTCCTTCATGTCTAGTACTGCCTGGCGGCTTGCATCAGCAAAATTCTCTGCACCATACTTTGCGTAAGCTTCACTCTTATATGCACAGATTATTCCTCTTGAAGAATTTACGATTGCTCCTGCTCCGTCCTTATCAAAGAAACCTGCAAGATCTTCGCCCTTTCCGCCCTGAGCTCCATAGCCTGGAACTAAGAAGAAGGTATGAGGCATAAGAGCTCTGAGCTCTTCTCCTGCCTTTGGCCAGGTAGCACCTGTAACAGCTCCGACATCGCTATAATTACCATGTCTTACTTCAGCTCCCCATTCTTCTACTTTAAGGGCAACCTCTTCAAATAATCTTCTATTACCGCCCTCTGAAACGATAACCTTATCCTGGAAATCTACGCTGCTTGGATTTGATGTCTTTACAAGGACAAAGATTCCTCTGTCATTAGCCTTACATACATCTACAAATGGCTTAACACCATCTATTCCAAGGTATGGATTTACAGTTACTATATCTTCATCAAAAACTGGTGTCTCAACATCTTCTATCTTCATTTTTCCGATATGAGCTGTAGCATAAGCTGCAGATGTTGAACCAATATCGCCTCTCTTAATATCGCCGATTACAATGAGTCCCTTCTCATGAGCCATTTTTACGGTCTCAATATATGCCTTAAGTCCTGGAATTCCGAACTGCTCATACATTGCGATCTGTGGCTTTATTGCAGGGATAAGATCTGCTGTTGCATCAAGTATCTTTTTATTATACTCAAGTACAGCCTCAGCTGCTCCCTCAAGAGTCTTTCCATGCTTTTCATATGCAGCATTTCTGATAAAATCAGGAATGTAGCTTAACATCGGATCTAGTCCTACAACTACAGGACAATTTTTTTCTGCGATTTTTTCGATCAGCTTTTCAATCATTTTTAATTCTCTCCTAATCTTTTTAATGCTTTCCCCCCTTATCTCCTCACCTTTTTCATAGTGGATCAAGGGGAGTGCTTTTTTTAGGAAAAACTCTTTCCTTGGGGTTAAGTTCTAACTAGTAATATAAAAGCACAAAACTATCACTATACAATCATTTATATCACATTTTACTCAAAAAGTAAATAGCCACATTTACACAAATGTTTCCCCTAACAGTTACCTGCATAAAACGTCAAAAATGCTAAGCCGCAAATTATAGTCACGGGCTTAGCATAATGATTTATGTAAAACAAAACCTATATTCCTT
>JAEEGF010456779.1_pt1 | contig 19291 bp, 12 predicted proteins | sample 9134171 | NCBI WGS metagenome assembly JAEEGF01 (sample SAMN16246542, study PRJNA631951) | gut metagenome | biome: gut microbiome; feature: rumen; material: AP-attached | host: Bos | place: Iran: Karaj | collected 2018-10
GGCGACATACTATATAAATATAACCTTGAATTTTTTTCATGCGTTCTTACTGTTCTTCTTGATACCTTTGACGATCATAAATACGCCGGCAATAACAAGAATTGGAAGCGGCCACCAAAGCTGGCCAGTCTGAGGAAGTCTTCTTGCACCAAGTACCTGTGGAAGGTCTCTTATGGCACCAAGTACCTCAGGAAGATCAGGAAATCCCGGAGAGTCCGGTGTGTCAGGTGTTCCCGGATTACCGGGTGTATCAGGTGGTGTTGATGGTGGATTATAGCTGTTGGTAACTACATACTGGAAATGATGTCCATCCTGAACCATCTCCATATTGCTGCTATAACCTGCAGGTACGTCAATCTCTTCTACTGAGAAGGTATGATCGCCTTCCTTTCCCCACTCATAAAACCAGTCATTGTCTGATGAAAGTGTTACATCTTCCATGAACTCGCCATCACAGTATATTCTGAAAGTAACTGATGACGGACGGTTTTCTGTATAACCCGAGTCATTCCATCTCTTACGGATGTTGCAATGTACATTTCCTACTTTTGACTTCTTGGGTGATACTGAAGGGTTGTAGTTGATGTTTATATTTCCCGATGATGTCATCTCCAGGATCGGTACCGGATAAAGGAAGTTAACAAATGAATGAGTATAACCTTCCGCATCTACCCTGTCGCTTAAAACATAATATACTCCAAGAGTAAGATCGGTATATGATGTCTTGCCAGTTGCATCTGACACTTTCTCAGCCACGGGAGAAATATTGTTCTCTCTGATGTAGCCAAGCAGATTATCAGAGTCACTGGCCTGTTCATATGCAACGTAGTTCTTCCAGGCATCGTAATTATATCCGTTGTTAAAGCAATCAGGATCCGAGAAAAAGCCTCTGAACTGATCCGTTACAGTATACTGCCCGTTATCGTCTATGGTTGCCACCAGATAAAGATGTGAAGGGACATTCCCCATCAGCTCTTCATCCACCGATAAGTGTGTCACGGTCAGACTTCCCTTTTGGGACATGTCTATTTTTGCCATAGACACAGGAGCGGCAAAAACCATCTCTCCGGGCAATATCAACGCCATAAATACTGCGGTGATAATTGCGGCTATTCGAATATAAATATTCTTTCCTAGCATCTTCATAACTATCCTCTTAACTCTTTGCTGCCTTTTTCTTCTTTTTTCCTCTGTTTGAGGTGAGCACCATAAATATAATAAATGCTATAAGAAGCAGCGGTGCTCCGATAAATGGAGCAACTACCAAATTTCCGTATCTGATCGCATCCGCAGGAACGATCAGTCTTGTTTCTTCATTATAATCAACACGCTTTGCTCTCACCAGAAGCCTATGTGTATTTACACCGTAAGGCGTACAGGTAACCAGCGTGACGTATTCTTTTCCGGGTTGGATTGCCAGATCACTTGTCTCTTCAGGAAGAACGATGTTTATCTGATCCACCTGATAAGCAAAGGTCTGATCCAAAATATGCAGTAAAAATGTATCTCCCACGATCATCTGATCAAGATCAGAAAAAAGCTTGGAGGACGGAAGTCCTCGGTGTCCGGAAAGCACTGCGTGGGTGCTTGTGGTTCCCGTAGGGAATGATGTTCCCTCCAAATGTCCTATACCAACCTGAAGAACAGATTCATCTGTTCCGTGATAGATAGGAAGGTTGACTCCTATGTTCTCTATCTCTATATAACCGATAATTCCGGTTCCTGTAGCATCAAGGATGCTGTTGTACTCGCTAAGCTCTTCATCACTGAGCTCAAAGTTCATTCTCTTGTCTACCAGAGCTTCATTATAAGAATAAGCTGCATCCCACAGCTTTGAATAATCTTCCTCGGTAAAAGAGTTCAAGGCTTCCTGATAGGAGGAAATAACACGGCTCTGGTTCTTACTGTTAATATAATTACTCACCGATGGGTATAAAAAAACCGCAAGTCCTACAAGAAAGATAATTCCGAATATTATATTGGGAATCTGTTTTTTTAATTTCTTACTCATCTATATACTTTTGTTCTCGCTTGTTGTTGAATCAGCACTGTATTTCCGGGAGCCCGGAGGCTTCCCGGATAATACAGTCAGTTTCATTTATCGAAACAAGATTCAATTTATTTAGAACTTTTTCATACCCTAAAACTATAATACCAAATTTCGTTAATTACTGTGCGTTAGCTTTTCTGCGAACGATAAAGTAAGCGATTCCTGCAACGATCAGAACACCACCAACGATGTAGAAGATTGTTGTTCCGATTCCACCTGTTGAAGGAAGTACAAGACCTGTGTTGTTAAGAACCTTAACAGGCTGATACTCTGTGAGATTTCTGTCCATAACTACTTCCTGTCTTGCTGCAAGCATTGTGTATCCTGCAGGTGCAACTTCCTCCTGAAGGTAGTATTTAGCATCATCATCAAGACCTGCTACAAAAGCTTCACCGTTCTCATCAACTACGATTGATGTAGCTGCTGTTTCGCCTGCCTTAGCGGGACGATATCCAACCTTGCCGTCTGCAAGTGTCTCCTGTACAAGTGCGATCTGGTTTCCGCCCTCAAGAGCATCCCAAAGTGTGAACTCAGCACCTGTAAGTCTCTTCTCTTCATTACCGTTCATTGTGTACTTAATGATCTTGATACCAAGTGTCTTAACTGTTACAGGTACAGTCTCAGCAGACTTGTTGTTGTCATATACGATGTAAGCTGTGTTCTGCTCAGGAACATAAACAACTGCATTCTTGTTAACCTCTGCCTTGTATGTAAGAACGATATTCTTACCTGCGTTTGCAACTACTGTATCTTTAGGAATTGTAAGCTTGTACTCAAATGCAGCCTTGTTATCCTTAGTTGTAGCTACGCCGTCACTCCATACTGACCAGTCATAAGCCTCTCCGTTTACAAGTACGTTCTTGTCAAGTGTAAGACCTGCTGTTGCAGTATCAACAACCTCAATGTCCTTCTCAGCTGGTGACTCAGGAACCTTGATTGTGATTTTGTACTCAACTTCCTTGTCGAACATAGCGTCAACTTCGATGTTCTCTTCCTTAGTTACAGTTGTATCCTCGTTCTTCTCCTTGATTGTTACGTCCTCAAGTGTCTGAAGAGCTGCCTTTGTACCAAGACTTGAAAGAACAAGGTAGTAACCGGGCTCAAGACCTGAAGCTGTTGCTGTTCTGTCAGCGCCTGATGAGAAGTTGCCTGTTGAAATAGCAAGTTTCTTCATGTCATTTGTATTGAGTGCATCAACAATTGCCTGTGCATCCTTTGTTGTTGCCTCGATGTAGTAACGCTCTGTGTTAGATGCAGCCTTTGTGTACTTGAATACTCCTGTGTTCTGAAGAGCCTCTGCAAGTGCTTCTGACTCTACATAATAAACCGCGCTGCCACTCTGTGATGCACCGTTCTGATCAAGGCTTATTACCTCAGCCTTTAAGAACTGGTAGTAGGTGTAATCGATAGTCTTAACACCATCAGCACCCTCTTTGAGTTCGTTCTCGATTGTGATGCTTACTGTGTCCTCTGCTGCAAATGCTGTTAAGCTAGCACCCATGATCATGGTGGCAGCAAGAATTCCTGTGAGTAGTTTCTTAATTCCTTTCATGTTTCCTCTCCTTTGAATCTTGTTTTTTGCTTTTTGTTGCTTTGTTACTTTTGTTTCTATATCAGAATGACTTTCTCTTTCTAAAGAGCATCATTCCCGCAAAGGCTATCGCTATCAAAAGCGCGCCGATTGCTACATAACATGTAGTTCCTACTCCTCCGGTTGAAGGAATAACGTTTGTCACAACATTTCTGTTGCTGACAACAACATCGCCGTAGCTTGCTGTTTGTTCATTGAAGGTCATATGGTATCCGGTATCTTTTGTTTCAACACCGCCAACCTTGATCTTGTTCTGACCTTCAGCGAAGTACTCCTGCCCATTGTACTTATATACAACTGCGTAAGTAGCAAGGTAGGAATCGGACTCTTTTACGCAGTACTCATATGCATTACCTGCATCATCGAAAAGCGGAAGTCCTGTAACTGTCTGCTTCCAATCATTATCGGATGACAGTACCACTTTTGTTCCTGTATATAGCTTCCATTCATTGCTTCCTGCAGATCTCTGCCAGATATCAAGCGGCAGAGCTGAATGTCCGTTATTATTAACATTACCTGACATATCAATCCACTCTTTGCTTACAGTAAGACTACCTGTAAGAGTGTTATTGAATGCTACATCATAAATGTCACCATAGGTGTAATCGATATCAAATACCAGCTTAGCACCCATACTTGTATCAATTCCCTCAGGAAGAGTCAGCGTACATGTTGCGAGTACGTTACCGTCAGCATCTTTATAGTAGATATCTGCTCCAAGATAATAGAAGTCCTCTTCAACCTTGTGCTGTACATCTTTGCTGTAACCCTCAGGGTTGGCCATGTTGCTGCCATTGTATTTCTTGATGAAGGTTGTATACTTCTTGCGGACCTGAATCTCTACATAATATACTGTGTCATCGTACTTGATTCCGGAAATATTTCCCGGTGTCTCAGTTATCTTGTAGTAATAATTTCCTTCAAATCTAAATGGTATTGAACCAAAATCAGCAATTCTGGTGTTATTACCATCTCCTACAAGTGTAACTTCTGTATTCTCAGGCATTGGCTGTGCTGACAACGTTACAGTCTTTCCTGCGCTATCCCAGGCTTGAAAGCCTTTTTCTTCATCAGCCTCTATCTTGAAATTAAAGGACTTATCGCTACCCCACACTCCGCCAATGAAGTTCTTGGTCACCTGGATCGGGCCTACCGGTGCACTATAGTAGTTACATACCTGAACTGTCTCGATATCTCCGCCAACATGTGCTTCAAGAGCCTCATCGTAATGATTACGTAAATCCCTTGAATATACCTTTCTGAGGTTTACACCGCCGGTACCGTAATTATCTAAACCAGTGTTGGAATCCACTGTTACATCATACTTAGTAACACGTGAAATAGCGTTTTCCTCGATGATATAACTGCTATTTGAACCATAGTCATATCCAATGGTAAGACCATCAGCAACCTCTTCAACCCTGTAAGTTCCTGCAGGAAGACCTTCAATAGTCCACTGTGCGTTGTTGTTATAGGTTACGTAGTATTTCTTGCCGCTTGGATACTCGGTTGCAACTTCTCTTCTTCTTTCCCAGTTTTCCTCATTTGGAACGAATCCGGTAAATACTATATAACTTCCATCATCTACCTTTGTTAACCGGAATGTTACCTGCTGCAAAAGAGCTGTTCCTGTATTATTTCTTACAAAATCTGATCCATAATCATTTATTACCATCTTATGGATTCTAAGAAGTCCGGCTCCGGTATTGAAGAACGCAAGCTTCTGAGCATAATCAGCAGGCTGAATCTTGTATGTGTCACCCTTAGCAAGAGCTTCAAAATATGTGCCTACATTACCACCGCCTTCAAGCTTTGCAGTATTGACCCATGCGTGGCCGTTATTATAGCCTGACTTAATCTGATCTTCTGTGACTTTGTAGTAGTTGACCGTCTGATTTTCTTCTCCGGGATTATCTACTCTTACCAGAATGTATCCCGAATCCTTCTTGATATCTGATCCAGAAGCATTAGAGACATCATTCTCTGTAATTACCAGACATATCTTCTTGGATTTGTCTCTGTACTGATAAAGGTATCTATAATCATATTTAAACGAATATGAAATATCAGTTCCGTAGTTCTTGAGGTCATTTTCAAGAGTCTCAAGAGTACCATCATTCTTAACTACTCTTACTTTGAAACTGAACTGCTGATTTCCTGGATCTCCACCATTCAAGTACTTGTAAAGAGAAATTCCAACTTCTCCCGTTGCAGTTGTATTGTCGAAAGTCGGAACACCTGTAATCACCTCACCGTCAGGTGAATTCTTGTGATATATCGGAGCACTCACCTTATAGAAGATTGTGTCAGTAAACTCATTGAGTTTCTGACAGGTTACATCAACTGATGCATAATAAACTGTATTATCCGGTGAATACGCCTTTCCTTCACTATCAGTAGTTCCATCAGTTTCGACTATTGCAAAGTAGAAAGTCTTTGTTTCTCCAACTCCCTGTTCTGTGAACTGGTAATTTGGACGGTTCTTTTTGTCAGCTTCATCACCAAAGCCAATAGAATTGAAGGTTACAACCCCAGGACTTTCTTCAGTATTTTTAACTGTTTCTACTTCAGTCCATCCATTGTTTTCCCATTTGTAAAGAGTGAACTTAAATCCGCTAACCTTGGAAGGCTGTCCGTCAACATTCTTGTAAGCCTGGAACTGAGCTGTTCCGCTTATCTGCTGAATCTCATCGTAGGTGTTGTGGAACTCACCCCCGATCACTACATTAGGGAATACTACCCATCCGGATGAAGGCTCCTTGTTGGTCCAGGTTGCATACTTCTGTCCGGAGATCATAACACCTGCCACGCTACCGGCACTGTATACGTCGGTTGCATAAGGGAAGTTCCAGATAATTGTTCTGGCAACCTTGTCCTCCTTGGTTCCTTCAAGGGTATCTGATCCTGCTTGTACACCATCGTTAACCACGATATACTTCTGAAGACCAACGCTTCCCGAAGCCATAACATTGAAGACAATGGTCTGATCAGAATTCTTCTTAATGGTAAGTCCGCCATTCTGACCTGTTATCTTGTAAAGGTTACTGTCATCTACAGTCACATAATATGTTCCTGCAGCATAGCTTGTCGTATCGATGATATTAAACAGAGGACCTGCTGTAGTTGACTGGAAGAAAGCGGTCTGCTTTCTTGTTGCAAGATCTGCAGAAGCATTTCTTACATATGCCATCATGTCTTCAACAACATCACCAAGTTCTTCTTCGGTATATGTTGTATCAAGTTTGATATGATCTTTGCCTTTCTCATGGGTTACATTGTCTTTGTATGCTGTAGGCACCATGAAATATGCATCTTCACCCTTAAGCGTGAATTTACCAGTTACAGAAGCTGCGATAAATGTCTGCTCTACAGGGTTAGTCATATCATTACCTGTCTGAGAATTTGCATATACTACCTTTGATGCAAAGTTAGTCTCAGATTCATTTACCGAAATCTGATATGAAGTAATACCGAAGTTTACTGCATCACCGAGAACTGACTTGAATGTGTCCGTTCCGGGATCATGCTTCTGATAAGCAATAACCGCAAATACCGAGAAGGTATCAGAAGTAAACTCAACCTTCTGCTCATCTCCAACCTCTGCTGAAGCATCTGTAAGGGTCTCAACCTTGATATCCTCTGATGTAATATCTGTTGCTTCCTCAGTTGTTGCAATTTCTGTAGCTTCCTTAACTTCTTCTTTGATAGGAAGATGTACAACTGCAAGATCCTCGTTGCTCTCTGCTGCAAGTCCGTCTGAGAGCTGCTGGTCCTTGAACTCCATGGTTACAATAACTGAACCCTCTTTAGGCTGGATCTCTTTATCCTCATAGATGAATGCAATATCATACATGAGGGTGTTGTTCTCGCTGAATGTCTCTGCTCCGTCCTTACCGGACTCGTTTGCTATAGCATCAGCATTTTCGTTAAGTGCATTGAGATATGCATCGTAATTGTAGTTTGCTGACTCAGGTGTAACTTCAGCAACCTTGAGCTGAATTCCCTCAGGGAATACTCCGCTTCTTGTGGTTGCGATCTTGACTGTTACTTTGTTGTCCTCAAAACTAAATTCAGTCTCTTCACAGGCCTTGAGGTACTTGAAAGTAATCTCTGTATCCTCAGTAACTGAAATAACATCTCCGCTCTTTGTTGTGATGTCATAGCCTGTAACTATTACTTCAGGAACTTCTGAAGTCTCAGCAGCTTCTTCAGACTCATCACTGCTCTCAGTAGCTTCCTCAGCAGTCTCAGCTTCTGTCTCCTGTTCTGCAACTACCGGAGTGATCTTGGCTATTTCGCTCTCCTCGTAGAAAACTCCCTCGTAGAAGTAACCGTCGATGAGCTCCTCAAAATCTTCGTTAAACTCAATTTCTTTTGTAATATTAAGCTCTGTTGCTTCCTGAATCTCTTCGCCATTGCTATCAATATATCTGGCTGTAAGCTTAACTGATTCTGCAGCGACAACCTCTTCCTCTTCAACATCCTCAGATGTATATGTGAGAACTACTGTCTTATTCTCTTTGATCTCTACTACGTCCCCACTTGCAAGTGTTACTTCGTAGTATTTATGCTCATCGGCATCCTGCTTGGCAGTGATAACTGTTATCACTGCACCATCAATGGTTGCCTCCTTGAATACATATCCTTCAATCTCTCTTGCTTCGCTTGAGAAGTCGATACTGTCTGTAAGACTGATCTCCTTTTCATCTGCAAGAGCATCACCGTTTTCATCAATATAAGAAACTGTAAGAACTATATCCTCTGAAAGCTCAACCGCTTCTGCGTTCTTAAGTTTTTCCTCTGCTTCCTTTGCTTCCTTTTCAGCCTTCTCTTTTTCTTCGAGCTCAGCTTTCTCTTTTGCCTCGAGCTCTGCCTTCTCTTTTGCCTCGAGTTCAGCTTTCTCCTCGTCTGTCAGCTCATCTTCAGATTCATTGTTCTCTTCTTCTGATTCGCTGTTCTCGCCCTCGATATCTGAAGCATCAGGATCTTCTCCGTTAAGGTTAGCCGCATCATCGCCCTCAGCACCGGTCTCATCACCATCCACTGATTCGTCACCCGCGCTGCCTTCCAAAGACGCTTCCGGGTTGTCCCCGCCAACACTTGTCTGCTGCAGTTTGTTTTCCTGAGTGAGTTCAATAAGCTCCTGCTCAAATTCCGCATCAGCTGTCGGAACAACTACGCCTACAGTCTCTAAAGCATCCTCTGTCATAGCTGTTGCAGGTTTGTTCAGCATGTAGAGTGTTGCTGTACCTGTCAAAAGTGAGATACAAAGAGCAAATACAAGCCATTTCTTGTATCTCTCGTGCTTTGTTATGTAATTTCTGGCGCGATTCTCATCTACCTTGCGCATTTACCTAAGCTCCTAACCTTCTAAAACCCTAAACTTTACTTAATCTTTCTAAACTTTATATAAACTCCCCGGGAGCAATCATAAAAAACTCGTTATTTAGCAAATTTTTCTTTGAATTATGACCCAAAATCATTGGTTTTTCATAAGGCCAAAAAAAATTAGCTGTAATTTTGATCTTACAGTCCTCCAAATTCGCTAAACGGATATACTCTGAAAAAGATCTTTCCAATAAGCTGTTCTCTGGTAACACATCCAACTACGCTTGATCTTGAATCAATGGATGCACTTCTGTGATCACCCAGAACAAAATATCTGTTTTCCGGAACCTGATACGGAAACTCAATATCGGTCGGTTCCAGGCTTCTGTCTGAAACATAATCCTCGGGAAGTTCAACCCCGTTGACTGATACTACTCCGTCAGCATCTATGTTGATCCAGTCTCCCGGAGATCCTAAAACTCTTTTTACAAGGACCTTGTTGTTATAGTAGAAAGCCATAAGATCCCCCGGTTCAAAAGAGCTTTGATTCTGAGCTATAACTATCTCACCGGTCTGCAGTGTCGGTGTCATTGAATCTCCCGTAACCTTCAGTACAGTTACAAAGAAACTCGATACCAGAACTGCAAGTGCTGCTACCGTAACTACTACTATCAAGGTGTTTCGCAGAACTTTTCGATATTCTTTTTTGTTGTTCTCCCTCTTAAGCTCTTTCCTAAGATCATCAACCGAGGGTCTTAAGCTCTGTTCTTCACTCATCAGTTTCGCTTGTTTCTTCTTTCTTCTTACGAGTTCTTGTTGTCTTTGGCTTTTCCTCGCTGTCTTTTGCCTTAGCCTTAGTTGTCTTAGTCTTAGTTGTTTTAGTCGTTGTTGTCTTAGCCTTGGTTGTTCTTGTTGTCTTTTTCTTGGGCTTTTCTTCCTCTACCGGCTCAGCTGTCTCTGCAACCGGTTCAGCCTTGGGCTCCTCCTTGGGAGTTTCAGCCTGCTGTGCCGGAATGAGCTGTCTTCTTGCATTTGCAAGATCTCTCTGGAAATCTTCGTATTCTGCCTTTGCCTTATCCTGTAAGGATTTGACGTAGAGGTCTGCTGCCTTCTGTGCTGACTCCAGGATACCTCCAATCATCAGTGAAGCCTCTGCAAGGTTTCCGGAGTTCTCTATTTTGGAAAGTGAATCATCAACCTGAAGCTGAAGTTCATTTTTCTCTCTTGTAAGTCTGGCCTTAAGTCCTGTAATGTCCTTGTCGAATTTCGCCTGCATCTGAGCTTTCTGTTCATTGAACTTGGCTCTCATCTCGGCCTTTTCATCATCGAAGTTCTTGAGCATTGCTGCTCTTTCCTCGGCCATCTGTTGCTGCATCTGCAGCCTTTCTCTTTCGAGTTCTTCTCTGTATTCCTGTTCATGTCTCTTAGCCGCCTCGGCTTCCTCAGAGAAGTTGATCATCATCTCAAGGAGTTCTGCCCTGCTAAGTTTCTTAAGATTTACCTCTGCCATTTTGGCCTTCCTTGCCTATTGGTATTCATAACTGCATCAAAAAAGGGTATCATGCACGGACTTTAAGTGCATGGTACCCTTGTCTTCATTACACACAAAAAAGGCGCACGCAAAAATAAGTCCAATCGCATGTTGGTATAATTTTTGTTTTCCCTGTACTCCTGCAGTTCCCTCAAACTGCACGTTCTTCCATGAACAACTGATAGTACTAAAAACCCAAAAAAATAGACCTGCTGTTTACACAAACAGCCATGGTCATTTTCTATGGTGCCGTTTTATACCAGCACCAGCAACTGGCTGTCTTCTCACATATATGTGCTAAGACCCTTTAGCTTTGCGTCACCATCTCACGATGGCTTTGCCCTTATTCTGCTAAGATAAAACTTAACTCAAGAAAATAGAACTACCCTACACACAATTACTTTTAATCACGTTTCCCCTATCGCGTGAGATAAATATATAACATAACTTTAACTTTGACAACCTCTTTTTTCACAGTTTTTTCACAGTTTTCGCAATAAAAGAGCTGGAACCCGCTCCAGCTCTACGAATATTAATTTCAATAGAATGTAAAGTTTTTCATAGTTTCCAAAAGTAAACATTTTATCGTTTTAATCCCTTTAGAATCTGAAGCATCTCATCAGATGTTGTGATGACTCTGCTGTTGGCCTGGAAGCCGCGCTGTGTGGTGATCATGTCGGTAAATTCCTTGGCCAGATCGATGTTACTTCCTTCCAGAACACCGCTGTTCATATAGCCACCATCAATCGTAATATCCTGAACTCTTGCAAGTCCGGAATTAAGAGATGCCTGGTAGAGGTTGTCACCTACCTTTTCAAGGCCCATGGCGTTAGCAAACTCAGCTACAGCGATCTGACCTTTTTTGATAGTCTGGCCGTTTGAATATCTTCCATAGATAGATCCGTCTGTTCCAAAAGATATACCTGTCAGATCTCCGGATGCATAACCCATTCCCAGTCCTTTGGTATCTCCCTTGTATGCATAAATAGTTGAATTATGATTTCCCATGGTACTTGCATAATTAGTAGTATTCATGAGATCCATCTCGACGTTTCTTACGGGAACATCACCTGTAAAGTTCGGGAAGAAGTCCTGGCTTGCAACCATTCTTCCGTTCTCATAGGTGTAGTTTATCGTTGTCCCACCGGAAGTAAGCCTCTGAAGTCGGCCATTATGCTTATCATATTCAAGTTCAATACGGTCCATGTTCAGGTTAGTCGGCAGCTCTTTTTTCACTGACTCACCGGCTGCATTGGTCTCGTAAACATCTTCGGGTGTAACAGATACAAGCGACATACCGAATGTATTTGTCTCATTATCTCCGTTGTCATCAAATCGGAACTTAAGTGTGTATCTGTATCCGTCTGAGCCATATACTTCAAGCGACAGGTCTTTACCTTCTGCAAACGAAGTATCGGCACTGTCCAGATTGCCTTTCATATAGGTTGCTGTTGTCGCGCTGCCTGGCATCGTGTCATACATCTGTGTGATGACATTGCCCTGTGCATCATAACTTGTTCTTGCTGTGTTTCTGTTAATAACACGAAGGTTACTGAGATTGACTGTTCCCGTAGGAATTCCGCCGTCTCCCATGACGCCTCTTACGTAGTAACCATTGTTCTGTGTTACAAGATCTCCGTTGGCATCAATGGTAAAAGCACCGTCTCGTGAATAATTATCCGTTTGTCCGCCGTCAGGAGTAACGATAAAGAAAGACGGTCCCGTGATCATCAGATCAAGTACATTATTAGTAGTAACAGCTGAACCCTGAGCTGATATATTGGTATAGATTGAACCGATCTTTGATCCGAATCCCACCTGAGCTACATTTGTTGAAGCCACATTCTGACCGGCTCCGGTTCCCTCTTTTACTGTCTGATAAAGCACATCCTGAAATCCGGTTGCCTGAGATTTATATGCAGTAGTATTAACATTGGCAATATTGTTACCAATGACATCCATTTCAAGCTGATGGGTTTTAAGTCCAGCGACTGCTGACCACATTGATCTCATCATAGTACACGTACCTCCGATCACCGGATGCCCTGTGCATCCAAAAGCAATTAAAAAGCTCTCCTGCGTACGTCCGTGTACTTAAGCGAAATCCTTTTTCTGAAGATTTTTACATATCAAAAGAAGAACGGATATACTCCGTCATATTTTTTATCGTATAAACGGGCGTATAACTTTAGTACAAAATCCAATTTTTTGATATAAATTTTCTTTAGTTAGTGTATAATTGGTGAAAAGATAAAGAATTACGGGAGATCACATATCTATGGATTTCAAACAGAATAATAATTCGTCAGAACTTAAGAATGAGATAAAAGAGATCGTTGACCTGATCCTTTCAGACTATGATAAAGGCCGTGATGTAGATCAGATGGACGTCTACAATCAGCCTGACCGTGATGCGGTAAAAGACATTGTGATCAAGCTCATCAGGATCATTTTCCCCGGTTATTACAGAGACAAAGTATATAAGAGCTACAATGACAGCAACAGAGTTTCTGTCGTAATTGAAGACGTCATCTACAATCTGCAGAAGCAGATTGCCATAGCATTCCATCACAGTCCGGAATACTTAAGCGCAACAGATGAGACGCTGGAATGTGGTGCAAGATGCATTACTCATGAATTCTTCAAAAAGATTCCCAAGATCAGGGAGTATGTAGACACCGACCTTCAGGCCTGCTACGACGGTGATCCGGCTGCTTACAGCAAGGGCGAGATAATCCTTTCATATCCGGGACTTACAGCTTCCACCATAAACAGGATTGCCCATGAGCTCTATCTTCTTAAGGTACCGCTTATCCCCAGGATGATGACCGAATATGCTCACTCCAAGACCGGAATCGACATTCATCCCGGCGCAACTATCGGCAAATACCTTATGATAGACCACGGAACCGGAATTGTTATCGGTGAAACTTCCGTCATTGGCGACAACGTCAAGATATATCAGGGTGTCACCATCGGTGGTCTCTCAACCAAAGGCGGTCAGCAGCTCAAGGGAGTTAAGCGTCACCCCACCATCGAGAACAACGTCACAATTTATGCCGGAGCTTCAATCCTCGGCGGTGAGACCGTCATCGGAGAAGGCTCAGTGATAGGAGCTAACGCCTTCATCACATCATCAGTTCCCGCAGGAAGCAAGATCAGTATGCAGAACCGATAAATTCACAACCGGCGAAGATATTATTGACCGCAGCATGGTATTCACCCTTGCTGCGGCTTTTTCTTATAGCCTTAAGGTATTTGTCGCAGTCCTTAAAATGCACATGTAAAAACGCCCAATGCTCCAGCATCTTGAAGATCACATTTCTGTCCTCAGGAATATACTGCGCATAGCCCTCATAGAGCGCACCGAGATAATCCCTCAGCTCTTTTGGCTTAAGAGCCTCTCCGCCCCGCAAACATCTTACAAGAGCGGGATCGGTCAGGAGCCCTCTTCCTATCATGACACTGTCGCAGGGCAGATCCTTTATTTTCTCAAAACTCTTTACAGAATCAACATTTCCGTTGTAGCAGATATCAGCCTTTCCGCCACTTTCCCTGTATACTTCAACAGCTCTTTTGTACGCCTCATACCTTGGATTTCCGCTGTAGTAGTCCTCCCGGACTCTGGCATGGATCGTCAGCTCTTTTACCGGGTATGCTGCATAAATATTCATCAGTGCATCTGCCTCTTTATCGTCACTAAATCCCAGCCTTGTCTTTAGAGATATTTGTGGAAAAGAGTCTTTTGCCGCCTCTTCAAATATCTCATCAAGCATCTGCTTTAAATACTCCGGATCCTGCAAAAGACCTGCTCCTTTATGTCTGTTTACGACAGTTGGTGCAGGACATCCAAGATTTAAATTCACCTCTTCATAGCCCAGCTTTTTGATCTCACCCGCTGCCCATAAAAAGTCCGCAGCATTTCCTGCCATAAGCTGAGGAACCACCTGATTTCCGTAATCATCAAAGGCGATATTCTTGTCTGGAAGCACATCTTTCTTTTCCCTGTTCTTGAAATGATGGTTATTTGTTGCAGTTAAAAAAGGCGTGAAGTATTTGTCTACTCCATCGCCCATAATCTGTCTGTGTATGTTACGGAGGGGATAAAGAGTTATCCCCTCCATTGGTGCATAGTAAAATCTCATTGCCTTACTTGTACTTCTCCTCAAATTCTTCAATTGGCATCGGCTTGTCGAAATAGTAGCCCTGGAACATCGTACAGCCCATATTCTGCAGGAACTCCAGCTGTTCCTTGGTCTCGACGCCTTCAGTAACGACGCTCATTCCGAGTTCGTGTGCCATGTCGATGGTATAATTTAAAATAACCCTCGCTCTTGTCTGATTCTCGGTCTTCCTTAGAAACCCCATATCAATCTTGAGCACATCGGCATTAATATCTTTTAACATATTAAGAGAAGAATATCCAGAGCCAAAATCATCAATCTCAACTTTAAATCCTGCTTTCTGCAGCTCGAGAATGAGTTTTGCACATTTGTTTACATCAGATGTAACCGCAGTCTCTGTTATCTCAATATTCAAAAGCCTTGGATCTATCTTGTATCTGGTAATTAGTTCCGTGAATTCTTTTTTGATATCAAGGTAGTACAGATCCTTGGGCGAAACATTTACCGATATCGCCACTTCTGATCTCTCTGTATCCTTCCACCTTGCAAGCTGAAGCGCCGCCAGTTCCCAGATATACCTGTCAAGCTTGTAGATAAGATCTGCCCTTTCAAGTACATCAATAAACACTCCGGGCTGGATCAGGCCGTTTTCAGGATGTATCCATCTTGCCAGAGCTTCTGCTCCGAACAGTGATCCGTCAGCATAAACCTGTGGCTGCAGATAGATTCCGAACTGCCTGTTGATGATGGCAAAGTCAAAACTCGATAGGATCTCTTTTTCCAAAAGAGCATTTACCAGCATCTCATCGCTGTACCAGGCTATCTCACATACGCCGTCCTTCTTGATGGACTTGCACGCCATATAAGCCCTGTCGCACATAAGCGTGATATCCATGGTCGGGTCCTTGATCTCATAAACGCCGATCTGCATGTGAAGCGAATATGACTTACTTGTAACCTTACTGGTTATCTCCTTGACCATCTTCTTGAAGTCCTTCTCCGTGAAGTCTTCTTTTGGCATGCAAAGAGCAAAGTGATCCCCATTTATTCTTCCGTAGATATCATCATCGGTGACATGCTGGATCATAAGATCAGCGATATTTATCAGAATATCATTGCCTCTCTCGAGGCCAAAGAGCTGGTTAAAGAGCTTAAAATCCCTGATATTTGAATATAAAAGCAGATACGGTTTGGTTGCATCCTTGAGCTTATTCTGAGCTGCCTGAGCAAAACCTTCTCTGTTGTAGAGCCCTGTCAGATCATCATGTGTAAGTCTGTACTGCTCACCACTTCCGTTCTCGACTATATCGGAGAGGTTCTGGATCGTATACATATGACCGATAGTCTTGTTGTTATCGTCAAGCAGATGCCTGTAGCGAACCTTATACAGTCTTTCTCTCTCCTGGTTTTCAAAGAGCCTCGTCCAGGCTGCTGAACTCCGTTCAATGCCCAATTTGTTCATCCAGTCCTCAAAGGCCTTATAAACGCTATCCAGACTGTACTCGGCGTGAAGCAAACTAAAAGCGTGCCGATTGGCATAGACACACTTTTCGTTTTCATCAAGAAAAAGTATGCCCAGTCCCATCTGTTGCACGCCAAAATTAAGAAGTCTTGTTATTTCGCAAGGCTCCACAGTATTATCGACAAAGTATGCATTTTTTCCAAAAAGGTTATTTGCATCCATACTATAATTTTACTGTTTTTTTGTAATAAAATCTATTAGATTTTCGGAAACATACTACCTTTGTCTGTATCGTTTATCAAGCGCCCACCATGCAAGTCCCAGAGCAAAAATCGCCAGGATAAAAAGATGCTGAGATTTAAGTACAAAGCCCGACTGATTCTGTCCTGCCTTATCTTTGCCGTCCTGGTACAAAATAAGCGTTGTTCCTATATTGTGCGTGCTTACCGAGAGTGTATCTGCATCCTCATCAACATCTTCCTCTATATCGCACACTCCCATTACGTCCGTCATCGCATAGTAAGCTCTTTTCTCCGCTACCAGATAGCGCGGAAGTTCATACTGAAACTCAATATCATCATAAAGTGTATCGATGGGATTTACCTCTTCCCCGTCGACGCTCTTTTCTGCTTTTACCTCAAAATAGACACCGGTTTTAAGCGGCCCCGTCAGCATCTGAGCTCTCTCTATTCCGCTCTCAAAGTGCGCAGCCTCGTCGTCATTTTCCGGTTCGTCAGTCATCACATAATGAAAATCCAGAAAAGCTGAGCTTCCCTCACTTATCTCTTCCAGCTCTTTGACGGTAAAACTCGCCTCCACAGCCTGATAATAATCTCCAAACCTGATATCGGGCGCAGAAACTTCAGTTTCACTCTCTGTGCTCACCATTACCGTTATGGTTCCCTCGCCGTATGTAACCTGGGTCGTTTCCTGCATCTATCCCTCCGGATGAATTAGTCTTACTTAAATTATACAACAGAAAAAGCCCGCCAAAAAGCGGGCTTATAATCCATCTGCCATCTTTATTCCGATAAAAACTTTTCTACTTCCTGTCTGGTTGGCATCACCGACAGAGCTCCTCGTCTTGTGGTTATGATAGACGCCGCTGCATTTGCATAATCCAGACATGTAAGGAGCATATCCTCACTTATGTCCTTTAGTCCGTTTCTGCATATATAGTCTACAGCACAGGCGCAGAATGTGTCTCCCGCTCCCGTAGTCTCTATCGTGGCAGAATTTTTGTAGCCATCCTTTTTTACCACCGTATCGCCATAAAGCGCCATACTTCCATCCGGCCCAAGTGTCGCAAAGACAAGCGGAATGTTAAACTCGTCTTTGATCTTGCGTGCTCCGGCTTCTACGTCTTTCATTCCCGTAAAGAGCTCCACTTCATTGTCAGAGATCTTCAGGATATCACACTGCTCAAACCCGTATTTCATTGCATCCAGAGCCTTTTCTTCGGACTCCCACAGAGGTGCTCTGTAATTCGGATCAAAAGAGATCAAGGCTTTGTTTTTCTTTGCAATCGAGATTGCAAGCTTTGTGGCTTCAGCTGCCGGTTCATCTGTCATCGACAATGTACCGAAATGGAACACTTTAGTATCTTCCAAAAGATCTTTTACCCTGTCAACGTCAGACGCCGAGAGCATCATATCTGCTCCGGGCTTTCTATAAAAAGAAAAGTCGCGGTCGCCGTTTGGAAGCTTGTTTACAAAGGCAAGCGTAGTATGAACATCGCTGTCCAGAAAAAGACCTGTCGTATCAATACCCTGCTTCTCAACACGCTCTTTTAGCATCCTGCCGAAGAAGTCATCTCCGACCTTGCCGATAAATGCTGTCTTATTGCCCAGATTGCCCAGCATGGAGAGAACGTTACAGGGTGCTCCTCCTGGATTGGCTTCAAACATCGGATTGCCCTGCTCACTGTCTGCATTATTGGTAAAATCAATCAGCAGTTCTCCAAGGGCAACAACATCAAATCTGCTCATCTGTCTTTCCTCTCAAGTTCGTACATTTCCACATCCATAAGCAACTCACCAACCGCCTTGAAGCTTATGCCTTCGGCCTTGATGTCTGTGAGCACCACCATAGACATAACCTGTTCTCCGTCATTGATGAACAGTTCCATGCTGTATCTGTCAAGGATAAGGCGCAGTCTGATGTTCCCTTTATTATTGGAAACTCTGCATCGTCTCTGATGTACAATGGCTCTTCTGCTGCCTGAATGCTTTCTGTCTATCTTTACAATGTTCAGCTCAGGATCATATTCGATCGTTGAGAACGCCTTTCCGTTATCAGCAAAACGAAGTTCAAATTTCTTGTATGAAAGTTCTTCAGAAAGGCTTCTGACATTTATTGTCATATCAATACATCTGCCCTCAATACTTGAGAGTGATGCGCTGTCGGAAATAAGCACATTCTGTCTGCTTATTCTCTTTCCGTAGTAATTCTCGATTTCTCTGACAGGCTTCTGGATCAGCTTACTGCCTCGAAGGGTGATCTCCCTTGGAAAACTCATCTGGCCAAACCATGGGAAATCGTCACGTCTGATTCCGCATGTATCCCAGTTCTGCATCCAACCTATCATTACTCTTCTTCCATCTTCGGTAAGGATGGTCTGAGGCGCATAGAAATCTATGCCATAGTCAACCGCCTGACAATTTTCTTCGCAGAAATTGCCGTTTTCATCAAGTGTTCCGATCACGCATAAAGTTCCGTTACCGTTATGAAACTCCAGTTCCTCGGGAAGCATATCCTGCGGACTTGTAAGAAGAATCTGTTTATCATCCAGAGCAAAGTAATCAGGACACTCCCACATTGCTCCGAATCTGTGATTGTTCTTGATGACCAGTCTGTCATAGGACCACTTGAATCCGTCATCACTGACAAACTGCAGAATCTGTCCATCCCTGTCCGGAGTCTTGTTTCCGACTACCATGTAGTACTTGCCGTTTTCTCTCCATACCTTGGGATCCCTGAAGTCGAACTTGCCGGCTCCCTCAGGAAGAAGATCTGCTGTGATAACGGGATTGCCTTCAAATTTTGTATAGTTCACGCCATCGCCCACAGCTACGCACTGTGTCTGATACTCGTGGATCTCTCCGCTCTCGGCCTGAACCTTGTTAACTCCCGTATAGACAAGGAGCTGTTTTCCGTCTTCCATCTCTATAGCACTTGCTGAAAAACATCCGTCGCCGTCAGAGTC
>JAEEGF010173735.1_pt1 | contig 19290 bp, 20 predicted proteins | sample 9134171 | NCBI WGS metagenome assembly JAEEGF01 (sample SAMN16246542, study PRJNA631951) | gut metagenome | biome: gut microbiome; feature: rumen; material: AP-attached | host: Bos | place: Iran: Karaj | collected 2018-10
GACAGTGCTTTCTGATGATTCCCCGCGTACCGCGCACGCCTATACGGTACGCGTGAAAAATCCCTATATTATACTGTCCCCCTGTCACCCTAGTAGTGAAGAGTTATGAATCAAAAGTTAAGGATATTATGATAGAAGACCGTGAATATCTGAAAAGAGACCTGGCCCGGATCTATACGCCGCATACCAGGCAGGCCAAGTCGGCGATGAAGAAACTGCGTGAGGACATCAACCGCTGTCCGGAACTGGTGGAGGCGCTGAAGCAGACGCGTTGGAACCGTAACCGCAACTGCTACACAGCCCGTCAGGTGCGTCTCATTGCCGAATACCTCTGCATCGACTGAAGCCGTTTTTATGGCCAATCCACAAAAAACTGCCGAAAAACCTTGCAAGTTTCAAATAAATATCTTATCTTTGCAGCGTCAATCAGACATGATTGGCTATCCGGGTAGAATCCCGCGTGGGAGTAAGACTTCACCGACACTGCTCCATTTTAAAGGTCACCTTCGGGTGACTTTTATTATTTATAATATAGTCTGCAAAATGTTCCTATGAAATTTCTATCCTTAATAGTACGATTGGTAACTGATAACAGCTTATTACCTTTGAATACTAAAACCTCTACCGCTCTGACATTCCTTTCAAAGTATTTGTTGATACTACGAGCCAAGGCTGTTCCATTATAGTTAGTTGTAATATGTAGTAATACTCGATTACTCTGGCCTATGGAATCCTGCAACCTATTCATGGCAGAAGCCTTCCCTTGTATGGTTTTCAGGTCATAAGTTCTATAGATACCTTTTCTCTCAAATATAAAATCCGGTGTTCTGACTTCCTTGGGATTTGGAAGGACGAATACCCGGTAGCCATGCAGAACAGCCTTGCGGGCTGCGTTCAGCAGGTTTTCAAAGTCATCACTTGTCTCACCTCCTGTGATATAGATATCTGTCTCACCCTCAAGGGGATAAAACTCATTCCTAAGGGCAATACGTTCCACCTGACGAGAGAATTCTGCTCCTGTCAGCTCGTGTAGCTTTGCCAGTTCATCAGTTATGTTGTTCATAATATGATCCGCTTAACGTCTGCAAAGATAAGCATTATTCCTGACTATGCAAAATATTTTGGAAAAAAGTTGGGCACTGGCAACTGGTGGCAACTTGCGGCTACAAACGTGCCTTTCGGATGTCGTACCTTTGCAATGTCGTTAGTGAGGCGGAATTTACTGGTAGGCGTAGGAAAACTTTTTCCCACGTGCACTAAGAAAAACTCCTACGTGTAGCAGAAAACGAGGCTCAGCGGCGACAATTGAACTTAAACAATTAACAATTAAACATTAGAGACTATGGCACTGAAAGTAAAAGCAAAGGAGAAACTCCAGAAGATCGGCAAGTTTGCCGGTGAGTACCGTTACGTGATGATGCCGGAGCTGTACACACCCCTGACCCCGGAAAAGGTGATCCGCGAGGCAGCCCTGCGCTCGGGCGTGAACCAGGGTGTGATGCAGGCCTGCTGGGATGCAGCCGGCGAGGTGATCAAGGCGTGGGCCACGGAAGGTCACTCGGTGGCACTGCCCGGACTGGGCACGATGCGCTTCGGCCTGAACGCCAAGAGTGTGGCCGACGTGAACGACGTGAAGACCTCGCTCATCCGCACCCGTAAGATCATCTTCACACCGGCACAGGAACTGAGGAACGAACTGTCGGCCGCAGCTATCCAGATTACCTGCTACGACCGCAACGGTGAGGAGGTGAAGCGTGTGACCTCGACCGATCCGGGCACCGTGGAGGATCCTGTGGATAACGGCGACACCACGGGCGAGGAGACCGGTGGCGGTACTAACAACACCCAGGGTGGCGGCTCGGATAACACCAGCGGCGACGAGGGTGGCAAGCCGAACCAGGGCGGCAATGAGGAACCATAAAGACAGTTAGGCTATGATTAAGAGGAAAATTGTCATCAATGTGCTGAAATGGATGGCTACGATCGCCACGTCGATTGCCACGGCACTCGCCACCATCAGTTGTTCTGGCAGTATCTGAAGGTCGTTATGAGAATCATCACATTACTTGTTGTTCATTGTTCTGCAGTGTGGCCCCGCCAGACCTCCTCGGCCGCTCAGATCGACACCTGGCATCGCCGCGACAGACATTATAAGTTTGGCATCGGCTACCACTACGTCGTCCGTCGTGACGGACAGATAGAGCCGGGCCGTCCGGAATGGATGGTCGGTGCCCACTGCAAGAACCACAACGCCCACTCGATAGGCATCTGCTATGAGGGCGGGCTCGACATCCGCGGTCAACCCGCCGACACGCGCACGCTGGCGCAGAAGCTGGCGATGCTGCAGCTGCTGGAGGTGCTGCATCGGAAATATCCGAAGGCCCTGATTGTAGGTCACCACGACCTGAACCCGCATAAGGACTGCCCCTGTTTCGATGCCGTGAAGGAATATGCTGAGCTGCAGCCTAAATAAAGAAGCCCCGCAAATTTTTGGCGGGGCTTGTTGCTTGAGATGTATGTGGGTCATTCAGGACAAGGGCGTGGAGCTGAAAGAGCTCAAGTTGTAAACACAGCCTTGGACAGAAGTTCATCTGTTCGAGTTTCGCATTCGCTCAAAAGCTTCCCCCTGACGGGAAGCTTTTGATATTTTTTATCTGTTATGCTTGCATGTGAACAAAAGATTTTGTACCTTTGCAGCTCAAAAGCTTAAAAAACATGTTCGAACAACAGGTATTGGAGCACCTCCTTTTTGTGGTTGGCGGAGCAGTGGCAGCATTGAGTTTGGTAGCCTGCTGCTATCTGTTGTTTCGCCGGAGCAACGCCTTCGCTCCCGACGTGACGTCGTCGGTACGCCTGCGCCGGTGGACTGCAACCTTCTTTGCTGCTGTCACCTTGTGCCATTTCTGGTATATACCGACGAAATTTCTTACTTCGCCTGATGATGTGAGGCAGGCTTTTTTCATAACCGGTGCGCTCGACTTTATGACGGTTATCCCTCTGCCGGTAGTCATCATGCTCGTGATGCTGCAAGACCGCCGTCGCCCACTATGGCCTGTTGCCGCGCTGGTAGCACCGCTCGTCGTTGGATTGGCATGGAGTGCTGTCAGTCGTAGTGACGACCTTCGGCTGGTGATATATGGCTATTTCCTGCTGCTCTGTATAGGTTTGTTCATCTTTATGGTGCGCGCAACGAAACAATATGGTCGTTGGCTGCGCGATAACTATGCCGACCTGGAAGACAAAGAGGTATGGCAAGGTTTCGCGGTGATGGCACTCGTTCTGCTGGCATACATGACGTATTTGCTGGATGTTGGTGGAATCATATTCCATTATGCGATGGAGACTGTCGATATCGTACTTATCTGCTATCTGCTGTGGCGCGTGGAAACGCTGAGCGACCTGAGTATCCCCGCTGGTGAGACGGTTGAAGAAACTGTCACCACAGAGATCTTGGAAGACAGCGATTATCCATCATCCATGCACAGCAACATCGACGCCTTGTTGAAGCAGCATTGCGAGGAAACACGGATCTACTTACAGCACGATCTCTCCCTTTCTCAGCTTGCTCATGTCGTCGGAACCAACCGATACTATCTCAGCCAGCATTTCTCCAGCCAGGGAATAACTTACAATACCTATATCAATAACCTGCGCATCGAGTATTTCATGAGCCTCTATCGTGAGGCTGCCGCAACCAGTCAGCCTGTCACTGCCCAGCAACTGGCCCATCAGTGTGGGTTCCGTAATTACAATACATTCAGTACCGCCTTCAAGAAGATGATGGGGACGACGGTGACGGAGTGGATGCGCAACTTCAAAGACATTACAAAAGATTCATAATATGACCATCAACGAGATTCAAGACGAGATCATTGAGGAGTTCTCCGGTTTCGACGACTGGATGGACAAGTATCAGCTATTGATAGACCTGGGCAACGAGCAGGCACCGCTCGACGATAAATATAAGACCGAGCAGAACCTGATTGACGGCTGCCAGAGCCGCGTATGGCTGCAGGCCGACTATGCCGACGGCCGTATCCATTTCTCGGCCGAGAGCGACGCCCTCATCGTGAAGGGCATCGTGGCCCTGCTCATCCGTGTGCTGAGCGACCATACGCCCCAAGAGATACTCGATGCCGACCTCTATTTTATCGATGAAATCGGCCTGAAAGAACATTTGTCGCCCACCCGGAGCAACGGACTTGTAGCAATGGTAAAGCAAATTCGCCTATATGCGTTGGCTTTCAGCAAGAAGCAGTAAATAAGCCCCGATTTTTGATAATTATTAACGTAAGAAAGTTGTCTCGAGAGGGATGACTTTTGGGTATTTTTGTGTATCTTTGCAAGCGAATGTGAAGAAACATGAACTAAAACCTTTAGAAAATATGATTCAAACAGTTGTAAAACGCGACGGACGCATCGTTGGCTTCAACGAGCAGAAGATTATGGCTGCCATCCGCAAGGCCATGCTCCATACCGACAAGGGAGAAGACGAGCGCCTGTTGTACCAGATTACCGATCATATCGCCCAGAAAGGCGAGAGTCAGATGACCGTCGAGGAGATTCAGGATGCCGTTGAGGTGGAGCTGATGAAGTCGAGCCGCAAGGACGTGGCTCAGCGCTACATCGCCTACCGCCATCAGCGTTCGGTGGCTCGTAAGGCCAAGACGCGCGACGTGTTCCTCGACATCGTGAACATCAAGAATAACGATGTCACCCGCGAGAATGCCAATATGAATGCCGACACCCCGGCAGGCATGATGATGAAGTTTGCATCGGAGACCACGAAGCCGTTCGTCGATGACTACCTGCTGTCGGAAGAGAGTCGTGACGCTGTGGCACATAACTATCTGCACATCCACGACAAGGATTATTACCCGACCAAGTCGCTCACCTGCGTGCAGCACCCGTTGGACAACATCCTGAGCTGTGGCTTTATCGCCGGGCACGGTGCCTCGCGCCCTGCCAAGCGTATAGAGACGGCCTCGGTGCTGGCCTGTATCTCGATGGAGTGTGCGCAGAACGAGATGCACGGCGGTCAGGCTATCCCTGCCTTCGACTTCTATCTGGCTCCCTATGTGAGGATGAGCTATGTCGAAGAACTGAAGGCCTTGGAAGAACTGAACGGCGAGAGCTATGCCGACCTCTACGACGAGCCGCTGATGGACTACATCAAGAAACCGCTCGACGGACTGACGGGGAAGGAGCGTGCCCAGCAGCATGCCATCAACAAGACCGTAGGTCGCGTGCATCAGGCGATGGAGGCTTTCATCCACAATATGAACACCATCCACTCGCGCGGTGGTAACCAAGTGGTGTTCTCATCCATCAACTATGGTACGGACACGAGCGCAGAAGGGCGCTGCGTGATGCGCGAGATACTGCTCTCTACGTATGAAGGCGTGGGTGGTGGTGAGACGGCCATCTTCCCCATCCAGATATGGAAGAAGAAACGCGGGGTGAACTATCTGCCCGAAGACCGTAACTTCGACCTGTACCAGCTGGCCTGCAAGGTGACGGCCCGACGCTTCTTCCCGAACTTCCTGAACCTCGATGCCTCGTATAACCAGGACAGTGATTGGAAAGCCGATGATCCGAAGCGCTATCTGCATGAGGTGGCTACGATGGGTTGTAGGACGCGTGTGTTCGAGAACCGATTCGGTCCGAAGACCTCCATTGGCCGTGGTAACCTCTCGTTTACCACCATCAACATTGTGAAACTCGCCATTGAGTGCATGGAGGAACCCGACCAGCAGAAGCGCATCGATATGTTCTTTGCCAAGCTCGACAATATGCTTGAAGTAGCAGCCAAGCAGCTCGACGACCGTTACCAGTTCCAGAAGACGGCCTTCGCCAAGCAGTTTCCGCTGCTGATGAAGAGTCTGTGGATCGGGGCCGACAAGTTGAAGCCTACCGACACGGTGGAGAGTGTGATTAACCAGGGTACGCTGGGTATCGGCTTCATCGGACTGGCAGAGTGCCTGGTGGCCCTGACGGGCAAGCATCACGGTGAGAGCCAGGAGTCGCAGGAACTCGGTTTGAAGATCGTGACCTATATGCGCGACCGTATCAACGACTTCTGTAATCAGTATCACCATAATTACTCTGTGCTGGCCACACCTGCCGAGGGCCTGAGCGGTAAGTTCACGAAGAAAGACCGCAAGGAGTTTGGCGTGATACCGGGTGTGACCGATCGCGACTACTATACCAATTCGAACCATGTCCCCGTGTATTACAAGTGTTCGGCTCGTCATAAGGCCGAGGTGGAGGCACCTTACCACAATCTCACGCGTGGCGGACATATCTTCTACGTGGAGATCGACGGCGACGCTACCCACAACCCGCAGGTGATTATGAGCGTGGTGGATATGATGGACCAGCTCGACATGGGCTACGGCTCGGTGAACCACAACCGTAACCGCTGTATGGACTGCGGCTACGAGAATGCCGACGACCATCTGGAGAAATGTCCGAAGTGCGGCTCTACGAATATCGACAAGCTGCAGCGTATCACGGGCTATCTCGTAGGTACGACCGATCGCTGGAACAGTGGTAAGCTGGCTGAGCTTAACGACCGCGTGACGCACATCGACCACGGTGCACAGGATCTGTTTAGTGAGTAGTGAACCGTGATTAGAGTACTGGATGTCATAGAAGACACCATGGTGGACGGTCCGGGATTCCGGACCTCCATTTATTGTGCAGGATGCCGTCATCAGTGTCCCGGCTGCCATAACCCCCAGTCGTGGGATCCGAAGGGTGGCAGGGAGATGAGCACCGAAGAGCTGATGAAGATTATCGAGGCCGACCCTTATGCCAACGTGACGTTCACTGGGGGCGATCCCATGTACCAGTGCGACGGCTTTGCCGAGTTGGCGCGAGCCATCCACCAGCGTACGAACAAGGATATATGGTGCTACACGGGCTTTACCTTCGAATCGCTGATCACACGAGCCCAGCGCGAACTGCTCGAACTGCTCGACGTGGTGGTCGATGGACCCTTCATCCAGAAACTGCGCGACCCAGACCTGCTGTTCCGCGGCTCGTCGAACCAGCGGCTCATCGACGTGCAGGCATCGCTTTATGCGGGTGAGGTCATCCTCTGGAAACCTGACGTTGACGTGACCGTATCATCCCTCTAAATCCTGCTTCGGCAGGATTTTTCTTATTTATAAGAAGAATTTTCAGAATTTGCGTGCGTATATGCGGAAAAATCAGTACTTTTGCATCAAAATAGCATGTTTATGGCAAAAAGCATTAAATGGCAAGACGATTACTGGCTGCTGCTCATGCAGTTGTACCTGCAGAAACCTGCAGGCCTGAAGCCGATGTACAGCAGAGGCATGGTGGATCTCGCTATCGAGATACACATCGCCCCTGAACAGCTGTTTAACAAGATGTGCCAGCTGGCGAACCTTGAGACGCCGCGTGTGGAGCATTTGTGGGAGACTTATGGTAACAATCCCCGGAAACTGGCTCGTGCTGCCAGTCTCTACCGTTCGATGAAGGGCTTTAACAATGCGGGGCTCTTCTATGAGGGCGTGGAGACCACTGAGGGCTTCGAGAAAGATTTCCGACCAGTGGCTGAGGGGACAGAACTCACCCCCGTGATGCTCACGCTGATTCTCGACCTGTATTTCAGACTGACGCCTATCACCCAGGTGCCTGAGACACCAGAGGTGCAGGAGCTGGCCAAACTCATGAAGATAACACCGCAGCAGGTGGCTGAGGTCATGGAGGTGCTGCAGCACTGTGACCCCTACCTGAAGCGCAAAGAAACTACCGACAGTCTGCTGTTGGAACCCTGTCGGCAGATATGGCGGCGTTTCGGCAATGCCAATGTAGAAGACCTGGCATCCTATGCCGAACAGTTGAAAGCATACTTTAAGTAAAAACGTGATGGCAGAGAAGTACGGTCAGATACAGGAACAGTCACAACAATTGAAGCAAGGACAGACATTTTCTCACCAGCAGCTGTTACAGGCCTCGCTGGTGGAATTGCCATTGACACAGCTGATCGACCGCATCAATACAGAGATGAACGACAACCCGGCGCTCGAAGCCGACGTTACCTACGATGAGACTGACGCACCAGACTATGCTGGAGACAGCGATCGCGGTGATGCTCTCGAAGGTGCCGACTACGAGACGCGCTCGGAGATGGAGGAGCGCCAGTCGGCGCTCGACGAAGCCCTCAGCAACCTGGGGCGCGACGATGAGGACCTGCCCGTGTATCACGGAGGCAACGCCCTCGGTGATGAGCGTGAGGAGATGGTCTATGGACAGACCGAATCGTTCTACGACCAGTTGAAGGAGCAGATGGGCGAACTCGACCTCAGTGAGCGGAATCGCGACATCATGGAGTATCTTATCGGCTCGCTCGACGACGACGGACTGCTCAGGAAACCGCTCGATGCCGTCAGTGAGGAGCTGGCCATCTATCATAACATCGACGCGACGGTCGAGGAGATAGAACACGTGCTGCTGCTGTTGCAAGCCTTCGATCCCGCAGGCATCGGTGCACGCTCGCTTCAGGAGTGCCTGATACTGCAGATAGAGCGCCGACCCACATCGCGGCTGCAGACTCTGATGACCAGTGTGGTCAACGACTATTTCGAAGAATTTACCCGCAAGCATTGGGACAAGATACAGACAGCACTCGGACTCGACGACACGCAGGCCGACGTGCTCTTCAGGGAGTTGCGCAAGCTGAACCCGCGCCCCGGTGCCTCACTCGGTGAGACCGTAGGCCGCAGCCTGCAGCAGATCACCCCCGACTTCATCATCGATACACAGGACGACGGTACCGTCAGCTTCACCCTCAACAATGGGGAGGTGCCTGAGCTGAAAGTCTCGCAGTCGTTTGTCGATTCGATGAAAGAATACCAGACCAACAAGGAGCACCTGAGCCGTCAGACGAAAGAGGCGCTGCTCTATATCAAGAAGAAGGTGGATGCCGCCCAAGGATTCATTGAGGCCGTGAAGGTGCGCCGTCAGACGCTCACCCTCACCATGCGGGTCATCATCCAGTTGCAGCGCCAGTTCTTCATCGACGGCGACGAGGCCTCACTACGACCCATGAACCTGCGTGACGTAGCCGAGAAGACGGGACTCGACATGTCCACCATCTCGCGCGTGAGTAACTCCAAATACGCACAGACGCGCTGGGGAACCTTCCCCCTGCGGCATTTCTTCAGCGACAGCTATGTCACCGACAGTGGCGAAGAACTCTCCACACGGAGAATCAAGGCTGCCTTGCACGACCTCATCGACGCAGAGGATAAGACCAAACCCCTCTCCGATGATGCCTTGAAGGAGATGCTCGCCCAGAAGGGATTCCCGATAGCACGACGAACGGTGGCCAAATACCGTGAGCAGTTGGGTGTTCCCGTGGCCCGCATGCGCAAACAGTAAAGAAACGATGAGTAGGATGAATAGAGAGAAGTATATCATACGGGCTGCACGGGTGCTGAGCATGTTGTTCACACCTTTCTATCTGCCGATTGTAGGACTGGTGGCGCTGTTTACCTTCAGCTACCTGGCCCTCATGCCTTGGGCTTACAAGTTCCAGGTGCTCATTCTCGTCTATTGCTTCACCATCCTGTTGCCGACGGTCTCCATTCACCTCTATCGTAAGTATCAGGGATGGTCACTTCTTGAGATGGCCTACAAGGAGCGCCGCATCGTGCCCTATGTCATCTCCATCCTCTGTTATTTCCTGTGTGTCTATCAGATGGATCTGCTCCACATCCCGCATTTTATGGGTACGATCCTCTCTGCTGCCATCTTTATCCAGGTGGCCTGTGCCCTCATCAACGTGTGGTGGAAGATCTCTACGCATACAGCTGCCATCGGTGGTGTGGCCGGAGCGCTCTTCGTGTTTGGCGAGTATTTCGGCTTCAATCCCGTCTGGTGGCTCTGCATCGTCTTCATCCTGGCAGGACTCCTGGGCACCAGCCGTATGATTCTGCGCCAGCACACACTTCTGCAGGTCGTTGCCGGTTTCTTCGTCGGTGTCGTCTGCTCTGTTGTCGGATTAGTTTATTTATAAGATATGAAACCATTAGTAAGTATTATCATGGGCAGCACCAGCGACCTGCCCATTATGGAAAAAGCCTGCAAGATGCTCGACGAGTTGCAGGTGCCTTTTGAAGTCAATGCCCTCTCTGCCCATCGCACGCCCGATGCCGTAGAACAATTTGCCCGCTCAGCCAAGGATCGTGGCGTGAAGGTGATCATCGCCGGCGCAGGCATGGCCGCTGCACTTCCCGGAGTGATTGCCGCCAGTACGACACTGCCCGTTATCGGTGTGCCCATCAAGGGTATGCTCGACGGACTCGACGCCCTCCTCTCTATCGTGCAGATGCCCCCGGGCATCCCCGTGGCTACCGTCGGTGTGAACGGTGCCCAGAATGCTGCCATCCTGGCCGTAGAGATGATTTCGCTCTACGATGCCGAACTTGCCCAGCGCCTCGCTGTGTTCAAGGCCAGCCTAAGTATCAAGATCGAGAAGGCTAACGAAGAGCTTGCTAACGTGAAGTATCAGTATAAGACCAACTAAGATATGTATAAACGTCGAATCAGCAGTGAAGCCCGTGTCGGACAAATCGGCATCGGAGGCTCCAACCCCATCCGCATCCAGTCGATGGGTACCGTAGATACCAACAATACCGAGGGCTGTGTGGCCCAGGCCAAGCGTATCATCGATGCCGGTGGTGAACTCGTGCGCTTCACCACTCAGGGCACGCGTGAGGCCGAGAACATGAAGAATATCTCTGCCCGTCTGAAGGCCGACGGTTATGACACACCGCTCGTGGCCGACGTGCATTTCACCGCCCATACGGCCGATGTGGCTGCACTCTATTGTGAAAAGGTGCGCATCAATCCCGGTAACTACGTGGATCCCGGTCGTACCTTCAAGCATCTCGAATATACCGACGAGGAATATGCCGCTGAACTCCAGAAGATAGAGCGACAGCTCGTACCGTTCCTGAATATCTGTAAGGAGCACCATACCGCTGTACGTATCGGTGTGAACCACGGCTCGCTCTCCGACCGTATCATGAGCCGTTATGGTGATACACCAGAGGGTATCGTGGAGAGCTGCATGGAGTTCCTGCGTATCTGCCGTCGTGAGCAGTTCAACGATGTGGTCATCTCTATCAAGGCCTCCAACACCGTGGTGATGGTTACTACCGTGCGCCTGCTCGTGGCTACGATGGACAAGGAGGATATGCACTATCCGCTGCATCTCGGTGTGACCGAAGCCGGCGAAGGTGAGGATGGCCGTATCAAGAGTGCTGTGGGTATCGGTGCCCTGCTGACAGAGGGTATTGGCGACACCGTGCGCGTATCGCTCTCAGAGGAGCCGGAGTGCGAGATTCCTGTAGCCCGTAAGCTCGTGGATTCCATCGCCGAGTGTGCTGCCCTGCGTGAACAGGCCGAGGCGGGTATCCAGAACGATACCATCACCCTCGAGATGCACGAGACCGACTGGGAGTCGTTGCAGTTGAAGGCCGCTATGGCCGTAGGTGCCCTCCTGATCGACAAGAAGGCTCACAATCTGGTGATCAAGAACGATGGATTCGCCGCAGAGAAGCTTGTCGAACTTGCCGACGGCATTCTGCAGGCTGCCCGCATCAAGTTTACGAAGACGGAATATATCTCATGTCCAGGCTGTGGACGTACGCTTTATAACCTGCAGGAGACCATTGCCAAGATTAAGGCTGCCACGAAAGACCTCGTAGGTCTGAAGATCGGTATCATGGGCTGTATCGTGAACGGTCCCGGTGAGATGGCCGATGCCGATTACGGCTATGTGGGTGCTGGCCGCGGAAAGATTTCCCTCTACAAAGCCAAGGAGTGTGTGGAGAAGAATATCCCTGAGGAAGAGGCCGTCGATAAGCTTCTGGAACTCATCCGTAAGGATCGTGCGTGATAGTTATGAAGAATTGTGAGGAATATGATTCTTTTAAGTTTTGATACAGAAGAGTTCGATGTGCCGCGCGAGCATGGCGTCGATTTCTCTTTAGAGGAGGGTATGGCCGTTTCGAAGGTCGGAACCAACCGTATCCTTGATGTCCTGAAGCAGAATCAAGTGCGTGCCACCTTTTTCTGCACAGGCAATTTTGCTGAGAATGCTCCCGAGGTGATGCAGCGCATCATGGACGAGGGGCATGAGGTAGCTTGTCACGGTGTCGATCACTGGCAACCTAAGGAGACCGATTTCGCCCGTTCGAAGGAGATTCTGGAGCGCGTGACGGGCCGTACGATTTATGGCTATCGCCAGCCCCGCATGTTCCCTGTCGTGGAGTCGGAGATCAAGCGGGTAGGCTATCGTTATAACTCATCGCTGAATCCAGCCTTTATCCCCGGTCGTTATATGCATCTCAATGAGCCGCGCACCTGGTTTATGAAAGACGGTGTGATGCAGATACCTGCGTCGGTCACTCCTCTGATCCGTTTCCCGCTGTTCTGGCTCGCTCTTCATAATCTGCCCGAATCACTCTATCACTGGATGACGCGCCGGGTGCTGGCAAAAGACGGCTATTTCGTGACCTATTTCCACCCTTGGGAGTTTTATGAGCTCAAGGAGCACCCGGAATTCAAGATGCCGTTTATCATCAAGAACCATAGTGGACAGCAGATGTGCCAGCGTCTCGACCGTCTCGTCAAGATGCTGAAGAGCCGTGGGCATGAGTTTATCACCTACAACGAGTTCGTGGAAAAATGTAAAAATTAGAAAATGTAACAATGTAAAAATTGGAAAATCTAATAATGTAATCATGATAAAATTAGCAACAGTTTCACCATGTTATAACGAAGAGGAGGTACTGCGCCATAGTGTGGAACGGCTGACGGCTCTCTTTGAGCGTATGATTGCCGAAAAGCTCATCTCCGACGACTCGATGATGGTATTTGTCAACGATGGCAGCCGCGACCGCACCTGGGAGATCATTCGTGAGCTTCATGCCGAGAATAAGTTCGTGCGTGGCATCAATATGTCACGAAACGTCGGCCATCAGAATGCCATCATGGCCGGTATGATGACTGCCCGTGAGTGGGCCGATGCCGTGATTACGCTCGATGCCGACCTTCAGGATGATATTGAGTGCATCCCTAAGATGGTCAAGGCCTTTGAGGCTGGCAACGATATCGTCTATGGTGTGAAGGTGTCGCGCGAGGCAGATCCCTTTATGAAGAAGATGACAGCCCAGGCCTTCTACAAGTTGCAGAGTTCCATGGGTGTGGAGAGCGTCTATAATCATGCCGATTTCCGTCTGATGAGCCGTCGGGCGCTGGATATGCTGTCCACCTATAAGGAGCACAATCTTTATCTGCGTGGTCTGATTCCCATGATCGGCCTGCAGCATACGACGGTCGATGATGTCATCAGTGAGCGATTTGCAGGACAGTCGAAATACACGTTGGGAAAGATGCTGCGTCTTGCCCTCAATGGTATCACCGCCTTCTCGGTGCGCCCGCTCTTCGCGATCTATAATATCGGAGTCGTGTTCCTGATTATCGCCTTCCTGATAGGCTGCTATGTCGCCTATTCATTCTTGTTCGGCTATGTAGAGCCTGGTTGGGCTTCACTGATGATCTCTATCTATCTCGTTGGTGGCTTCATCTTGGTCGCCCTGGGCATTACAGGCACTTATATCGGACAGATCTACACCGAAGTGAAGCGCCGTCCGCTCTATCACGTGGCCGAGATCTTATAGTCGCGCGTGTTCATCTCCCAGATCAGCACGAACCACATGATCGTGGTGGGCAATGCTTTGAGTGCGTAGGGCGCTATCAGCTGCTTCCAGATGAAGCGCGGGAAGAAGACGTCGCTCGTGCAGAGCGAGGTGAAGATAAAGGCATAGATGAGCAGCCATGTGGCCCATCGCCCGCGCTGGAAGGGGGCCGTGGTGTACCAGACGACAAACCCCGTCATGGCAGCGATATAGCCGTAACTTTCTGAACTTGTAGAGAACAGAAGGTGGAACATAGCTACCGATGCAAACATGGCGTAGCGGAAGCCCACATGCTTATATTGGTCGATACGACGGAAGGGCGACAGAAACAGGAGGATACCCGGGATAATCAGCCACAAGTCGCTATATTCAGTGTTGCCGGATATCTTGCGAGGAATACCTAATAGCGACGTGTTCGTCGTGTTGAAGTGCTCTGTCATGTTCTGAACGTTCTTCGCCACTAACGAGTCATACCAGCCAAAGTACTGTTGTACCACATATTCGGGGCTTGAAATGGCCATCGGCGCCACGAAGAAGAGCAACGACCACCCGAGGCAGGCCAATATGAACTTCTTTTTCTCGCGGATGAAGAAGAAGAAGGCAAAGCCCATGATACCATAGAGCTTGATGAAGATGGCCAGCATGATGACGAATGCTGCCCAGACTGGCTTCTGCTTCTGCACGCAGGCAAAAGTGAGCAAGAGCATGCCTGCCATCGCCAGGTCGAACTGCTCGACAAATAGGGGAGTGAGCACCTCGTGGAGACAGAACCAGAACATAAACACCTTCTGCCAGCGCTCCAGCGGCATGTAGCGTAGACCGACATAGAAAACAGCGACGAGGAAGCACTCCCAAAAGAGCACACCCCACGAGTCGGGCAACACGGCGAAGGGACCTATCACGTAGGCAAAGACTGCTCCATAGTGGTTGCAGTCGCCTTTCAGATAGTCGTAGAACTCATAGAGCGGCAGTTGGTTGATGGTGTTCCAATATACCGACTTGTAGATGTGGTAGGTGTCATTGTTCCTGTGCCATTTCAACAGGCCGAAGATGATAGGAATCAAGGTATAGATGACGGTAATCGTCGTCCAACTTCGCCAAAACGGATGGGCGAAGAACTGAACAATTCTTTCTTTGCAGCTTGTCAGGCAGTTTTCTCTCATAAGTTCTGATATGTTATTGCTTTTCAGCTCGACTATAGTCGCGTGTGTAAAGTTCATAGCATAGCTTCAGCCAAACGATGGCGACTGGTAGCGCCTTCAGACCGTAGGGCTTCATATATTCCTCGCGGATAAATCGCGGCATGAGGTCGGAGTGGGCCATCGTGCAGAAGAAGAACACGTAAACCATCAGAGCCACATCCGCCCATCCGCGCTTCCATGGGGCAGCGGTGTACCAGATGGCCACGCCCACGACGGCAATGATATACGTGGAGTTCTCGGAACCAGTAGAAAACAGAATCAGGAACATCAGAACCGAGGCCAGTATGGTCTGACGGTATGCCTCATAACGATACTGGTTGATGCGGAGATAGGGCAGCAGGAAGGCGATGAGGCCTGGAATCATGACCCAGAGGTCGCTGTAAGCACTGCTGCCCGAGATCTTACGAATCATGCCTACGAGCGAGATGTTCGTGCCATGACTGAACATATTGTCGGCATTCTTGGCCACAAGACTCTCGAACCAGGCCTGATACTGCCCGATGATGTATTCGGGCGAAGAGATCAGCATCGGTGCCACGAACATCACGGCCGCCCAGAAAGCACACGAGGCCAACAGTCGGCCTTTGTGGCGCGAGAAGAAGAAAAAGGCAAGGCCCACGATGCCGTAAAGCTTGACGAACGTGCCGAGCATGATCAGGAAGGCTGCCCAGAAGTCGCGTTCCTTGCTGATCAGGTAATAGCTGCCCACGATAATGGCTGCGATGGCAATGTTGAACTGCTGCATCTGGATGGCGTTGAGCAGTTCATGGGTGCAGAACCAGAAGATGACGACCTGCTGCCAGTTGGTGAAGAGATTGTGCCGTATCGCCACATAAAGACCGAGCGTGAGCGCCACGAGCCACAGCAGCATACCCAGCCATACGGGTGGCAGGGCGAAGGGGGCGATGACCAGTGAGAAGAACGGCCCGTAATGGTTCATGTCGAAATACTCGGCGGGGTAGTGCTCAAAGAGGGGCAACTGCCCGATAACGTGCCAGTAAACGTACTTGAAAATGAGGAAATTATTTTCGCGTCCATGCCCGAAGCGCGTCATGCCCGAGATGGCGATGAGCACCCAGATCCACAGCAGCGCACGGGGGTCGCAAGCAAGTTGTTTCAGCCTTTCTTTCATCGGTCTATTGATTTTGTCTGCAAAGATAGCAAAAAAAGTATAATTTTAAAGTGAAAAGTGAAAAATTTTGTATCTTTGCAGCGATGAACGATGAAAAGAAAATATCGGTAGTCATCAACACTCGGAATGCTGAGCAGCATCTGCAGCAGGTACTCGAGGCCGTGAAGGGCTTCGACGAGGTGCTTATTTGCGATATGGAGAGCGAGGATCATACCCTCGATATCGCCCGTCAGTATGGCTGCCGGATTGTCACCTTCCCCAAGGCCGACCATCATAGTGCGGAGCCAGCCAGGACCTTCGCTATCCAGTCGGCGGCTTGGCCGTGGGTGCTTGTGGTCGATGCCGACGAGATTGTGACACCAGAACTTCACGACTATCTGTATCGCCGGATTGAGGAGCCCGACTGTCCGGCAGGCCTGTATATCCCCCGCTGGAATCGCTTCATGCTGCACTATACCAAGAGTAACAGCTACGACCATCAGTTGCGGTTCTTCCGGAAGGAAGGTGCGGTGTGGCCGCCATACGTCCATACGTTCCCTCAAGTACAAGGGCGCACGGAGAAGATTCCTGCCTCGGCGAAGAACGTGAGGTTCATCCATCTGGCCGACGAGACTATCGGCGACCTGGTGCGTAAGACCAATGCCTATACCGATGGCGAACTCCAGAAACGCAGTGCCAAGCATTATGGTGTTGGAGCACTGATAGGTCGCCCTGCTTGGCGATTCTTCCGTAACTACATTTTGAAACTCGGCTTCCGCGACGGACTGCCCGGACTGATACGCGCCGGCATGGACGCCTTCTACCAGTTTGTCCTCGTCGCAAAAGTCATTGAGAAAAATAAAAGATTGAATAAAGAATGAAAGATCCGCTATTCTCGATATTGATTCCATCGTGGAACAACCTTGCGTTCCTGAAACTCTGTGTGGCCAGCATCCGTAAGAACTCGACTTATGAGCACGAGTTGCTGATACACGTGAACGACGGCAGCGACGGCACACTGGAGTGGGTCAAGGCCGAAGGACTGAAATACACCCACTCGGCCGAGAACATCGGTGTGTGCTACGCCCTCAACGGGCTCAGACCGTTGGTCACTACCGACTATGTGCTCTTTATGAACGACGACATGTATGTGCTGCCAGGCTGGGATGAGGCACTCTACGACGAGATAAAGGCTATCGGGCATAAGATGTTCTTCCTCTCGGCCACGCTGATACAGCCCCGGAAGTTCTTCTGTAAGAGCGTCATCGCACCAGCCAACTACGGAGAGAGTATCGATACCTTCGACGAAGAACGGCTGCTCAAGGAGTACCGCGACCTGAAGCATGGCGACTGGCAAGGTGCCACGTGGCCTCCTAACATCGTGCACCGCGACCTGTGGGATCTGGTGGGAGGTTACAGCATAGAATATAGTCCCGGCATGTATTCCGACCCCGACTTCTCTGCGAAACTCTGGCATGCGGGCGTGCGACTCTTCAAGGGTGTTGATAAGAGTCGTGTATATCACTTTGAGGCGCGCTCTACGCATCGCATCGTGAAGAACGACGGCTCGCTGCAGTTCCTCCGCAAGTGGGGCATCACCTCATCGTCGTTCATGCGCGATGTGCTCCATCGTGGCGAACCCTTTGGGGCAGAGATTCATTCTGAGGAACAGTTGCGTAAGGACATCCTGCGCAGCAAATGGAAGCGTGCGCTCACCATCTTCCGTCCCACGAAAGCAAAAGATATCTGGTAGATCATGATGAAACGGCTGCTCTATTATCTGGTTTATGGCGTATGGTACCTGTTCTCGCTGTTGCCCATGCGCGTACATTATCTATTTTCTGATGTCATCTACCTGATCGTCTATCGACTGGTGGGCTATCGGCGTGCACTTGTGAAAAAGCATCTGGCCAGTTGCTTCCCCGAGAAATCAGAGAAGGAGCGCCTGGAGATAGAGCAGGGCTTCTACCATTGGTTCTGCGATTATATCGTGGAGACGGTGAAACTGCTCACGATCCGTCCTGATAACCTGAAGCGCCGTATGACGTTCAAGGGCACCGAACTGATCAACGAGGTGGTCGAGAGCGGTCAGTCGTGTGCCGTTTATCTGGGGCATTACTGCAATTGGGAATGGGTCACCTCGTTGCCTTTCTGGGTAACACCGAAGGCACAGTGCGGACAGATCTATCACGCTCTGGAAAACCCTGAGTTCGACCATCTGTTCCTGCGCCTGCGCCAAAGGATGGGTGCCGTCTGCATCCCCATGGCCGAGACGCTGAGGCGACTGGCGGTCTATCGTCAGCAGAGTCAGCCCGTGGTTATCGGTTATATCTCAGACCAGGTGCCTTTCTGGAATAACATCCATCACTGGCTGCAGTTCCTGCAGCAAGATACGCCTGTACTTACAGGCACCGAGCGGTTGGCCCGCAGTGCTGGTCATGCCGTGTTCTATCTCGATGTCCGCCGCTTGAGGCGAGGTTATTACGAGGCAGAGTTCAAGCTGATTGAGCGTGACCCCAAGAAGACGCACGACTATGAGTTGACCGATGCCTATTTCTCCATGCTCGAAAAGAGCATCCTGCGCGATCCTCAGTGTTATCTGTGGACTCATAATCGCTGGAAGCGCTCGCACGAAGAGTTCAATCTGCGCTACGACAAAGAGACGGGTCGCGTGAGCCTGGAACCGCTCGAGGTGATTAAAAAACGGAAGGGACTGTTATGATATTCGTTCACGACAAGGGCCGAATGGCCAACAATATGCTGCAGTATGGGCATGTCTATGCCTGGGGGCGCGAGCATGGACGTACCACGATGTCGATGCGCTTTGCCTATAAGTATCCGTGGTTTCATATCTGCCATACGCCCCACCATAACTTCCCTACCTATGTCTTTGCCAAATATGCTGCCAAGTGGGGGCTGATCCCATGCGTGCATTTCGACGAGGAGCATGCCGACTACAGCCGTGAGGAGCAGATGATGCTCGACAGCAAGCTGCTGCTGGTGCAGGGCTGGTATGCGCGCTGGTACGACCTCTTCCTGAAGTATAAGCCCGAGATACTCGAGCTCTTCGCCTTCGATGAGGCTGTAGAGCGTAAGGCCAAGGAGCGCTTGGGCGATATGTGGGGCGTCCATTTAGGGGTGCATATCCGTCGAGGCGACTACAAGACGTTTCAGGGAGGCCGTTTCTACTATAGCGACGAACAGTATGTGCGCATCATCCGCAGTTATTACGACA
>JAEEGF012120255.1_pt1 | contig 19289 bp, 16 predicted proteins | sample 9134171 | NCBI WGS metagenome assembly JAEEGF01 (sample SAMN16246542, study PRJNA631951) | gut metagenome | biome: gut microbiome; feature: rumen; material: AP-attached | host: Bos | place: Iran: Karaj | collected 2018-10
GCCTGAATGCAACCATGTGCGAGCAGGCGAGGGCCGCAAAGTAGAGCAATACGCTTGTGACCGAGGCGAGAACCGCTCCGATGGAGTAGTCAAAAATCTTGATGTTCGTCATGTCGCCGCCAGAGATAACCTCGCGGACAATGAGCCACATCAGTAAAAACGGCACGAGCCCCGCGATGGCGCTCAATGCCGAGAGAATCAATGCTAGCGGGAACAGCGGTTTTCGCGATCCCATGTATGCGTAGAGTTTAGAGAATGTCTTTTTCATAATTATGCGACGTTTGTCATTCTGTATTTTTTCCTGTATTCCTTCGGGGTCATGCCCATCACATCTTGGAAGGCGTGGGCAAACTTGCTCCCGTTATTGTAGCCGACGGTGCCTGCAATTTCGAGAATTCCTCGGTCACATTCGCGGAGTTGCTTTGCAGCATGCTTCATGCGTTCGCGGCGGGCGTAGGTGAATACGGGGAGTCCGAATACATTCTTGAAGCAAAGCTTCATTGCGGTAGGCGGCATGTCGAATTTTTCGGCGAGTTCTTCGATTGTGTAATGAGAATCAATGTTGTCGCAAATAAAGGAGCGGATGCCGTAGACTTTTTCTACTTGTAGCATGGAAATGTTGCAGTCGCGGCAAATCGATTCGCGACTTGCGTCCATGTTCTTGAGGGTGAGGAGAATTTCAAGGAGGCCGAGGCGTGCATATTCTTGATGCATGTTCTCCTTGATACGGGAGAGCTTTCCGAATACGGCTTGAATTTCTTCGCGGGTGTGTACGATAAAGGGCTTTTCGTTGATTTTGAATTTCGTCTTAAAAGCGTCTAGATTCAGATCGAAGCCGGCAAATATGGTGCGAATGGAATCTTTTGCTTCTTCGTAGAACAAGATGAGTTCGCCTTTATAGTCTTGCGAACGCTTGAGGGAACTCAGTGCCCAGGGGTTGCAGATAAGCATTTCACCCGATTCAAGGTGGTTGCAAGGTAAAATTCCGCTAGCCCATTCAATTCTTCCTTGACGGCAGAATTCCAGTGCGAAAATGGGGGCTTTCGTAGGGGCATTGACGCACTTGTTGATGTTTTGCCGCCACTCGATTCCGGCGATGTTTAGCATTTTTGTTTCCTTCCAAAGTCTTGATGTTAGCCACATCTCAAAAAGTGAGTCAAATCTAACTTTAATTTAAAACTTTGTCAAGGCTAACTTAATGGCGTTTTTTGGGGTAAAACGAGCCTTTTTTGCATTATTTTACTTACGATTTTAGCGTTTTTGTCTGATTGGAGCCAAAATGAGCTTGTTGGGTTGAAAAACTGATTGGATTTTTATATCGCCATTTGGAGTAGATGTCCGAAAAGTGCTTTTCTAAAATGCACCGCAAAATTAACAACGCGGCTTGTCCGCATCAATTTCAAGGAGTATTTATGAAAACAAAATTTATGGCGTCGCTCATTGTGTCGCTTGGTTTGCTTGCCGCTTGCGGTAACGATTCTTCTTCCTCTAGCGGGGAAGATGGCGATTACAAGCGCGACTTTGCGACATCCATCTCTACCGGCGAAACGATGTTCATCGGCACGATGTCGCTGGACCATACGGATGATATCGGCACGGACTATATTGAAGTTGGTACCCGCGCAGGTGTTGTCTATTATGATGGCTCGCTGTTTATCGCGGACCTTGATGTTGGCTCCATTGCCCGTTATAGCCTCGATGAAAATAATAAAATTGGTAGCAAGACGGCGGAACTCTCGATTCCGGGCGTTTGGGTGAACCATATTTACTTTGTGAACGAAGAAAAGGCGTACTTGGGCGGTATGCTTGATTCGCTCCTCATCATTAACCCGAAGACCATGAAGCGCACTGGCGCAATCGACCTTTCCAAGTACAGGAACAAGGATGCTCTCGCCGTTAGTCCGGGTACGGGCGTGATTGAAGATGGTCGCCTTTATGTCGGTTTGTTGCAGAATGTGAGCGATTACGCCACCGGAAATACGGCTCAGGTCGCTATCATCGATATCAAGAAAGATAAAGTGATTGACGTTGCCGAAGATGACCGCGTTGCTGCCGTGGGTTCGCTGGATGACTCGCAGAACCAGGCGTTTATTGTTGCTGACGGTTACATCTACTGCTACAGCAATGCCTCCTGGGGCTACGCTCCCGGCCAGGTTGATGGCTTCCTTCGCATCAAGGTGGGCGAAACCAAGTTCGATAAGGATTACGCTTGGCTCGTGACCAAGGATGTCGCTATCGAAGGTGTCACCAAGAAGGGTAACTTCAAGTACCTGAGCCCCACTACCTATGCCAATGGCACCAAGGTGTATGCCTTCTTGAACGTGATGGTGGATCTGCAGCAGGTATGGACTGATATGGACAGCTACCACAACAATACTTGTAAGCCGGTTGAAATCGACCTGGCAAAGAAGAAAATGAAGGCTCTTCCCATCAATTATTCTTCCAGCTGGGCTAGCTACGGCAAGTACGTTGACGAAGACGGAACCGTGATTTTTGCAGTCTCTACCGAAGAAGACGGCAACGCCTACTTCCGCTACGATCCGAAGTCTGAAAAGGCTGAAAAGATCGCTGATGTAAAGCAGATCCCGATGTGGATTGTCCCGCTGAAGTAACCGCTACAATCAGCCTTTATTCTCCATTGACTTCCTGGTTTGTCCAGGAAGTCGCTTTTTTTATTAAACCCTTCCTGCAAATAGATTGCTGAACAGTAGCAGACCGGATACAAATATCAGGATGCCGCCGGCCAGTGTTGCCACGGTGTAGATGGTGGTAGCGAAACGGCTGTGCTTGCTACCAGCGTCGATTCCTTTGCGGAAAGCTACGGCGGCAATTCCGAAGGCCACGTTGGTAATGGTCATGCCAATGCAGATGACGAGTGCTCCAAGGAGTGAAAGGGCTACCATGGAATTAAGCAGGCAGAACAAGACGATGAGAGCGACGGCGGGGCAGGGGACGATTCCCGTAATGGCTGCCACTCCGATGATTTCGCGCCATTTTGCAGTGGGGGGCATGATTTCGGAATGTTCTGATTCAATTTTTTTGCGCTTTAAAAGGTCGCGGATGGCGAGTACGACGAGCAAGAGACCTGTAATCATAATCAGGATGTAGCTTGCCTTTTCGACGCCCATGCGGCCTGTTTCAAAGGCTGGGAAAACGGTTGTCTTGAAAATTGCATACAAAATAAGAAGTAAAAGGACGGCGCTTAATGTGTGGACGACTGTAATCCCAGCTCCTAACGCGACTCCTTGCCGCCACCTGCCACGGCGTGCGATAAAATAGCCTACAACGATGGATTTCCCGTGCCCAGGGCCCAGAGCGTGCAGCATTCCGTAGATGAGGCATATGGCGAGAAATTTCCAGATGGCACCCCAATCCCCGCTTTTCATGGACGAAATGGCGGCTGTGATTTTTTCGCGGAGTGTTTTTTGCGCTTGAGAAATGATTGTGACGAACGATGTCTGCGTAGACGTCGGTTGCACCGAGCTTACAGCCTGTTCTGCAGAGGCGGTGTCTACAACGGCTTCTACACTTGCTGTCGCGGCGTCTGTTGTGCCTACATCAAAGCGTTTCTTTTTGACGGCTGCAGATGCGGTGAGCGAAAGAATAAGAATCAGAAAAAAGACGATAGAACTTTTCAAAACAATATCCTCGGAGGTATAAGCTTAAAATAGTTAAAAAAATCGAAAGTGACGAATCCGTTTGGGTTTTTACACGTCTATTTGGAGTAGTGTAAAAAATAAGTTTTGTCTAACTTTGGAGTCGAAAATTTTAGCCGTTGATACGGCGGGAGGATATATGAATAAGAAAATGTTGAAAAAAGCTGCTGTTTTGGTGATGGCATTTGCTGCCATGGTGGCTGCAGAAAACCTGACCGGCCGAGATGTTGTCCAGAAGGTGCATGATCGCCCTGATGGAGATACTCGTAGTTCTGAACTTTCGATGACGCTCGTCAATAAGGCTGGTTCTAAGCGCGAACGCAAGATTACCTCGTTTGCCATGGATGTGGGTAAAGATACCAAGCAGATTATGTTCTTCCGTTACCCTAACGATGTAAAGGGAACGGGTTTCTTGACGGTAGATTACGACGACATCAATAAGGATGACGACAAGTGGCTTTACTTGCCTGCCATGAAAAAGACGCGCCGCATTAGTGGTAAGAGCTCCAAGACGGATTACTTCATGGGTTCCGACTTTACCTACGATGACGTGGGTCAGCGCAACATTGACGAAGACACGCATACGCTCGTGCGCGAAGAAAAGGTCGATGGTGTGGACTGCTGGGTAATTGAATCTGTTCCCAAGAAGGGCGATGAAATCTTTTCGAAGAAAATCTCGTGGATTCGTAAGGATTGCCTGATTGCCGCTAAGGTGGAATACTATGACAAACTCGGTAAACTGCACCGTTTCTTGAAGGTGGAAAAAGTTGTTCAAGTGGATGGTTTCTGGGCCATTGGCTTGATGACCATGGAAAATGTGCAGACGAATCACAAGACTATCCTGGAATTTAGCGACCTTAAGTTCAACATTCCGCTGGATGCTAAAACGTTCACTGTGCCGCGCTTGGAAAGAGGATTGTAGTGATTCGTTGGATTTGGTTCTTTGCGGGAATCCTTGCGGTGGCGGCCGCTGCTCAAGAGTCCCCGTTTCAATTTAACGGCTTCGTGGATACGTATCATGCCGTGCAGACGGAATGGCCTCACGACTTGATGTCTTCGCGGACGCGTCTGCGTACTGAAATGCGCGTGGATTACGATAACGCCTATTTGTTTGCGAGCTTGAACGCGATGCACAATAGTGTCTTGGAAGATCGTACCGGCGTACAGCTGCAAGAAGCCTATTTCAACTACCAAAACGACGTGGTTGAAATTCGTGCGGGTCGGCAGATTGTGGTATGGGGCGTGGCCGATGGACTTCGTGTGACGGACTTGATTTCGCCGGTAGACTACACGGAATTCATGTCGAGTGACTACGATGACTTGCGCATGGCCGTGGATGGTTTTCGCGTCAAGTATCCTGGAGAACGCGTGAATGCAGAAATTGTTTATGTGCCTGCACCGCGCTATTTCCAGATGCCGCTTGAAGAAGAAAACCCGTGGCGTCCGGACATGCCGGAAAATGCGATTCTCGATTTTCCTGATGGTCCCGATACTCGCTTCAAGAACGGTGATTTCGGAACGCGCTTGTCGTTCTTCCTTTCAAATGTCGATTTCTCGGTGTCTGCGCTCCATACGCATAACCAGTCGCCGGTGACGGTGGCGGGCTACGATTCCGAAAAGGATTCCATCGTGATTTACGGCATTCATGAACCGATGACGATGATTGGTGGCGATATGTCGATGCCGTTAGGTGAATTCGTGATTCGCGCCGAAGTGGCGGAATACTTCAGCGAAGCGCTCGGCTATGCCAACAGCCTTGATTACGCCCGCAAAAATACCTTCAACGCTCTCGGAGGTGTTGACTGGTACGCTGGCGATAATTGGACTTTGATGGTGCAGTATTTGCATAAGTACATCGCCGATTATTCTCACGAACTCGCAGCTGAAAAGAATAGCTCCGAAATGACATTCCGCATTTCGAAGGAACTTTTAAACAATACGCTCAAGCTTTCGCTTTACGGGATGTTCGACATCGATAATCTTGCTTATTATGGTCGCGCTTCGGGCGATTATGCCCTTACAGACCAGGTGACGTTATCGGCTGGCTATGACCATTTTGGTGGCAAGCGTGGACAACTCGCAAAGTACAAGAAAAACCGTGAAATTTGGGCAAAAGCCAAGTACTATTTCTAAATGAAGAATCCTTACGCATCGTTCCTCATGAAAAACGCCTTTGGGTTGGGCGTCTGCCTTGCAATCGTACTGCATGTCAGTTTTTACGCATGGGGATTTTTGAGGAGCACGCAAGTGGTTACGACTCGTGAAGATGTGGAAGTGATCCGTGTGGAACGCCTGTTGCTTACTCCGCCGGAGCCGCCTCCAGAAGTCAAAAAAGTCGTAAAAAAAGTGGTCCGCGCTAAAATTATCCCGAACATTGTGCAAGATACGGTTCCGGAGCCGGAACCCGAGCCAGAACCGGAGCCGATTATGGTTACGGACGCCGAAGTTGTTGAAACAGCCCCGGTTGTCGAAGAACCTGTGGCACCACCGCCTCCGCCACCTCCGCCGAAACCTTCGAAGGATTCTCTGATGAAGGTGACTCGCGCTTACCTGATGGGGCTTAGCAAGGAATTCGAAAAACGCAAGGATTACCCTGCGACAGCCCGACGCCTAAAGCAAGAGGGAACTGTACGTGTGCAGTTTACAGTGGCTCGGGATGGCGCTATCAGTGGTGCGGTCGTAGCGAAACCTTGCCCCTATTCTTCGCTGAACGAAAGTGCGCTCGCAGCTGTTTTGGCTGTATCAAAATTTGACCCGATTCCTGCAGTTCTTGGAAAGAACGAATGGAAAATGGAAATCCCAATCAAGTATAACCTTCACCAATAAAGGAGATTCCGGCTCGGTGGCCGGAATGACAAACCATGAACTACATCTTAGACTTTATTCAACAGGGTGGCGTAATCGCCTATGTGCTTGTGACCATGAACTTTGTGGGTTACGCCATCATCATCTGGAAGATTATTTCGCTGATTCTTTTTAACAGGAGCATCCGCAAGCGTCTCCCGTCCAAGATTTTGCATCGCGTGGTGACTCACAATACCGATCACCATATTATTATGGAAAGCATCCGTACCGAAATCGCGCTAGCCTTCTCGCCGCTGCAGAAGGGCATGACTACAATTGAAAATATCGCAAGCATTTCTCCGCTGCTCGGCCTTTTGGGTACCGTATTCGGTATCTTTAACGCCTTCAGCGTCATCGCTGTTTCGGGCCTTTCGGACGCAGGTGCATTCGCTACGGGCATTAAGCTCGCCCTTATTACCACAGTGATTGGCTTGGTGGTTGCTATTCCGCACGTGATTGCATTTAACTACCTGAACGCAAGCATGGAATCGGAACAGGATAATGTGGAAAACGATGTGCTTTTGCAACTCGGCCGCATTCTTAAGGAAAAGGACCACAGACGCGCTGCTGATTCTGCAAATGAGGATGCATAAATGGCTAAACGAACTCGCCGCATAAGACCTGACATGACGCCGCTTATTGACTGCGTCTTCTTGCTGCTAGTCTTCTTTCTCGTGACATCGGTCTTTAAGCAAGACGAATCAGTGCTCAAGCTGATTCTGCCTGAAACGCAGACTGAAACCAAACGCGATACGCCCGAGGGCTTGTATATCGAACTTTCCGAGACGGAACTTGCCTTTAACGGTCAGCGCGGTACTACCGACGAACTCCGTGAAAAGGCTGCTACGGTGCAGAATAAGAAATCTCCTGTCGCTATCAAGATTGACAAGGGAACGACTTACGAACGCATCGCTGTCGTACTTGACATTTTGCAGGTAGAAAAACTCTACAATATTCAACTAATTAATGAACTCGAAACGGGGGAGTAATCCTCGATGAAAAAACGATTTGAATTTAAGATAGTCACGCTTGCTTTGACTGTAGCTTCGATGACCTTGATGGCTGCGGTTTCGGCTCGTGCCCAAGAAGACGATGTGACGTCTATCGACGATTTCTTGGAAGAAACCGATGATAATGCATCTGCAAATGTTGCTAGCGAAGAAAAAACGAATAGTGCGCCGACAACAGGCGTGACGCAGTTGGACGAACTTTCGGTAGATACGGATGCAGAAGCGGAACAGGTCAAACAGGCAAAAAAAGTGGAAACTGTTTCGACTATCGATGCTGCGGAACTGCAGAATACCAGCAAGAGTATTTCGAAGGCGGTGAATACATCTTCGGGCGTAAAGGTGCGTAAGTCCGGAGGCATGGGCGGCGAAGGCAAAATCAATATTCGCGGTATGGAAGGCAAGAATATCAAGGTGCTTGTCAATGGCGTTCCGGTAGAAACTCAAGGAAATCTCGGACTCGACGATATTCCCATCGATCAGATTGCCGATATCGAAGTGTACAAGGGCTATATTCCGGCGCGTTTTGCGATAGATGGGGCTGGCGGTGCCATCAATATTGTGACTAAGAAACGCCCTGCTAATTCGGTGGATGCATCTTATAGCCTTTCCAGCTTCAATACGCACAAGGCGTCTGTAACGGCGAGCCATTTGGTTGATAGTATTGTGGGTGCCGCTGATTTGGAAGTGGGCGTGTCGGGCTATTTCAACCATTCTGACAATGATTACGAATTTACTTCGCCCTTCATGAAAAATTCCGAGGGCAAAGATACTTCCGTTGTTCGTGATCATGACCATTATACTTCGTATAATGTACAGGTTTTTGCGAATTTGATGAAAACTTGGTTCGACCAGATTTCGCTGGGTGTAAACTACGGTGCTTTTGATAAGGAAATTCAGGGCGATGCAAACCGCATTGTCGAAAGTACGAGCGAAGGCTATAATTGGGGAACTTCTTTTGGTCTAGATAAGAAAAACTTGTTTGTGAAAGACCTAAATTTTGGTGACCATTTCTCGTTCGGTTATAACGAAAATAAGATCGTTGATACGAGCCGTGTCCATTGTCGCAACTGGTTCAGCTGTGATACTGCCAAGAAGAATGTGGGAGAGCTTTCTTCGATGGGCCTGCCGAAACTTAGAACCGTGCAGGCGTACGATTTCAATAATTTGCTGAATCTCGATTATCAGCTCTTTAAGGAACAGTTTATTTACTGGAATACGCTTTTCAGGTATCATAAAGAAAAACCTGAAGACGATATGGGTTCCGAAATGGTGGGCTTCAATACGGCGGGCTATCCAGGAAAGACGGTTTCTGTGACGACGGGCCTTTCTCTTGAAAATAACTTTTGGAATTCAAGATTGCAGAACTTGCTTGGCTTTAAGTTTCATTACTTGAAAGCAGAAATATCCGAACCGACGACGAGTGCCCTGCAAAAAACGACGCTGGAATCAAATGATTACCATAATTTTGGCTACGATGAAAGCTTGATGTTCCGTATTGTTAAGCCGCTTTCCATCAAGGGCTCTTACCAGCATGCGGTGCGCCTGCCTACGCCCGAAGAACTCTTTGGTGACGGAGTGCGGGTGAGTGCCACGACAAAGCTTAAACCCGAAGAAGCTGATAATTTTAATGTGGGCCTGTCTCTTGATTTGCAAGAAATTCCGCTTGTGGCGCGCTTCCGCTTTGATGGCGATGTCTTCTATTCGTATTACAAGAACCGTATTCATTATATGAGTTCTGCGCAAATGTCGATGCCTTACTTTAATATGGACCCCATTCGTGCATGGGGCTATGAAGGCGATGTGAAACTGGATGCTAACGAGTGGATTTTGCTCGGAACGAATTGGACCTTCCAGGATTTGCGAAATGTTGAATATAATGCCAAGCAGGGAGTTCCTGAAGATGCCATTGTCCCGAATATTCCGCGTTTTTTCATGAACTACCTTGCGGAATTTCATATGGGTGATGTTTTCAACAAGAACGATTTCATCAAGTTGTGGTGGTCTGCAAATTATACAGATGAATTCTATTACGGCTGGAAAATCAGTTCTCGTCAGAGCCGAAAAATCGAAATGTCGTTCTCGCAAGATGTGGGTGTCGAGTATTCGGTGTGGGACAACAAACTCGCCTGGAGTTTTGAGGTGGATAACCTAACCGACCGCACTGTCTATGACAACTACGGCGAAAGTAAACCCGGCCGCTCGTATGCGACAAAGATAAGGTACAGCTTTAGGTAGAAAGATGATGCAACAAGAAAATGTTCGTGCTATTTCACTTAGCGAAATGGGTGAAAATTCTACTGGGAATATCTCCAAAATTGAAGGCGATTCCCGCTTTATCTCTAGAATCATCTCTATCGGATTGACTCCCGGTTCTTCGTTTACTCTTTTGAAAAACGATGGTCGCTCTCCGGTACTCGTTTTTTGTCGAGACACCGTCATCGCTGTAAACCGTAGGGAATGTTCGCAAATTTATGTCAAGGTAGAAGCTTAGCATGACCGAAACGAAAACTATCGCGCTCTTGGGGCAACCCAATTCTGGTAAATCGACTCTTTTCAATAACCTCACCGGTTTGCATCAGCATGTGGGTAACTGGCCCGGGAAAACAGTGGAACGCGCTGAGGGCTTTTTCTGTTATAACGATGTAGAATATAAGGTGGTGGATTTACCGGGTAGTTACGGCCTTTCGGCGAATTCCGAAGAAGAAGTCGTGACGCGTAACTTTATCTGGAATGGTGTCGCAGATTTGACATGTGTTTTGGTAGACGCCTCGCAGCTTGAACGAAGCCTCTACATGCTGGCTGATTTTGTGGGGGTCAGGTCGCCGGTCATGCTGGTGCTCAACATGATGGATGTGGCCGAAGCGGCGGGCAAGAAGATTGATGTGAAGGCGATTGAAAAGAAATTGGGAATTCCTGTTCTTGGATTCAGTGCCGCAGAAACTTCGCGCTATCCTGAATTTTTCAAGAAAATGGAAGCTGCAATTAAGCATCCGACATGCCTTGATTCTGCAGATCTCCGCGAGGAATTGAATGCGGGTGGTGAAACTCCGCTTCACATGCTCGAAGAAATTTTGGATGACTTGAAAATTGGCAACTCCGAAAACTTGTGGCTTGCTGTAAAGCTCCTTGAAAATGATAAGTTGGTTCGCAAGGCGGTAAAGGATGCTCTTCCGTTCGCTAGGCGTAATGCGGTGGAATCGATACTGAATAGCGCCGATGGCCGCGATGGCGGAATCGCGACAGGCGAGGCGAAGTACCGCTGGATTTCAAAAATCGTGAAGGAAACTTGTGGCGAAAAATCGCCCGAAAAGGTTTTCGGCAAGTGGGATCGCATCGCGACGCATCGTATCAAGGGTAAGATTTTCTCCTTCGTGATAATGGTTGTGTCGCTGATTTGCTGCATGATTCTTGCATTCCCTGGCATGGGAATCGGTTTTGGCTTGCAACCGGTTTTGCTGTCCTTGGTGGCGCACGTTTGTGGCGCACTTGGCTTGTGGCCTGTGGTCGCTTCGTTCATCAACAATGTCTTGGTGGGCGGTACTTGCATTACGGTCTGCATGACGAGCTTTATTTTCTCGATTATTTTCGTCTTCCGTATTCTCGAAGAAATCGGCTACATGGCTCGATTCTCTTATGCCTTTGACAATTGGCTTTCTCGCTTGGGGTTGCATGGCAAGGCAATTATGCCGCTGTTTTCTGGAATCGGCTGTACGGCGGGTGCTGTTTGCGGAACGCGAGTGCTTGATACTCGTGGCCAACGCTTACTTGCCTTGGTTCTTTTGTGGGCAATTCCTTGTGGCTCTAAGGTTGCGGTGGTGCTGTTCTTGGCGTCCACGTTCTTCGGCTCTGCAGCACCGTTTTTTGCTATCGGTTACGTGGCGTTGATCTTCCTGTCATTCTGGCTTTCGTCCTTCTTGTTCGGTAAGAAGCTCGTTCCCGAAAACGAGCGCGTGGGCATGATTATGGAATTGCCTCCGTACCACAAGCCTCATTGGAAGATGATTGCCGCCATGGTGGGCCGTAGTACTTGGGGCATATTTAAGAAGGCGCTCAAGATGATCCTTATGGTTGCGGCTCTGTTTTGGGCGCTTTCTTATGCTAGTGACGGTAATGTCGAAAATACAATTCTGTACAAGATTGGCAATGCCATTGAACCTGTGACCATGTTCTTTGGCATGCGTTGGGAACTGTTTGTCTCGTATTTGGGCGGAATGTTCAGTAAAGAGGCTTCCCTTGGCATCATGAGCACACTCTTTAACCATACCGGAGAGGCGTTCTCGCTGGTGACCCGCGTGGCGGCGAGTGACAATCTGGGCGAGGCTCTGGCTAAAACGATCTCGAAGCCCGAAGCCTTGGCGTTCCTTTTTGCTTCCATGTTTAACGTGCCTTGCGTGCTTGCCATGGGAACGACTTACCGCGAGGTGGGTACAATCAAGTGGCTTGCGACGATTATGGGCTACTATATTGCACTATCGCTGGGTTTGGCCTTTATCGGATACCATATTGGACTGCTTATTTTCTAAAGGAGACTGTTTATGCCTAATGTGAAAACAACTGGTAAGAAATCTTCGAATACCTTGGTGCGCGACTTGGTGAACGTGGGTATTTTTGGTGCACTTTACCTTGTTCTTTCTGGACTTGGAGCAAGTATCGGTTTTATTCCTGCGTTTATTGTGGTTTCCACATGCGTAGTGAGCTTGGTGACGAGCGTCCCGCTATTCCTTTTCTTTTCGAAAGTCGAAAGACCTTTACTTTGCTGTGTGCTACTTTGCACGCTTTTCGGAATTATCATGACAATCTCTGGTCACGGAATTTCTTTTGGTTTACTTTGTGTGATATATGGCGTTTTGGCGGGCCTTTGCTTAAAGCTGTTCCACAAGAATTTTGTGGGATGTCTGCTTGCTAATGTGATGATTAGTTTTGTGCCTTCTTCAATGATGATTCCGCTTTGGTCTTCGACCGAAGAATATTTGGCGTATTGCAGTTCTGTTTGCGATAAGGCTTATATTGCTCATTTGGTTGAGCTTTCTAGCAGCTATTGGCCTTTGATTGGTCTTTTTGGATTTGGTGCCGCAGGTGCTGTTGTGGGCGGTTTCATTGCCCGTCGCATGATGAAAAAGCATTTTGAACGCATCGGACTTGCCCAGTGAAACTAGATCCGCGTACAAAATTGTTTTTAGCGGCGGTGGCAAATGGGATGATTTTTTCCGCTCCGCTAGTCTATAGCTTGTTGATGGTTGTTGCGACATCTATTTTGCTATTGCTTGAAAAAAAGTGGAAATTTGTTTGCGCTTTCTTTTTTGTTTATTTGACTGCTGGCTTTTTCTTTGATTTTGTGAAAAATTTGGATATTGGTACCTCGGGTACGATAATTCTTGCGTCGTTGTTTTTGATGTACCGTATTATGCCGGCCTGCGCTGTGCTTTATTATGTGATAACAACTACCAAGGTCAATGAATTTTTGGCATGCATGTCGCGAATGTATGTTTCGAACAAGGTGACGATACCCTTGATTGTGATGATTCGATTTTTCCCGACGGTGTATGATGAATCCCGTGCGATTGGCAATGCCATGCGGATGCGCGGAATCCGCTTGTTCAGTTTGCGGACTTTAAAAAATCCGGTGGCGTTTCTTGAATATAGGCTAGTACCGCTTTTGGTTTCTATTACGAAAATTGGTGATGAACTTTCGATTGCGGCGGTGACGCGTGGACTCTCGGCAGAAACAAAACGCACTTGCGTTGCAAAGATTGGATTCCGCTGGGCGGATGCTGTTGTAATTGTGTACTGTATTGCCGTTGTTTTGTTTTATGTCATTCCCGATTTAATCGGGAATCTCCCTTCTGTATAGCATTGAAAAGGAGATACCCGCTTACTTCGGCTTTGCTCAGCACAGGCTCTGGCGGGCATGACAAGGTGGAAAAATGAACATTTCTTTAAAAAACATTTCCTTCTCTTACTCCAATTCCTTGGACAACGCCGTCATCAAGGACTTGAACCTTGAAATTCGTTCGGGAGAGTGCGTGATTTTGGCGGGGGAGTCGGGCTGCGGCAAGACGACTATTTCGAAGTTGATTAACGGGCTCATTCCGCATTACCATTCGGGAACGATGGCGGGCGATGTGTTGCTCGGCGACAAGAATACCGCCGACATGACGCTCGCCGAAATTTCAAGACATGTGGGCTCCGTTTTCCAGAATCCGCGTTCGCAGTTTTTCAACATTGATACCGACAGTGAAATCGCTTTTGGCTGCGAAAACTTGGGAATGGATCCGGAAGAAATTAGGGAACGCGTGAATCGCGTCGTGAAGGAAATCCACATAGAACATTTGGCGGGTCGAAACATCTTTCACCTTTCGGGTGGCGAAAAGCAAAAGATTGCATGCGCTTCGGTGAACGCAACGGATCCCGATATTTTTGTACTCGACGAACCTTCCGCGAATCTTGACTTGAAAACAGTTGATGACCTTGCCGAAATCATCAAATTGTGGAAATCTCGCGGCAAGACGGTTGTGGTGGTGGAACATCGCCTGCATTATCTGCGGAATGTTGCTGACCGCATTGTTTATGTGAAGGATGGACGCGTTGAATGTGAATGGACTCCGGCGGAACTGGAAGCAAAAGGTCCTGAATATGCGGCCAGTCTCGGTCTCCGCAGCATAAAGTTGGTGCAGTTGGGCGGTGCACGAGCCACGGCTTCTGAATCGCAAGGCGAATCCATTACCTTCCGTAATTTAAAATTTTCCTATCAAAAAAAGTTCCCGATTCTCGATATTCCCGAGCTTTCGCTCCCCAAGGGTAAAATTACCGCCCTTCTTGGCCATAATGGTGCCGGAAAATCGACTCTCGCGCAATTGGTGTGCGGCCTTCGCGGCTCCTGGAGCCAAAAACGCGCAGCCCGCAAGCTGGGTACCTACTTGATTATGCAGGATGTGAATCACCAGCTTTTTACCGAAAGTGTGCTGGACGAAGTTTTGCTGGGTATGCATCCGAAAGATGAAACCGCCGCATTTGAAATTCTCGAAAGCCTCAATCTAAAAAACTATGCCGAAAAGCACCCGATGGCTCTTTCAGGCGGTCAAAAGCAGCGAGTCGCTATCGCCAGCGGTGTCAGCTCGAATCGCAATCTGATTGTATTCGATGAACCTACTAGCGGCCTTGATTACCGCCAAATGCTTGCAGTTTCTGCCACTTTAAAGGCTCTTGCAAACCGAGGCAAGACTCTGTTCGTGATTACTCATGATCCTGAACTTGTCTTGAATTGTTGCCACCATGTAATCCGTATGGATCATGGCCGCGTCGTTGAACAATATTCTCTTTAAAAAAGCTCTATAAAATAGCTCTGTAAAGGAAAAACAGCCGCCCCGCGTTAGCAGGACGGCCGTCTTGTTCCAGGAGGAGCACTCTAAGTTAGTCTGCAATCGGGACGATATAATAAGCCGTTCCGGTGGTCACGTCCATTTCCTTGGAGACCTTGCCGCTAGCGATGTCGTAGCGGTAGATAGCGCCGCCCTTCTTGTCGGCATGGCCCAGGAGCACGCTCTTGCCGTCGGCATCCAGGTGAATAGACGGGGCAAACCACGGGATGGTCGGAGAAAGGTCCACTTTTTCGACAGTCTTCTTGTAAACATCGACAACCACAAACTGCCATTCGTAATTGTTGTAGTTGCTCGGGTCGGCAAAGCTGCCGAAGAATCCCATAAACTTGCCGTTACCCATGTAGGTGCCGCCCACCATCAGGTTGTTTTCGTTCGTTTTCTTGCCATCGTATTTGGCATCGTGCATGCGGAAAACCCAGTCCTTGTCAAAGTCGGTTTTACCCTTCTTGATGCGGATCCAGCCTTCCTTGTAACCTTCAACGTAGCAGTAAGAGGCGTTGGAATAGAAGTAGATATCGCCCTTTTCATCGACAAAGGACATGGTGTTGTTCATGTCGTCCATGCCGCCAACGGCTGCGACCTTGTCACTAAAAATGGCCTTTTCGACTTTGTCTGTCTTCACGTCGATAATCACCACGGAGGCGCGCGGGCCCGCGATGAATTTGTTGAAGTCAACGAACTGGCTCAAGGTTAGGAACATCTTGCCGTCGCGAATTACGGCGGAGCCCGGAACCGATGTCAAGGCACCGCTTTCTTCGTCAATATACTTGGAAAGATCGATGGTAGCCGTGGTCTTGAGCGTCGTGGGGTCAAGTGCGGTAATGGCATCGCCCATGGCCTGTTCCACATACATCTTGTTTTCGTCAACGAACTTCATCATGATGGCGCGGGTGCCCTGGAACTTGGCCGTAGCAGAGGCCTTCTCGGGCATATTGCCGTCCTTGTCCAATTCGTAGCGCGAAAGGGTGCTGTTCATGGCGTCGTCAGTGGCGAGCACGTAAACGGAGCCGTTGAAGTAAGCGACTCCACCTGCGTTCGGAGCTTCGATAAAGTCTTCGACAACCTTGGCCTGATTATCGGAAAGAGAGGCTGTCCCGACAAATTGAGAGGCGTCCATCATGAAGGAGAGCAGGTACTTGTCCCCCGAAGAAGAGCCGTTGTCATTAGCGGAACTAGAGCTGGAGTCATCGCCGCAGGCCGCGAGCATCATTGTGGACGCGATTGCAGCAATCGTTATTTGGTTTTTGAAGAGGTTCATTTGTTTTCCTTTTTGATTGATGTTACTTGTAATACCTTTTCTTTATAGAGAGAATTTTACCTTGGTCGCAAAGGCGCGGCCGGGCTTGGACTCGCCATACTTATCGTAAACAAGTTCGTCCATAAAGTTGCGTACTTCGAAATTCCACGAGAGTTTATTCGCAAGAATCGAGTATTCGATACCTATATCTTGCGAGAAAGAGCTTGGAATGGAGCGGTCCTGTTTCTTGGAGACTTTCCACGAGTAATAATATTCATCAGTGTAGTTTGCAAGCCAGTAAAGCTTGAAGAAATCATCGCGGAAAATCAAGTCGCCGATATGGAATTCTGCACCAAAATTCATATAGAATGTTGGAATGTTCGGTACGGTCAGACCCTTCGCTATACCGAATGCCAGGTCTGCCTCGCGGCTTTCGGCATCTTGCTTGGTGAGATTATAGGTGAGCGAAATGTATTCGTTCACATCGACTGCGGCGTCGATTTCAAAGCCAGTCGTCTTGGTGCCGACACTGTTGTAGTACGGGCGCGGAACCGATGCGTAGTTGTTCCAATAAATGCGGTCTTCCATGAGCATGTAGAACCAGTTGAATTCCAAATGCAATTTCAAGAGCAGCGGGATCTGCCGCATATCCAGTTCAGCGCCTGCGGTAAAGTTGTCGGACTTTTCGGGTTTTAAGTTCGGTGAACACTGCACATACATTCCGTCGCCAAAGATTTCTTCGCGGGTCGGGAATCGCAAGCTGTGCTGATAACCGCCCTTGACAGCAAACTGTTCGACAACCGATAAATCGTCAATCACTTTAATGCGTAAATTTTCGCTATAACCGAAATCCTTGTTTTCGGCATAGTCATCTGTCAGCTGTTGTATACGCTTTTCGCCGTCGTCGTCAGCCTTGATGGAGTAGTAATAACCCTTGACACCCGCCACATTCTGGATTCGTTCATTCCAGAAGTTGTTTTCGAGAGAAAGCCCCGTTACAACGGAATGGCTGTGCCCGGGGAATCCGGCACTGTTAAGCGTCTGGCCTTTAGCGGCGCGCTTGTCTTCCGGATCTTGCGATTCGTAGCGGTAAAGGCCGCTCCAGGTGAGAATGTGATTTTGCGTGAACGCGTAGTCAAAATTCCAGGGAGCTACAATCGTCTGGTTTTCGCGTTCAATGTGCGATGCCCCACCCATAGAAATTTCGCCAAAGGCGGTATTCGCTTCGCGAACATTTTCTTTGTCCCAGCCGTAGTAATAAGTATGGCTCGTATCGATGACAGCCTCTTTGCCGAAGGCGTTGCTTAGCGAAAGCGCGGCCGAAAGCCCCTTGACAAACAAATTCGCCTTTTCGAGAGAAAGGTTCACACCGTACGATTGCGCGTTGGAGTTCGCCTCTTCGATGCGGTGGGAATTCGACTGAATTTCTTTATCCATCGCGTTGTAAATCACGCCCAAAGTCGCCTTGTCAAAGAAATATTTTTCAAAAGAGACATACGGCAACACGTTGTAACTGTAATAACGGTCGTGATCTCGCGCTACAACCGTGTCCATGTAGGGCGTGGTGAATTCGTAATCGTTGTCGGAGTAGTTGTAATAGGCCGAAATCCCGGTGGCTATAGCGCGATTTTTGGCCGAATCAGTTACCCACACGTATTTTGCGTCGAGCGAGGCCTTATGCGTGTTGAAACTCCCGAAGCTGTAAGAGCCCGTTATGGAACTCTTGGGCAAGTCATGCGTTACGATGTTGATGACACCGCCCATGCCGTCGGTCGCGAAGCGTTCGGGCACATAGCTCTTGTAGATTTCGATGCGGTCAATCTTGTCGATGGGAATATCGTTGACGGAGAAATTCCCGTTGCCGTTATCGACAGGGACGCCATCGACAAGCACCTTCACGTTCTTGCCTTCCATGCCGCGGATGTTGATTTTACTCTCGCTGCCCATGCCGCCAGATTGGCGTATTTTTACGCCCGAAGAGCGGTTCGTGGCGTCTGCGATGGTGGCGCTGGAGCCTTGCAGTTCCGTCGCATCCATCACCTTGACCGATTCGGCCTTGGTTTTCTTGTCGACCGGAGCGGCTTCGTTGATTCCTTCACCTTCGACACCCATTTCGTCAAGTAGGGTCACGTCAGACTTCTTTTCCGGCGCACTTGCTGGGGTGCTTTCGCTTGTTGCTGATTCCTCGGCAAAAATATCGTCGAAATTCGTGATGTCGTCTTCGGCGTAGATGGAGGTTGCCAAAGTGAGTAAAGTAATTGAAATAAATGCCCCAAATTTCATAGCCGCCCAAATTGAGAAAATGGAACGAAAAACATCTACTCCAAAAAGTTTTGTAAAAATCCGTTTGGAGTAGAACAGAAAAAGTTTTTTTCCAAAATTTGGTTCAGCCCTTTTGGGGAGGAAAAAATGAAAAAGAAATCTCTGCTCTCTTGGATTTTCCTGTTTGCCAAAAACAAGAAAAAATACTACATCGCAAGCATTTTCTTTGCGCTTTTGCGCGTCACTTGCGGAATTGTCCCTTACATCATTATCGCTAACATCGTGCGCGAACTGCTTTCGGGCGTGCGTGACTGGGATGTTTACTTTAACGAATGCTTGATTATTGCGGCATTTTGGTTTGGAAATGTCCTGTTCCATAGCATTTCCACGACACTTTCGCACGTGGCAACCTTCAATGTGCTCGGAAACATCCGCAAAGATCTTTGCGACAAGCTCTCACGTGTGCCGCTTGGCTCCGTTCTCGATATGCCCTCGGGTGCGCTTAAGAACATCCTGGTAGAACGCATCGACAGCATGGAAACGACGCTTGCGCACGTGGTTCCGGAATTTACCTCGAACCTGATACTTCCTTTGCTCATGTTCGTCTACCTTTTCCACATCGATTGGCGCATGGGACTAGCCTCGCTTGGAACGCTCCCGATCGGTATGGTCGCTATGGCCGTCATGTTTGCCGGAGCACAAAAGTGGTTCGACAATTCTATCCAGAAAACGAAGGCGTTGAACGACACCGCGGTTGAATACATCAACGGCATCGAAGTCATCAAGGCGTTTGGCAAGTCAAAGTCTTCTTACGACAAGTTTGTAGTAGCCGCAAAAGAAGGGAGCGACTGTTTTGTCGAATGGATGCGTCGCTGCATTTGGCCGCATTCCCTTGCCATCA
>JAEEGF010603384.1_pt1 | contig 19288 bp, 19 predicted proteins | sample 9134171 | NCBI WGS metagenome assembly JAEEGF01 (sample SAMN16246542, study PRJNA631951) | gut metagenome | biome: gut microbiome; feature: rumen; material: AP-attached | host: Bos | place: Iran: Karaj | collected 2018-10
TTTGGCAGTTGACATTATTATATAATGGACAACCGCATCTTGTTCTGTATATATTATACGGTATAAGAATCTGACTGGCCGAGTATCTCATTTCTTTTCAGAATGACGGTTCGTACTTGTTTCTCTTGTACTACAATTTCTGTCTATGTAAATAAGTCAAAGAACTTTCAAATTTAGCGCATTCAGACCTACCCACCTTTTTGAGGTGGTTTGTTCCTCGTTTGCGGTTGCAAAGGTACGACGAGTTTTAAAACCTCACAATACTTGCGCTTCCTTTTTTTGAAATTAAATGAGTTTTTTTTTCTCTCACCTTATATAATTATACGCGCGCGAGAGAAAGGAGAAAAAACTTATGTATATATGCTGCCATTAAAGAAGAAATGTTATATCTTTGCCGTAACATATTATGAACCTCTAAATGTAAAAAAGATGATGACATTATTGCAAACAAATGGAGTTGTAGAGAAAACTTCGGGTATGATTGAGGCCGTATCAGACGGAAAAATTGACACTTTGCTGAAACAGCTCATATCCATGGGCGTGGAACTGGGAAAGAGTATTCTGCTGGCCATTGCGATTTATATTGCCGGCAAGTTTATCATCAAGCTAATCAACAAAGTTGTCCGTCAGATGCTGGAACGGAGAGGTGTGGATATAACCATCCAGTCGTTCCTGAAAAGTTTTGTAAGCATACTGCTGAACATTCTGCTGATTATAACGGTAATCAGCGCCCTGGGAGTTAACACCACCTCATTTGCCGCCCTGTTAGCATCCGTAGGTGTAGCTGCCGGTATGGCCCTAAGCGGCAACCTGCAGAATCTGGCAGGCGGATTAATTATCCTGCTGTTCAAGCCTTTCAAGGTAGGAGACTTCATAGAGGCACAAGGTATAATGGGAACGGTGAAGGAGATACAGATTATCCATACCATACTGCTTACCGTTGACAACAAGGAGATTTACCTGCCTAACGGTTCATTAAGCAGCGGCAGCATTACCAACTACAACAAGATGGGAACCCGGCGTGTGGACTTTACCGTTAGCGTAGAGTATGGCACGGATGTGGAAAAGGTGATGAATGCCCTTAAGTCCATAGCCGATTCTGACGGGCGTATCCTGAAGGATCCGGCTCCCTTCTATGCCCTGAGCGCTTTGGCTGATAGTAGTGTGAACTTTACATTCCGCGTCTGGGTGAACGGTGCCGATTACTGGCCTGTATTCTTTGATGTTAACAAGCGGATTTATGAGGAATTCAACCAGAAGGGCATCAAATTCCCCTTCCCGCAGCTGCAAATTCATCAATAAAACAGATTTTTATCTGTATTGGCTTTCTTTATTGGAGAACAACTTGCATCATATTGCAATTTTACATACCTTTGCATACAAAATGTTTAATAGGTATTAACGTTTAAAAGCGAAAAGAAATGGAACAGCAAAAAGTTGACATGTTCATGATGATGAACAACAAGTTTTTTCCCGAGTCACAAATCCCCTTCATCCGTGAGCGTCTGCTTGCTGCTGATGAGAACAGAGCAGGTTTGCTTCATACCATGCAGTTCAAGGATCCCATCATTTCCCTCATTCTCAGCCTTCTGATTGGCGGTTGGGGAATCGACCGCTTCTATATAGGCGATACCGGGCTGGGCATTGCCAAGCTGGTTACCTGTGGAGGACTGGGAATCTGGGCAATTATTGACTGGTTCCTGATTATGAATTCAACACGTGAGAAGAATCTCACTCGCCTTATGTCAGTTCTCTAAGGAATGATTCCAGGCAGAGGACGGCTATATCCCCTACTTCTATTATTAACTGCCTGCGGCTACATCTGGCTGATGGTCTGTAATGATAGTAGTAGGGTTTTTGGTTGGAACGGGTGCCTTACCAGATACCTCTTTCACATTCCGTGTCCCTCATGCGGGACAACGCGTGCCGTACGAGCCGCATTTCACGGAAGATGGCTGGAGTCCTTGTATTACAACCCCATAGGTATTCTGCTGACCGCCCTGATGGTGGTGATTCCTATATGGATTGCCGTAGATTACCTTAGCGGTTCGGCCTCCCTGCTCAAAGCATATCGTATTACAGAAAAGAAAATTCAAAGCCGGCCGTATGCCCTTGCAGGCATCCTGGCCATACTGCTTAATTGGATATGGAATATAATGAAATACACGTAAGCGGCCCCGCGACGCGCATTGAGGACGTGGCACCCCACGAGGACGAGAAGGAACGTGCCTCGGGCTGCTATGTCATGTCGCTGGTAGCCGTGATGATAGGGTTGCCCATGCCCATCATCAACCTCCTGGCAACGGGGATATTCTTCCTGATGTCAAGGAAGGGAACCTTCTATGTCAGGTGGAACTGCATCCAGGCCCTGATCTCCCAGGTACCCCTGTTTATCATGAATAACATCCTGTTCTGGTGGAGCGTCAGGATCCTGTTCTGCTTTACAGATTTGTCATCGGCATATATAGCCTACTTCATTACCGTCAATCTGTACAACGTCTATGACTTTGTCGAGACCGTACAGTCAGCCGTAAAGACACGTAAGGGAATCACACACAAATGGTACCTGTACGGAACCATAACCGACAAGATTTGTAAGAAATGAAAAAGATTATCAAAGAAGCCCTGATATCAGCCCTGCTGTTCTTCGGCATTTTATATGCTACCCTACAGGTTGACTGGATGAAGACATTTCATTTACACCCCACCATAGTAGGTGACAAGTTGTCGGAATGGGTTTGGAAACTGTCAGAATCCAGCCTCTGGAAAGTGAACAACCGCGAAGTATGCGAGCCCATAGACAGTCTGGTAAATGAGATGTGTAAAGCCAATCATATTGAAAGCGGCGACATTCACATTGTAATCAGCAGGGATAACGAGGTCAATGCCTTTGCCACCATCGGCAACCACCTGATTATCAACACAGCCCTTATCCGTAAGATGGAGAACGAGTCACAGCTCTGTGCTGTCATAGCCCACGAGGTAGCCCACCTTCAACTAGGGCACATCCAGTCCGCCATACGCCAGCAGGCCGTCATTACAGTCCTGCTGACCCTCATTACCGGCAACGGGCAGTCCGAAATGCTGGCCAACCTCACCGGCCAGATGATCAGCAACTCCATCACCCGCGCCAAGGAGAACGAGGCGGATGCGCAGGGAGCACGCTACATGCATGCCATGCATCTGGACCCTATGGAAATGGCCAACACCCTGGAGACCTTCGAGAGCTACGGCATCCTGTCCTATCTGACGGATCATGCCGACAGCAAGGAACGGGCCCGCAGGATCCGCAAGATGCATTTCTCCCACAACGGCCCCTACCGTAAGATTCTGTCACAGGAAACATGGGACAAGCTTCAGGAAGCCTGCCAATGACAGATAACAAAAGAAAAAAAGAGGGTTGCGGCCCTCTTTTTTTCTATCCCTACTGAAGTTCCCTTCCCCGGTAGAATTCCAGAATCTTCTTACGGAAGAGATAGGTATAGCGCGACTGAATCTGCTGCGACTCGGCTCTCATAAGCTTAGTCTTGGCATCCTGATACTCAGTAGCCGTAGCCTTACCGTTCTCATATTTCAGCTGCATCAGCTGGAAAGCCGTATTAGCGCTGGCAAGCGCCTCATCACTACTCTCGCATTGGCGGCTGGCAGCCACGGCGTTGTAGTAAGCCTGCTGTATCTCCTTGTATAGCTGCTTCTTGGCCAGGTCCAGCTTAATCTGCTGGGAATGTACCTGCAGCCGGGCCGAACGCACATTATTACGGGTAGCAAAACGGTTAAATACAGGAACCGAGAGCGATACGCCCAGGTACTGGTTGAAATTATCATGCAGCTGGCTACCGAATCCCCTGGCCTCGAAACCGGAAGTCTTATAATAGCTGCTACCCAGTCCCGCATTGAAATGCAAGGAAGGATACCAGGCGCTCTTAGCTATCAGAACACTCTTCTCGGCACTCTGCAGCCTGATCTGCTCCGCCAGAATCTCAGGTTTGACACCCACAGCCTCGCCATACACAAGCTCGGGTGAAGGCAGCTCCTCCCCTTTCACATCCCCCGCCTCGGGACGGATCACATCGAACCCCTCCGGTGTTTCCAGTTCCAGCAACTGGGACAGCTCCAGGAGCGCCAGCAAATAGCTGTTCCGCTGCTGAGTCAGAGACAGCTCATCATTTGCCAATGTGGCACGGATTTGGGAGAGTTCCGCCTCGGAAGCCTTGTCATTCTGGAAAAGCAGTTCCATCCTTCGCACCTGCGCCCGGCTCAGTTCCACCTGACGCTCAGCCACCTGCACCAGATCCTTCTGATAGATAGCCTCCAGGTAAGACGACGTAACACTTAAAGCCACATTTTCCCTGGCATGAGCATAATCCTGCAGGGCAGCCTGCAGATTAAGTTTCCGCATCTTAATATCCGCCGGAATCCTGCCGCCGGTAATAAGGGGTAAGCTTGTTCCCAGGCTGAAACTGGTACTGTTGGTATTTCGGTTCAGATAAGTATTGTCAGAGGTAAGGGCACGTCCGAAACTGAAGTTCTCCCCGATACTGCCGTTCAAGTCAGGCAGACGACTGTTCTTACTGGTACTGAGCGAGATCTCCTGTAGCCTGACATTATCCTCCTGCTGTCTGATGTTCAGGTTATGCGCCAGCGCATACTGCACACACTCCGTCAGATTCCATTCCCGAGCCTGCTGGGCGGCAGCCTGCAGCCATGCCCCTATTATGAAGGCAAATAAAGTCAGCCGTCTCATTTCTTGTCCTCCTTCAAAATACCACGTACCTTCTCACCTACTTTCACACCACTCTTAATCTCAATATCAATACCATTGCTCAGCCCCGTCTCCACCTTACGGTGAATGAACTGCTGCTTGGGGACGGAATCCGTAAGCACATACACGAAGGTACTGTCTCCCACAAACTCCAAGGCAGCCTCCGGCACACTTACGGCCTTGGTCACCTTCTCCAGCACAATCTCGGCATTGGCCCCGTATCCGGAGCGGAGCGTAACCGTATCCGGTAAGGACAGGGCCGCCTTAATCTCGAACTGATTGGCACCGTTGCTCTCACGCCCTTTGGGAGAGATATACTCCAGGCGGGCTTCCATCTTCAGATTCTGTACCGCTCCCACCGTTATGGTCACGGGCATTCCCTCCATGATACGCCCCACCTCCGTCTCGTCAATATTGCCACGGAAAATCAGGTTCTTCATATCAGCCACGGTAGCGATGGTAGTACCGTCATTAAACGAGTTGCTCAGGATAACCGAGTTACCTACCTTCACGGGAATATCCAGAATCAGGCCGTCAACGGTAGAACGCACCAGCGTTGTGCTCATCTTGGCATTACTCAGCGAGATACCCTCCCTGACGATGTTCAGCGCATCCCGGCTGTTGGTCATCTCACTCCTGGCCTGCTTCAGCGCCACCTGGGACTTCTCATAGTCCTCGGCACTCACCACCTTCTCCTGATAGAGCCTCTCCATACGCTGGAAGTCCTTCTCCGCCTGCGCCAGGTTGATTTCAGCCAGTCGGACCCTGTTCTCGGCGCTGTTCAGACTGTTCATATCCGGAATCACCTTCACCTTGGCAATCACCTCATCCTTCTTCACCATCTGACCGGCCTCCTTGTACAACTCCGAGATGATACCCGAGATCTGAGGCTTGATGTTCACCTCGTCACGCGGCTCAATCTTACCTGTCACAATAGTTGATTTCTCCAAGTCCTTCAGCTGTACGTCAGAAATCTCGTACACCATATCCTTAGGTTGAGACTTCTGATACAGGAATACGAATGTTCCCACAAAGACGGCAGCCACCAATGCGATAACCGCCCATTTAAAAAACTTCTTCATATCTTAATTGTTTTTATTTCTCACGCTTTATTCTTCCCTCATCGCATCCACGGGTTTAATCTTCATCGCACGGATAGCAGGAGCCATACCCGCCAACACGCCCAGGACGGTAAGCAGGAGAGCAGCTCCGATTGCCACCCCGAATGAAATCTGGAACTGAGCCGTCGGGAAATCCGCATGGGTGGCATTCTCCACTATCTGCAGGATGAATACCGCCAGAGAGATTCCGCTCATTCCGGCGATCAGGGTCAGCACGATACTCTCGCTCATCACCATGGTCAGAATATCCTTAGGCGTTGCCCCGATAGCCCGGCGGATACCAATCTCCGTTGTCCGCTCCTTAACCGTCACCACCATGATATTACTCACACCGATGGCTCCGGCCAGCAGCGTGCCCAAACCTATCATCCATACCAGAATGCTCACACCCGTAAACAGACTGTCAATCATACTGAAGATAGCCTCGGTATTCACCTTTATCAGGGCTTGCGTGTCTTTGGGGTGAATCATGTGAACACGTTTCAGCAAAGCCTCCACCTTGTATTGCACCTCCGACATAGGATATTCATCCTTTGCCACCAATGCCACCACATCCGCCTCATTACCTCTGTTATACATCTGGCGCATGGTCTCGTAAGGCAAATAGACGGTAGTCTGCGGATTACCGCCGATATTTATTCCCCCCGAGCCTTTCCCGCTCACGCCAATGATACAATAGTTGATACTGTCTATGCGCAGGAACTCTCCGCAAGGGTTCTCCAAATTGGGGAACAACTCCTCGGCCACACGTTTTCCTATCACGCACACCTTCCTATGCTGGACACCATCGGCATCCGTCAGAGCGCGCCCGTGGCGCATCTTCGGGTTGTCCACCTTGCCGTAGTCGGCATATTGCCCCGTCAGAGAGACCCTGCACGACTTATCATTGGCCAAGGCCCTTGCGCCCCATTTTTGGAGGATAGGGGTAACCACGCTGATTTCGGACACGCAATTACGGATACGGGCCACATCGTCCAACTCCAACTCCCAGTTCCTTCCGCTGCGGAATCCCTTGTACGGCTCGCTGGTAGTGTTGGAAATCATAAAGCCCGAGTTGGACGCCGCGCCGGCAAAGTTCTCGCCCAGCATCGTTTCCAGGCCTTTGCCTCCCCCCATCAGCAGGATGAGCATAAATACGCCCCAGAAGATGCCGAAGGCCGTCAGGAACGTGCGTGTACGGTTCTTACGAAGGGAGTCGAATATCTCCTCCCACAAATCTGAATCCAATAGTCTCATACCTTACGCCCTCAAAGCATCTATGGTTTTCACTTTCACCGCCTTACGCGCCGGGAAGAAACCCGCCAGCGCGCCGGCTATTATAATCACAAGGGTAGCCTGGAAACAGACGTGCAGGTCAACCGTCGGGTCAACAAAGTACCTGGCCTGTATGACACCCAGGTCCATCACCTGATTCCCCACCGTAACATTCATCCATTCGCAGAAGAAGATACCCAGCAGCATGCCAATGTAGCCGAAGATGGCCGTAATGATCACACTCTCCAGGACTACCATCGAGATGATGTTCCACGGACGGGCCCCGATAGCCCTGCGGATGCCGAACTCACGCGTCCGCTCCTTCACGCTGATAAGCATGATGTTGCTCACGCTCACCACGCCGCTCAACAACGTCAGCAGGCCCAGAATCCAGAAGGCCTTATTCAGAATGCCCATAGCCCGGTTCATCTGTATATTATCACCGGCCTGATTCCATATCCACAAGGCTCTCTTATCCTCCGGATCAAAGGAATGGATATAACTGGTAGCACGGATGTATTCATCCATGAACTGTTCCATGGCCGAGTCCGTGGGGATATTCCTCACATTCATCGTCAGCTCGTCAATGAACCTGCCTCTATTATATATCGTACACAGGGTGGTGTAAGGAACATAGCATTTGCTGCCGCTGAACATCTCGTCTGTTTTGTATTTCCCTACTACTGTATACAGGATGCCGCCCAACTTCACACTCCGTCCTATAGGCGAGCCCTCTTCCTTGAAAAGATCCTTGCAACTGTTAGCTCCCAGCACACACACCTTACGCTTCTCCGCTATGTCCATGATATTAATGAAGCGTCCCTCCAGCATCTCCACCGCCTGCGAAGCGGCATACTCGGGATATACGCCCACCATTGAGTTGTCGCTGATATAGCGACTGCCGAAGCTGGCCACCATTCCATCCTGGGTAACCGTAGGAATAGCATGGGTAATCTGATGCGGGAAGTGATGGCGGCTCATATACAAATCGCGATCGTCCAGCCTAATCAACCGGCCTTCTTTTATACCTTCCCACGGCCTTGTGGTGCTGCCGCCGAAAACGCGAACGGCATCAAAGGCGAAACTTCCCATGTTATACTGGAAAGAATGGATGATACCATTGCCCGCACCCTGCAGCACAATCAGCAGGAACAGACCGCTCACCACGGCAAATCCCGTGGCTATAGTGCGCATCATATTACGGCTGAGTGTTCCCTTTATCTCCTGTAAAAGCTCAAGCATACTCTTAACCTTCTAACCTAAGAACCTCACTTCATCACTCCGTTCACGCCGAAGGGAGAGTTTACCGAGCCGTCATTAATCTCCACACGCTCAATCTGGCCGTCCCTGATATGCACAATCTTCTCCGCCTGATAGGCTACACCACTCTCATGCGTCACCACGATGATGGTCAGGCCCTGCTCATGCAGTTTTTTCAGCAGCTGCATCACCTCCAGCGACGTCTTGCTGTCCAGGGCACCCGTCGGCTCATCCGCCAGGATGATACGAGGCTGCGTAATCAGGGCGCGCGCTATGGCCACACGCTGCTTCTGACCGCCCGACAACTCGTTGGGCAGATGGTGGGCCCATTCCTTCAGCCCCACCTTCTCCAGGTACTCCATGGCCAGCTGATTACGCTTCTTACGGCTGACACCCTGGTAGAAGAGGGGCAGCGCCACATTCTCCATCGCATCCTTGAAGGGAATCAGGTTAAAGCTCTGGAAGATAAAGCCTATCATACGGTTGCGGTAATCCGCCGCCTTCGTCTCCGAGAGATTACGGATGAGCGTACCGTCCAGACGGTATTCCCCCTCATCGTAATCATCCAGGATACCCAGGATATTCAGCAAGGTGGATTTACCCGAGCCCGACGCACCCATGATGGCCACAAACTCACCCTTAGCGATATGCAGGTCAATACCCTTCAGCACATGCAACGGCTGGGCACCCTTATACGTCTTATGTATGTTTGTCAGATGAATCATCTTTTCAGTTTAGAGAAGTCAATCCTGCTGGCCCCGTTCTCATCATAGACCAGTTTCCTGCATTCGCCGGTAACGACACCCGTTCCGGCCCCGTTCATCTCGATGCGCAGATCCTGACAGAACACATTGGCGTCAATATTGCCGGCTCCGTTCGTCTCTATCTCAATATCCCCCTCAGCCTTCACATTGGCAAACGTACACTTTGCTGCACCGTTTGTCTCCAGTTCCAGGTTGCCCACCGTCAGGCTGTCCACAATAAAGTTACTGGCTCCGTTCAGCTCAACCTTCAAGCTGCCGGGCATGTCTATTATACCCTGCATCATCAGCTTGCCGCCCCCTGAGAACTCCACATCCGTCAGATAGGGTGAGGTCACATACAGGATGATGCCAGGCGTATTGTCATTGACATTATTCTCATCCTTTATACGAACCTTCAGTTCTTCCTCATCCAGCTCCACCCTGTAGGCCTTCAGGCACTTCTCATTGCCACGGATGCGTACCGAGCTGACGCTGTCCTGCCCGTAAATAACACACACAACACCGCTTACGTCCAGAGATGTGAAGCCATCCATGTCAAAGGACCGCTCCTGTACCCTCCCCCACTTGACGGTATCTTCCCGTTCAAACTGGAACTCATGGTTAACTGCAGCGGCAGCAACCTTGTTCAGGGCCTCCGTACAGCTGGAAAGTATAATTGTCAGACCCACCAGCAGTACAATAGGTGTAAGAATAAAACGTGCTTTCATAATCTTAATGGTTTTTACTTTATTGTTTATTTATTTTTAATATACGACACAATCTCATCCAAGGTAACGCCCAATGCCTTCATCGTGCGGAAGAACTCCGGCACCTGTTCCTCAAAGAACTCCTTCCGTCTGATTCTCAGGACCGACTCACGCGCCCCCTCGTTCACAAAGTTTCCCAGTCCTCGGCGTGTTGCCACCACATCCTGATTCTGCAACCACTCGAAAGAGCGCGCCACGGTATTGACGTTCACCTCCACCTCCGCCGCGAACTCGCGTACCGAAGGCAGCTTCCCGTTCTCGGGGTAAACCCCTGCGAGAATACTATCACAGATGCTCTCAGCTATCTGCAGATATATCGGTTTCTGATTCTTGAAATTCATAATGTAAGGTTTAATGCGGATATACAGTTACGGATTCCTGCGTGTGGTAATCTGAGCACGGCAGTACAGGCGGTAAGTCAGATACCATACACCTGCGTAAAGCAATACGGCAAAGAGATTCAGGCTGACAAAAAATACAGTACGGGGCACACATCCTACCCAGTCCCACAGTTTCATCATCAACGCGGGTGACATACAATGTCCGATGAAGAGGACTAACAGGACAAAGGCGTTCTGGAACACAAAGTAGAACAGCAATGTCCAGGGGATGTTGTACTTGTACTTCCAGGCATTCACCAGACAATAGGTCCTGATGTAGCAGGCACCCAATATGCCGAGGAACAGCAACATGCCAAAGTTCTCATATCTGAAGATACCGGTTCCCCGCAGTTCACCGAAATCAACAAACAGCTTATAGGAAATAGAATTGATCTCAGCATTCGGAAGAGCCAGGCGGAAGAGCGCGTGCAGCAGATCCGAGAAGAGAATACCAGCGGTATAAACCACGTTCACACCTATCACAATAACCACAACATGCCAGAGGAAGCGCTCCAGATTAGTAGCAGGAAGCGTCAGCTCATTGATACGTCCCTGCTTGGTAATCAGGTTATGGAACATATATCCCGACGTGATGACGAAATAAGCGCCGCCCAGGAAGATATCGAACACACAGAAAAAGAAAACATCATCCACCGTCTCCGTAGCAAAGAAACTGTTGTCCGTCAGCATATTGTACAGATAGTACAGCACCACCGGCATACAGATAATAGCCACCATAAGGAGTGCCGAGCGCGTATAGAACTTGCCGTTCACGGTCAGGTCCCACCTGGCCACATTCATGAATCTGTTTAAATCAAATGCCTTCATATCTTAGTCCTCCACTTTCTTGTTCGTTAATGTCTCAATGAAAAGTCTCTCCAGGTCAATGGGCTCATCCTTCTCCACCAGGGGAGCATCCAGCAGCACCTTGTTGGTCTCAATGATGCACACATGATCCAGCATACGCTCCACATCATGCACCTGATGGGTAGAGATGATAATCGTCTTATCCTCCCTCATCCCCTCAATCACCACCTTGCGGAACTGACTCTTGGACAGGATATCCAACCCGTTCGTCGGCTCATCCATCAGCAGGTAATCCGTATCCGTAGCCAAGGCAATACACATATACACCTTCTTCTTCTGCCCCATGGACAACGCACCCAGGTCAATGTCCAAAGGCATGTCAAAGCCCTTCAGGCAACGCGCCAGCAGTTCGTCAGAGAATCTGGGATAGAAAGGTTTCAGACTTTCCACATACTTTCTCAGGCTGATGCGCGGCAAATCATACTCCTCGGGAACGATAAACATCTCCTGCAGCACCTCGGGCCTGCGCTGCGCAGAGAGGGCGCCCTCTACCCTCACCTCACCCTGCTTGGGACGCAGCAGACCCATTATCAGGTACAGCAAGGTACTCTTGCCCGTACCGTTCTTGCCAAGCAAGCCATATACGCCGCCTTTCTTGAACTGAAGGCTGAAATCCCGTAATACATTGTGGTACTTATTGTACCCGAATGTGACATTATTTACCTCTATCATAGTGTAATAGTTGAATAGTACACTGCAAAAGTATGACAAAGAAAAATACCCGCCAAGAGAAAGCAGGTATTTTAACATAATTTTAACACTTCAAGGCATTCTGCCATAAAGTTTATAAGGCTGTAAGGCTAAGTGTCAGGGGAGAGGCTTTTTTTCTTTATGAACATAGATGCCACCACCGTCATGAGGGGACTCAGGTAACAGAAGAAGCAGAAGGGAGCATATAATAACGTAGAGACACCCAGAACGGAGCTCTGCGTCATACCGCACGTATTCCACGGAATCAGGACCGAAGTGACCGTAGCGCTATCCTCGCACGTTCTGCTCAGCAGGCGCGGCTCCAGGCCATAGCGCTTATAGGTAGGCCCGTACATAGTAGCAGAGAGAATGATAGACAGGTACTGGTCAGCCGACACCACATTCAGGAACACCCCCGTGAAGGCCGTAGTAGCCACCAGCGAGACAATACCCTTTACCAGACGGATCAGCGCCTTCATGATAGTCTCCAGCATACCCGTAGCCGTCATGGCCGCCCCGAAAAGCATGGCACAGATAATCAGCCAGATGGTTCCCAGCATGCCCGCCATACCGCGTGTTGCCACCAGTTCATTCAGCTCGGGCACCCCCGTATCCAGATTAGTGGAGCCGTACACCACAATCAGGGCCCCGCGCAACCGTTGCGAGAAGCCCTCCAGATCCGTTCCGGCAATCTCGTCCAGCAAAGCCCCCTGTGTGAAGGCCGCCGTCAGCGCCCCCATCAGCGTAGCCAGGAACAGCACCACCATCGAAGGCAGACGCATGGCTATAAGGATACCCGTCAGAACAGGAACCACCAACAACCAGGGCGAGATAAAAAAAGTCTGCTGCAAGGCACTGGCCACCATCTGCACATGATCAGTCTGGGCAGGAGCATGTCCCCACCCTTCAAAGCCGAAGATAGCAAGCGTTATCAGGAACGTGGGAACCGTAGTGTACAGCATATAGCGGATATGCGTAAAGAGCGGCGTCCCCGCCGTACTGCTGGCCAGAACCGTGGTATCCGACAGGGGAGAGATCTTATCGCCGAAGTAAGCCCCCGAGATAATAGCGCCAGCCGTCCACGCCTCGTCAAACCCAATGGCCTGACCTATTCCCATCAGGGCGATACCTATGGTGGCAATGGTAGTCCATGACGAACCCGTTATCACACTCACCAAAGCGCAGATAACACAAGCCGAGACCAGAAACCATTGGGGCGACATCATCTGCATACCATAATATATAAGGGTAGGAACAATGCCGCCAACCATCCACGCCCCGCCTAAGGCACCTATCAGCAACAGAACGATAACCGCTCCGCTGATGCTGCCCATCTTATCCGAAAGCGCCTTCTCAAAGTCAGCCCACGTAACCTCCTTCCTCAGCAACCCAATGCTCAGGCAGGCAGCCGTAGCCACAATAAGCGAGATCTGCGAAGCTCCGGACAGCGTCTCATCACCGAAGATGGATACTACAGTTGAAATAAGTGCCACCAGCAGAACCAGTGGCACACAAGCAATGATTAGTTTAATTTGTTTTTTTAACATACAATGATTATGCGGTCATCTTCTTCAGTTTGCCCAGCAAAGAGAACATCAGCAGGGCACTAACCAAACAAAGACCAATCAAGATAGCCCAGTTGTACATCAGAGGGATCTTGTTCCACAACATAGATGGCAACATGCTGGCATAGTTACCAATGGCTGTAGCCACGAACCAGCCTCCCATCATCAGACCCTTGTATTTTGGAGGAGCCACTTTAGAAACGAAGCTGATACCCATAGGACTGAGCAACAACTCGGCAAAGGTCAGGGTCAGGTAGGTAGAAATCAGCCATCCGGGCGAAAGGATGCTCTGCGTCTTGTCACCCAAGTCCATGGGGGAAATCAATCCTGTTGAAGCAAGTGTGATAACACCGAAACCAAGAGCAGCTACAAACATACCCCATGCAATACGGGTAGGCGCACTAATCTCATGACCTTTCCTGGCCAGACCGTCAAACAGCACCATGCTAAAAGGTGTAAGGGCAACCACGAAGAAGGGGTTGAACTGCTGGAAGTCGGAAGGCTGAGCCATAGTGGGATTGCTCATCATGGAATACAGAGCATAAGCACCTCCTAACAAAGCAACGGTAGCTACCGAGCAGATGGCCTTTGTTTTTCTAACCTTCGACTGAATGGCTGAGAAGCCTGTATATACAGCTACAGCAACAAGGGCAAGGCTAAAGATGTTAAAGCCAAATCGCATAGGACCCTCAACAGTCAGGTTGGTGTACTTCTTCGCAAAGAAAGTAAGAGCCGAACCATTCTGGTGGAATGCCATCCAGAAGAAGATAACAACAAAGAACACCAACAGCAGGGCAATGATTCTATCCTTTGTCTGCTTAGGCGTCAGTACCTCCACATTGGCATCACCGCTGCTCTGGGCCTGCTTGGCTGTCACATCGGCATGCTTGAACCATCCCTTAAAGGCAAAATAGATGATGGCCGACATGATAAGCGAAATACATGCCACGCCAAAGCACAGACCGTAACCGCCAGCCAGTACCTTCAGGTATTCAGGATCTGTATTAGCAGCATCATATACCATATTATATTGTGCCAGATACTGATTGGTAACCCATTTTGCCATAGAGGGAGCAAACATCGCACCAATATTGATGGCCATGTAGAAAAGGCTGAAAGCTGAGTCACGACGGGCGGAATACTTGGGGTCGTCATAAAGGTTACCTACCAAGACCTGCAGATTACCTTTGAAAAGACCGGTACCAACAGCAACAGCGCCCAGACCTGCCAACATGGTAATCTTGGCTGTTTCCAGATTCTCTACTGGACATGCAAGACCGAAATAACCCAGGAACATAACAAGCATACCAATGGTAACGCATCTGCCATATCCAATCTTGTCAGACAGATATCCACCTGCCAAGGGAAGGAAATAAACGGCAGCCAGGAAAATGGCGTTTACTTGTCCTGCTGTTGCTTCATCCCATCCGAACTTTGCCTGCATGAACAGCGTAAAGATAGCAAGCATTGTGTAATAGCCAAAACGTTCTCCTGTGTTGGCTAGAGCCAAGGCATATAAGCCTTTAGGTTGACCTTCAAACATATTAGATATTGATTTATATTAATTATTTGACTGCAAAAGTACGAATAATTATTCACTCTTCACCCTCCATTCTTCATTTTTTTGTACTTTTGCACCCCAAAAAGATTGAAGATGAAAGGATTAACACCCAGGATTATAGGTTGCCTGAAGAATTACAACCGCGAGACATTCATGAAAGACCTGATGGCCGGTCTTATAGTAGGTATTGTGGCATTGCCCCTGGCTATTGCCTTCGGAATCGCCTCAGGCGTCACCCCCGAGAAAGGTATCATCACAGCCATTGTGGCAGGTTTCATCATCTCCGTCCTGGGCGGAACCAAGGTGCAGATCGGCGGCCCTACGGGAGCCTTCATCGTCATCATCTACGGTATTGTCAATAATCCCGAGTACGGCCTGCAGGGCCTGCTCATCGCCACCATGCTGGCCGGCGTGATACTAATCGGACTGGGCGCCTTCCGCCTGGGAGCCGTCATCAAGTTCATCCCCTACCCCATCATCATCGGCTTCACGGCCGGTATCGCCGCCACCATCTTCACCACCCAGATGGGCGATGTGCTGGGTCTTACCCAGGAGGCGGTAAGCAATACGGGCGAGGTCATCCGCATCCCCCTGAAGACACCCGGCGACTTCATCGGCAAGTGGCTCTGCTACTTCCGCAACATACACACCTTCAACCCCTGGAACTTCGTGGTTGCCCTGGGCAGCCTGCTCATCATCATATTCTCGCCCATGGCCCTGAAGCGCGTGCCCGTCCTGAACAAGATTCCCGGCTCGCTCTACGGCATCCTCCTCGGAACCGCCGCCGTGCTGATCCTGAAGAACCAGTTCGGCATCACGGGCATAGACACCATCGGCGACCGCTTCCATATCCAGGCCCAGTTGCCCGAGATGGTAGTTCCCACCATCACCTTCGAGCTGGTACAGACCCTTATGCCCGTAGCCTTCACCATTGCCATCCTGGGCGCTATCGAGAGTCTGCTCTCCGCTACCGTTGCCGACGGTGTGATCTCCGACAAGCACGATTCCAACATGGAGCTTGTGGCGCAGGGCGTGGCCAATCTGGTTACCCCCATCTTCGGCGGTATCCCCGCCACAGGAGCCATCGCACGTACCATGACCAACATCAACAATGGCGGCCGCACCCCCGTGGCCGGTATCATACACGCCATTGTGCTGCTGCTCATCCTGCTGGTACTGATGCCCTTTGCCGAGTATATCCCCATGGCAGCCCTGGCAGCCGTACTGGTGATTGTCAGCTACAACATGAGCGGCTGGCGTACCTTCAAGGGCCTGCTCAAGAATCCCAAGAGTGATGTTACCGTCCTGCTGGTCACCTTCTTCCTGACCGTCATCTTCGACCTCACCATCGCCATCGAGATCGGTCTCGTCATCGCCTGCGCCCTCTTCATCAAGCGTGTGATGGAGACCACCGAGATATCTGTTATCAGCGACGAGATTGACCCCAGCGACGAGGCCGACATGGATGTGCACGAGGAGCACCTCCTTATCCCCGAGGGCTGTGCCGTTTACGAGATCAACGGCCCCTACTTCTTCGGCATCGCCAACAAGTTCGATGACCTGATGCTGAACCTCAGCACCAGCCGCCGTCCGCAGGTACAGATTATCCGTATGCGTAAGGTTCCCTTCATCGACTCCACGGGTATCCACAACCTGGCCAACCTCATCGAGATGAACCACGAGCAGGGCATCCACGTTATCCTCTCCGGTGTAACGCCCAAGGTGCACAGCCAGCTGGAGAAGGCCCACTTCTACGACAAGATGAACCCCGACCACATCTGTCCCCACATCGATGTGGCGCTGCAGAAGGCCCGCGAGTTCCTGGGCCTCTCCTAACCAAGGATAAGAAAAGCAACAAAAGACTCCCACGTTTCCCCAACGCGGGAGTTTTTTTTACCATACAACATCATACCAATCTGATGTAAAGCCATTCATTTTCCCCGATGAAATGGATGAAAAAGGGCAAGAAGGATTCAAAAACCATGTGGTCAAAGTGGTCATGGTCAAAATGGTCATTTTCGTTTCGGAACCCGGTCATTTGCTCACTATAATAAATAATAATTATTATTTATATATAGTGGCGGATTTTGACACCCTGAAACCGATTTTGACCAAATGACCAAATGACCATGACCGCATCCCCGATTTTCCGAAAAAAAGTTTGACTTTCATTCGAGAACCGCAATGCCGATGTTGTACCTTTGCAGCATATTTAAATTACTCCCTAACTAAGCAATATATATTCCCCAACTAGGCAGAAAGTTCCGCCTGCCTTGTCCTCCCCGGCGGGGGAGATAACAAGGAAAGAAAATTATTGACATACTGGACAATATCGAGGTAATAAAAGGAGTTAGAGGACAATACCGTAACAGGTGTATAACTATCCTCTTGCTCCTTGCTCCTTGCCTTTTATGTACACCTTCTCGCCGTTGATGTAACTCTTTAGGCTCTTCCATTCGTCAGGAATCCAGGAATCACCCTTTACTGTAAGAGAAAGAATGTAAAAGCCTTCCTTGTCGCGGGCAAACCTTAGGTTGTAGCATTTACCGCCTATGAAATCGCTACCATAAACCATGGAAGCGCTTACGGTTTTTTGAGGGAACGGTCCGTAACTATAATGGTAAGCTTGCTCTGGATGACGGTTGACATAGTCATGGACGAGCGAATCAAGTTGTCTGTACAGCGCCTCCACTTCAGCCTCGTATTGGATTGGGACAAAATAAAACTGTCCTGTTGTAAGCCCTTTTACAGCTTCTGATCCAGTTATATTTGTTTCATTCTTTCCATCATAACTCCAATACACAGGATTTTCTTTTGCACCTTTCAAGGAAAGAAAGGATTTTATTACGGGCTGGATAAGCGCTTGGAGGGCTTCAATATCAAAGGGCCTCAAATCTTTCTCAAGTGAAAGACCCGTATCTACTGTGTAAACGTGCGTATAGATACCACTCCCTCTATATAACTGTCCCCTGCTATCATACATATTCTTCGAGTAATCAAAATTCACCGCCTCGCGGGCATTGTCGAATCTTATACTGTTATAATATTTACTTGTATACTTAACGAGAGAATCACCAGGGTGTGTTGATTCATTGTTTGCTTTTGCAGGATCGACTTTGGAACGGGCAAAAGCCAATGCATATTTAATGGTATCTATATCATCCTTGTGATATTCATAGAGATAGCTTTCAGACGACTCTTTACCCAGACGGGCAAAGGTGAGCCGAATAGAGTCCAGGGCGTTCTCTAAATTTCTACGTCTCTGACCATAAACGCGTTCGAAAATTTCGAGAGACTGCTTCCTTTCTTCCTCGCTCTGATTCTCACGAACGGGCATCTCCCCCCAGGTCGCATGCAGAGAGGCAGTCCAACGGTGCTTAATGTTGGCGTCACCATCCTCGTTATACTGGCTGTAAAAAAAGCTACAACCACTTTCTTGTAGATATTTTTCTAACTGCTGAAGCTGCTTGTTGGGTTCTTGGCAAAATACAAAGACTGCAAATGCAGACAAACATATAAATGCAAATAGTTTCTTCATAACAATAATGTTTTAATGTTTATCTATTAATTGTGCTACTTCCTGACGTACTCGTTCCCCTCGCGAACGGATGTCCTTCATCTGTTCCATTATAGCCAGGTAGGGGTCGTTCATTTCTGGATGAATGGGGTGTACGTCTTCTGCAGCCCCTCTCTCGACCTCCTCCAAATGGGAGGCGTTAACTTCCGCTTCTGCCAGCAAAGGGTCTTCAACAAACTTACTGAGCTTATGGGGCTTATGAACTTTCCTGGGCTTAATAGGCTCTGCTTTATCAGATTTATCAGAAGTCTCTGGCACAGGCTGCTCTACAACCTCAGCCACATCAGGCTGTTCTACGACCTCAGGCTCTTCTAAGGCGAGGGGCTGTTGTTCCTCTGTCGATTTTGGCGGAGCCAAGAAGATGACTACGAAGCCTACCATACAAGCGGCAACAACCAAAGGCCAGAACTTCAGCTCCCTCTCCTCTCGGAGAGGGCGGGGGGTGAGGCTGTTGGCGGTGAGGCTCCCCATCACCTTCTCTGCAAAATCGTCAGCCAACGGCGGCACCTTCGCTGCACGTTGCTTCATGGCCTCGTGCAGGAGCTTATCTATGTGATTGTCTGTCGTTGTCTTCATAATCCTATTATTTTGCTGAGTTTCTGTCTTATTCTCTGTAGTCGGCTGGCCAGCGGTCCGGCCTGAACCTCCATCACCTCTGCTATCTCGCCAAGCGAATGGCCTTCGTAGTAACGCAGATGCAGGAGTGAGCGTTCCTCTGGGCGCAAGCTGTCGATGGCTTTA